>TARA_R110000787_G_scaffold102192_4_pt1 | contig 37682 bp, 40 predicted proteins | sample TARA_R110000787 | Tara Oceans TARA_R110000787 (sample SAMEA4397920) | marine metagenome | biome: Polar Biome; feature: [DCM] deep chlorophyll maximum layer (ENVO:01000326); material: water (ENVO:00002006), including particulate matter (ENVO:01000060) such as... | depth 35 m | reverse complement strand
GGCAGCGACAGTTCCGGCCTCTCCGGTGCGCTCGATCTCAGCGCCGCCCGCCGTATCGCGCCTGAAGTCATCCTGTCGGGCAACCTGTCGGCCATACAGTCTGAAGCCTACGAGGATATCCGTCTTGGCCTTGCCCTGACATGGGTGCCGGGCGGGCGTGATGGCCTCGTCCGTAATGACCTGCCGCAGGACCCGTTCAATCCAAATTCCTGGACCCAACCATGATCCATACGCCACCGCCTGCAGCCGATACTGACCGTCCCGGCACCCTTATGCGTCTGGCTCGCCGGCTTGAGCGCAGCGATCCTTTCCTCATGCGCGCGGTTCAGGCCGCTGCCCTCATTGGCTGTGTCGTTGGGGTACTGATATATGCCTGGCAAGCCGTCCACCATGAGACGTCTGCCGCCCGCTCCGCGCTTGCCGAAGCTGCATGGACAGGAGAAGTCGCCGTTGAAGCAGATCTCGCGCGCATCTACGCCGCCGGTACCGAAGTTTCCCCGGTGATTGCCGCCGCAATGGCCGCCAATGTCCCGGCCACCAGGCAGCGCGCGCTTCAGGTGCAGATAAACCAGCAGCTTGCCGACACGCCGGTCACCGCCATCATCATTCCCGGTGCAGATGGCGCTGGGCCCCGCATTTTCGGCGAGATGCCGTCTGGGGCCGAAGGCGCACTCGCGCCGCGTCCCTATAGTCGGCGGGCCGGTCGCGAAGCCCTCAAACTCGAGCTCGTCTCGGTTGGGCCGGGCAGGGCGGCTGTCTACCGCGATCTCACCCTCACCGATGGCCAGCAGGTCCCGGCGGTTTTCGTTCTGCGCTCAGGCGCCTTCCTGTCAGCCCTTCAGGCGGGCTCGGTCGCCGGCAAGCACTGGCGTGCCGCGCTGCTCAACCGGGATGGCGATCCCGTCGTCACGGCCTCTGATCGCGGTGCGACTTTCAATGCGGCCGATCTCAGGCTGGCTTCAACGGCGCTCGGCTGGGTGCCTCTCCACGGGGACGATATCCCGGCCGCCAGTCAGGTGTCCGGCGAGGACGCTTCACGGTTCATGGAAGCACGTGGCGTTGCGGGCGGCGCGCTCCAGCTCGTCTATATCGGCTCAGAGCCACCCGTCATTGCCGTGCTCGCGGCGCGGCGCTTTGAGTTCATGGCGCTGTTTGGCGCGTCTCTCCTGGCCGTCCTGCTGGCGGTCTCCGTGATCCAGAACGAATGGCAACGTAAGGACAGGGAAGTGCGCGATGCCGACATGTCGGCGGCGCTTGCAGACATCACCTGCGATCTCCTCTCCGCAGGCGTGATCGACTGGGCTGTTGCAGAGGGCACGGTCACCTATTCGGAAGGCTGGGCCGACCTGTTCGCGCAAGGGGTCGAGCCAACCTCGGAGGATATCTTTGACTGGATCGCCCGCATCCATCCCGATGACCGTCTTGAAGCCCGGCAGGTTTATCAGCGCATGCTGGAAGGCGGTGAGACCGAACTTGTCCATCGCCTGCGCGTGCGCATGTCGACTGGGCTCTGGGTCCAGGTTGTCGAGCGTGGCCGGGCGCTTGTAGGCGCCAGCGGCACGATCAAGCGCATCATCCTTGTTCAGACGACGGAACCGGTTGACGGCAGCATGCTGCGCAATGTGTTCGGGGAAAACAAGGTCGCTGACAGCCGCACCGGCTGAGCGTGCGGCCCGTGACAGCCGCGGGCCTGTGATCAGGCGGCGGTATCTACCGGGTGACGCGACGGTCCGCTCAATTGCTTGATATCGTTCAGCAGTTCATTCAGGCCGCGCGTTGCCTGCGAGAGTTCGCTTGGCCCGCCGGTTGTGCTGTGGCCCTTCTCGGCCTGCGTCATGATATGCATCACGGCATCGCGTGCGCGGCTGACGCGGCTTTTGACCGTCCCGGCCGAACAATCGCAGATGATCCCGGCTTCATCATAGGTAAAGCCGGCGGCAACGACGAGGATGATTGCGTCGCGCTGGGTCTGGGGCAGGGAGTCGATGGCCGCCTGCAGGACGCGGAAGTCGGAACGCGCTTCCAGGCTTTCATTGGCCACCAGCGTACGTTCAGCCTGCTCGGGCTCAAGTTCGGTCGAGCGCCAGGCGCGACGTGTATGCTGGTAGAATTCGTTACGAAGGATCCGGAACAGCCATGGCCGCATGGCGGCGCCGACCTGAAAGCGGTCGATTGCACCCCAGGCATTCAGGCAGGTTTCCTGCACCAGGTCGTCAGCGAGGTCCTGGTTCCGGCAAAGGCTGCGCGCAAACGCCCTGAGCTCTGGCAGAAGGCGCTCAAGCTCGTCTGCAAAACTGAAAGATCTGTTTTTTTCTTCCTCGGCGATACTCATAGACGCCAAATCCTTTGGCTAACTGTAATTTCTCACATCAGGAATTACCGCGCATTCATTGCTTGGGTAATCCCTGCGTCCTGTATATTTTGCTCCAGTTCGAACCAATCAGTCTTGGGAGAAAAAGTTAAAATATCCCTTCTAGATTGACGCCCTGAACCCCCCCATCATATCCAAACGTTTGTTTAGTTTCCGTCTCTAAAGTATGTCATATATAATACTATTATACCAAAAAGGCCTTTTAGATTCTCACCCTTTGACCCACGCTAGGCCAAATGATGCTCTCAGACCTGATTGAATCCGAACTCCCTTTCCTGAGGCGCTACGCACGCGCCGTGGTGGGCTCCCAGGAAACCGGCGACCAGCTGGTGTCCTCCATGCTTGAAACACGCGTGCTCCCGCAGGTTGCGGCGGGCGACACCGACTTTAACCGAACCCGGCTCTACAGAAGCCTCGACGAAGTCCTTGCAGAGCCCCTCGCGGCACCCCGCGCCGACGATATCCTTGTGAAGATGGGCGCTGCGGAAGCCTCACTCATGCAGGCCCTCGCCACACGCGTCCTCATCATCGAGGATGAAGCCATGATCGCGGCGCACCTGTCGGAAATTGTCGCGTCGCTGGGGCATACGCCCGTGGCTTATGCCACGACCCATGCCGAAGCCGTGGCAAAGGCCAGGCAGGAAACGTTCGGCCTGATCCTGGCGGACATACGCCTGGCCGACGGCTCCTCGGGCCTCGAAGCCGTCAATGAGATCCGCGAGACCTGGAACGGCCCGGTCATTTTCATCACAGCCTATCCGGAATCCCTGCTCACAGGGGAAGGACAGGAACCGGTCTTCCTTATTCCGAAGCCCTTCCGGGCCGAACTCGTGAAAGCCGTCATCAGCCAGGCCCTGATCGGGCGTCACTGACGCGCGAATATGCGCAACCGTTCTGCAAATGGAACGGTTTCAGCCTCCTCCGTATAGAGTCGCTGCCACACACGGCGGAAGGAGGTATGCCATGATCGTCTTGAAAAAGGCTCCAGAAAATCGCGGCGCCGCGCCGGAGAACCGCCGCTATGCGCGCGCGAAAACATCCCGCACCGCCTCGCTCTGGAGCCTTGAGCAGCGGCTCATCACCCGCGCCAGCATGGTCGACATGTCAGCCGCAGGCGCCTGCCTCGAACTCGCCTCGCCAACACCCCTCCCGCCCCGGTTTACCGTTCGCTTTGAAAGCCGGTCCGGCCCGAAAGTGCACATGGTCCATTGTGAACTGGTCTGGCAGCACGAGGCGATGGCGGGCATCCTCTTCCGCGAAAGCGGTTCTACAGCCACTTCATGATGTCATTGGCCCAGCCGGGCACCACATCACTGGCCTTGCCATAGCGCGCCTCGTCGAAAAAGGTCGCCCCGTCCGAAGGCTCCAGGTTCAGCTCCACCGTCCGCGCCCCGGCTCGCCGCGCCAGCTGCACGAACCCGGCCGCCGGATAAACGTTCCCGCTCGTCCCGATCGACACGAACAGGTCGGCCCGTGACAGTTCCACCTCGATTTCGTCCATATAGAGGGGCATCTCGCCAAACCACACCACATGTGGCCGCATCAGGCCGGTTGCCTCGCAGACGGGGCAATGCGTCTTGCTTGTGAGGTCATCCGGCCAGCGCACCACGCTGCCACACGCCTGACAGCGCACTTTCAGCAGTTCGCCATGCATGTGCAGCACATTCTGGCTGCCGGCGGTCTCGTGCAGATGGTCGACATTCTGCGTCACCAGCGTGAACCGGCGCCCCGCCGCCTGTAATGCCGCCTCCAGCCGTGCCAGCGCGACATGCGCCGCATTCGGCTCGGATGTCTTCAGCTGCGCGCGGCGGTCATTGTAGAAGCCCTGCACAAAGTCAGGATTGCGGGCAAAGCCCTCCGGCGTTGCCAGGTCTTCGAGCGGATACTTGGTCCATATGCCATCCACGTCTCGGAATGTGCCGAGCCCGCTTTCTGCGGACACACCGGCCCCGGTAAGCACCACGATACCGCGTGGTGCGTTTGCATTGGACATGTAGTCGGCCTCGTCATAATCTAAACACAGGGTTAATGTAGGGGAGCAGGGGCTACGTTGGCAATTGTAAGGGGACATTCTGACATGCTGCCTAACCTCACGCGGAAAACCACGCAAATCGCAATTGGTGCTGCCATGGCCAGCCTGCTTGTTCTGGCCGCCTGCGACCAGCAGGGCACACGGCTCGAACGGGCCCGCGAGCTGGCGGATGCCACGCTCGACCAGATCAGCGGCCGCGCCGTGGTCGAACCGGACGCCGAAAAGACGCTGATGACCGCTTCGGTCATGGATCGCGCCATTGCCGGCACGCTCATCAATGACATGGCGGTCCAGTCTGTCGGCGAGAAATCCATGTTCGCCATCGGCTCGATCATTGCCAAGCCCAAGGACATCCAGCCCGCCGCCATTGCCGAGGAAGAAGCCTTGATGATGGAAGACGAGGACGTGCTGAACGACCTTGAGGAAGATTTCGTCGACAGTGATGAAGTGCCCGCAGGTTCCCCGGCGCCCCAGCCTGCACCCTCTGCGCCGCCACCGCCGGCCGCCTCCATGGAACTTGCCCAGCCCGCACGGCTTATGCCGAGGGTGAAGCTTGACCCCAACGCCCCCGAAGAATCGCAGCAGCAGATCGCGCAGGCCACGCAGGACCTTGAGCGCGCCGCAGCCTCGGAGCCTGCGCCCGTTGCCCGCACACGCAGCCTTGGCCCGCGTTCGCTCGAATCGGCGCCCGCGCCCACGCGTCAGGTCGCCCGCAAGCTCGCCCGCCGCTCGCTGATTACCGGTGACGCCATTCGCAAGCAGGAAGATGCCAACTCCGTCATGCTCGACACGCTGTCGAAATACGGCATGGACGGTCAGGTCGCCCTGTCGCGCGAAGGCCAGATGGTCATTCAGATCGGCTCTGACGGCGCCGACCCCACGCGCTTCACGCCCGAACAGGTCGCCAATGCCCAGCAGAGCTATCTCGCTGTTGATACGGGCGCAGGCTGCCCCGAAACGACTGATCTCGTGACCGTTCAGTCCAATCCGGCGCTCGCCACCGAATGTATCGTTCAGGACCTGCGGGCCTCCGGCCAGTTCGAATATGTCGAGAAGGACTATATCTTCGAAAACCAGTTCGTCCGCCACCCAAAGCCGACCGATCCCGGCACGACGCCCGGCAGCTCCACGCCGTCAACGGGCAGCGAGACACCGGGCAACACCGGCACCCCGCCTGTCACGATCACGTCTGAAATCACGCCGAACGATCCGCTCTGGAGCCTGCAATGGAATTTCCAGAACCAGGGCACAGGCGAGGGCAAGTCTGCCGGCGGTGCGGGCTTCCAGGATTTCTGGACCCGTCAGGCCAATGAAGGCTCCAGTGAAGTCGTCGTCGCCGTGGTCGATACCGGCCTGCAAATGGCCCATCCCGACATCAAGGATTCGCCCAATGTCGCGCCCGGCTGGGACATGGTCTCCGATCCGCGAATGGGCAATGATGGCGATGGCCGCGACAATGACCCCAACGATCCGGGCGACATGTGCGACCCCACAGCCCCGCTTGCCGCTGACACGTTCCATGGCACACATGTGGCCGGCACGATCGGCGCTGCCGCCTCCAATAATGGCACCGGCGTTGCCGGCGGCGCCTGGAACGTCAAGATCGTTCCGGTCCGCGCCCTCGGCAAATGCGGCGGCCGCCTCTCCGACATCAACGACGCCATCCGCTGGGCTGGCGGCCTGATCCCGGGCGAGGATGCCGACGGCAATGAAGTCTGGAACGAGAATCCGGCTGACATCATCAACCTGTCCATCGGCCTCTTCGAATTCTGCCCGGCCTCGCTGCAGGATGCGATTGATGCCGTCACCGAGCGCGGCGTCCTCGTCGTGGCTGCGGCGGGTAATGCCCGCGTCTCGACGCAGTATTACGCGCCCGGCGGCTGCCAGAACGTCATCTCGGTTGCGGCTGGCGATGCACGTGGCCAGATCGCGCCCTATTCGAACTTCGGGCCGAACGTCTCGGTCATTGCGCCGGGCGGCGACCTGACCCGCGACGACAATGGCGATGGCCGCCCTGACGGCGTCCTTTCCACAAAGGCCTCGACCAATTGCTACGATCCGGTCACCGGCGAAGGCGTCGACAATTGCTATTATGCCTACGAGCAGGGCACCAGCATGGCCGCCCCGCATGTCGCTGCTGCGCTGGCCCTCCTGAAGGCCCGCCAGCCGGATGCCACCCCGCAGGAGCTGAAAGCCACGCTGATCGCGGCGCTGGATCCACGTGAACCGCTGCAATGCGCCGGGTCCTGCGCACTCTATCCCGGCACGACGCCCATTCCGGGCAGCCCGGACATGTGCGCGCGTCCGTGCGGCGGCCTCCTGAACCTCGCCAATGTTCCGGCGCTCAGCACCTCCAGCGGGGGCGCCAACTAGGCATGGCCGGTTTCCGCACACCCTTCCATCTCGGCGGCCCGCTCGGGCTGGCAGGCCTCGCCACGCTTGCGGGCGCGACGGGCCTGTTTGTGCTGGCAGGCTCGCCGGAAGACAGGGATGAACCGGCCGTGCCGCTGTCAGGCATGTCAGAGCGCGAGTCCGGTTCGCAGGTTGATACACGTGTCGACCGGGGCGAGAGCCCGCTGGTCGGCGCCCTGCCCGAAGACATCGTGCCGGATGACGTGCCGACAGAGCCGCCGCTGGTTCAGCCCGAACAGGCCCCGCCTGCGGTCATCACGGCCCAGGCAAAGGGCGCCGAAGTCACCTTCATTGTCCGCATCAAGGGTGCGCCCGAGATCGATTCCGTCGCCCGCCTCTACAAGAAAGACCCGGCCGCCGCCGAACAGGCCTATTCCGACTATGTGGGCCGCACGCCCCAGCTGGCGGATTTCGCGCTCGTCGGCGCCAGCTATTCCGGCGAGATCAAGCTCGCCTACCAGATGCCGCCCGGCACCGAGCCGACCCGCGCCGCCATTAGCGATGTGCAGAAAAAGATCATGGCCGTTGACGGGGTGGCCTATGCCGACCCCGACTATGTCGCCCATCCCGGAGAGAAAAACTGATGATGACCACAAAGCATTTTCTGGCCTTCGCGGCGATAGGGGCCCTGACGCTGTCAGCCTGCGACCGGATCAAGGCGCCCGAACAGCCCGCTGCGCCTGCCGCCACCGAAGCTCCGGCCGTGGCTGAAACCCCGGCCGGGCCCGACCTGCCCGTCCGCCCCGAAGCTGTCGAAAGCACGGCCGGTATCGACTGGGAAGCCGCCCGCCGCGACATGGCCTCGGTGCCCAGCGAGGATCGCGGCGAAGGCGCCTTCCAGGTCCAGTCCGGCGCATCGGCTCCGCCAGTGCCGGTCCTCCTGCCCACCGGCATTGTCGTGCCGCAGTCAGCCGAGGGCGGCGTGAAATTCATGCCCATGAGCGACGGCTATTTCGCCACCTATCCCGGCGTCGATTATGACATCGTGGTCAACGGCACAAACGAAGTCATCGGCGCGCGCGAGGCCGGCGATACATCCGCCGACACCGAGCCGAGCTATCTCGCCACTGCCTCCGGCGCGCAGGTCGCCTTCTCGCGCTATGGCGCTGACTATCTCATCGAATTCGAATGCAAGCATGCAACGGGCGAAAACCCTGAATGCATCGGAGAGGACGAGGCGCTCGCAATCGCCCGTAAACTGGTCATCGCGGGGACACGCTGATGCAGAAGACTGTTGCGTACGTTCTGGCCGCATTGGCTGTCACCGGCCTGGCTGGCTGTGACTTCATCCGCTTCCCGGGCGATGGCGGCCCGCCACCGTCCACGCCGGAACCCGGCCCGGCCATTCCGCCCGGCGCGCCCGGCCCGCCGCCTCCCGGCACCCCGGTCGAAAACCCCTATGGCGAAACCCCGGTCGATCCTGCAGAGCCAACCGACACCAGCGAGACACCGACCGAAACGGATACACCTGCAACCGACCCCGTCTCCGGCGAGGATAGTGTCACCCCGCCTGACACCACCGCCGAGGTGCCAACCGAAACATCTCCGACGGATACGGACCTGACGCCGGACACACCGGCCGGGACCGACACGCCCCCCGCAACGGACACACCGCCGGCTACCGATACCCCGGGAACGGACTCGGAAGCCCCCGTCGATACGCCGGAAGATACCTCAACGTCCCCCGAGGATACCGCTGAAACCCCGACTGAACCCGTCACGCCGCCCGTCGAGCCGGCCTTCAGCTACTATGCCCCCGGCGCCCTCCTGCCGGGCTCCGGTCAGGGCGATGTTGACCAGATCGTCCACGCGCCCGGCATTGTTTTCCCTGTAAAATCAGCGCCTGCCTACCTCCAGTCCCAGGTCTTCACCTTCGGTGGCGGCATCGGCGGCGGCGACCAGTGCGACCCGCGCAACTTCGCCTATCCCTGGCGCGACAATTTCTGCGAAACCCGCAGCGCCAACAGGGGATCGCCCTTCTGTCCGGCCCAGAAAATCCACCAGGGCCAGGACATCCGCGTCGGCACGCCCGAGCAATGCAACACGATGCGCAGGACAGCCAAGGCAGACCGCGCCCTGCAGGAAGTCGTCGCCACGGAAGATGGCGTCATCTCCAATGTCGGCTCCTATTCCATCAGCCTGCGCGCCGGTGGCCGTATCTACAAATACCTCCACCTCAACATGGCCAAGCTCAAGGTGAAGACCGGCGACACGGTCACCGCGGGCCAGTCGCTCGGCTATGTCTCGAATGATTTCGGCGGTTCGGCCACCACGTTCCACCTCCACTTCGAGATTGTGCAGAACATGGCCGATCAGGGCTGGGTCTATGTCCCGCCCTATCTGTCACTGGTCGAGGCCTATGAGCGCCGCGAGAAGGGTCCCGGCGAGGAAGTCGAACAGAATGTCGCCGTCGCTTCAGCGCCGTTCGTCATTCCCGAAGGCTATGAAATCACTGAGTAAAATCAGGCAGGCTTGAAGCTCAGCGCCACGCCGTTATTGCACCAGCGCAGCCCTGTGGGGGCCGGGCCGTCCTCGAATACATGGCCTTGGTGGCCAAGGCATCGGGCGCAATGATATTCCGTGCGCGTGTAGATCAGCTTGCGGTCCACACTTGTTGCAACAGCGCCCGGCATCATGTCGAAAAAGCTCGGCCAGCCCGTGCCGCTGTCGAATTTCTTCGCTGATGAGAAGAGGGGCAGGTCGCAACCGGCACAATGATAAATGCCTTCGCGCTTCTCGTGCTCCAGGGGCGAGCTGAAGGCGCGCTCCGTATCTGCCTTGCGCAACACGCCGAAGGCGGCTGGCGACAGGCGCTCGCGCCACTGGTCCTCGGTCAGGTCACGCCATTCATTGCCGACATACTTGTCGCGGTCGGCAGCGGCTTCAGGAGGTTTCTTGTCTGCCCCGGCAGAGGAACAGGCAGCCACCGCAAGGGCGGCAGAACCTGACAGCAACAGGGCGCGGCGGGAGAGGAATGAGTGGGTCATGCGTTTCATACGCACGGATTTAGCCGCTGGTTCAGACACGCAACACACACAAGGCCGTGAGGCCTAAACGCCGCCGTCCACCCAGACTTCGCCATCAAGGTCGTCCAGCTTGCCCTGCAGGTGCGCGCGCACGTCCTGAACGGCCTGATTATACACGGCCGGCCCCATCGTCTTCAGCATCAGATCGACAATCTCGCCAGCCCGGAAATCACTCAGCGTTTCGTCAAACGCCACGCTGAACGTCTTCTGCACTTCGCGGCAAAGCGCCTCGCGGCGTTCCGGCGTCAGCGTGATCTTTTTCATGGCTCGCCGGTCTCCTTCTCCGGAAGCGGGTTACGGCCAAAGTTGATGGCGCTGGAATCCTGCCCCGCATCAATGATCGCCTTGCGGATGGTCCGCGCCCGCGTGAACTCGTGCATCAGCCTGTCGCCGTCGCCCCAGCGGATCGCGCGCTGCAACACGGCGAGGTCCTCGGAAAACCGCCCGAGGCATTCCAGCACCGCTTCCTTGTTGGTCAGGAACACGTCGCGCCACATGACGGGGTCCGAGGCGGCAATCCGCGTGAAGTCGCGAAAGCCACCGGCGGAGTATTTCACCACTTCGCCCTGTTCCACGGTTTCCATGTCGAAGGCGGTCGCCACGATATTGAACGCGATCAGGTGGGGCAGGTGGCTGGTAATGGCCAGCACGCGGTCATGGCGCGCACTGTCCATACTCTCCACTTTCGAGCCCAGCGCCTGCCAGAAACGCGTCAGCGCATCGACGCCTGCCAGGTAGGCTTCGTCCGTGCTCGGCCCCGGCGTCAGGATATACCAGGCATCGCGGAAGAGGGTGGCAAACCCGGCTTCCGGCCCGGATTGCTCGGTGCCGGCAATCGGGTGGCCGGGAATGATATGCACCCGCCCGTCATCAGCGGCCATCAGGGCAGCGGCTGCCTCCCCCTTCACCGAGCCCACATCGGTCAGGATGGCGCCCGCTTTCATATGCGGTACAGTAGCAGCAGCGACAGCCGCCAGCGCGCCAACCGGCACGCACAGCAACACGCAGTCAGCGTCTGCCACAGCGGCCTGCAGCGTCTCGGCGACGTTCCCGAGACCAAGGCCTGACGCGCGCTGGCGTACATCGTCGCTGGCATCATACAGGCTGATCGATCCCGCCGCGCCATATTCGGCGGCAGCCCGGGCAATGGATGCGCCGATAAGGCCGGTGCCGATAATGGCAATCGAGGGAAAGACAGGGTCGGTCATCGTGTATACTCTTGTTCAGGTCATCTGCGCTGCTCTGGTGTGCAAAGCGGGGCCCGAGGTCAAGAGTGGTCTGAGGATAATGCGCGGGGCCCAACTGCGACCTTTGAGCTCCAGCGACGGTTTGGCACGGCTTAAAGCCGCCGCCGAACGCTTACATGGTCACTGAACACGGAGACTGACATGGCCAATACATCCCCCATTCTCTCGGGCCTGCGCCTGCGTTGCGGCAAGTGCGGCGAAGGCAAGCTGTTTTCCGGTTACCTGAAGCTCAATTCGGAATGCCCGGTCTGCGGACGGGACATGACATCGGCTGATACGGCAGACGGCCCGGCCTTCTTTGTCGGCTTCGGCGTTCTGATCCTGCTGGCGCCGTTCCTGTTCCTGCTGCCGATGAGCCCGCTGCCCGTGGGTCTCAAGATCCTGGCTTTCGTGGCGCTGTGCGGTGCGCTGATCGGCCTATGCATGATCCTCCTGCCGGTCGCCAAGGCGGTGCTGCTCAACCTGCAGCTCCATCATGGCGCGGAGGAAGTTACCGCGGCCGACATCAAGGATCGCCGCTAGTTAACCGCGCCGGACCAGCCGCCGCTCCTGCGGGTCAGGCCGCCCAACAATTCTTCAGGCCCGGTCATGACATGCAACTGGTCAGCCGCACCCGGCCGGCCTAGCGCATAGCCCTGCAGGAAGTCGCAGGACAGCAATTGCAGTATGGCCGCCTGGTCCTCGGTCTCGACGCCCTCGGCAACCACTTTCATGTTCAGGCTGTGGCCCAGCGCAATGATGGATTTCAGCAGTTCGCGGCCCGTATGGCCGATATCGAGCTGCTGGATGAAGGCGCGGTCGATTTTCAGCCCGTCGAACTGGAATTGCTGCAAATAGCTCAGCGATGAATAGCCCGTGCCGAAATCGTCCAGCAGGACCTTCACGCCCATCTGGCGCAGACGGTTCATGGTGCGCTGGGCTTCGCCCGTATGCGAGATCAGCACGCCTTCGGTGATCTCGATGTGCAGCAGCGACGGGTCGATGCCGTGACGCTCCAGCGCGGCTTCCACGCTGTTGGCGAATCCATCGACGCGGAACTGAACGGGCGAGACATTGACCGCGATCGGGATCGTCTTCTGCCGCTTGATTTCAAGCATGGCCTGGTCGAGTGCCCATGCGCCGAGTTTCGTGATCAGCCCGCTTTCCTCGGCAATCGGGATGAACACGCCCGGCGAGCCGGCCAGTCCCTGCTTGCTCGGCCAGCGCATCAGCGCCTCGGCGCTCATCACCTTGCCTGTCCGTGCACATACAAGCGGCTGGTAGACCAGCGTCAGCTGATTGTTCATCAGGGCGAGGTCGAGCTCGGAATTGATCGTGCGGCGCAGTTGCAGCGCTTCGTCCATGGCGGGCGAATAGGTCCGGATTGTCTCCTGCCGGTCATTCTTGGCCGCGAACATGGCGACATCCGCCCGGCGCAGGATTTCCGTTGCCGGCACCTCGCCTTTCAGCGTCGGCGCGATGCCGATATTGGCTTTCATGCTGACCACGTCTTCGCCAATGCGGAAGGGCGCATGCATGGCCTCGTCAATTGATTGCGCGGTCTGGGTGGCGCGTATTTCGGCGTCCGGGCGTGTGATCAGTGCGGCAAACTCGCCGCCGCCAACGCGGGCCAGCAGGTCCTTGTCATGCAGGCAGCTTGTCACCCGCATGGCGACGGCCTTGAGCAGCTCATCGCCCGTCTCATGCCCCAGCGTGTCATTGACCACTTTGAACCCGTCCAGCTCGATAACCATCAGCGCCGGGGCCGGCCCGTCGGATTCCAGCGCCTCGGTCAGGCGTTCATGCAGCTTGGCGCGATTGGGAAGATTGGTGACCGGATCGGTCGAGGAGAGCTTGCTGAACTGAAGCCGCACGTCGCGCAGCTGTTCGGCATGCATGGTCCCCTGCCAGTAGATCAGGGCCGCCAGCAGGGCCAGCGAGATATTGGCGAGAAGAATTCCGGACAGAACGGACATTAGCGTGCCCTGCCTGTGAAGGAATGAAACAGATACTGCATGGCATGACCCCGCCCGATACTAGGCGGTCATCCTTACAGAACCCCCGTTCATGAAGGTTTGCGCCGGGCGGCAAAACAATGCCGCCCGCGTTAAGCTCTGGTTTGCCATAAGGGCGGGGGGATCAGCCCGTCAGGGCCTGCTCGTCGCGCTCGCCGGTGCGGATGCGCACCACGGATCCGAGCGTCGTGATGAAGATCTTGCCGTCGCCGATCGTGCCCGTGTTTGCCGCCGAGATGATCGCGTCGGCAAAGCGGTCTGCGTCGGTTTCGCTGCACGCGACCTCGATTTTCACTTTCGGCAGCAGGCGCACTTCATATTCTGCGCCGCGATAGACTTCCGTCTTGCCCTGCTGGCGGCCATAGCCGCGCACTTCCGACACGGTCAGGCCGGTCGCGCCAGCCTCGGACAGTGCGTCGATCACGGCGTCGAGCCGACTTGGTTTGAAGATTGCTGTAACGAGTTTCATAGTCCACCAGCCCTTTGGTTTTTGCAGGTGCGAACGTATCGGCCGCACCGGTTGCGTCAATGTTTTTCCCGCCGTGACGTCGCTGCAGGCTTGGCAATCCGCACCCGTTCCGCCACAGGCGCGACGGCGCCGCCTCCCGGCTCAGCATACAATCTCTTCACCGCCTCGACCAGCACGACCCCGCCAAGGCCCGGCGTGATGATCCGCCCGATTGCGTCCCAGCCCTCGGCGGCAGCGGTCACTAGCCGCGCCGAAACAGGCGGCATGTAGAGCGCGCTGGCGCTGGCGGTCACCTGGAAGAGGCCGATCGAGAGCAGGTTCATCAGCTGCGACCGGCTCCACGGCCGGCCCTGGCCAAACGGTGTCCGGGTCGCCCGGCTCCACAGGCCCGCGCGGTTGGAAACGGCCAGCACGATGCGACCCTCCGGCGCCATCACGCGCCAGATCTCCCGCAAATAGGCGCGCGGATCGCCCGTCTCCTCAAGCCCGTGCAGCACGATCACCCGGTCAAACTGGCCATCCGGGAAGGGCAGGCGCAGGTCACCAACGGAAACGGTCGCATTGCCGCGTCCGGTCGGGTCCCAGCGTACCGGCCCATGGTCAAACGGCACCGCAGCCACACTGCGCCCCGTCTCGTCACCGAAGGCATCCAGAACCGGAATCGCATAGCCAAGGCCCAGAACCGACAGATTGTTCGCCTCGCCCCACAGGTCGACCAGCTTTGCCGACAGGATGCGCGCAGCCGCGCTCCCCAGAGGGGAGGCATAAAATCGCTGCAGGGTGACGGCATCCTGACGCATGGGTTTCCTTGTGTTATTTAGGGTTTTACGACCACGAATTGAAGCCGCCCGGAGATCCGACCTGATGTTCCAGATACACCAGTTTCCCTGCCTGAATGATAATTACGGCTTCCTTGCACATGATTCCGTGTCCGGCGAGACCGCTGCCGTGGATACGCCCGATGCGCAGAAATACCTCGCCGAGGCCGCCGCGCGCGGCTGGACCATCACCCAGATATGGAACACGCACTGGCATCCGGACCATGCGGGCGGCAATCTCGCCATCAAGGAAGCCACCGGCTGCACCATTACCGGCCCGGCAGGCGAAGCCGAAAAGATCCCCGGCATAGACCGCGCCGTGAAGACCGGCGACGTTGTCTCCCTCGGCGGCCTCGCTGCGCATGTCATCGATGTGCCCGGCCACACGCTCGGTCATATCGCCTATCATCTGGCGGGCGAATCCACCGCCTTTGTCGGCGACGCCGTCTTCGCGCTGGGTTGCGGCCGCGTCTTTGAAGGCAATCCGGACATGATGTGGGCCTCCCTCTCGCGCCTGAAAAACCTCCCGCCTGAGACAGCGCTCTACTGCGCGCATGAATATACGGCCTCCAACGCCAAGTTCGCCATCACCGTCGATCCCGGCAATGAAGCACTCGCCGCCTATGTGAACGAGATTACCGACAAGCGATCCCGCAATGAATGGACCGTGCCGACCCAGCTCGCCCGCGAACTGAAGACCAATCCCTTCCTCAGGGCCGACGACCCCGCCCTTCAGGCGGCCATGGGCCATCCCGGCGACCCGGTTGCCACGTTCGCGGAAATCCGCGGCCGCAAGGACCGGTTCTGATGAACGCCATTTCGGGGGACCTTGGCGCAAACGAGATCATCCGCCTGCTCGGCCTGAAGCCGCACCCGGAAGGCGGTCATTATGCCGAAACCTTTCGCGCCCCGGCCATGCATGGCTACCGGCCCACATCCACGGCCATCTATTATCTTCTGCAGGCCGATGAAGTGTCTGCCTGGCACCGTGTCGATGCAGATGAATGCTGGTTCTGGCACGCCGGCGGCCCGCTCTCCCTCACGCTGTCCCCGCCGGACGGGAAGGGCGCTGACGCCTACCAGCTCGGGCCGGACCTGCGCGCAGGCCAGCACCCGCAACTCGTCGTGCCCGCTCATCACTGGCAGACCGCCGAAACGCTTGGCGCATGGACCCTGGTCAGCTGCACGGTCGCGCCGGGTTTCGAGTTCAAGGGCTTTGAACTGGCCCCGCCTGACTGGCGCCCAAAGGCCTAATCCACGCTTTCCAACAGGAAACGCCCCGCAATCGCCCGCCAGCCGGGCTTTCACCGCAAACTTGTCCGACACCGCGCGTCCTGACGTATTCTTATCCCGTCCGGCTGGCTCCCATCTTGCCGGGCAGCGCGGGAGACGGGGCAAGGGATCGCGACCTTGCTTCTATCCTGAAATACACGAAACGCGTTCCCGGCACCTCGCCTCCCGCGTCTTCAAATACAGAAAAACCGGACGGCGCGGGGCCGGTCCGGTTTTTCGTCTTGCTTGCAATGTCGGCAGGCCTAGCCCGCAATATATTGCGCGCCGTTCACCGTCATGGTTGCGCCGGTGATGAAGGCGGCTTCGTCGCTCGAGAGATAGGCGCACATGGACGCAATCTCTTCCGCCTTGCCGAGACGACCGACCGGGATCGACGCGATAATGCTTTCCAGCACTTTCTCCGGCACGGCCTGAACCATTTCCGTATCGATATAGCCCGGGCATACCACGTTGACGGTCACGCCCTTCTTGGCGCCTTCCTGGGCGAGCGCCTTGGTGAAGCCGATCAGGCCGGCCTTGGCGGCGGAATAGTTCGCCTGACCGAACTGGCCCTTCTGTCCGTTGATCGACGAGATGTTGATGACCCGGCCGAAACCGCGTTCACGCATGCCGTCCCACACCTGGCGCGTCACGTTGAACGCCGAGGTCAGGTCGATATTGATGACCTGCTGCCACTGGTCGAGTGTCATCTTGTGGAAGGGTGCGTCGCGCGTCACCCCGGCATTGTTGATCACAATGTCGATGGGGCCGAGATCGGCCTCGATGGCCGCAATGCCCTTGCCGACGGCTTCATAGTCCGCCACGTCGAACTTGTAGCACCGGATGCCGGTTTCTTTTTCGCAAAGCTTGGCTGCTTCGTCATTGCCGCCGTAATTGGCCGCAACCTTGTAGCCCTTTGCTTTCATTGTCTCGCTGATCGCACGTCCGATACCGCGCGTGCCCCCCGTGACCAGTACAGTTTTTGTCATGCCTTATTTTCCTCCGGCTTTTGTTGCCCCGTCTCTAGCCTTCATGACCGGTAGACTTCAATAGCGCATTGGTCACACGCAAATTCTGTGCAAATATTGCTGCATAGCACAATAATTGCTTCTCCTGTTGAGGAGAACTGAGGGTAGGATATGGCCAAGCCAAACGGATCGTCCCAGACGATCATCATCAAGAAATACGCAAATCGGCGTCTCTACGACACATCAACGTCGTCTTACGTGACGCTCGAACACCTTTCAGAACTCGTTCGTGAGGGCCGGGATTTCGAAGTGCGTGATGCCAAAACGGGGGATGACCTAACCCGTCAGGTCCTCACGCAGATCATTTTCGAGCAGGAAACAAAGGGGGAAGGCGCCCTTCCGCTGAACTTCCTGCGCAAGCTGATCGGCTTCTATGGCGGCGGCGGACAGGCCTTCCTTCCGGCCTTCCTCGACATGTCGATGAACAGCTTTGCCGACACGCAAAAGGAATGGACCAAGGCGGCCAATCCCATGTCGCTGTTCGAAAAACAGGCGCGCCGCAACATGGCGATGTTCGAGCAGGGCATGAAAATGTTCATGCCCACGCTCCACAAGGCGTCCCATAACGAGAAACAGACGCCATCAAATCCGATCATGGATTTCCAGGCCGAGGCGCTCGCCGCCATGCAGGCCCAGATGCAGGCCATCCAGGACCAGCTCGCCGACCTCGCCAAAAAGGACTAGGCTCAGCCCTTACGAGCCGACGATGATGCCGCCGTTCGGGTGCAGGACCTGCCCGGACATGTAGCTTGAATCCTCGCACGCAAGGAACAGGAAGCTCGGCGCCACTTCATTCGGCTGGCCGGGACGGCCCATAGGGGTTCCCTCACCGAAATGCTCCAGCTTTTCGGGCGATGCCCCACCGGCCGGATTGAGCGGCGTCCAGATAGGCCCCGGCGCCACTGCGTTGACGCGAATGCCGTCGCCGACAATGTTCTCCGACAGGGACCGCGTGAACGCCGTGATCGCGCCCTTGGTGGCCGAATAGTCGAGCAGCTCGCTGGCACCGGCATACATGGTCACCGATGTGCAATTGATGATCGACGCCCCTTCTTTCAGGTGCGGACGCGCAGCCTGCGTGAGGTAGAACATCGAGAAGATGTTTGTCTGGAAAGTGCGCTTCAGCTGCGCATCGGTAATGTCCTCGATATCCTTGTCAGGGTGTTGCTCGCCGGCATTGTTGACCAGGACGTCAATCGTCTGGAAGCGCGCAATCGTCTTTGCAACGACCATTTGCGCGAAATCCGGATCGCCGAGATCACCCTTGATGGCGAGCGCGTCGCGCCCCTCTTCCTCGATCATCTTGCAGGTCGCCTTGGCATCTTCGGTTTCCGAAAGATAGACGAAGGCGATATCGGCGCCTTCGCGCGCAAACAGCACGGCCACCGCGCGGCCGATGCCGCTATCGGCGCCGGTGATCAGCGCGACCTTGCCCTCGAGCCGGCCGGAGCCCGGATAGCGTGGTTCCCATTCGGGCTTGGGCGACAGGTTCGCCTCGCTGCCGGGAAGGCCGTCTTCATGGATTTGGGCGGCAATCGTATTCATGGGTTTTGTCTCCTGCTCAAAGTGTGTGCTTGGAGAACCAACGAAGCGTCACCTCGGATCGTTCCGCGCGCGTCAATGCAGATGTTAGCGATACAAGCGGAACCCGGAGAGGGCCGCTACGTTCAGAGGTTGAACTGACAATCAGGAGAGGGAGACGTGACGCGACTTGTCGTATTTTCGAACCGTGTGCCACTGGGCGACAAGCCCAGCGGCGGCCTGGTTGTCGCCCTGAACGACACGATGGCCTCGCAGGGCGGTCTCTGGATTGGCACTGAAACGCGCAATGAAGGGGCCGGGAACGGTTCGGGCGCGCTCATCAATCATCCCGGCGCGACCTTTGATCGCCTCGCCATGGGCCTTACGCGCAAGGAACATGAAGCCTATTATCTGGGCTATTCCAACTCGGTCCTATGGCCGCTCTTCCATGGCCGCGCTGACCTGCTGAGTGTCAGCGTCGGCCAGTTCACCACCTATAAATCCGTCAACCGCCGCCTCGCCGAACTCTCCGCGCCGCATCTTCGCCCGGGTGACACGATCTGGATCCACGACTATCATCTGATCCCGCTCGCGCATGAGCTGCGCAAGCTCGGCGTGCGAAACCCCATCGGCTTTTTCCTCCACATCCCGTTTCCCGTCGCAAACGGCATCCGCGCCCTCTCGGACAATGCGGAATTCCTCGACTGGTTTTCGGCCTACGATCTTGTCGGCCTGCAGACGCAGCGCGATGTCGCCAATTTCATTGGCGCCTTCCGCACACTCGGCCGCGCGGAACTGCTGTCTGACGGACGTCTGCGCTTCAATAACGGCTTCATTCAGGTCGCGAGCTTTCCCATCGGCATAGATGCAACCGGCTTCCGCACGGCTGCCGAAGAGGCGCCTGAGCTGCCGGAGATCACGACGTCAGCCCAGAAGGTCATGATCGGCGTTGACCGCCTCGACTATTCCAAGGGCCTGCCGCACAGGCTGCGCGGCTTCCAGGCCTTCCTGCGGGATCGCCATGTCGAGGCGGATCGTATCGCCTTCCTGCAGATCGCCCCCCCCACACGCGAGGACGTTCAGGCCTACAAGGATATCCGCCGCGACCTCGAACAGCTCTCAGGCGAGGTCAATGGCGAGTTCGGCGATATCGGTTACATGCCCGTGCAATATATCCATCGCTCCATTCCCCGGGAACGTCTGGCCGGTCTTTTCCGCCGCGCCGACATTGCCCTCGTCACGCCGCTGAATGACGGCATGAACCTGGTCGCCAAGGAATTTGTCGCCGCGCAGGATGAAGCTGATCCCGGCGTACTCATCCTCTCGCGTTTCGCGGGCGCCGCCGAACAACTCGCCGAAGGCGCCTTGCTCATCAATCCCTATGATGCTGCCTCGATTGCCGGCGGTATCACCCGCGCCGTCACCATGCCCCTGGAAGAGCGCCGCACCCGGCACGCGGCCATGTGGAGCGAGATTGCGAGACATGATAATGACTGGTGGACGGCCACTTTCCTGCAATCCCTCGCACGGGCGGCCGCCGCCCGGCGCACCAGCGAAAGTTTCTTCGCGGTGGCCGGGGAATAAAGCCGCCTAGACGTCGCCCGCCACGCCAAAGTCGCGCCGTGCGGAAACGATGGTCACGACCACGCCGGCCAGAACGTCCAGCAATGTCATCGACATGAGGATGAAGAAGGTCGAGGTCGCAAAGTTCGGCAGCAGCAGGAACTGGATCAGGCAGACGATGAACAGCATCATAGACACGGCATGATTGATGATGGTCGATGTGCCCGTGCTGGTCGATTTGAGAATTTCCAGGAACAGGAAGATCACTGCCACCAGCAGGATCGCGTCGCCCTTGGTCAGCATCCAGTCCACGCCCGAAATCATCGGCAGGTGCATGAAGGGCCCGTTGAGGAGGTTGAGGATCGGCGCCACGGTCGAGCGCACAAGCTCGCCCTGCGCATTGACCGTCTCGACAGCGCCGCCAAAGCCCAGCGCCAGCAGGTTGTACAGCACTACCGGAATGACCAGCAGCGGAAAGATCCCGAAAATAACGCGCATGAAGTACCCCTTTTTATCCGAGTCGTGAGAAGCGTGTTTCTCACGCTTCTTGCGTTCCATCTTGGCGACCGCTGCTCCCGCCAGCGCGATCTTCGTGTCTTTGTTCATTCCAACACCACCCGTCCTGCGGCTGAGTTAACACGAGGTTTACCGTAATGCATCCAGCGATGCGAGCGGATTTCCCCATGCTGGCCGCCCGGTGCGGCCCTCTACCCATAAACAGCGGTAAACACGGCAATTTCGGGTCATGAACGCCACTTCAGGGAGAAATAGGTGTCAGACATCCATATTCTTACCGGTCCGCCGGGCAGCGGCAAGTCCAGCGTCCTGGCCCATATGGCGCCGGATTTCCGGACAGTCGCCGAGCCGGCCCGCACGGTGCTCGCGGCCCAGCGCGCCAAAGGCGGGCGCGGCACGGGCGATCAGGATCCGGCCTTGTTCGTATCGCTGATGCTGCAGCAGGCACTCGGCGACCAGCAAACGCTACACGGCGTTCCCGGCCCGGTCCTTTGCGACAGGGGCCTGCCGGACCTGCTCGCCTATGCCGCCTATTGGAACCTGCCGGACGGCGCCATTCGCACCGCCATTGCCGCCATGCCCCGCCCGCAAACCGTGTTCTGGTTCCCGGCCTGGCAGGCGATCTATACGCAGGATGAAGAGCGCACGCTCGATTTCGGTGGCAGCGCCGCTTTCGGCGTGCTGGTGCGCGAGGCCTATGAAAGTCTCGGGTTTTCGCTCGTTGAGATGCCGCTGGCCCCGATCGAGGACCGCGCGGCCTTCATCCGGCAGCGTATTGGCGCCTAAAGCTCGTCCGCGCCGCCCGGATTGCGCCGGCGGCGGATCAGCCACATCACGCCGCGCAGGTCCGACAGTGCGTCGCCGAGGCGGCCGAAATTGGTATAATTCGACGCGCCGGTGCCGCGCGGGCGATGGTTCACGTCCCGATATTCCACCTTGTGCCCCTCGGCCCGGAAGAGGGCGGGCATGTAGCGGTGCATATGATCGAAATAGGGCAGGGACACATAGGTCTCGCGGTAGAAGGCCTTGATGCCGCAGCCGCTGTCATCGCAGTCATCGTTCAGCAGGCGCATGCGGATATTGTTGGCAAAGCGCGAACCGAACCGTTTCCACGCCGTATCCTTGCGGCTGGCGCGGCGGCCCATCACCATTTTCAGGTCGTGGGGCGCATCGGCGCGCGTCAGGGCGCGGTAAAGGTCCGGCAGGTCGGCCGGGTCGTTCTGCCCGTCGCCGTCCAGTGTGCCAATGACCGGCGCCCGCGCAGCCAGCACGCCTGAACGAATCGCCCGGCTCTGGCCGGCATTCTTGCGGTGGGCGACAACGCGCAGCATCGGGAATCGGCTTTTCAGCTCAACCAGAACGGCGCGTGTGTCGTCGGTCGAGGCATCATCCACGAACACCATCTCGAAAGCGCGCCCGTCCAGCGCCCGCGCGATCTCCTCGATCAGGCGGGTCACATTGCCGGCCTCATTATGCAGCGGCACGACGATTGAGAATTCGAGGGAATTGGCCAAAACAGAAAGCCTTCGGGCTGTCAGGAGAACGAACCAAGCCTCATAACGAGGCAAGGCAGCAAAAGCGAGACCCTACCGCACTTGGCGCTGTTGCCCCGCTTTCCTGCCCAAAACCACAAGACGGCGCGCGCGACAGCCGCTAGAAGGCAAAGCCATGACATTCCTCGACCGTATCTCGACCGGCTGGAAAGCCTGGGTCCTGCTTTTCGTGATCACGTTCGGGGCCGCTGCGCCCGGCGTGTTCAACCTGCCTGCGCTCGATCGCGACGAAAGCCGCTTTGCGCAGGCCTCCAAGCAGATGCTGGAATCGGGCGATTACATTCGCCTGCGCTATCAGGACGAGCTGCGCAACAAGAAGCCCGCCGGCATTCACTGGCTGCAGGCGGGCTCCACCGCGCTCTTCACGGGCGCCGAGGCGAAACAGATCTGGACCTATCGCGTGCCCAGCTGGCTCGGCGCGGCCTTTGCCACGCTCGCCTGCTTCTGGTGCGGCATTCCCCTGATCGGCAGGCGCGCCAGTTTCCTCGGCGCGGCCCTGTTCGGGGCGACTTTGCTGCTCACCAGCGAGGCGCATATTTCCAAGACAGACGGCGTGCTCGTCTTCCTGACCACGCTGAGCATCGGCGCGCTCGCCCGCCTCTATATGCGCAACGATCAGTCAAAACGTATGGCGCTTCTCTTCTGGACGGCCATGGGTCTTGTCTTCCTCATCAAGGGTCCGGTCGGGCCGATGGTCGCCGCCTATGCGGGCATCGGCGCATGGGTATGGACCAAGGCGACCGTCGGCAAGGGCGGGGACTGGTGGAAAGTGCTCCTCTGGTGGCCCGGGCCGCTCATCTTCGTCGCGCTCGTCCTGCCATGGTTCCTCTGGATTCAGGCGGCAACGCATGGCGAATTCATCAAGGGTGCCGTCGGCAAGGATCTGAAAGATAAGTTCACCGGCGCCTCCGAAGGCCATGGCGGCTGGCCCTTCTACCATTTGACCCACCTGCCGGCCTGGTTCTTCCCGGCGACGCTGATGCTCGCGCCCGCCTGCGTTGCGGCATGGCATCGCCTCAAACCCCGCAATGAACTCGGCTGGAAATGGCTGCGCGACTCCGCCGCCATCGCGGCTGTCGTGTTCGCCTTCCTGACCGTGCTCCTGTTCGCCCTGCCATTGCTGCCCCATCCGGAGGGCACAGGCCTCGTCGCGAAGACGCTCGGCACGCTCTCCACGCTGAAGACACTGCCGGCCTATCCGGCCCTGCTGCTCGCCGCCTTCTGGTACATTGCCGGGCGCGACGACTGGAAGGCCCGCTGGCCCATCGGCATTGACGGCCTGACAGACGAGACCCGCGCGATCCGCTTCATCGTCGCCTGGGCGGCGCTCACCTTCGTCTTCTTCGAGCTGATGCCGACGCTGCTCAGCCACTATATCCTGCCCGCCTATCCGGCCATGGGCCTGCTCTGTGGTTATGCCGCCGTGCAGCTGATGGACGGCGTGCGTATGCCCGTCAGCCGCTGGATATCGCTGGTCCTCTTCGCCATCGGCGCCATCCTGCTGCTCGCGGTGTCCTTCCCCGGTGTCGCCGTCTTCTACATGGAAGAAACCGCTGCCGACTTCAAAACCGTCGCCGCCAGCCAGGTGCTCGACTCATGGACGGCCTATCGCAGCTTCCCGCTCTGGCTCTGGTGGATCGGTTTTGCCCTCGCTGGCTTCGCCATCATCGAGTTCGCGCGTCGCAAGGACGGCCTCGCCATCCTGCTCGCCATCGCCGCCAGCGTCACGATCGGCTGGCACGTGCGCATCTTCATGCTGCCAAGCCAGGTCTGGCTGCAGCCGACCGAGACGGCCCGCGCAGCACTTGAGGAAGTCTGCGGCGTGCCGGGCGATGATGCCGACTGCAACACGGTGGCGCCGCAGCGCATCCTCGCGCTCGGCTATGCAGAGCCCTCCTACATCCTCACCATGGGCACGCAGAACCTCCACCCGCCCGAAACCCCGCTCGACCTGCCGGCAGACAAGGCCGCTTATCCGGTCGTCTACCTCGTCAATTTCGAGGACAGGAAAGCGGTGCCCGCCATCGCCGACGAAGTCGCAAACCTGCGCGCCGAAGCCGCGAAAATGAAGCTCTGCGTCACCGAGTCAGAGCCGCATTACGCGCTCAACTATTCCAATGGCGACCCGGTCAATTTCCGGGCAATCCGCTTTGATACAGGCGGCTGCCCCGGCGTCTCGCCTGCCGAGTGAAGGTCTGTTGCTAGAAGCTGTAATCGAGCCGCACGCCCCAGGTGCGCGGGTCTGAGCGGAATGTGTTGTAGCCGATGAAGCCATAGCCCGAGAGGGCATAGTCTTCATCGGTCAGGTTCCGGCCCCAGAGTGTCAGGCTGAGCCCCGTGTCGACAAAGGCGAACGTCGCCTCGGCCTGAAGGGTCGTGAAGCCCTTCTGCATCCGCGCCTCAAGCCCTTCCGGATCAAGATAATAGTCGCCGCGATATTTCGCGTGGGCCGCAAGGCTCGCGTCCACACCCGGCGTCAGCGCGAAGTCATATCGCGCGCCGAGTGTCGCCGAGACGTCCGAGGCGAAGGGCAGGGGATTGCCGTCAAAGGCAGCCGCGTTGCCGCCAATGTCGGACGACTGGTCGATCTCCGTGTCCAGCAGGGTCAGCCCGGCGTCCAGCGTCAGGCCCTCCGTAGCGGCCCATGTCACATCCGCCTCGGCGCCATAGACAGTCGCGGCATCAAGGTTCGACAGCGAGTTCGAGGTAATGCTCGATCCATCCGGCAGCGGGAAGTTCACGAAGATACGGGCCTGCGGCGAATCGTAATCCTGCCAGAAGGCCGCCAGCGTCCATGTCAGCGCCTCGGTGGGCTGCGCCTTGTAGCCGACCTCATAGGCTGTTACCGACTCGACATTGAACAGGCCCTCATCGGCAAAATGCGTCGCATTGTTCTGCACTTCGCCATTGAACCCGCCCGACTTGTAGCTATTAGCCACAGAGGCATAGGCCGTGCCCGGCCCAAGATCATAGGCAAGCGCCGCATTGCCGCTAAGGCGCGTCTCGTCGATCGTGTTCGATCCAAAGGCGAGGCCAAGCCCGTTCACATTATTGTAGCCAATCGTGCCATCCTCGAACACGTGGCGCCCGCTGCCATGCCCGTCGATCTCCTCATGCGTGACGCGCAGGCCAAGCGTCGCCGTCAGCCGGTCGGTGAGGTCGAAATCATTGTGCGTGAAGGCCGCGAGCGTGTCGCGCGACTGGTTGATATCGGTCACCAGTGTCATGGCGCGGCTTGGCGAGACGGGCGTCGGGCCTGCGCGGCTGGCAGCGCCGACATAAGGGCAGGTGCCGATCAGCGTGGCCTTGTCCAGTTCGCCGCACCAGATCGTATAGGTCTGGCTGAAATCATCTGTCGATGCGCTGAGGCCGAACATTGTGTGCCCGCCCGTCCAGTCTGTCTGCAGGCGGAATTCCTGCGAATATTGCCGGAACGAGCGATCATAGGAAAGGTTCGCGCTTAGCGCTGCATTGCCGAACAGGGCGTGCGCGCCGTCAAAGTCAAATCCGTATTGCTGGGCATAGCCTTCGAACGCCGTCAGCGAGGACAGCTCCCAGCGGCCAAGGTCGCGCGTATAGTCCGCCGAGACGCCATAGAAGGCATTGTCCGTGTCCTGCGTGCCGGTGCCTTCCACAGCGATCTCATGGTCGCCAAGATCAAGGCTGTCATTGCGCGGCGAGGCATTGACGCCATTGTCTTCCTCGTAGTGCGTGCGCACCAGAAGGCGCCCGCCCAGCATCTCGTCCCAGTTGAGGCCAAGGCGCAGGCCAAACTCGTCGCGCACGCCGCCAGCGTCTTCCGGGCCAGCCACATTGTCCAGCGCCGCATCGCGCGCGAGGTAGCGCCCGGCAAGGCGATAGCTGAACCCGCCGCCAAGGCTCTCCCCATAAGCGCCGCCAAGGTCCACACGGTTGAAATTGCCATATCCGGCGCTGAGATAGCGCGACTGTCCTTCACCCGGCCGCACGCTGATGAAATTGATCGCGCCGCCAGAGGCATTGCGGCCATAAAGCGTGCCCTGCGGGCCTTTCAGCACTTCGATCCGCTCAAGATCGTACAGCATCAGGCCGGTCTGCACATTGGTCGCCAGATAGACGCCATCTGCATAGACCGCCGCTGCACCGGGCGTCAGCGCCTGATGGTCCACCGCGCCGATGCCGCGAATCTGAAACGCCACCTGCGTTCCATTGGCAACCGCTGCATCAACGCCCGTCAGCAGGTCCGTAACATCCTCGGCGCCGAGATAGGCGTTCGCGAGTTTGAGATCATCCGCCCCAATCACGCTGACGGACATCGGAATGTCGCTGAGCGGCACAGCGCCCGGCACAGCCGTCGTCACGACCGGGTCGAGACGCCTGGCCTCATCCTGTGACTGGGCCAGGGCCGGCGCGGCAAAGGAGAGCAAAACAAGCGAGGCGGGGAGGGCGCAGGATGGTTTCATCCGGCGCGCTTAGGCCAGTTGAGAATCCTTTGCAATAGTGGCAAATATTACGATTTGCATGACGCCACCGTCAGCATTTTCAGGGTCAAAAAAGTGTTAGCGCCCTCAGCGCGGCGCGCGTTTCGCCAGGATGCGCTGCAGTGTGCGGCGGTGCATGTTCAGGCGGCGGGCCGTCTCCGACACATTGTGATTGCACAGCTCGTAAACGCGCTGGATATGTTCCCAGCGCACCCGGTCAGCCGACATCGGATTTTCCGGCGGCGCCGGTTTTTCGTCCTTCGTGGCCGTGAGCGCACGGATGATATCGTCCACATCAGCCGGCTTCGACAGATAGTCGACCGCGCCAGCCTTAACGGCGGCAACTGCCGTTGCAATGGCGCCATAGCCGGTCAGGATCACGGCGCGCGCGTCAGGGCGGAATTTTTGCAGTACTTCCACCACATCCAGCCCGCTGCCATCTTCCAGGCGCAGGTCCAGCACGGCGAAGGCAGGCGGGTTCATGCGGGCAATATCCTTGCCCTCACTGACGGTCGATACGGCGGAAACCACAAAGCCGCGCTGGGCCAGCGCCCGCGCCATGCGTTGTACGAACGGGCCATCATCGTCCATCACGAGGCAGGAACGATCTTCCACGCCCTTGAGGCTTTCATGCACGTTAACTGTCACCGGGCGGTCCATGGCCGCGTTCCTTCTTGCGATTCAGGTTCAATATAGGCCTTTTGCACGGCTTAGGCCAATTTAGAAGCCTCAAGTGCTGCTCGTGGCCACAGCGCCTGCACAACGGCGCCCCGTTTCGGTGGCGTCCGGTTGCGCGTGGCAATGCGCCCGCCAGTGCGTTCAATCAGTGTTTTGGCGATGAAAAAGCCAAGTCCCATGTCCCCGCCGCCGAGCTGGGCCTCGCTCCGCTGCGAGACATAAGGCTCACCCAGTTTCGGCATCACTTCAGCCGCAAAGCCCGGCCCGTCATCGGTGATCGTGATCAGCACCTGGTCATCCGTCCATGAAGCCACCGCCGTCACGCGCGTGTCGGCAAAGCTGACGGCATTCTCGATAAAGGCGCCAAGGGCGTGCAGGATTTCAGGGCTGCGGTTCAGGATAGGCGCCTTCGGCTCGCCCCGGTCGCCTGGGCCGGCCCGCACCACAAGGTCGACGCCAAGGCCCTTGAACGGCGCGGCGGCCTCTTCCACCAGCGCATCCAGCGGCATCAGGGCGTGCACGATATCGGTGGCCTCGCGTGCCTCCCGGATGGTGGCCAGAATGGACCGGCAACGGTCCGCCTGTTCCGCGATAAGGCGCACGTCTTCCATATTCGGGTCGTCGGGGTCGAGTTCGGCCAGCAATTCCTTGGAGACGAGGTGGATCGTCGCCAGCGGCGTGCCAAGTTCATGCGTGGTCATGGCCGACATCGCGCCCAGCGCCGACAGTTTCTGTTCGCGGGCCATGACAACGCTCGCCGCATCAAGCGCGCGCACGAGGCGGGCTTCATCCTGGCTGACGCGCACGGCGGAGAGGGAGAAGAACACAAGGCCCACGGCCAATGCCGTAAATTGGCCCCACTGGAAGAGGGGCGGCAGGCTGATCACTTCGCCATTCAACCAGGGCAGGGGAAGGGCCACGAACGGCATCAAGGCGGCCAGCAAAAGGGCCAGAACGGCCACCAAAGTCGCCCGCATCTGCGACACGGAAAGGGCCGCCACGGTCACCGGCGCCAGAAGCAGCAGCAGGAACGGGTTCGACAGGCCCCCCGTCGCGGTAATCAGCGCCGCCAGCTGTAGCGTGTCGAAGGCCAGCTGCAGGCTCGCCTCCCAGCCGCGCGTCAGGCGCTGGCTCTGGAAGGCAAAGGCCAGGAACACGTTCAGCCAGGCTGACGCCGCGATGATCGCCAGGCACAGGGCCAGCGGCAGCTGGAAATCGAGCACGAAGGCGACAAACAGCACGGCCATGGTCTGACCGGCCACTGCCAGCCAGCGCAGCGTGATGAAGGTGCGCAGCCGCGTGCGCCCCAGCGCCGACTGGGCCGAACCGAGGCCTTCCGGGGCGAGCGTGAACACGGCATCGTCGAGGCCGTAACGGGAGTCGCGGGTGATATCGTCCATGCGACGCTTATGCGTCAGCGTGACCCTTGCGCCAAGCGGTGCGTTGGCGGCATATCGCGGCCATGACCTTTCCTTATCGCACCCTGATCGCGGCGCTCGGCGCCCTTGCCGCAACCGCCTGTTCCCCGTCCGGCCCTGCAGATGCGCCCGGAGGCACCAAGTCCGGCGGTACGAAGTCCGGCTGCCTCAGCCGCGCCTATCCGGAGATTGGCGGGCCCATTTCGCTGATCAATGACAAGGGCGAGGCGGTCACGCAGGACACGTTCAAGGGCCATCCGTCGCTGATCTATTTCGGTTTCACCTATTGCCCGGACGTCTGCCCGATGACGCTGGTAACCGTGGCGCAGGCCTACAAGATGCTGCCGGAAGGCATCGACCCGCCGCAAACACTGCTGATTTCCATCGATCCGGAGCGCGATACGCCCGAAAAACTCAGCGAATATGTCGCCACCTCAGCCTTCCCGGACAATCTGGTCGGCCTCACCGGTACGCCGGAACAGGTTCGCGCCGCCGCGCAGGCCTTCATTGCCGACTATTCCCGTGTCGATGATCCCAACAGCACGGCCGGCTACACGATGGACCATACAAGTCTGCTCTACCTGATGGACGAGGACTGGAAAATTAAGACCTTCTTCACCCATGACGACACGAGCGAGACCATTGCCGCCTGCCTCGCCGATGTGCTTGGCGAGTAGGCGGCAGCAGGCCTAGGCGGCGGTCCAGCCACCATCAATGGAGAGTTCCGCGCCATTGATCTGGTCGGCGTCGGGTGAGCAGAGGAAGGCGGCAAAGCCGGCAATCTGCTCGACCGTCACGAATTGCTTGGTCGGCTGAGCGTCCAGAATCACATTCTTGATGACGTCTTCCTTCGACATGCCGCGCGCCTTGGCCGTGTCGGCAATCTGATTGTCGACAAGCGGCGTGTGCACATAGCCGGGGCAGATCAGGTTGCAGCGCACGCCATGCTCGGCGCCTTCAAGGGCTGTCACCTTGGTCAGGCCCGCAAGGCCATGCTTGGCCGTCACATAGGCTGACTTGAACGGCGAGGCGACCTTGGCATGGGCGCTGCCCGTATTCAGGATGCGGCCCCAGCCCTTTTCCTTCATGCCGCCAAGGGCCATGCGCGTTGTATGGAATGCGGCGGTCAGGTTCAGGGCGATGATCAGGTCCCATTTCGCGATGGGGAATTCCTCGATCGGGGCGACATATTGCACGCCGGCATTATTGACGAGGATGTCGGCGCCGCCAAAGTCGCGGGCGACATAGCCCATCATGCCTTCAATCGCGTCAGGGTTGGTCAGGTCCGCGTTTGCATAACCCACTTTCACACCGAATTCCTTGGCCATACCGGCACGTTCGGCCTCGATCTCCGCCTCGTCGCCAAACCCGTTGAGGACGACATTACAACCCTCGCGCGCGAACCGCGTCGCGATCGCCTTCCCGATCCCACTCGTGGATCCAGTGACGAGTGCAGTTTTTCCGGTCAGCATGATGAAGTCTCCTTGAGGCGCGGGCGCGCTGTGTTTAGGGATAAGGAAGGCCTTGGGAGGGCCACGGTTTTATAAGCGTAGAGGATAGCAAGTTCGATGGATGGTGAGATCGGTGCTTTCGTTGAGGCTTTCCCTCGCTTTCTGATCTGGACGACATCAGCAGGGCTGATGTTACTTGTCGCCAGTACTATTTATGTACTCCTGACGCCGTGGAAAGAACTGGCACTGGTAAAAGGTGGAAACGCGTCAGCGGGCCTTGCGCTGGCCGGCGCCATCACCGGCCTCGCCATCCCGATCGCGTCCACGCTGGCCTCCAGCGTCTCCCTGCTGGACCTGTTGATCTGGGGCGTCATCGCCCTGTTGCTGCAATTGATCGTGTACCGATTGGTGGATGTCATGTTGCGCGATCTGCCTAGGCGGATTGAGGATGACCAGGCCGGCGCGGCCATCGTGCTGATCGCCGCCAAACTCTCATCCGCCCTCATTCTGGCTGCCGGATTGTGGGATCCGGCCTTGCAAAGGTTCTAGCGCGCAGGAGGCGCCCCCGACCATGAGATCGTTTGACTGGGTCCTGTACCTGTTGGTCTTCACCGTCGTGGTCGGAACCCTTTTTGCGAATGAACGCAGCGCTGACGCGCCCGAGCCGCCCCCCACGGTGCTGGAATCCGACGGGCCCACGCTTCCGCCGCCCTCCATTCTCGATGAACAGATCCTCGTCCAGGTCGATGAGCCGAAAGACGGCATCGGAACGGCCTTTGCGATCAACACGAAGGGTGACTGGGTCACCGCCCGGCACGTGGTCGATGGCTGCAACAGTGTCGGCCTGCTGATTGCGCCGGACCAGTATGTGCCCGCCGCACGCGTTACGGTCGACCCGGACCATGACCTTGCCCTGATCTCCACCGGCCGCAGCCCGGCCGCCGTGAAGCTCGACCTTGATTCGCCCCTGCGCGTCGGTTCGGAGGGCTATCATGTCGGCTATCCGCAGGGGCGTCCCGGCGAAGTGGCGACACGCCTCCTGTCGCGGTCCAAGCTGATCACGCGCGGGCGCCGCGACGGGCAGGAGCCTATCCTCGCCTGGGCCGAGATTGGTCGCACGCAGGGTCTCACCGGCACCCTCGGCGGCATTTCCGGCGGTCCTGTGTTTGACAAGGATGGCGGCGTGCGCGGCGTGATCGTGGCTGAAAGCCCGCGCCGGGGCCGCATCTATACGGCGGCGCCGTCCTCGGTGGAGGCCTTCCTGACCAGTCTCAATGTGCCCATTACCGAAGGCCCGCACGAGCCTTTCACGGCCAATACCTATGGCCCGCAATCAGATAATGCCCGCCGCCGCTTGCAGGTGGTCAAGGTTGCGTGCCAGGTGCGGCCATGACTGATTTTGCCAGCCGCCTCGTCGATTCAACACGCGCCCTTGGGCCGCTTTGCGTCGGGATCGACCCGCATCCCGGCCGCGTGCCCGCCCTGTTCGGCGGCGACACGCCCGACGGTCTTGCCCGCTGGGGCGAAGCGATTGTTGAACAAGTGTCCGGTCGCGCCGGTGTGGTCAAGCCTCAGGTCGGCCTGTTCGAACGCCTCGGCCCGGATGGCATGCGCGCCCTGCAGCGCGTCTGCGACGCGGCGAAGGCGGCAGGCCTGATCGTGATCACGGATGCCAAGCGCGGCGACATCGGCTCGACGGCAGAGGGCTATGCGCAGGCCTATCTCGGTACGAACGCGCCGTTCAAGTCCGATGCGGTCACGGTGAACCCCTATATGGGCATGGATACGCTGGAGCCTTTCCTTGCGGCGGCCGAGGCGAACGGCAAGGGCGTGGTCGTGCTGGCCCGCACGTCCAATCCCGGCTCGGCCGATTTCCAGACGCAGGACATGGGCGGCGCGCCGCTCTATGCCCGCGTGGTCGAGGCATTGCAGCCGGCAATCGAGCGCCTGACGGGCGCGTCTGGCTGGTCCAGCCTGATGCTGGTGGCTGGCGCGACAGGGCCGGATGAGGCCCGCCGCCTGCGCGCGCTGGCGCCCTCCTGCCTGATGCTGGTGCCCGGCTATGGCGCGCAGGGCAGTGGGGCGGCCGATGCGCTGGCGGGTTTCGTGCGGCGCGGCAACCATCTCGAAGGCGGCGTGGTCAACGCTTCCCGCTCCGTGAATTTCCCGGAAGGCGCAGCCGAAGCAGGGGATCTTGGCGCGTGGCAGCGCATCATTGCAGCGGCCATCGCGGCGGCGCAGGCCGATCTCATATCGCTCAGCGGCGTTACGGATCGCGCCGGAACCCTCGCCGGCAGCTGACCCAGCGAAACGTCTCGACAAATGCCGATGACGTACTAGCATGCGCGCCTGATCAGAGATCGCGGCGCAAGATCGCGACCACAACCACATACGGGAGAGAGACGGCCATGACACATTGGCGTTCATTCATCATGGCTGGCAGCGCGCTGGCCCTGCTTGCAGGCTGCGCACCGAAGGAAGAGGCCAAGGCACCGGAAGCACCGCCGGTCGAGGCGCCCTTCGCCGATGTCGATACGAATCGCATTGAAACAGCCAGCGGCGGCGCTGAGTGGCTGACCTATGGCGGCACCTATGACGAACAGCGCTTCTCCACGCTGACCGGCATCAACACCGAGAATGTCTCGCGCCTTGGCGTTGCCTGGACCCATGATCTCGACACCAATCGCGGCGTCGAGGCCACGCCCATCGTTGTTGACGGGGTAATGTATGTCACCTCGGCCTGGTCGGTCGTCTATGCGCTCGACGCCAAGACGGGCGAAGCGCTCTGGACCTATGATCCTGATGTCGACCGCGCCGTGGGCGTGAAAGCCTGCTGCGATGTCGTGAACCGCGGTGTCGCTGTCTACAAGGGCAAGGTCTATGTCGGCGTCATCGACGGCCGCCTTGATGCGCTTGATGCCAAGACCGGCGCAAAGGTGTGGAGCACGGTCACCGTCGACCAGGCCAAGCCATACACGATCACAGGCGCCCCACGCGTCGTGAACGGCAAGGTGCTGATCGGTAATGGCGGCGCCGAACTGGGCGTGCGCGGCTATCTCACTGCCTATGATGCCGAAACCGGCAAGAAGCTCTGGCGCTTCTACACCGTTCCAAACCCGGCAAAGCAGCCGGATCATGAAGCCTCCGACACGGCCTTCGAGACCGTGGGCAACGTCACCTGGGGTGATGAAGGCGCATGGGTCACCGATGGCGGCGGCGGCACGGTCTGGGATTCGATCGTGTACGACGCGGTGAACGACCAGATCATTTTCGGCGTCGGCAATGGCTCGCCGTGGAACCGCACGTTCCGCGACCCGTCCGGCGGCGACAACCTCTTCCTCTCGTCCATCGTAGCGGTGGATGCCAATACGGGCGAATACAAATGGCACTTCCAGACCACGCCCGGCGACAACTGGGACTATACAGCTACCCAGTCGATCATCCTGGCTGACCTGCCGCTTGGCGAGAACGGCGCCATGCGCCGCGTCGCCATGCAGGCGCCCAAGAACGGCTTCTTCTATGTGCTGGATGCGGCCACCGGCGAATTTCTCAAAGGCAACGCCTACGGCGCGATGAACTGGGCAACCGGTCTCGACGAGAATGGCCGACCAATGGAAGTGGCCGCCGCCCGCTATGGCAAGACGCCTCACCAGCAGCTGCCCGGCCCACTCGGCGCGCATAACTGGCAGCCAATGGCCTACAGCCCCGAAACCAAGCTCGCCTATATTCCGGCGCAGGAAATCCCGCAGGCCTATGTCGAGGATCCCCGCTTTGCGTCCAAGGCCGTCGGCTGGAATACAGGCGCTGACTTCTCGTCCGGCATTCCGCCAATTGCGCCGCCGGATGTGGCGAAATTCCTTCGCTCCACCCTCAAAGGCCATCTCATTGCGTGGGATCCTGTGAAGGGCGAGCCGCGCTGGACGGTCGATCATGACAATGCCTGGAATGGCGGCGTGCTGGCAACGGCAGGCAATATTGTCTTCCAGGGCAAGCTCAGCGGCGACTTCGTGGCCTATAATGCGACGACCGGCGAAAAGCTCTGGAGCCAGAACGTGAAATCCGGTGCTGCTTCGGGCCCCGGCACCTATGAGATCGACGGCGAGCAATATGTCACGATCACGACCGGCTGGGGCAGTGCCTTCGCACTCGTTGCGGGCTATGCCTATGATGACGCCGTGCCATCGACGGTCGGCAAGGTGGTGACGTTCAAAGTGGGCGGCACCGGCCTGATTGCCGATGCAGATCTTCCCCCCATCGACCGCTCGCCCAAAGGCGAGGCCTTCGGCGACGAAACCATGATTGCCCAGGGCGCCGTTGCCTTCTCGCGCAATTGCATGGTCTGCCATGGCGCCCTCGCGGCCAGCTCCGGCGTGCTGCCTGACCTGCGCTGGTCAGCCATCACCGGCAATGCCGAAGCCTGGAAGGGCGTCGTCATCGACGGCAACCTCGCCGCCAATGGCATGGTCTCCTTCGCCGAGTTCGTGACGCCCGAAGAGGCAGAGGCCATCCGTGCCTATGTCCTCGCGCAGGCTCACGCCGTCGCTGATCCGGCTGGCGACGAGCAATAGTCTCATCACAGGACTGAATGATGTGGCGCGTCCCTCTGGGGCGCGCTACACTTTTTTGATGCAGTTCATTCTCGGCATTCTCACCATTCTTGTGGCCATCGGCGTGTGGTCATGGCGCCTGCGCATGGCGCGGGACGGCGCGCGCGAGGCGGCAGACCTCGCCCGCACGGCAGCGAGCCTGCCGCGGCGCCTTGCCTTCAAGTACAAGGCGGGCCGCAACGGCCTCGATCTGATCGACGATCCCCGCGAGGCTGCTTCCATCATGATGATGGAGATTGCCCGCGCGCGGGGAGGGCCTTTGACCGACCGCCAGAGCGATGTGATCTCCGAAGAGATGATCCGTCATTTCAGCTTCACGCTGGACGAGGCGCATGAACTGGTCGCGCATGCGGCATGGGTCACCAACAAGGCGCCGCTACCGCAGGAGACGATGCGCCGCCTCAGCCAGATGATCGTCGCCGACAAATATCTCGGCCCGAAGGAAGTGGTCGATCTCGACTCCATGCTTGTGGCCGTGTCCGAAGCGGAAGGCGCGCCGACGAAGGACCAGCTCTCCCTGCTTCAGGTGTTCCGCGACAAGGCCGGCCTGCGCACATGACCAGCCTGCCAGTTGCGCGATGCCTGACGGGGCTGTAGGGGCAAAAAGATGAGCCAGACCCTGCCTGCCGCCTATCGCGCCCGCGTCAGCAATGACAATTGGCACAATTATTCCGTTCTGCGTCACGGTGCCTTTGACGGCATGCTTGTCACGTCAAAGAATTCCGGCACGCACTGGCTGAAATACATGCTGGCCATCGCCATTGCCGACACGCACGGCATCGAGCGGCCGAAATACTTCTCCGAGAATGCGGTGCGGCCCTATATCGGCTGGCCGAAGGACAAGCCTGTCTTCCCGCAGATCCCGCGCCTCGCGTTCAGCCATACGATTCCGCATCGGCTGGCCGACTGGGGCTGGGCGCGGCGCCTCGCCAGCCTGCCGCCCTATGTACTGGCCGTGCGCCACCCCATGGCCATTCTCGCCAGCCACCATGCAAAATGGGAATATGACATCCAGGTCGACTGGATGACCTATCTGGAAGGCGACCCGGCCGGGAAACAGTATCGCTGCGACATCTACTGGCTCGCCCGGTTCTGGAACCGCTGGGGTGATGTGCGCCATGATGCGCCCGGCCTCATCCTCAATGTCCACTATGAGGACACGCAAAAGGATGCGCGCGCCGTGCTGGAAGCCGTCGCCGAGCACTGGTCGCTGGAACTGGCGCCGGACGCGATCGACGCGGCGCTGGCGGCGGGCACCAAGGAAGAAATGGCCAGGCACACCGACCCCGAAGCCGAGCCCAACGTGCTGCAAAACCGCAAGACCTCACTCGAAGAACTGTTCACCGGCCCGGCCATGGATATTTACCGCAAACAGGTGCGCACCCTGTTCCGGCATGATCTCGGCTATTACCTGTTCGCGCCTCCGGCTTGAGCGATCCGCTCGAGCGGCCGTCCGGGCCGTATTTGATCCACCAGGGCTCGGCCCTGGCCTGTTCTTCCAGCGTCAGGAATTTCGCGTCCGCCAGCACGGCGTCGGCATACGCCTGCGCGGCAGGGCTGAGCGGCAGGCCGTAGGTGCGGAAACGGGTGACGACAGGGGCGTAGAACGCATCCGCCGCGCTCCACTGGCCGAACAGGAACGGGCCGTCCTCACCAAAGCGCATGCGCAGGTCACACCAGAGCGCATCGACGCGTGCAATGTCTGCCGCCAGCGCGGGCGTCATTTCCGGCGTCGCTGCGCGGCCGCGAATATCCATCGGGCAGTCCTTGCGCAGGGCCGGGAAGCCGGCATGCATTTCGGACGCGGCGGCGCGGGCAATCGCGCGCGCTTGCGGGTCGGCTGGCCACACCTTGCCGGGCCCCGCCCATTCCGCGATCCATTCGGTAATCGCGAGGCTTTCCCAGATGGTCTGCCCGTCCCACAGCAGCAGCGGCACCTTGGCCGTCGGGCTGATCTCCTTCAGCTTCGCATTCGTGTCCGGGAAATCGAGCGGCACGATCACCTCTTCCACCGGCAGGCCGACATGGCGGGCCACCAGCAGCGGCCGGATCGACCAGCTGGAATAATTGAGATTGCCGAGGATCAGCTGTCTCATGCGGGCTTGCCTTCTCCGATGGCCCAGCGGGTCTCATTGATGCGCACCTCGGCAAAGAGACCGGCCCTGGAATAGGGGTCAGCGGCCGAGAAGGCCTTGGCCGCATCGAGGCTGTCTGCCTGCAGCAGGAAGATCGAGCCGATCATCGTCTCGCCATCGTCTGCCAGCAGCGGCCCGGCCATGCGCACGGCCCGACCATTGCCCGCGACCCATTCAAGATGGGCGCTACGTGTCGCGGCGCGCAGCGCGACGCCGCCGTCTTTCTTATCGAGGCAGTGAAGGCAAAACAGCGGCATGATGGTCTCTCCGGCGGCAGGTTTGAGTGTCGCCATGCCTATGGCATACTGGCGGCGCGCTGCCTACCGTCAGCCATTGGCGCGAATATTCACTGAATGAATCATTGATCCTTCAGGATTTGATAGTATGGTTTTCGCATGAATGACACGACAGATACCCGCCAGCAGATCCTCGAAGCCGCCATGGAGCGTATCCATCACTATGGATACGGCAAGACAACCATGTCGGAGATTGCCCGCGACTGCAGCATGTCGGCGGGCAATATCTACCGCTTCTTTGCCTCCAAGATCGACATTGCCGAGGCCATGGCGCGCAAGTTCAACGCCAAGGTTTTCGAGGAATATGCGGCCATCGCCCGCAAGCCTGTCTCGGCCTCTGCCCGCATTCGCGAGTTTTTCGAGATGAGTCTCGACCGCACCTTCACGGCCATTGAAGAAGATGCAAAAATTCTTGAAGTCGCGAATGTCCTGAAGGAAGAGCGCCCGCTCTATTTCAACGAACAGCTGGCCCAAGAACGCGTCTATCTGGTGCAAATCCTCAATGATGGCGCGCAAACGGGCGAGTTCCGCCCGCTCGACCGGCCGGAGGAAACAGCTGAATTCATGCAGGCGGCGCTGATGAAATTCCGCTTCCCCCAGCTGTTTTCCGCCCTCTCCCTGCCGAAATTGCAGCGCGAACTTGTCGGTGTTCTGGATATTCTTCTGGCCGCGCTTTCCTGTGGCGCAAAGACGCCGGATAGATAACAAATCCTAAACGCTGAATAAAATCGAATTTGTTCATTGATTATTTTTCAGGACCTGCTATATCAGGGTCATGGAAGACTATGGTGCCTTCCAGAAGACCTTAATGAGCG
>TARA_R110000787_G_scaffold26080_6_pt1 | contig 37973 bp, 38 predicted proteins | sample TARA_R110000787 | Tara Oceans TARA_R110000787 (sample SAMEA4397920) | marine metagenome | biome: Polar Biome; feature: [DCM] deep chlorophyll maximum layer (ENVO:01000326); material: water (ENVO:00002006), including particulate matter (ENVO:01000060) such as... | depth 35 m | reverse complement strand
CCGGCAACGCCGACCCCCATGATGAAACAGCGCGCGGCGGAAACCGTGCCCGCTGCGGTCATCATCATCGGAAAGACGCGGCCATAATGGGCGGCGGCTTCGAGCACCGATTTATAACCCGACAGATTGGATTGCGATGACAATATGTCCATCGACTGGGCGCGGGTGATCCGCGGCATGAATTCCATCGCCAGCGCATCAATGCCCAGCTTGGCATAAGCATCGACCCGTTTGCGCTCGCCGAAAGGATTGAGGCTGGCAACCAGCCACGCGCCTTTCTTGATGCCTTTCAGTGAAACCGGGTCGGGGCCCTGCACCGCAAGAACGATGTCGGCGTCTTTCAGGACGGCCGCGCGCGTTCCGATTGTCGCCCCCATATCCTGATAATCCTTGTCGGAAACCGACGCAGAAATACCCGCTCCCTTTTCCACGGTTATCGAAGCGCCGAGAGCGATAAATTTCTTGACCGTTTCTGGCGACGCGCTGACACGCTTCTCGCCATCGGCGAGTTCCTTCAAAACCGCGATTTTCACAGTATATTCCAATCAGTTAGGATATGAGTATAACCACCAACGTCGCGACAAGAACGGATCCGATTGTTCCGATTTTCAGCAGTGACAGGAAACGGTTGTAGGATTCCTCAGCTGCGCCAAAATTATCATTCGATGTCATGACTTCCCCATTTTTTCATATTCGTTCAAAACTGGCGCGATGTGTAACGCTATATTAGCTGCTGCTCAAGTCTTACCCACCGTCATTTTGGATAGAAAATTTATCCGTCCTTTAATCGGCTCTTTACCGGTTGGCGCTATTGATATGCCTCATTTTGGGACAATCGGGATAAAAATGGCACAAAACGGCACTAAACTACTGCTGCTCATCGATGATGAGCCAGCGCAATGCCGGTTGATATCCGCGCTGGCCTCACGGGCCGGTTTCCGGACGATCTATGCCCGCGACGCGGAAACCGCGATTGCGACACTGGGCACGCAGGACGGGATGATGCTCGACGCGATCATTCTCGATCACTGGGTGCCGGGTTCCGAAGCCACCGAACTGATCGCCGAACTGAAATCGCGCCGGCCAGCCTTGCCGGTCCTGATGCTGACCGCCGTCGGCTCGATCTCCGAGGCCGTCGATGCTGTACGCGCAGGCGCCACCGACTATCTGATCAAGCCGGTCGCCCCGGAACTGATGCTCAAGGCGCTCGATGCCGCAGTCGAATCTTCGAAAGATGATGGCGAACTGCGCCCGCTCACCGAGAAAATTTCGGTACCGCTCGAATTTGAAGAAATCGTCGGCGCAACACCTGCGTTCCGTACCGCCTTGGCAATCGCCGCCAAGGCTGCCCGCGCCCGGGTTCCGGTATTGATCGAAGGCGAAGGCGGGGTTGGCAAGGAAGTCATTGCCGACGCCATCCACGCTGCCAGCCCGCGTTCCAAACAGCCGATGCTCAAGCTCAATTGCGGAGCGATCACCGGCAATCTGCTCGATTCAATCCTGTTCGGTCACGAAAAGGGCGCCTTCACCGGCGCGTTTGACCGCAAGATCGGACTGCTCCAGCAAGCCGAAGGTGGCACGATTTTCCTCGACGAGGTCGACCGGATTCCACCCGAAACCCAGGTCCGGCTGCTGCGCTTCCTGAAACATTCGGATATTCAGCCTCTGGGCAGCCCGAACAGTTTCCAGCTCGACGTCAGAATTATCGCGGCGACCAATCGCAAGCTGCAACGGGAGGTCGAGAAAGATAATTTCCGCGAAGATCTCTATTATCAGATGAATGTCGTCCAGCTCACCATCCCGCCGCTCCGCGACCGGACCGGCGACATTCCGGCACTGGCGCGGCACTTCCTCGCCCGCCTCGCCCTGCAGCCGGGCCTGCGCAGCCTTGGCATTACCGACGAAGCGCTGAATCTGCTGCGCAGCTATCGCTGGCCGGGCAATGTCCGGCAATTGCAAAGCGTGCTGTTCCGCGCCGCGGTCATGTGCGACCGCAATGCCCTGACCTGCGACGAATTTCCGCAGATCGCCTCGTTTGTCGCCGAAACCGGGGATGACGGCTCGCATCTGATCAGCAGCCCGGAAGGTATCGGCATCACGCTATATTGCGAAGACGGCAATTTGCGGCCACTGGAAGAAATAGAAGCCGACGTGATCCGCCTGGCCATCGGTCATTATCGCGGCCGGATGACCGAAGTTGCACGGCGACTGGGTATCGGACGCTCGACTCTCTATCGCAAGCTTGCCGATCTGGGCATCGATAACGCCGCGTAAATCCGGCTTTTTCTTGTTGGATCATATGTTGGACCCTGTTGGATTTGACATTTTCGGCCAATGGCAAATGCGGGAAATCCAACATCGCCATTGATGTTTCGCATCGCGGGCCTTAAGTCTGCTTCCATGAAAAACATGCTTCCAAATCTTCCAATCGGCGCAGCCCTGACGCTCGCTTTGCTCCTCTCCGCCTGCGGAAAACAGGAAGCGGTGGGCGATGTTCCATCCAGCGAAGAACTTGCAAAACAGGCGGATGCGGCGAGCGAGGCGATCCGTCAGGAAGCGGCGGAGGGCGATGGTGCGACAGCAGAGGTCGACCTCACCAGCATGGAAAGCTATGCCAACGCCCTGCGCGGCTACACCATCATGGTGCCGAGCGGCTGGACCGTTGATAAATCGGCGAGCGACGACAATGGCCAAGTATATACCGAAACGGCGAGCGGCACCAAGCTGGCTGTCAGCTGGGTGGAAAATCGCGAAGATGCCGCCTGGAGCAAAGCGGTCCAGGCGATCGAGGACGGCAATGACGCCATGGAGGGCGCGCCGGTCGGCAAGAATGAATATCGCGCTTCGGGCATATTGACCAACGGTCTGAAATCCAGCCAGCGTCTGCTCCGCAAGCCCGATGGCACGATGGTGCAAGCGGAAATCACCTATGCCGCCGATCAATCCAAGTCGACGGACGCGCTGGCCGCGACAATCCTGGACAGCCTGACGCTGAAATAGCAGCCTGGCGGCGGAACCTATCCAAAGTCTGCTATTTGCCTAGCGGTTGAGCTTGGCACCCAGAAAACTCGGCATCGGGCCGTTCCAGCCGTCATCGGTACCGTCGTCATTGCTATCCTGAACCACAGGCGGTTTTTCTTCGCGGACCTTGGCAGCGCGGGCCGGCTTCTTCGGCGCGTCTTCTTGCCGTGGCGGCTTTGGAGCCTCGTCTTGCTGCGCCTTTTTCGGCCGGTCATCCTGCCGTGGTTTCTTGGGTGCATCATCACGCCGTGGCGCTTTTGATTTTTCCGAAACCGGCTTGTCCGACGCGGATTTCGCCGGAGCCTTGTCAGTCGGCATATTGCCGCCCTTGCTGCCCTTGCGTTCGGTGCGGACCGGAATTGTCATGCCGGTCAGCTTCTGGATACTATCGACATGTTCCGCATCGCTGCGGGTCACAAAGGTGATCGCAACGCCGGTGGCACCAGCGCGGCCGGTGCGGCCAATCCGGTGAATATAATCATCGGGATGCCAGGGGATATCATAATTGATAACATGGCTGACGCCTTTGATGTCCAGCCCGCGAGCGGCGACATCGGACGCGCATAAAATGTTGATTTCGCCGGACTTGAAACGGTCCAGTTCCGCGAGACGCGAGCTTTGATCCATGTCGCCATGAATCTGCCCGGCATCAAAGCCGTCCTTGCGCAGGCTCTGGCAAAGATCCCGAACCTCGGTCTTGCGATTGCAGAAAATGATCGCGGTATCGACGCCTTCATGATCCAATATGTCGACGATCAGCTTGCGCTTGGCCTTCGGAGCAACCTCCATCAGCGACTGATCGATCGAAGTGTTGGCCGTTGCCGGACGAGAGACCTCGATATATTTCGGATTGTTGAGAAACTGGTCCGACAATCGCTTGATTGGCGGCGGCATCGTGGCCGAGAACAGCATCGTCTGACGCGTCGCCGGCAATTTCGAACAGATCGATTCGATATCGGGAATGAAGCCCATATCGAGCATCCGGTCCGCTTCGTCGATGACCAGCAATTCGCAGCCAGACATCAAAATCCGTCCGCGATCGAAAAGATCCATCAACCGGCCGGGTGTCGCAATCAATACATCAACGCCCTTTTCGAGCGCCTTGATCTGGTCGCCCATGGAAACACCGCCGATAAGCAGCGCCATGCTGAGATTATGGTTCTTGCCATATTTCTCGAAATTCTCCGCAACCTGTGCCGCCAGTTCGCGGGTCGGCTCAAGGATCAGCGACCGCGGCATCCGTGCGCGCGACCGGCCATGCGCCAGGATGTCAATCATCGGCAGCACAAAACTCGCGGTCTTGCCTGTGCCGGTCTGGGCAATGCCGATGATATCTTTCATCATCAGTACGGGAGGAATGGCTTGCGCCTGAATCGGCGTCGGTTCGTCATAGCCAGCTTCGGCTACGGATTTCAGCAATTCTTCAGACAGGCCGAGATCGGCAAATTTCATAGTAGTTCCGGAAAAATATAGGATGCACCCTTGCATCCTGTCTTAGCCTTTCGGCCGTGCCGGGCAATGGTCGCATATCCCGAATTTGTCAAGCTTTCTCGCTTGATCTAGCGTCGCGGAACAAGTTCGCGAAATCGTTCAATTTCGCATTTGGCCCCGGTGCGCGAGTGCAGGATATCCCTCCCCGCACATATTTTTCCATCGCCCGACTTTTCCATGTAAAAACCGGAATAGAAACTGCGCGACGGACAATTCTCCTCGAGCTGCGCCCTGATCCGCTTGCGGTCCCGTGTCAGCAGGTCGAGATATTGATCCGCAAACATCTGTACCCCGAGAATATTGTCCATTGGCAGACATTTGCCTATTTTCTTTTCTTTGTAAGTCTGCTGCGGAATCTCTTGTGAAAAATCGGCTCTCGGCGCCAATGAACTGGGCCGCTGGCGCGGCACCCGGATGATCACCCGCTTTTCAATCCGGACCTGCGCATAGGCACGCGGTCGGGCTGACACATAGGTTCCAGCCGCGTCCGTGTCGGGAGACGAAATGTCCACCGGCTGAATTCCCCGCACATCTGGTACAGAGAGCAGCAATATCGCAAGAAGTGACAGGCTCACCGAAATCCCTTAATTAACCCTTGTCTTCGCTATATCAGCGGCGATTGAATATTGCATGAACTGACAACTTATCATCTATTGTGTCGCCTTGCGCCAATTTGCCGATCTCGATAGCCCCTGCAGGGCTTCGACCATCATAAGGCGAAATAGCAAAGCGACAATGCAGGAGCGAAAATATGTCGAAAACGCCGAAATGGCAGGAGCAGATGCAGTCGGTTGTCGGCACGAAGGGCTTTACATGCGCCGATGATGATATGGCACCCTGGCTCACCGACTGGCGCGGACATTATACTGGTGCGGCGATGGCCATGATCTCTCCTGCAACCACGCAGGAGACAGCAGATATATTGAAGATCGCGAATGAAAACGCGATATCGGTCGTTCCCCAAGGTGGCAATAGTGGCATGGTCGGCGGCGCTACGCCTGATGCCAACGGCCAGTCGATCCTCCTGTCACTCCGCCGGATGAACCAGATTCGCGCGATAGCCCCGGAAGACCAATTGGTGTTGTGCGAGGCCGGCGTCATACTCCAGAATCTGCACGATGCCCTCGCAACAGAAGGACAGAGATTCCCGTTAACCCTCGGCGGCAAAGGGTCCGCCACGGTCGGCGGGCTGGTTTCGACAAATGCCGGCGGTACCCAAGTGTTGCGCCACGGAACGATGCGCGCGCTGGTGGCCGGGATTGAGGGTGTATTACCGGACGGCAGCATCTTCGACGGACTGGCAGCACTCAAAAAGGACAATCGCGGCTATGATCTGAAACAATTGTTCGTCGGCGGCGAAGGCACATTGGGCGTCGTAACCGCCGCAACATTGAGAACCGTACCCGCTCTCGTTGATCGCTGCGTTGCCTGGGCCGCGGTCGGCAGCACAGATCAGGCCTATCAGCTATTCCGTTTTCTCAATAGCCGGGCGCCGCAATCGCTGGAAGGCTTTGAAATCATTCCCGAGACCTGCTTGGCTTCGGTGCTGCGCCACATCCCGGGCACCCGCTCGCCATTGGAAGGCGCGCATCGCTGGCATGTGCTCATCGAAATTGTCCGCGATCATCCGGAAGCACAAAATCCGAGGTCAGTGACCGAAGGCCTGCTCGCAACCGCAATGGAGCGGGATTTGATCGAAGATGCAACGCTGGCGGCCAGCGAACGGCAGGCGGAGGATTTCTGGAAGATCCGGGATTCCATCTCCGAAGCAGAGCGTGCCAACGGCCCCGCCCTGCAGCATGACATAAGCGTTCCGGTGCCCGGCATGGCCGGGTTTATCAACGAAGCATCGCCGATCATCGAAGCGAAATTCCCGGGCACCGAGGTTCTTGCATTCGGCCATATGGGAGACGGCAACGTCCATTTTCACGTGAAAGCCCCGCCGGGTGCACAATCACCGGACTGGCCGCGGGAATATGCCCAGAAGATAACCCCGCTGGTCCATGACCTGGTCATCGCAGCGGGCGGCTCGATATCGGCAGAACATGGTATCGGACAGAGCAAGCGCACGGAACTGGAGCGACTGTCGTCCGATGCGCGCCTCTCTGTTTTGCGCGCAATAAAAACCGCGATCGATCCAAAGAACATTATGAACCCGGGCAAACTCGTTCCTCTTGCGTCGGACCAGTCAGGCTCTTAAAGCGCAAGATAACTATTCGGCTTCAACAGAAATTTTTTCGGAGAATTTGACCATGGCGAGCACGTCGCAAGCGCAAGCACTACCAATGTTCTACAAAGACCTCGTCCCGCTCAACTCGAACGAGCATGCGAAATGGAAAGTCAAAGGACTCGACAACGCGTCCTTCATGCAAACGCAGCATGCCATTCCGATTACCTCGGATGAATTCATCAATGCCGCGCGCAGCTATCCGATCGTATTTTCGGTTGGTGAAAATAGTGTTCCCCTGATTCTCATGGGTCTGAACGAAGGCGTGAACACGTTCCTGGGCGACGATGGTAAATTCAGCGAACCGGCCTATGTTCCGGCCTACGTCCGACGCTATCCCTTCATGCTCGCGAAATTGCGTCCGGATGCAGAAGAGCTTTCGCTTTGCTTCGACCCGACAACCGATGCGATCGGTGATCACAAGGAAGGGGACGCGCTGTTTGACAAGGACCAGCCCAGCGAAACCACGAAGAATATCCTGAATTTCTGCGAGCAGTTTGAACAGGCAGGCCAACGCACCGGTCAATTTGTCCAGGAACTGGAGAAACTGGGCCTGTTGATGGATGGCGAAGTCTCCATTCAACAGACCGGCGTTGAAAAACCCTTCGTCTATCGCGGATTTAAAATGGTCAACGAAGAGAAATTGCGCGACATGCGCGGCGACGAGCTCCGCAAGATCAACCAGAATGGCATGTTGCCATTGATCTACGCCCATCTCTTCTCGCTACAGTTGATGCGCGAAGTTTTCGCAAGACAGGTTAGCGCCGGAAAAATGCCACAAGTGACGGAAGCGCCGACCGTTCCGGCCTAGCCGCAGCGCTGGCATCAGCCGCTTCCGGTTCGGTCGAACCGGGGCGGCGGGAGCTGAATAATATTCCGTTGATTGGGACTTGAAAGTCATTTCAATAGCGCCCACATAATATCCTGTATGGGTCTGCATCCCCCGATTGGATCCATGCAGGCATTTCTTTGAAATGCCACCTCCCTGAACCTTGGCCACCTCGCCTAACCGGCGAGGTGGTTTTTTATTGCGATTCTCTTATTCCGCTGCTTCCAGCTGATCGCGGGCAGACAGCTGTTCGGCGAGCATCGTGCAACAGTTCCGGATCAATTCCGCTACGGCCCCCGCTACGGCAATCGGCTCGCGAAGACTTTCATCGAGATACAGGGAACGGTCTACCTCGAGCTGCAATGCATGGATATTGCGCTGGGGCTTGCCATGGCGTTCCAGAATATAGCCGCCGGAATAGGGATGGTTTGCCTGAACTTGATGGCCCCCGCTCCGGAAATGGTCTGCGGCCAGTTCCGCATATCGCGATTCGCAGCTACGGCCGAAGCGGTCGCCGATAACAAAAGCAATCTGGCGGCGATTCTCGTCAAACACCGACGGCATGCTGTGCAGATCCAACAAGAGTGCGCAGCCAAAAGCGGATCGGATCTGCTCGAGAATATGCTCGACCATTGAATGATAGGGTTCGTGGTCCTGGTCTATCCGGTCCAGAACATGCTGATATTGCCACTTCTCCCGCCAGAGATTGCCAGCCCCGTGCAGACGCCGTGGCACAATGCCCAAGCCGCCCCTTACCTTCCTGCTGATCCTCGGTGCCTGTGCCGGATCCATCCCGACGACCATATCCGGATCGATTTCCGTGCGACTACGATTAAGGTCAACCCAAGCCCGCGGCTTCCGGGCAATGATCGCAGGAAATCCGGAAGTAATGGCCGACGCCGCGAGCCGATCGGCATAGCGATCTTCCAGCCGGAGCAGATGGGACGCCGGGACGTTTAGATTGTCGAGCAGCGCCGCCGGATATTCCCTGCCGGCGTGAGGCACGCTGACCAGCACCGGAAATTTCAACGCTTCGACATTGGTCAGGGAAAAGGCCGACACCGAGGGCAAATGTTGGTCAGGATCGACGTTAGTCATGTTCATTCCCTGAAACGCTGACACCAACCAGCAGAAAATTCATCGGCCTCGGGAAAAAATTAACCGATTTGCACTTATAGAGTGGCCTCGGCATAATCGCCGGTCTGAAATCAGACATATTCGGAAAGGCGCGACAAAATGATCAGGATTCTCCTCGCGGAAGATGAACAGGCGATGCGTGAGCATCTTACACGGGCTCTGGAGAAAGCCAACTATGAAGTTGTCGCTGTGGACCGCGGAACTGCGGCTGTTCCGTTGCTCGATTCGGAAAAATTCGACCTTCTTTTGACCGACATTGTAATGCCGGAAATGGATGGAATCGAATTGGCACAACATTGCGCCTCGGTCTGCCCGGAAACCCAGGTCATGTTTATTACCGGTTTTTCCGGCGTGACATTACGCGCGGGACAGTCGGTTCCGAAAGCAAAAATTTTGTCGAAACCCTTCCATTTGCGGGATCTGGTTCTGGAGGTTGACCGGCTGTTTGAACCGGACAGTATCAGCGACTTGAATTAAGCCTTGCGCCAGCCGAAGCGGCTGGCTAGACGGCCTCCAGCGTGGGCGTATAGCTCAGTGGTAGAGCACTTCGTTGACATCGAAGGGGTCGGGAGTTCAACTCTCTCTACGCCCACCATTTTCCGGAATAATTATTCGTCAGGCGGCAAGTGCCGTCGCCGTGCCAGTGTCCTGGCTCGGCGGATGGCCATACCAGCTTGTATAAGCGCGCGTGAAGGCGCTCAATTCACTATATCCCAGTTTCGCGGCTATTTCGGACAGATTTCGCGTCCCTTCGAGAAAATAGAGATGGCAGGTATCCCGTCTGACCTGCTCCAGCAACTGACGATAGGATATGCCTTCTGCCACCAATTTGCGGCGCAATGTCCGTTCTGCCATGCCAAATGTCAGGGCAGCAGCGTCAAGACTGAGCCCGGATTTGTCGAGGAGATATAATAGATATTGATAGGTCAGCTTCGCGAGATTCTCCCGTTCGAATCTGCCCCGTGCGAAGGCGGCCTTCTGGCTCCCGGTAGCGGAAACGATCGCTGGATTGTAACGCGGCAATGGCTTGGTCATCGCCGATCGATGATATTCGAGATAAGTGGACGGGCGATTGAAATGGCAGAAAATCGGCTCGCGCTTCGAATCGCCTTCCCCGAACCCCCTGAACCCTTCGGGCCGGGGGTGCGCAAAATGCACGGCCTTCACTGTACGGAAGCGACGTTCGGCCAGCGCTTCACCACAATAATAGATAAGTGCAAAGACGACATGGACAAGGTCGGACGAGACCTGCCTGTCATCGTTCCAGACAAGACGGTCACCGGAAGAGAGGGGCATGAGTTTTACGACCGGCTGCTCACCGCCCAATCCTTGCTCCGTTACCAGCTGGATCAGCGCCTCGCCAAAATTGGGCTGGAAAAAGGCAGCAAATCCAAGGTCGGAAAACCCCTGCGGAACCAACTGCTGCCCGATCGCCGAATGGATATCCGTTCGGTTGAGCTCTCCTCGCGCCGCGGCGCAAAGACTGGCAATCGAATCATCCCTCAGTTGATAGCCGGGATCTCGCAATTCCGCTTCAGAACATTGCAGCGCATTCAATAGCTGGGGCTTGCGCGCTTGGAGAGCATGGCAGCTGAGATAGGCGCGATATAGAAACTGGGCAGAGATCGTCAGATTTGTGGTTGCTGGATATACCATATTGCCAAGCTAGAGCGGAGAATGGAATATTCTCAACCGGCTTTCGACAAAGATGTAAAATTAGCGACGAAGATGTAAAATCGGGATCAATATATAAGCGAAAACAACATGTTCAGTAACGGATGACCGAGGCTCCCCAGGTAAATCCGCCGCCCATAGCCTCCAGAACCAGCAAATCTCCAGCCTTGATTCTACCGTCACGCACAGCGGCATCAAGAGCCAGCGGGACCGATGCTGCCGAAGTATTGGCATGTATGTCGACGGTCTTGATTACTTTTTCGGGAGGGAGATTCAGCTTCTTGGCGGTGGCATCCAATATCCGGGCATTGGCCTGATGCGGGACCACCCAGTCAACATTTTCGATCGATTCACCCGCTTCTTCCAGAACTTCTTTCAGGACCGAAGCCAGATTGACAACGGCATGGCGGAAAACCTCGCGGCCCTTCATGCGCAGCTTGCCAACCGTTCCGGTCGTTCCGGCTCCGCCATCAACATATAATAGCTGATTGTGCGCGCCATCGGCGTGCAAACGCGTGGCAAGCACGCCTCTTTCACCCTGTTCGGCCGAAAGCACAACCGCACCCGCACCGTCTCCGAAGAGCACACAGGTCCCGCGATCTTCCCAATCGAGTATGCGGCTGAATGTTTCTGCGCCGATCACCAGCGCATTTTTCGCGCTGCCTACCCGGATCATGCTGTCCGCTACCGAAAGGGCGTACAGGAAGCCGGAGCAGACCGCAGCCACATCAAAAGCAACGCAACCGTTACAGTCCAGCGCGTCCTGAACGATCGTCGCGGTTGCCGGAAATGTCTGGTCGGGCGTTGCCGTTGCGACGATGATCAAATCAATATCAGAGCCGGACAAGCCTGCGGCCTCCATGGCCTTTCCACCCGCTTCGATGGCCAGGCTGGATGTCGTCTCGTCATCCTCGGCAATATGACGGAATTTTATACCGGTTCGCTCGACAATCCATTCGTCGGTGGTATCGACCCGCTTCGCCAGTTCGGCGTTGGAGACGCGGGTTCGCGGCAAAGCTGAACCGGTTCCCTTGATAACCGAACGTGTGGCGGCAGCGCTCATTTCGTCACCTCTGTGACCGGGGCTGCTTCACTGATTTTTGTCAGATCTTCGCTGATGCGTTCCAATATACTATCCTCCACGAGACGAGCGGCAACTTCGACCGCATTGGCCACGCCTTTTGCATCTGCGCTGCCATGGCTTTTCACGACCACGCCGTTCAGACCAAGAAATACCGCCCCGTTATGATTGTTGGGATCGAGTTGGTCACGCAGCATTTCGGTCGCTGGCCGGGATATCAGGAACCCGATTTTGGAACGGAGGCTACTGAGAAAGCTTTGCTTGAGCAGATCGGTGACAAACCGCGCCGTGCCTTCCAGCGCCTTGAGGGCGACGTTGCCGGAGAAGCCGTCGGTCACAATCACATCCACCTCTCCGGTCGATATCTTGTCCGCTTCGGTAAATCCGAGAAAATTCATATGCAGGCCAGCGGCACCTTTCAGCGTCGCCGCGGCTTCCTGTATCGTGCCCGTACCTTTTGCTTCTTCGGTACCGATATTCAGCAGCTTTACCTTGGGCCGGTCAAAGCCGTGCATGATCCGGCTGTAGGCAGCGCCCATCACCGCGAATTGCACCAGATTCCGGCTGTTGCATTCGGTGTTGGCGCCGAGATCGAGCATGACGACATCGGTCTCTTTCATCGTCGGCAGCAGTGCCGACAATGCGGGACGGTCAATGCCCGGCATCGTGCGCAGCGCCAGCTTGGCGATGGCCATGAGAGCGCCGGTATTGCCAGCACTGACCGCAGCGCTAACCTCACCGGTCTTCACGGCATTGACGGCCATGCCCATGGATGTTGTCTTGGAATTGCGCAGCGCCTGGCCCGGCTTGTCGTCGCCGGACACAACATCCGGTGCATGCAAAATATCGGATGCCGCGCTGAGATTGGGGTGATCCTTGAGCGCATCTCTGATCTGCGCTTCGTCACCGACAAAAAGGAACTGAAAACCTGCATGGCGGTGCCGCGCGAGCGCAGCGCCTGCAACCATGACTCGCGGGCCTTCATCTCCGCCCATCGCATCAATCGCGATTCGCGGCCTCATTCCCACCAGTTATTCCCCTTGATTGCGCGTCAGAAGTCGAGAGACTAGCTGATTAAAGATCAGCGGCCAAGACTTCACGGCCATTATAATGGCCGCAGCTTCCGCACATATGATGCGGCCGCTTCAGTTCACCGCAATTCGGACATTCCTGATATGCTTCGACTTTCAAAGCATCATGAGACCGGCGCATACCGCGCTTCGACGGTGTAGTTTTTCTTTTTGGTACAGCCATTGCTAAGCCTGTTCTTTAAATTTAATATCAAATGCCTGCATCCAAGCCAAACGATCCAGTCTCCATATTGTTGGAGAATCACCTGGTTGAGGTTCAACAGATTGCACGCGAATTGGCGCGTATAATGAAATTCCTGTGCGTTGCAAGCATTCTGCTTCTATAGACGGCCTATAAATTACACATATTTGGGGGACAAGATGATTTTACCGATAACATTAACCGTAGCAGGCGCTGCGGCGCTGATAAATATCTGGCTGATGATCCGCGTGGGACAGGTCAGAAGCAGCGAGAAGGTCAGCATTGGCGATGGTGGCAATGAAAACGTCATCCGCCGCATGCGGGCTCACAGCAACTATATAGAAAGCGCGCCATTTGTATTGCTTCTCGTTGGCGCGATTGAACTGGCCAGCACAACATCCCCCACATGGCTCTGGATCGTCAGCGGCCTCTATCTGCTCGGCCGCATCGCGCATGGCGTCGGTATGGACGATGGCAAATTCGGCAAAGGCCGGATGATTGGTACGCTGATTACGATGCTGACATTATTGGGCCTCGGCATTTATGCGATCACGATTCCTTATCTGGGGGCGTAACGGGCTTGGATGGGAACAGGGTACCAAAAGAAGGCCCAACCAGCATCCTGTTAATTGAAAACCGTGTCTGATTTCACCAGATTGGAACTTGCTGTTCTCCGGTCCATTTTTGTTGAGACACCTCAATATGCAGATGGACTGGCGGCGCAGCTTGCGGGCGCTTCGGTTGCAGAACGTGAAAACACGGGCGGCGGATTTTTTACAACGATTTCCGTCGCTACTGCAATTCCGCGGGTATCAAGTCCTCGCGTGCTGGGTCACGAAATATATGCAAGCGTGGAAGGCTTGGCTGACGGCATGGGTTTTGTCTTGTTCATGGAAGACGGATATTTGAATCTGCTGGAAGGCTATGCCTTCGGGTATGAAAACACGGATTTATTGGACCTGACATCAGTCAAGTTTACCATATCCCACTCGCCAAATGACTAGGATATAGCGCCATTTCTCAGATCGAAGCGGTGTGGAGGCCCTAACGCGCCGCCAGCACGTCATCCGCGACAAACGCATTGGTTTTGCGTTCATAGCCGAACTGACTGGTCGGACCGTGACCGGGAATGAAGGTCACATCATCACCCAGAGGCCAGAGTTTCTGGGTGATCGCATCAATCAGGTCCTGATGGTTGCCGCGCGGGAAGTCCGTGCGTCCGATCGATCCCTGGAATATGACATCGCCGACCACCGCCAGTTTTGACGGCTGATGGTAGAAAATCACATGGCCCGGCGTATGACCTGGGCAATGGATGACGTCGAGCACGAGATCGCCAACGGTCACCTGATCCCCGTCAACCAGCCAGCGATCCGGAACAAAGCTTTTCGCTTCCATGCCATAGCGGGCGCCATCACCGTCCAGCTGGTCAATCCAGAACAGATCATCCTTGTGCGGACCTTCGATCGGGATACCCAGTTCCTCGGCCAGCATCCCCGCCTGCCCGCAATGATCGAGATGGCCGTGGGTGATGATGATCTTCTCCAGATCCACGCCATGCTCTTCTACCGCTGCCTTCAACCGGTTCAAATCGCCGCCAGGGTCGCTGAGCGCCGCCTTGTTGGTCTTGGTGCACCACAGGAGCGTGCAATTTTGCTGGAGCGGAGTGACCGGAATAATCACGGCCTTGAGGGGTGCATCTGTCATGTCAGACTATTTGGCGGCGCGATGCGCAACTTGCAAGGCCCCAAAATGGAGAGGTGCTACAACCGCCGTCCGGTCCAGACGACTTTACCGATGATGTTGACGCTTTCCGGGCTGACATCATCCCAGTCGGGATATTGCGGATTGTCGCTGCGGACCGACAGTTTTCCGGCAGGCCCCATGGCCACCCGCTTGACCAGAAGCACATCATCCATGCGCAGCACATATATGCCGTCGCGCAAGGGCCGGGAAGCAGCGCTGTGGTCGACCATGATGTCATCCCCATCACCCAGGGTCGGGTTCATGGAATCGCCGTCGACAGCAATCAGCGAAAGATTGGCGGGATCTATGCCAAGCCGCCTCAGCCATTTCGGGCCAAAGCCCATGGATTCAGCATATTCGTCATCCGCCAGAGATCCCGGACCGGCCGAAGCACCAACCTGCAATTGCTTGATCCGGAGCAGACCATCAGATCTGGCAGAGCGGGAACGTCTGGATTCGCGAACCGCAGGGGCACCGAGAAGATGCTCCTCCACTCCATAAAATTCCGCCAGCCGCCGCCGGTCTTCCTCATCCAGTTTTCTCGGTGAACCACGACGAATATATTGCTGGATATAAGCAGCATTTTTGCCGAGCATTTTCGAGATCGCAGCAAAATCATGACCGTTTTCACGGATCAGTTCTTCCAGGTTGGCGCGCGGGTCATCGGTCACAATAGCTGCATCCTATCCGCACTGGCCGAATTTGGCAATAGGATTTTTCCTAGACATGTAGGAAATCACATTTCAAATAGGAATTTCCCTATTCATGGAGTCGCCGAACCGGGCGACAGGCAGAGAGAAGGAGAACACGGTGTCATTGTTGCGAAAAATCGAGATATTCCTGCGTGAAACGGACATGGCCTGGACACGGTTCGGACGACTTTCCGTATCCGATCCACGCTTTGTCCAGGATTTGCGCAACGGTAGAGAGCCTGGAAAGAGCGTATCCGAACGCGCAGAATATTTCATGAATCTATGGCGGACAGACCATGCCGGTTGATGCGACTCATCCCAGGGCCCGTGAACGGGACCCCGCTTCGTCGATCGCCGATCAGATCCGGGCGCTGGCCGGCGGCCGGGTCCGCGTCACCCTGGAACGCGAACGCCCCTGGGCGAGCATTACGTTCACCGGAACGCGGCATAGTTTTCTGATTGAGCTGACGGATGCAACCACACCGGACGATATGGAAAATCTAGCGAGGGCGCTGCCGGAACATGAATTTGCAATGCGGGGTTATTTCCTCGCGGATATATTGGTGACAGACCATTCGGAATCCCGAATGCTCGTCGAAGCCCTCTCGATCATCGATCCCGTCACAAGCTGCCGGGACTAGAGTGCGATTAGCGCTGGACCGTCATTTTTTCCAGAGTACCAAGCGCAGCCTTCAACGCTGCATCCATATCGGCCTGGCGGTTGTCCTGAGCAACGGGTTCATCTGAGTCGACCGACCGCAACGGCGGCATAGCAAGCGGAGCGCGTGCCTCGGGAACTTCGGCCAGCGCAACTGTCTTGTCCACTGTTGGAGCGGGTTCAGCAATCGGCGGGGGCGGCGCAACCTGATCACGCGTTTCCAGCGCTTCCAGACGGCGGAGACCCGCCTCCAGACGGTCGGCAAGCTGGGCAAGGGAAAGGGTGGTCAGGTCTTCGCGGGGAGCAGAAGACTTCTCTTGTGGAGCAACATCTTCCGGTAAATCGACTGACGTCTCATTCTCGGACGGCGGATCCATCATCTTCTCGGCTACGATGGGAGCGCCCGAGGAAATCGACGGCGCGGATTCTTCGACCGGTTCCGCTAGATCTTGGTCAACCGCTGCTTCATCGAATTTCTTGATTTTTTCGGTAAGCGGAACGCCCAGATCAGAGGATGCAAAGATCGGATGGCGCGCGGGCGCATCCGGATGACGATCCGCTGGTTTGATGTCCGGCAGATCCCTGAGATCGGTCACCTGGCCAGCGACCTTTTTCGGCTTTTTCAAAAATTTTGTCAGCGATTTTGCCGACAGGTTCAATTTCGGTACGGTAAAGCGTGATTTACCTCCCCGCCCGTCATCGATTGCATCGGTCGTCAGATTATTGCGAATTGCCAAGCTCATATCGGAGCCTCCTCCAAGAAATTTCGGTTTGTGATTCAAGAATAGATAGATTGCCGAAGTGGAGACCATCCCCGTCATGACGGCAATCAGACCGCGCGCTGTATTTCCCAGAGGCGGGGCCGCAGCCGGAATGATTTCTGACAATCCGGTCGCGCCAATGATATTTTCAAGATAGACATGGGGCAAGGTGGCAATCACCAGGGCGGCTGCAATCCCGCCGGCAACAGCCATTACAGGCTGTTTAAACCGATCCATATCCTGTTCTGTCTGGTCCACATGATTCTCCACCTTGTCAGGCCGCGCGCTCGTAGGATTTACGCGCGATCAACCTTTGGTAAACAGGAGTGTAACGCAAAATGTTTGACGACCAGTTACGATCTGCCTCAACAAATTTCCGCGCCGTTTCAATGGTTTGAGGCCAGGACGCGCTGTTATCCAGCAAACTGGCCAGTTTTTCCGCGATTTTTTCCGGATCACCGGCAGGAAAAAGCGTGCCTGTAACACCATCTGTAATCAGTTCGCGGTGACCGCCGACATCAGACGCTGCCACCAGCCGACCCTGCGCCATCGCTTCGAGCGGTTTGAGCGGAGTCACCAGATCGGTGAGCCGCATCGCCTTGCGCGGATAGACCATGATATCCATCAGACCATAAAAGCGCTCCACTTCGGCATGGGGCACACGACCGGTAAAGGTCACTGCAGAACCGACTCCCAATCGATCCACCTGCGCCTTCAGCGCTTCCTCCATCGGACCGCCGCCGACGAGCAGCAGATGCACGTCCGGATGCAAGCGTTGCAGCATCGGCAGGGCTGCGATCAGATCGTCGAGCCCCTCATAATCATAAAAGCTGCCGATGAATCCCAGAACCCGCTTTCCGGTCAGGCCCAGTTCGGCCAGAAATTTCTCATCGCGCGCCGGTGGCTTGCCGAACAGATCCAGATCGACACCATTGGGCGAGATGGTTATTTTTTCCGACTTCACCCCGCGCGACATAAGATCGGACCGCAGGCCTTCGCAGATCACCGCGACCGCGTCGGCACCATTGATCACATGGTTTTCCAACTGCCGGGTCAACCAGTAGCGGGGGCTGTTTTCCTTGCCCGTGCCATTGCCCACTGCGGCATCTTCCCAAAAAGCCCGTATTTCGTATACCAGCGGCAACCCTGATTTTTCAGCAGCCCGCAAGGCCGCCAGTCCGTTGAGTGCCGGCGAATGGGCGTGTAACATATCCGGCTGCCAGTCGCGGATGACTTGATCGATCCGATCGGACAGCACCGCGACTTCCCGCCATTCACGCACCGGCGATGGTCCATGTACCTGAGCCAGGGTACGGAAGAACTGGAGACCATCTTCCTCTTCCAGTGGCTGCTTCGCGACATAGCCGTGCTGGTTCTGGCGCACGCCGGTGACTCCGGCGACGGTCAGACCGGCAGCAATTTGCGCCTTCATGATCGCACGGGTGCGGAAGCAATATCCGCTGTGCAGGGGCAGGCTGTGATCGAGGATGTGGAGAATACGCGTCATGACCCGGATCCTTGCCAAAAAAGGATTAACGTCCCGTCAACCCAATGTCTGTATCGCGCCAATATGGAAGAGCGTGGTATCACCGCTCGTGTCGGGATGAATTGGGCAAATGATAGACAATTTTTCTATCGCTTTGACGCATGGCTTGCTGCTGATCGCAGCTTGGCGGCTGATCCATCGCGACGATCTTGATGTCGAAGACCCTCCGGAACGCGACAAGGAACCAGCGGGTTTTCTGAAACGACCGACCAGCAACGGATCACGCCCCGATGCGTGATCTCGTCTTCGTCGGATATCTCGTGGCTTTGCTGTTCATCGCCTTCAAACGACCATTTCTGTTTACCCTGATCTATGCCTATGTGGATATCGTGGCACCACAGCGGCTGAGCTATTTCATGCTCAACTCGGTGCCCCTGTCGCTGGTCGTCTTCGCTCTCGCCTTCCTTGGCTACATGCTTGCAGACAATAAGCAGGACAGTCGCTTTTCCCTGCGTCAGGCGATGATGATCCTGTTGCTCATCTATTGCGGATATACGACGATCCAGGCGGAAGTTCCCGATGCCGCGCTGGAAAAATGGGACTGGGTCTGGAAAGCGCTGGTCTTCGCAATATTCCTGCCGTTCACACTGAAAACCAGATTGCGGCTCGAAGCGCTGGCGCTGTTCATGGTGCTTTGCGCCGGTACCCTGATCATCACCGGCGGGATCAAGACGCTGGCCTCCGGTGGCGGCTATGGTGTGCTGGTGCTGCTGGTCGACAATAATAGCGGCCTCTACGAAGGGTCGATCATCTCGACCGTTGCCATCTGCATCATACCGCTGATCCTCTGGCTCGCCAATTACGGGACCATTTTCCCGCCCGACTGGCGAGTGAAGATTTTCGCTTATTGCCTGATCTTCGCCGCCCTGCTGATCCCCATCGGCACACAGGCGCGCACCGGTCTGGTATGCATCGGGGTTCTGGCAGTGCTGCAATTGCGCTTTTCCCGCCACCGCTTGGTCTACGGCGGGCTGGCAATGGCGCTCGGTCTCCTTGCGATTCCGTTTTTGCCGCAAAGTTTCACCGAACGTATGGCGACAATCGAAAATTACGAAGCAGACCAGTCCGCGTCGACCCGGCTCGCGGTCTGGCGGTGGACGATCGATTATGCAAACCAGCATCCGTTCGGAGGGGGCTTTGATGTCTACCGGATCAACAAGCTGACCTATGAATTGTCGGAAGTGGATGTCGAGCAATATGAGCAATGGGGCATTGATCCGGACGATGTCGACGCCCGGCTTATCGAAGATGAATCGCGCGCATTCCACAGCAGCTATTTCGAAATGCTGGGCGAACAGGGCTATCCCGGCCTGATCCTGTGGCTGCTCATTCATGTCGGCGGCCTGTGGCGCATGGAATTGCTGCGACGAAAATATGCGAAATCCGAAAAACAGGGCGAACAATGGGTGGCTCCCCTCGCCATCGCGCTGCAACACGGACACATCATTTTCCTCGTCGGCGCGCTGTTCGTCGGCATCGCCTACCAGCCATTCATCTATATGCTGGTTGCGCTGCAGATCGGTCTCGACACATATATGACTCGCCGGTCGGCAGAAGCAAAGTGGCAGCCGATCGCCAACCAACTGACCGGAACGGCGAAACCGAAGCCATTGCCGCTATCGGGCAGGTCCTTTACAAATTAAATGGCGCTCGTGACGGTCTCCGGTAGAAGCGAGAGATGATACTCACTGTTTCTGTCGCCGTCGAACGATGGCCTGTCGCCGGCTATTTCATCATCAGCCGTGGCGCCAAGAGCCACGTCGATGTCGTGCTGTGCAAAGTCTCGGACGGCACGCATACGGGCATTGCGGAAGCAACTCCGATTTATTACGAAGGCGAAAGCGCTGAAAGCTGCGCAGAAGAAATCACGCGATTTGTTGCCAGATATCCCGAACTGGACCGAGCGGTGCTGCTGCAGAACATGCCCCGTGGCGCCGCCCGCAATGCGCTTGATTGCGCGCTCTGGGATCTCGAATGCCGTCAGAGAAACATGTCCCTGGCGCAATTGGCAGGCCTGCCCGGACCGGTCTCGCTGATCTCGGCCTTTACCATATCGCTGGGTGAGCCGGAGACGATGGAGGCCCAGGCCCGCCAGGCCTCTTTCAACGGCCAGAGGCTGCTGAAACTGAAACTGTCGGGCAAGGACGACCGCGAACGGGTTGCCGCCGTCCACCGCGGCGCACCCGATGCTCGCCTGATCGTCGATGCCAACGAAAGCTGGAACGATCTAGACATCGCCGCCGAAGCCGCACAGCTCGCGCAATATTCTGTCGAACTGATCGAACAGCCGGTCAGTGCCGGTCAGGATCATCTGCTCAGCGGGGTCCGGTCACCGGTTCCGCTCTGTGCCGACGAAAGCTGCCACACCAGCGCCGATGTGGAACGTCTCGCGCCCTTTTACGATGTGGTGAACATCAAACTCGACAAGGCTGGCGGGCTGACCGAAGCGATCGCCATGGCCCATGCAGCGCAGGCCATGGGGATGAAAATCATGGTCGGCTGTATGCTCTCGACATCGCTGGCAATAAGGCCGGCCTTCGCTCTGGCGCAACTCGCCCAGTGGGTCGACCTCGACGGACCCCTGCTGCTCGCAAAGGACCGCGTCGACGCCTTTCAATTCGAATTCGGCAGAATATTGCCCTCGGAAAGCCCGAGCTAGATTCCGTCCAGATATTCGATCACCGGAGCAGCAGCCATACATGGTGCCAGCTTCGGACCGCTCGCCCGGAAATGATCCGACTTGCCGTGCGCATCCAGTGCTGCCTGATCGACATAGCGTTCAAGCACTTTATATTGCTGCGGATTGTCCTTGCACTGAAACACCGCATAAAATTCGTTACCCGGTTCATTGGCGCTAACAGCTGCCATCAACTCGGAAAATGCTGCTTCGAAATCGGCATTCTTGCCTTCGGCCACGGTTAATGTTGCGACGACGCCTACTGCTGCCATGATAGTCTCTCCCTGATAAAAAAAGGGCCGGCGATTTCCCGCCGGCCCGTAAAATATTGATTTCTAGAAAATCTCGAACAATCCGGCTGCGCCTTGTCCGCCGCCGATGCACATGGTGACGACGGCATATTTCGCGCCGCGACGCTTGCCTTCGATCAGAGCGTGGCCGGTGCAACGCGCTCCGGTCATACCATAGGGATGGCCGATCGAGATCGAGCCGCCGTTGACGTTGAGAAGTTCGTCAGGAATGCCCAGCTTCTGCTGGCAATAGAGCACCTGAACGGCGAAAGCTTCGTTGAGCTCCCACAGTCCGATATCATCCATCTTCAGGCCAAAGCGCTCGAGCAATTTCGGAATCGCGAAGACCGGACCAATGCCCATTTCATCAGGTTTGGTTCCGGCAACCGCCATGCCAACATAGCGGCCCAGCGGGTTGAGCCCGGCTTTCTCGGCCGCTTTTGCTTCCATGATCACGCTGGCAGAAGAACCGTCGGAGAGCTGCGATGCGTTACCGGCAGTAACAATATTGCCGGGACCGAGAACCGGTTTCAAACCTTGAAGACCTTCTAGCGTCGTCGATGGCCGGTTGCCTTCGTCCTTGCTGATGGTGACTTCGATATGGGAAATCTCTTTGGTTTCCTTGTCCTGCACACCCATGGTGGTGGTCACTTCGATAATTTCAGCATCGAAATGGCCGGCTTCCTGGGCTGCTGCCGTGCGCATCTGCGACTGATAGGCATATTCGTCGCACGCATCGCGGCTGATATTATAACGTTTGCCAACCACTTCGGCGGTCTGCAACATCGGCATGTAGATATCTTCATGCATCTTCATCAGTTCACGATCCGGCTGCACCCGCATTTCCGGTGTCTGGACGGTCGAGATCGAATCCTGTCCGCCGCCGACAACCACATCCATCATGTCCAGCGTCACCTGTTTGGACGCTGTGGCAATCGCCATCAGGCCAGAAGAACATTGGCGGTCGATCGTCATGCCGGGTACTTCGATCGGGAAGCCTGCACGCAGCGCAACCTGACGAGCCAGATTGCCGCCTTGCGATCCCTGCTGCAGCGCGCTGCCCCAGACGACATCGTCGATCGTGCCTGGATCAATACCGGCTCTTTCGATCGCCGCTTTCGCCGAATAATGGCCCAGCGTTGCACCGGTTGTGGTGTTGAAAGCACCCTTATAGGCACGGCCTATGGGTGTGCGGGCGGTGGAAACGATGACTGCGTCACGCATATTGATGATCCTTCTGATTGATATCGGAGTCGATTTTGAGGCGCATTGTCCCCGTTAATCGGTCAATTAACAAGGAATTTTTTCTGCGACGCTCTGCCGTTACGGAACCCTAGTCGTTGCCGACCGGGACCGGATAGCCGCCTTCGGGATAGGGCATAATCATCTCCCCATCCGGCGCAGCGGTGAAGGTTGTTTGAGTCGGATAGGCAAATTCCAGACCCTCTTCATTGAATGCCTGCAATATCGCCAGTCCGATTCTATGGCGACCTTCATAGACCACGTCATAATCGCTGCTCATGATATCGAAATCGAGTTCGAAATTGATCGAGCTGTCGCCAAAGCCGACAAAGCCCGACCGGACGAACACCGCATCATTGGCTTCGACGATCATTTTGAGCAGAGCCGGAATCCGGCGCGCCTCGTCCGGATTGGTCTGGTAGATCACACCAATGCCATAGCGCGTCCGCCGTCTCGCCAGGCGAGTCATGTTGACGATTTCCTTGTCCAGCAAATTGGTGTTGGAAATGATGATTTCTTCGCCAGTAGTGGCCCTTAGCCGCGTGCTTTTCAGGCCGATTTTCTCGATCGTTCCGATGGTAGTGTCATAGGTGATTGTATCACCCCGCCGAAAAGGCTTGTCGAAAATGATCGACAAGGCCGCAAACAGATCGGAAAAAATGCCCTGGGCAGCGAGACCGATGGCTATGCCGCCGACGCCAAGACCCGCGATCAGGCCGGTAACATTCACACCCAGATTGTCGAGGATCATGATGGCGGCGATTGCGAAGACGACAAAGGTCACCAGCAAGCGGATCAGGGTCATCGCATTTTCCAGCGTCTCATGCTGGTCGGGATCTTGCGAGGTCTTGCGCACGATCAAGCCGAGAATGATTTCGCGGAGCCAGATGGCAACCTGTAAAACCATGGCGATCGTGAACAAGACATGCACCACACGCTCGACGCTGGAGGGCGCGCTGCCAAAGCTCACGACCAATTCGGCCGAGACCATCAACATGAAAAACTTGCTGGTTCGGGAAATCGCAGTACCGATGATCGTTCGATATCCGGTCAGTCCGCTGTTGTTACGGACATAGCGCGAACCAAGCCGCTTGACCGCGCCGAGCAGGAAAAAAATGGCAGTGCCGATGAGGATAGCGAAAATCAGTTCCACATAATGCTCGGTCAGCCAGCGAGAGCCGTCTACGGCCAGCCGCTGTATGGACGCACCCATATCCGGCACGGTTGGCATAAGGGCGGTATCTGTTGTTTTTGTCATAGGCCTCCAGCTAGTGAGCACGACGGAAAATAACAACCCGCGTGATAGAAAGCGACAAGCTAAAGCGTGCCGTTTTCAGGGTTTGTGAGCGCCAATTAAAAACTCCACATTACCCTTCGGACCGGTGATCGGACTTTCGGTAATTCCCATAATATCCCAGCCGGACGTGATCAGCCAGTCTCTCACTTTTTCACAGGCCGCCTGGCGGACCGCTTCGTCACGAACAACGCCACCCTTGCCGACATCGGCGCGCTCGGCCTCGAATTGCGGTTTGACGAGCGCAACCAGTATCGCCTTTTCCTTGGCGAATTCCAGCGGTCGTTCCAGCACTTTCACCAGTGAAATGAAGCTCGCATCGCAAACGATGATATCGACTTTTTCGGGAATATGCTGCTCGGTAAGAATCCGGGCACTGGTTTGTTCGTGCACAATGACCCGGTCATCCTGACGCAGCTTCCAGGCCAGCTGGTTGGTGCCGCTATCGACGGCATAGACTTTTTCAGCGCCGCCGCTCAGCAGCACATCGGTGAAACCGCCGGTGCTGCTTCCTACATCCATGGCGATCATGCCGGTTACATCAATATCAAAATGTTGCAGCGCATGATCAAGCTTGATGCCGCCGCGGGACACCCAGGGATGGTCTTTACCCTTGAGTTCAATCGCTGCGTCGCTCGCTATCTTGTGGCCCGGCTTGTCAATTTTCTTGCCCGCTACGGTCACAAGACCGGCCATGATATAGGCTTGCGCCTTCGCCCGGCTGTCAGCAAGGCCGCGGTCCGCCAGTATCTGGTCAACGCGTTGTTTCACGACTTTGGGTTCAGACTGGGTCATTGCAAATCAGGACTAGCCTAGCGCCGCGCTTTTGGCCATATTCCTTTACCATGAGAATCATTTCTGCACCGCTGTCCGTTCCGCTGCTCCTGCTTGCGCTTGCGTCTTGCTCGCCCGCGCCGCCCGAACCCGCACCCGCTCCGCAACCGACCAAGCCCGTCACAGCACCGACACCGGTATTGACGCAACCGAAAGGCGATTGGATCGACTGGCCAATCACCCCCGGTGGTTGGGTATATCGAAACGATAGTCGTGGTTCCCTCGCCCTATTCGGCGAGACCAACAGGGATGCAGTTTTCATCATCCGCTGCGATAAATCGCGCCGGCAATTGTTCCTGTCGCGCGCCGGTTCGGTTGCTGAAGGCGCCAAAATGGTTCTGCGCAGCAGCGCTGGCCTGCAATCCTATCCGGCGAGCAATAGTGGCGGAACGCCGCATTATGCCGCCATTTCAGTCGCATCGGGTGACATCATGATGGACCGCATCGCCTATAGCCGCGGCCGCTTTGCCGTCGAAACCACTGGCCTGCAATCGCTCGCCATTCCGGTCTGGCCCGAATTCAGTCGTGTGGTGGAAGATTGCCGGGCCTGATCTGTTGGGTCTCAGGCCGGAACGCGCAATTGTGACAGCAAAATAAAAAAATTCAAGACTTGTTCGCGCGCCGGTTCTGATTCACATTTGGATCGTCGAACAGCGGAGAATGATTCAATGCAACAGTTCGTATTATATTCACAAGCGAAAGGAGGTGGTCCGATGTCTCATGGTTCAGCACAGGGGTCGGAAAAATCCGTTCGGGGGGCATATCTGATCTAGAAATCAGGCAACCCGGCAGCGGCACTTCCTACCGCTGACCCATGTTCAGAGGCTGTTGGTCCTAACGGACCGGCAGCCTCTTTTCATTTCGCTCTATCCGATGCTTCCAGATATTCTTCGCGGATCATGAAATCGCGCACCCCGATCCGTACCTCCCGCAAGAACTGGACAAGGGCCAGCGACAGCAGGCTGATTGAAACAACGAACGCGCCGGCCACGCCCAATGAAAGGTCCACGCTGGCCAGGCCCATGATGAACAGCATACCGATCAGCATGCAGGCGATGATGGCACTGACAACGCTCAGGAAGATGGCGCTGTTGACGACCCTGAGGCGGACCTGCAAATCGCCGAGTTCCGCAACCACAAGATCATGGTCCATGCCGGTCGTGGTCTTGTAGAGCGCCTGAAGATCCCGCGACCGGTCGATGATCCTTGCCAGACGCCCCGCAAACAGGTTCAGCATCGCCCCGATACCCACCAGCAGGAACGCCGGTGCCATCGCGATTTGCAACACGGTGACAATATCGGCACCGTCGATTTCAGAAAATCCGTTCATAATTTCATCCTGATCCGCAAGGTCAGTCCCTCTGTCGGCTGTTCGTCCCAAAGCGACAGCGAGAAACGCTGCGCGTCTGCGCGGGCACGGTCTAGCACCTCTTCGGGCACATCGTCACTCGCAAAGACCTGATCCGCCTGCCCCAGCCAGCGCGCCTGACGAAGGGTCAGGTCATCGGGGTCCCTGCTGGTCAGTTCGAGATCAATAACCTGCGATCGAGCCTGCCCGTGCGGCTGGTCAAGCCATGCCTCCAAATCTTCCAATTCATGATCGACCAGCACGTCCAGCGGACCGCTCGGGTCGAGCACTGCATCAATGGCTTTTCTGCGCGCAGTTCCATCCGGCCAGACCTGCTGTATCCGGTCCCGCGCGTCCAGCAATGCGGCGGCCAGTAATCCCAGACTGGCGGGGAGCAAACGCTCGAGCCTTTGCCGCAGGGCCTTGGCCAGCCCCGCCGAGGCGCCGCCGGTACCGATGGCAATCAGCACCGGGTCCCGGTCGATAATAGCGGGCGTGGTATAATCGCACAGCGCCGACCGGTCGACGGCATTGACCAGCAGACCCCGGTCTTTCAGGCGCGCAACCGCTGCTATCGCTTCTTCGTCATCTTCCAGTGCAACCACTGCCAGCGCAAGATCGCCGGCATTCTCGTCATCGGTAATGACCGCTCCGGCCCGCTCGTAGAGCCTCCGTTTGGCATCGGCCATTTCGCCACTTCCCAGGAGGAGAACCTTGCGGTCCTTCAAATTCAGGAAAATGGGCAATTGGTTCATCGCATCCACCAATAGAGTTGGCCATGACCGCAGCGGCGGGCATGACGCATTATTTCAGCCAGTCAGGCACATGTTCCGCAGCCATGATCGTTGCCGGTTCGATCCGTTCGGCAACCACAGCATAGCGATCGCCATCAACCAGCACCTCCGGCACCAGCGGCCGGCTGTTATAGGTATTCGCCATCGTCGCGCCATAGGCTCCTGCGGTACGGAAAATTCCCAGATCGTCGGTCTCGACGCGATCAACCACCCGTTGCTTGGCAAAAATATCGCTGCTTTCGCAGATCGGGCCGACAATCGAAGCGACCATTGTCTCGCCGCTCGGCTCGACCGCTTCGAAATCGTGCCAGGCGTCATAAATGGCCGGTCGCATCAGATCGTTCATCGCCGCATCGACAATGACGAAATCACTGTTCACGCCCGGCTTGATCCGGATCACCTTGGTGATCATGACACCGCTATTGCCTGCGATGACCCGTCCGGGTTCGAACATCAGCGTGACATCCCAGCCCTTGGTCACTCGCGCCACCATGGTGCCATATTCTGCCGGGCTTGGCGGATTGTCTTCGGGCTTATAAGGCACGCCCAGCCCGCCGCCGAGATCGACATGGGTGATAGCATGGCCGGCACCGCGCAGCTGCGCAACCAAAGCACCCATCCTGGCATAGCATTGCTCGAGCGGGTCAAGACTCTGCAACTGGCTGCCGATGTGCACGGCGACGCCGCGCAGGTTGAGACCTTCAAGCCTGGAAAGCCGCGCATAGATATCCGGCGCGACATCAATCCCGACGCCGAATTTATTTTCCTTCTTGCCGGTCGAAATCTTGGCATGGGTTCCCGCGTCAACATCGGGATTGACGCGCAGGGTCGCCGATGCCTTTTCGCCACGCGAAGCGGCGATCGCCGCCAGCATCTCGCCTTCTTCTTCCGATTCCAGATTGAACTGGCCGATTCCCTTGTCGAGACCGAGCGTCAGTTCCTCGCGGCTCTTGCCGACTCCGGAAAAGACAATATCTTCCGCTTTCATCCCGGCCGCCAGAGCGCGCTGCAATTCACCGCCGGAGACCACGTCGGCACCATAGCCCTGATTCGCCAATATCCTGAGCACGGCGAGATTGGGATTCGCTTTCACCGCAAAGGCGAGATGAATTTTGCCGGCATCTTTCAGGCCTTCGCGAAAGACCCGTGCGTGACGTTCGAGCGTCGCCCGCGAATAGACGTAGACCGGGGTCCCGACTTCTTCCGCAATCTTCGACAGCGGGATATCTTCCGCGTGCAAAATACCATTTTTGAGCTGGAAATGGTCCAATATCTTATACTTTCAAACTTGTGGAACGGGATTAGCCGGGCGGCGGCAGGTCAAATTCGTCATCTTGCCGTTCTTCCGACCGGCGGAGCAATTCATCGCTGCGCTCCGGCATGGCCTGGCTCGACGGAACCAGCAGGTCTTCGCCGCTGGGCGCTTTTGCCTCGCCGTAGATAGCCGGGGGCAAAGCCTCGCCCTTGGCCGGCTGCAAGGCACCACGATTGCCGCAGGCGGCCAATATGAGCGTGGCACCGGTCAGCAGAAGGATCGAATGGACTTTGTTCATTTTAACTCTCCAGCCCCAAAGCCTGTTTGGCCTTTGCAACCTGAACCATTACCTGATCCGGTGCCGTCCCGCCATAGCTGGACCGGCTGGCAACCGAAGCGTCAACGCTCAGCACGCTGAAAACACGGTCATCGATCCGGCTGTCGATCGCCTGAAACTGCTCCAGCGTGAGATCAGCCAGACCGCAGCCCTGCTCTTCGGCAAGCGATACCACCGCTCCGGTAACATGATGCGCCTCGCGAAACGGCAGCTTGGCTTCCCGCACCAGCCAGTCGGCAAAATCGGTCGCGGTCGAGAAACCCGATTCAGCGAGCGCCCGCATCCGGTCTCCGCTGAATTCGACTTCGGCAATCATACCGGTCATAGCGGCGATCGACAGGCCGAGCAGGTCATGCGCTTCGAACACCGGCGGCTTGTCGTCCTGCATATCCTTCGAATAGGCGAGCGGCAGACCCTTCATCGTGATCACAAGTGCGTTCATGGCGCCGGCAATCCGGCCGCAATGACCCCGCACCAGTTCGGCAGCATCGGGATTACGCTTCTGCGGCATGATCGAGGAACCGGTTGAAAAACTGTCCGGCAGCTTGATGAAACCGAACGGCTGGCTGGCCCAGATTACAAATTCTTCTGCCAGCCGGGAAAGGTGCAGACTGCACTGGGTCGACGCCATCAGATAATCGAGCGCAAAATCCCGGTCAGAAACCGAATCGAGACTATTGCCGGTAGGACCATCAAACCCTAGCATCGACGCTGTTTTTTCTCGATCAATCGGGAATCCCGTGCCCGCAAGCGCCGCTGCACCCAGCGGAGATTCGTTCATCCGCTTGCGTGCATCGGTGAAGCGCGAACGGTCCCGCCGGATCATCTCGTAATAGGCCATCATATGGTGGCCGAGGCTCACCGGCTGGGCCGATTGCAAATGGGTGAAGCCCGGCATGATCGTTCCGGCATGTTCTTCGGCACGATCCACAAGAGCCTTTTGCAACGCAGCGAGCGCGCTGTCGACCATGTCCATCGCATCGCGCACCCAGAGCCGGAAATCGGTCGCCACCTGGTCATTGCGGGAGCGCGCCGTGTGCAGGCGGCCTGCTACCGGACCGATAATCTCCGCCAGCCGCGCTTCCACATGCATGTGGATATCTTCGAGATCGAGATCTTCTGGAACGCCACCGGTTTCATATTCCTGGGCAATCTGGTTCAGGCCGTTGATGATTTGCGTCGCATCTTCCGCCTCGACAATGCCCTGATCCGCCAGCATCGCGACATGGGCCAGGCTCGCCCGAATATCGTGGCGCCATAACTTCTTGTCGAACGGGATCGACGCGTTTATCTCGCGCATGATTGACGAAGGGCCATCGGCAAACCTGCCGCCCCACATTTTATTGGAATTTTTCGTGCCTGTTGTGATGCGTACCGTCCTGTTCTTGGTCTTGCTCGTTAGCGTATCGGCTTGCGATAGAGGCTCGAGCGAAGCGGAGCAAGAATTTGCTGGCAACAAATCCCAAGAAGACGGCGAGACCATCGAGAGCAGCCAGGGCATGGTGGGCAAGCTGGATATTTCCCTGCGCGGCACAGCGATGGTCGACACGCCTTTTCAGGCACCCGACGGAAGCACGGTGCGATTGAGCAATTTCATCGGCAAGCCGCTACTGGTGAACATCTGGGCAACATGGTGCGCGCCCTGCATTGTCGAAATGCCGATGCTCGATACACTGGCAACGCGCGAGAAAGAGCGGCTCAAAGTGCTGGTTGTATCGCAGGATATTCAGGGCGCCGAAAAAGTTGTCCCGTTTTTCGCACGCGGCGATTTTCAGGAACTGGAACCCTATGTTGATCCAGAAAATGGTTTGAGTTTCGGCTTCGGTTCCGGCCTGATGCCCACAACTGTGCTCTATGATGCGCAGGGCAAGGAAGTATGGCGGGTCATTGGTGCCATGGATTGGGATGGCGCAAAGGCAGCTACCTTGCTGGAAGAAACGCTGGCGGAAGGTTAGTCACCGCCATCAGCAGAACGGATTGTATTTATACCGCATTTCGCTATTCTCGGACATTCTTGGCTTATTGGAGAATTTGATGAAACGCTGCAAAATACAAATCATGCTACCGGTGATTGCCGGGCTGGCCCTGCTTTCCGCCTGCGGACAGAATAGCGATACAGGCCCGGTTTCCGAAACAGCCAGCGTCGAGCTTCCTAACGGGATGACGGTAAAGGAACAGATCGAGGCGCGGCAGGCCCAGCTCAAGAAAATTGGCAAGGCCTTCAAAACCATCAACGACCAGTTGAAAGCGGGCACCCCCGATCTGGCGCAGATTCAGGCGGCCGCTGCGGTTGTTCCCAAAGAAACGGCCGACATGGCCGACTGGTTCCCGGAAGGAACCGGCCCTGATGCCGGCGTCAAAACCGAAGCACTGCCGATCATCTGGGAAAGCAAATCGGATTTTAACGACAAGGTTGCCGCACTGCAGGACGCAGCGGCCAAGCTCGAAACGGTGGCCCAGGGCGGCAATGTCACAGAAATCGCCAGTGCCTTCCAAACCACAGGTGGTACGTGCAAGGCCTGTCATGACAAATATCGGCTGGATGACTAGCTGACCATGGCATCCGGGTCCCCACGCATATTGGTCTGGGATTTTGCTATCCGGCTGGTGCATTGGTTGATGGTGCTTCTTGTCCCTCTTCTGTGGTGGACCGCAGAAGAGGGACTTATGGACTGGCACCGAAGGCTCGGACTGACCATGTTCGGCCTCGTGCTCTTCCGGCTGATCTGGGGATTGATCGGAACATGGACGGCGCGCTTCCTTCCGATGGTGAAAAGAATAGGCTCGCTAAAGAGCTACGTCGGGAAATTGCAGAAGCGCGACTATGCTCCGACCTTCGGCCATAGTCCTCTGGCAGTCCTGAGCGTGTTCGCCTTGCTATTGGCGCTGGCTACCCAGGTCACGACAGGATTGTTCTCCGTGGACGTCGACGGTCTCGAATCGGGGCCGCTCGCCGTGCTGGTGTCGTTCGATACCGGCAGACAGTTCGCCGAGATCCACGAATTCAACTTCAACCTGCTGGCCGCGCTGATCGGGCTGCATATCGTGGCAATCGCTGTCTATCATTTTGTCGTGAAAGAGAGACTGGTCCGGCCGATGATAACCGGCGGGCGTCCCCGCAGTGACTTTTCCGGCGAAGAGCTACCCGAAAACCGGCTGCGCCCGATGCCGATGATGGTCGCTATCACGCTATCGCTGATCTCTATCGTCGCAATATCAAGTTTTGGCTGAAGCAAGTCGAAGCAGATATGCTTCGAAAGGATATGGTGGGCGATGACGGGCTCGAACCGCCGACATCTTCGGTGTAAACGAAGCGCTCTACCAACTGAGCTAATCGCCCCCAATGACAAGATGCATATTGCATCGCCGGGGTCAGGCGAGCGCCACTGCCAAAACATTGCGCCTTTGGCAAGCCTATTTGCACCGGTTCGCCAACAAGATTTCCGCTAACAGATTTTTGATGCCAATCAGGCGGCGTCATTTTTACATTTGCCGGAACCTAAGCTGACTCCGCGATTCGTTTGTTATACCTTCTTATCCACAGAATATTATTAATATATATCAATATCTTAGAAGGTTATTCAGAAAAAACCACGGCTTGCCGCTGTCAATCGATATATTTCACTTTTTTTACGATGGCGCTCTTGATCGACTCGGACGGACGGGCTTAATAACAAATCTTGGCTGGTGGCTCCGGATGCAATTTCCAGGCCTCAAATGAAAATGAAAATGATCGCTGAAAACATGTTTTCAGCATAGATTCTTCGCGTCTGATTGATTCCCATGGCTGGGGGTAGTTGATGGTCAGATGTTTGAAAGCTGCAGTTGAATGTTGGCATCGCTATCGTGCGGGCCAGAGGGATAGTATCGGGGGATGTTCGTGAACGAAATCAAATCTGCGCAGGTTAACGACCTGCCTGAAAGTCAATCCGTGGCATCCGAGAATATTATTTCAGCCGAGTTGGAAACTATCTGGCAAAAAATCTGTGCGGGTCTGCGACGCGATATGGGAGCGCAGATTTTCGGCCAATGGATCAAGCCGATCAAATTATCCGTTTTTGATTCGGACACCGGTAACATACTTATGTTACTGCCTTCGGAATTTTCCGCCAACTGGGTCCGGGATCGTTATTCAGAGCGTTTGTTGATGGCGTGGAAAGCACATCATCCGGCGGTCTGCGGCCTTGCTTTTGAAGCCCAGTCCGGCGCTGCGAAAATCGCCCAGCTTTCAAATTCCAATAGCGCCCATGGGGTGGCCGCAAATAACCAGTATAATATGGTTCCGGAAAGCAAGTTCCGCCTGGATCTTGATCCGCGGATGACCTTTGACCAATTCATCCCCGGCAATTCCAATGTTCTCGCGCTCAATGCCGCACAGCGGACGGCGGCAACCGAGAAGCCACTTTTCAGCCCACTGTATCTCCAGTCCTCGACGGGCCAAGGCAAGACCCATTTGATGCACGCCATCGGCCATGCCTTTCGTGCAGAATTTCCGTCTTCAAAAATTATCTATATGTCCGCCGAACGGTTCATGATCGAATTCGTTTCAGCCATGCGCCGCAACGAGGGGATGGAATTCAAGGCATCGCTGCGCGAAGCCGATCTGCTGATGGTCGATGACATACAGTTCATTGTCGGCAAAAATTCCACGCAGGAAGAATTTCTGCACACGATCGATACGCTGATCAGCCAGGGCAAACGCGTTGTCGTCGCGGCTGACCGTCCACCGCAAGCACTGGACGGTGTCGACCAGCGCCTGCTGTCGCGCCTGTCGATGGGTCTGGTTGCCGATATCCAGTCTGCCGGACTTGAGCTGCGCCGCGACATTCTCAAGCATCGCCTCGCCACCATGCCGCACCAGCATGTGTCGGAAGAAGTGGTAGATTTTCTGGCCCGCACGATCAGCCGCAATTTGCGCGAGCTGGAAGGCGGTCTCAACAAGCTGCTCGCTTACGCGCAACTGACCGGCCGCGAAATCAGCCGCGAACTGGCGGAAGAACAATTGTCCGACATTCTGAGCGCCTGTCGCCGCCGGATCACGATCGACGAGATCCAGCGCACGGTTTGCGAATATTACCGGCTCGACCGCAACGAGATGTCGTCAAAACGCCGCGCGCGGGCTGTTGCCCGGCCACGGCAGGTTGCGATGTATCTGGCAAAGGTGATGACGCCGCGCAGCTATCCGGAAATCGGCCGGAAATTCGGTGGCCGTGACCACAGCACGGTGATTCACGCGGTCAAGCTGGTCGAGCACCTGCGTGGCGAAGACAGCGAAATGGACAATGATGTCCGGATGCTGCTCCGCCAGCTAGAGAGCTAGGGGCAAGGCGCTAGAAACGCGGGGCCTATTCTTTCTCGGGAGCGACCGAAATCCGGACTCGTTCACCGCTGTTTCCCGGGAAATCGGTAAACATCGCTTCCACCAGATTGGGTACGAGATAGGTCAGATTCTTCGACCGTGACAAGGCCTCTGCCTTGCCTTCGAACAAGCGCTGACCGTCGACCGCACGATCTATCTTCAGATCGAGCTCCGAGGTGTAAACGGTAAAGCTGCGAGCGCCGTTATAGCCGGAAAAGCCGTATCCTCCATAAAGAAACGGGTCGTTGAAACCATATAGATAACGGTGGCGTCCGTAATATCCGCCGAATCGACTGGAAGAATAAAACGGATCATAGTCGGCAACGACTTTGTCCCGGCCCTTGTCGATGTCATAATCCATGCTGACGATCAATTCGGCCGCCGCGGGATCATCGCTGCGACGATAGCCGAGGTCGAGCATCCGCTGTTCGACCAGCATGGCATATTGCCCGAACTCGAGACCGCCGGAAAGATCGGGATCAGCGGCAACAACAGCGAAGCTCTGGCCGGTGGTGTCGGGCAGCGCGACGAAACGCTGAACGTCGGCACGGAAGGGTGTTGTACAAGCCCCGAGAGCCAGAAGGGCAAGCGGCGCAAGCAGCGATAGCGCTTTCCGATTGGAGACTTGTTTGACGAAAATAGTCATATTTTTCCCTTTAGATTGCCCACGATCACGAGCCGCACGATAGAAAAACCGGGCTGAACCGGTGTTGAACGATGGCAGATTGGAGCCCTGCCCCGACTTGAACCCTTTCGGATCAACTGCACAAGGAAAAAACAGGATCACTCGAAGGTCCTGGGGCCGAATCGAATGGCACTCGCGCAAAAGAAAACCCGCCACAATCGGGCGGGTTATTCTTTTTAAACCGGGTAGCCTGATTACGCTGTTTGAAGCGCGGCAACCCGTTTTGTCAGACGGCTGAACTTCCGCGAAGCCGTATTCTTGTGATAGAGGCCTTTGCTCACACCGCGTGCCAGCTCAGGCTGTACGGCCTTGAGGGCTGCGGCTGCTACGGTCTTGTCGCCAGCTTCAACGGCTGCGTCCACGGCCTTGATCTTGGTACGGATCTGGCTCAGGCGATTTTTATTAATCACGGTGCGGCGCGTGTTGCGACGGATACGTTTTTTTGCTTGCGGCGTATTAGCCATGAAAAACCCTCAAAATCTGAAATTAAATGCCGGGGCGCTGCGTATGGCTTCCGGCTCAAGATGGCGGGCAATAGCGTGAGAGCCGATTCCCGTCAATAGCTTAGTGAACCGCTTATTTCTGGCATTGCGAACAGTAAAAGGTTGATCGCCCGCTATCGACTCGGCGCAGCACCGGCGCACCGCAGTGACAGGCCTCTCCTTCCCGCCCATATACCAGCCAGTCCTTGGCAAAATATCCCAGCTCCCCGTCCGGCTTGACGAAGTCGCGCAGCGACGAGCCACCGGCCGCGATGGCAGCGGTCAGGACCTGCTTAATCGCTAAAACAAGCCGTTCGTAGCGCGGCCTGGAGATGGCACCGCCCTTCAGGCCCGGCGATATGCCCGCCATGTGCAGCGCCTCGCATACATAGATATTACCCAGTCCGGCGACCGTGCGCTGGTCGAGCAGCAATTGCTTGATCGGGGCCTTGCGATCCCTGGTCGCGGCTTTCAGATAGGTAGCGGTAAAATCGTCTCCCAGCGGCTCCGGCCCCATCAGCACAAATGGCTTATAGCTGTCCAGAAGCTCCGCACGCACGATGTCCAGCGAGCCGAATCGGCGCGGGTCGTTGAGCGCCAGCCGGTGCCCCGAATCGGTCTCGAGCAGCAGATGGTCATGTTTCTCGATTTCTTCCGGATCAATCCGCCAGCGCCCCGACATGCCGAGATGAAAGATCATCACGTCGCCCCTGTCGGTTTCGATCAGCCCGTATTTTGCCCGCCGGCCGAGCGAGGTCACCACCGCACCGGTCATCCGCTGGCGCAAATCAACCGGAATCGGCCAGCGCAGATCGGCGCGGCGCGGCTCCACCAGCGTGAGCCGCTGGCCCTCGAGCACAGGGCGCAAACCGGCGACGGTTGTTTCCACTTCGGGCAGCTCTGGCATGAGGTTCCTTATTCGTTACGGTCAAAAAGGCAGCTATAGAGTGATTGCAGTGCTGCCAAGGCTCGTCTACTCGGGATTTCAACGAAAATCAGCACGGGCAAAAAATGGCTATCGAAAGCAAAACCGTCTCCTTCGGCTATGAAGAGGTCGAAGAGAGCGAAAAGGTCGGCAAGGTTGGTGCGGTTTTCTCCAGCGTTGCTTCCAAATATGATGTGATGAACGACGCGATGAGCGCCGGAACCCATCGCTTGTGGAAAGACCGCTTCGTGCGCCGCGTCAAGCCGCGCGCCGGCGAGACTATCCTGGACATGGCCGGCGGTACCGGCGACATTGCCTTTCGCATGGTCGACAGCGGCGCCGATATTACCGTTGCCGATATCAACGCGGAGATGCTGGCCGAGGGCGTGAAACGGGCGCTCGACAAAGACGAAACGCGCATGGTCTGGAGCCAGCAGGATGCCGAGCAGCTCAACTTTCCCGACGCACATTTCGATGCCTATACGATTGTCTTTGGCATCCGTAATGTCACCCATATCGACAAAGCCCTGGCCGAGGCCCATCGCGTGCTGAAATATGGCGGGCGTTTCTATTGCATGGAATTTTCGCAAACCAAATGGCCCGGCTTTGACAAAGTCTATGAAACCTATTCCCACAAGATCCTGCCCAAGGTTGGCAAAGCTGTGGCGAATGACGAAGCGAGCTATCGCTATCTGGCCGAATCGATCGCGAAATTTCCGCCGATGGAAGAATTCCGGGCGATGATTCAGGCCGCCGGATTCAGCCAGACCAAAGTCGAACCGATGATGGGCGGACTGGTCGCGATCCACAGCGGCTGGAAAGCCTGAGCACATATCCGATGACCAGTTCCCGCACCCATATATTCCGTCTGCTCAAATGGGGCCGCACGCTCGCCAAACATGGCGCGCTGCGCAATCTGGAGAAGCACAAGGCGACGCCGCCACAAGTCCGCCGCCTGTTCCGCATCGCGCGCATCGGTACATTTCAGCCGAAGGAGCCTAATTATTCGGCTGCGCTGCAGGCCATCGGTCCGGCGGCGATCAAGCTGGGACAAACGCTGGCAACCCGCCCCGATGTAATCGGCGAAGCGGCCGCGCGCGATCTGCTGCAATTGCAGGACAGCCTGCCGCCCGTCTCCTTCGATTTGATCCGCGACGAGATCGAACTGAGCCTCGGCAAGCCTCTGGACGAGCTGTACAGCCATATCGATCCGGTTCCGGTGGGCGCCGCCTCGATCGCCCAGGTTCACCGCGCGACCACGCTGGATGGCAAGGATGTTGCGGTCAAGGTCTTGCGTCCCGGCATCATCAAGAAATTCAACCGGGATATCGAAACCTACGAATGGGCTGCAGCCCACCTCGAGGCTCTCGGCGGCGAGGCCAGGCGTCTTCGTCCGCAACTGGTCATCGCCAACTTCCGTCGCTGGACTATGCGCGAACTGGACCTGCGGCGCGAGGCCGCCAGCGCTTCTGAGCTGGCAGAACATATGGCTCAGGTCGATCAATATGAGACTCCGGCGATCGACTGGGACCGGACCTCGGGCCGGGTGCTGACCCTCGACTGGGTCGATGGCATAAAAATATCGAACCGGGACGAGCTGGTCGCCGCGGGCCATGATCTTGATTCGATCGCCAGCCGGCTGGTTCACACGTTCCTCAAGCAGGCTATCGAGGCCGGCTATTTCCACGCCGACATGCATCAGGGCAATTTGTTCGTGAAGGCCGACGGCACGATTGTCGCCATTGATTTCGGCATCATGGGCCGGATCAACAAGAAAGCCCGCGTCTGGCTGGCGGAAATTCTCTACGGTCTGACCACCGGCAATTACAAACGCGTCGCGGAAATCCATTTCGAAGCGCAATATGTGCCGGATCATCACAGCATGGAGGATTTCGCCACGGCTTTGCGCGCGGTCGGCGAACCGATGCGCGGCAAACCGGTCAGCGAATTGTCGGTCGGCGATATGCTCGACGGATTGTTCGCGATCACCCGCGATTTCGACATGGAAACCCAGCCGCATCTGCTGCTGCTGCAAAAGACGATGGTGATGGTCGAGGGCATTGCCACCGACCTCAATCCGACGATCAATATGTGGGATGCCAGCGGACCTTATGTAAAACAGTGGATCCGCGGCGAACTGGGTCCGGAAGCAGCGATTGCCGACCGGATCAATGACGACCTGGACACCATCATGATGCTGCCCGATATTGTCCGGCGCCTCGATGCCCAGCTCCCCCGCCAGGGCGGCGCGCCACCGCCACCGCCGGTGGCCGATGTCGAGTTGATCTGGGAGAAACGGAAAAAGTCGAGCAACGG
>TARA_R110000787_G_scaffold115506_3_pt1 | contig 38102 bp, 49 predicted proteins | sample TARA_R110000787 | Tara Oceans TARA_R110000787 (sample SAMEA4397920) | marine metagenome | biome: Polar Biome; feature: [DCM] deep chlorophyll maximum layer (ENVO:01000326); material: water (ENVO:00002006), including particulate matter (ENVO:01000060) such as... | depth 35 m | reverse complement strand
TCTGCTGTAGTAACAGTTAGTTTAGCGTTACTACCTTTTATACCCTTGAACGGGATATTGTTTTGAGCAGTCAGAGTAGGAGAGTTGTAGAGAGTATGTCCGCCTACACCAACAGTTGACACGGTGGGAAATAGTCCATTCAATGTAAATTGATACGGGACGTTAGCTACAGAGTCAACAGCCAGTAGGGTATGATTATTGGTTACGGATCCTTTCGGTAATACGGTTAAATCTTTTATTTCTGCCATTTTAATATGTAATTATTACGCCGTTAACTAAAATTGTCTCTCCATCAACAGTTGTAGTAGGTGTGGAAGATACGATAGGTACAGTGTTAATCGACGAAGCTCCATGTTTTAATGTCGGAGCGTTTAACCCGCAGTCATCACACTGCTGGTCTATAAAGTTAATAAATTTATTTAGATGGTTCACAGTGTAAGCACTTGAACTTGATGCTGCAGGGGTATCTAAGTCCTGACAGTTATAGATACATGCTAACCCTTTCTTAGAGAGTAAGTATTGTACCAAAATCATTTTCCAGAGATTTATATCAGAGCACGTATCGGTAATACCCGTCTGTAATTTTAATAGAAATCTAGTTCCTCCATCTCTCATACAGTTACTAACTTTAGTAATAGTAGTAGGTATAGAGACAGGTATACAAGTAGAAGAAACATATACACATGAGCCATCATCAATAGTTGCAGAACTATTAAAGTTACTTGCTCCAGGGTCAGTGCATCCTATGGTGTAGTGTGCTGACATAGATTAGCAGCCACAACCACAACTCAAATTACAGAGTGCAACTGCTTTTTTATATTTGTTATGCGCGTCGGTTAAATAAGTGCTACTTGATCCATCGTAAGAAAGAGCAGCGTCTTCAGCTGATTTAATCAGTAAGAAGACCTTTTGAGCCTTAGCTAGAGACGGTGCGCACGTAGTGCATTCACACGAACAATCTAGCAGACTATTTGTAAGGGTTGCTAAGCAGCAGTCTACATCACAATGTGATACTACAGCTGTAGAAGCTATTAGAATGCTATTTTGTTTAAGTTCAACCTTAAACACACCATAACTACTTGCAACTAATGGGATAGATAAAGTATGAGAAGCACCGATTCCTGAAAAGGTAAACGCAGTTGTTATAAGAACAGATCCAACGACGGATGAAATAACTATTTCAGAAGACAAGACAGCCTCACCAGTAGCTCCAGTAGCTCCAATAGCTATATATTTACAATCAGGGGTAAGTACAGCAGTTAAGCTCATATTTAAATATTTTTAAGAAAGGATAATGGGGGGCTTATCACCCCCCGTTAACCTAAGGTATTAAGTACTACTATATAGCAGCAACAATCAAGCTAGTGAGATCTGCAGCAGCTTTAACAGCAGCAGCAGTAGAAGCAGCGCTATTGGCCTCAGCGATGATGATTTCTCGCACATTATCTACACCATTAATCTGGCCAGCTGAAGAGTTCTTCCAAGATAAGTTATAGAGTCCGTAAGCGAATCCAGTAGTAATAACCTGTATATCATTAGCTTGTGGTAGATAAGTAGCTCTGTAGTAATCAGCTAAACCTGATCCTAATAAAGACTTTTCTACATCCGCTAAGAAATATGGGTCACCAACTCCTTTCACCGCAACAGTATTAACCACGGAGGCTGTAGCAGCCGATCCATTTGCATCAAATGCAATTTGGATGTTAGTTAATCCAGCATCGCCTCCTGCGTATTTTGTACCTACAACTGTGCAAGTTGTTGCACTTGCAGTACTTGAACTAGCAATAAAATCTACAGGATCAGCAACAATTGCAGCACGTAAGTTAGTACCTATAGCATTTCCAGCAACTTCATATGACTTTCGTACAAAAGGTTCATACCCAGCAGCAGTTTCAATAAACTTCACTGTAACTAAATCTGCAGCAGTAGTATTAACGAATGTTAAAGCTATTGATTGTGCTGTTTGAGCTGCCCCAATAGCAGTAGAAGAGCTGACTGTTACATCACCTTTCTTCATCCATGCAGATTTAACATCTGACCCAACAATTTTAACTCTGAATTCATCGTTCGCCTTTAAGGCGCCCATTAAGGCAGTAGTTAAAAGTTTGTCTACTCCGTTAGCATCTCTTCCGTAGAAATTTACGGCGCCAGCAGCCGCAGCTGCTACATTTTTTCCGACAAGTAATTGTCTCATTTTTTCTTATGTTTTCGAGTATCTCTACTCATTTTTTATTACCTCTTTTTGATGAGTTGCATATCTAGTATCAGCAATGCTCTCTAGAATGCTACTCACAGCCATGTCCACGATCTCCGAATGAGAATGGTCGGGTAGTTCACAGCTTACTTGCAAAGATAATGAAATCTGAGCAGGTTCTTTTAAATAGGTTAATTTCACCGAATCTATTATAAATATATCACTTGTGTAAATATCTATTGAGTTCTGGCGAATTGTAGTTATAGGCAAGTTATATTTTGTAGTATTAAAGGGATCCTCTAATAAAGTAAATATATCGTCCTGTTGTATAAATTTATTTGGTGAAATAACGGTTTCAGAGTACGCAGAAGGCACTCGTGTAGAATTAAACACAGAGAAAGAAGTATCCGGCAATGAACTCGTAATAATATTATTCATAGAATCCACTCCTACTAGTGGTGTTAAAGGTGTAGCTCCGTTTATAGAGTTAAACCATGAATGTACACTAGTATCTACTACGATGATAATCTCACCTGGGAAATTAAGCATCCCATAACTTTCCCAATATGTACTAAAGCCAGGTGTATCTGCAGCTAAAATACTAGTTATAACCGAAGATATATCTTGGGGGTATTGATACCCCTCTGTATTTTCCCACACAATCGCCTGACCAACAGATGAATCTGTTATATCTGCGTACATGAAAATAGACTGTACTATTGTAGTATTATCCCCTAAAACAAACGTAGTTGGATTTATAGTAAAGAATCCAACTTCTGTCTCAGAAGAGAGTATCCCATCCTTATCCCATAACGCTTCGCAATTATTTATTACTACTCTAGACCTCTGATTTACCAAATACATATAATCATTGGGAAGTACAACCGTATCTATCCAAATAGTAGACGTAGCCTGCTCCTTATAAACAGCCGGCAAATCTGCTTCTACTACCAATGTCCTTAAATCATCAATACGTTTTTGGCTTTCTTCAAATCCTTTTTGATAGATGTTATTTTTACCGTACTTGGTATTAATAAATCTCATCTGGGACTTATTTAGCTCTATATCGATTTCTTCAGGTAATAGCATATCAGCCTGGAGTGAATTGATTTTATCCACTCCTTGGCTGACTGCAATATGCATTTCGGTTACATTCATTCTATAACGCTAGTTCTTTTAGTTTCGCTCGCATCACTGTGAGCTGTCCAGAATTCTTTTTATCTTTTAGGTATACAACTGCATTATCCGTAGTATCTCCGACCACTTCATCAATGAAGATAACCTGATTACCGATCTTACGTAATACACCTGCAGATACCATTTCTCCTATTTCCGCTTTCAACTCGAGGTTCTTATCGGTTGCAATTCGTAGGAACTTCTTCGGATCCTTAGTCTTTAAAGCATATAAGTTATTCTCGATTTGCTCAGAGTTTAATCTCTCTGGATTAACATCTGACATAAGTCGAAGAATACGCTTCATACTGTTTGTATTAGACGAGACTTTAATAAACTCTCTGTCTGCATCTTTACTCAACTGAATCTTATTGTTCTGCACAACATCATCTCGTTGGGTATCTTGGATATAAAATCTCTTAGTGAAATTAGATTCCATGTCTTCCTTTGTTAGCGCTACATGCGGGTGTTTAAGTGCAAAGTTGTACTTGATATAATCCATTATTACTAAGGGATCTTTATTGCCATCAAGGCCAATTTCTAATTCAACACCGACGAAGCTAACAGGGACTGTAAGTTCTGCCCAGAAATTTTTAGTATGCTTAGGCCAATCCTGATGGGTTGGGCTAACATCTAAAATACCATCCAGGTACTTCTTTTCATCTTCTGCACTAAATCCTTTTAGTGGCTGGCGGTTAACAAATACGCTACTGAGCTTCAATACAGCTTCAGCTTTTACTTCTTTAGGCAGGTGGTTCATGACCTCCTTACACCTTAGATAAACTTTTTTACTCATTTTTCAGTTCTTTTAGAATTTTATTTTGAATTGGTTACGAAGAATAACGCTTTATTTAATCAAAACTGCGGGAGAATGACCTCCCGCAGCCCCAATTAAAAACCAATATATATAGACGCAAATTAATGCCTTTTTAGGATGCTGTACAAGTGATGTCAAGCGAAGTATCAAATCGTCGTAGAACGATACCAGCAGTTTTCAACATATGTACAGACGCACCGTCAACATCAGACGCTCTAGAAGAAGTCGAATCGAATCCTTTTGGAACAACTGAACCAGCAACACACCATCTCATCATCTCACGACCTTTCTTAGAGATCATTTGTAAGTTATTCTGACCGTCGTAATTAGACTGATCAACAAATACCATACGGTAAGATTCGAGTGAGTATCCTGTGACAGGGTGCTTCGCACGAGCTTGTGCAACAGGACCGTGATCAAACAATGGTAATTTTACCACGTTAACTACGTGTCCGTCGATGTGCTCATACGATGTGAAGTAACCCGTTAAACCGAGTGAGCGACCAGATCCAGTTATGAATCGATTCTCTCCCCCAACTTTCCAAGAATTAGATGAGCCACCGAAGTGATTCTTTAGAGCCTCGTCAAATTCACGAGCTCCACCAGTTCCGGTGTATAGAGTTACTTGCTTCTTAGCTGCATCAGTCATACCATAGAATAAGTCACCAATTATGTTCTTTAACTTATTCTCAGTCATTACTGAGTAAGTATCACGATTGATGATCTGCTCTAGAAGTCCAGGACCAACAACCACTGGCTGTCCGTTCTCATCCTTCATTTGAGTTTGACCTTTTGCATCATAAGTCTTTTGGCCGTACCAGTAGTACATCTCACACTCTTCCTTGAAGTTGAGCATGTGTGTGTACTCCTCGTAGTCCATCCATAGCTTAGTAGTCTTACCTCCTTTTGTTGGTAATGTAAACTCAGCTACGAAATCTTTAGCGTTACCAGACATATGGTAAGACTTACGTACAGTACCAATCTTGTTACGCACTTTACCTGGAGTCTCCCAGTTAGAAGCATTGCCTCTAGAGAAGTCTACTCCTACAGGTGCATACATCTGAGCCCAAAGGTCTCCAGCTGTTTGACCAGTCGTTAGTGACGCAGTTGCAGATGGATTAACTAACTGAAGTGTGTACTTCCAGTTAGAACCATCTTGTACTGGTTCTGCCATAATTCTTGCTTGCTCACCTACGCTGTTTACAACAACGTAAGAGGCTACAAACCATTTATCAGGGAAAGTGAGGTAAAAAGTACTACCTCCCAGTCCTAAATTGGTACCACTGCTGGTAACTGCTACTGGTCGAGTTTTCAACGAGTGAGTTTTTACACGATATTCATACTCTAAGCGGTCAATAGACTTTGTGTTACCAACACCTTCAGTTAAGAAAGATAGTGGGAAACGTTTGTCGTCTTTTCCAGCTAAGTGAGTGATGATCGGTGAAAGCTCAGTTGGCTTCGACAACAGAGCATTGGACAGACTATTCATGTCTGTCATTTGTGCGTCATTATAAAAATTCTTCTGCACAGTAATGTTCGTTCCGTTCATTTCTTAATTATTATTTGTTTATACAATACTATTTATTAGTTGATTGCCATTATTAAAGCGAAAGATCTAGATCCTCAAGATCTACATTTCTCGTACGTTTGGAAGCTCTACGTGCACTCTTAACGCTAGACTCGTTTGCTACGATTCTATCTTTAAGATTGCGAACACTTTTTGATCTTGCTTTAGTGTCAATAATGCCGTCTAGGTCGAAACCTTTATACATTAAATAATCTATAGCCAACTTAGTGTCCATGTCAGCTCCCTCGTGATCAATATCACGCTGGGTGTGCCCCTCTTGGTTCACTGGAGATGATAAGTATTGGAAAAAAGCACCTTTGTCCTTTTCCGTTACTCGTAACCCTGCAAATTCTCTCGATTCCTCAATAGTATCTGCTACTCCATTCCAAAACTCAGTAAGCTCTTGGTGCTTTTGAGTTTCTTGTTCTTTTTGTTGGTGAATCATCTCCTGGCGTTGAGCCTGTTGATGATTACCTAACGCTCTACGAGCTGCGTCAGATTTTTGATACAGCTTACCTGTATCCTCAAAATCTTCTAACATCTCATTTATAAATTCTTTATCATGCCCTTTAGTGGATAAATAATCACCAAGGATAGCTTTTTGACTTTGAATATCGTTTTCTGCGATCCTAAGTTTATTATAATCCATATTTGGATCATGGGCGGTCATGAAATTCTGGGATTCTCCTCCAGCTAGTACATATTGTAGATGATCTTTCACTAAGGGAAACCTAGCTAGAGTATCTTCCATCTGCTCATTAGCCATTTGAGAGGCCATATCTTTAGTTAATTCTACTAGTCCTTCTGTAGTATCCTCGTACTTAGTATCTACGTCATAACCTAGTTTATCTAAAACGGAGCCAACGATGGAATCATCGTCTTCTTCATCATCTTCTTCAAATTCTTTATCGTCTTCTTTTTCATCCTCTACATCCTCTTGGTCGTCATACCCGGCTTCATCTTCTGGGCGATCTTCGTTCTCTATGCGTTCTTCTTGTTCCGCCTCCGGAGGGGCTTCTATTTCTCCTACATCATCTGTAGGGGATAGCTCAATACCATCCCCTCCGATTACATCGTCGAAGGTAATGTCATCCAGCTGGATTTGTTCTCTTGGGTCCATTCTATATTGTTTTTATGTAATCCTACAAAAATACGAAAAATATACTCGTATTTTTTATAGATTTACGGGTTTTTATGTCGTTATTATTATATACCACTTAATATCCATATTTAGAAATATAAGTCTGTTTACGTTTAATTCTGGGCCCTCCAGTTTTATTCTGAGCTACTCGATCTACATTCTCTTCCTTTTCCCCCTCTTTCTTTTCTGTTTTGGTAGTCTTTCCTGTTTTAGGATCATAGTATACCCTCCCATACAGTTTAGTAGGTTCAATACCCATAGCAGATTGAATTGCATTCTCTATATTTCTAACTACTCCTGGGCCCTCACTAAGTGGGTTTAAATCCCATATATCTTTATATTCTAAATAAGACCCCTCATCGTCTTCCCCTTTAGTTATAGAAAAATTACCTAAAGTTTTCCCATACCTTTTCCCTAGAAGGTTATCTACATTAAAAATAGAATTGTTACCCTCTGAATCAGTATCCCAGGCCGAAGGAGACAACAAGCTGTTTCTAATACGTTCTTCAGTCACTGGAGAACTATAGAACTTTGCATCAGAATCTTTAGGAAAAACAACATCATCCTCCGTGGGCTTCCACTCAGATTCTAGTATACTGTCATTCTCTTGGTCTAAACCCAGCATCATATGCATTAGATCTGTTCGTTCCTCCTTACTCTCATTCTTCTCACCTATTATCGCTTTTTTTCCTTGATGGCTTTCCTTGTCTTGAACTACAGCACTCCAGATCCTACTAACTGGATCTTGATAACCATAAGGATTTAAATTTTTAGCTATATTTTTTCTCCAATTTAATGCATTAGAAATAGAAGCCCCCTCAAAAAAATCAGATTTACCTTCGGTAGAAGCTTGATTAGATTCATAAGATACCTCATTATCTAAATTTGAATCCGCTTTTGGTTTATTAAAACCTGCAGTTTGCATTCTTTTGCCTCCAGTCTTATTCTGGGCCAATTGACCTACATTAATATTTACCTTGCCACCTTCACCCTCACCTGATCCATAGTTTCTTCCAACCGATCTAAGGATTCTGTAGGGGGAAATTTTGTCAAGACCCTCCGCCTCATTAAAGTCATCTATAACTCCTGAAAATCCTTCACCTGTGGCATCATTAAAATTATATTGATCTGTAACTGAGTAGGTGCCATCTCTATTTTTCTTGTAACTTGCTTGGCCAAGTGTAGTTTTCATAGAGTAACTAGGATTGAAGTACTTAAACAAAGGAGAGAATGAGCCGCTAAAAGTTCCACCTACATCGTCATTCTTATGATCACTGGTTTGGTAATCATTATATTCTATAACTCCTCTCCTTCCACCCCCAGCTTGCCCTATAGCATCTCGAAGGGCCTGTGATTCTCTATCACTAATAGTAGTCTCATCAATATCTTGAGAGCCTATGCCAGTTACATCGGAAATAAGTTGCCTTGCATTTGACGGAACCACATTATTAAGAACGTCTCGAGCTGCGCCACCTACATAGTCTAAGGTAGACTCAAACCAATTAGGCTCGTCCTCTTCTTTGTCATCTTCCTCTTCCCCAGAATCTCCTCCTGTAGCAAAACGTTTACTTAGATAGGTATCATGAGATCTAACTCCTCCCTTTCTGTGAAAAGCTTTGGAAGCAGATGCTGTTTTATAGTGTTTAGCGAAAAAGTCAGCCTGCTCGTCAGTATCAAATTTAAAGTCCTTCTTACTGGGGGCAGGATTTGGATCGTACGTTAATGGGCCACCAGGATACTTTTCTTGAACAGTTGGAACTGCATAATTATCCCACGCAGACATATAGTGTGTAGACACACCGTCTACTTCAGGTATCTGCATCCTCTGTCCTTCGTCCTTAATCATTCTTTGGGCCGCAGTATTACCTGAGTTGGCCTCGTTATAAATCTTAAGTGACATCTCCGCGTCGTTAAGAGGTTCTACTCTAGGTCCGTCTGTTCTGGGACCTGCATATTGCATACGATTTCCCCCAGTCTTAAATCCTCCTTTTTTATATGTGCCGGGAGTTTCTATAACAGTCCCCACATCATCACCCATAGGTATATTTTCAATACCAGGAGGAACCGACTCATAGGATGCTACAACATTACCTTTCTTATCGACCTTCTTCATGTCGATTGGATGAGTCATACCCATTGTATTAAAATCTCCAGAAGAGTTTGGGAAGGACATACTTGATCCCTCAGGTTGCCCCCGCAGTCCGTTAGTGGCTTTTGCTGGAGTATCGGCAATTTGGTCTACACCAGATGCCTGTGCCTCCTGTTGATTGATAAGGTCTCCAATAGAACCCTTATGGCCAGAAGCTAGTGCCCCCTTAATAATATCTAGTTTCTCCTCAGAGCTTAGCATTATTTATTCTTATTAGCAGATTTAGCCACTTTAGCTTTTGTACTAGCTTCTTTATTTTTAATTCCAGCTTCAGTACGTTTAATACTTTCGTTAGCCTTATTAGATCTAGCTTGTTCTTCGGCTTGAGATTGTTTAGTATCCGAGTCTTTAGCTTTTACCTCTACATCTTTAGCATGCTTAGTGCCATCCATCTCTACTCGAGCGTTGTTATCTTCGGCGTGAATCTTAGCAACTTCGATCTGGGTCTCGCGATCCTTCTCTTTATTCATGTTGTCGTTATCTCTGCCTTCCTTCTCTCCCTGCAGTTTAGCTTTCTCTATTTCGTTCTGAGCTTCTTGCTGTTGAGCTTGTAGCTCTTCCATTTGCTTTTCCGCTAGACCAACTTTTGCTTTAATAGTAGCAAAACTCTCTGAATCTAGCATCTCTACGATTGTAGAAGCTGGCACTCCGTTTTGGATCATAGATTGAGCTAAGTTTTTGACCATGTCAAACTTCTCCTGCTCCTTCCCTGAGTCGGTCATGAATATACCATAGTTAGATTCCATGTGGGCTACACTTTCTAAATCTAAAAACTCTTGAGTACCGTCTGGCATCATGAATGCGGCTTTCTTACCTGTATGCCAAGCTTCTTTAGAATAATCAAGGAGGGCTTGCATGTCCCTCGCCTCCATTCTATTAAACTTTTTAAATAAATCTTCTGTAATATGAGACGACTGTACGATTGCTTGTTGTGATGTAGCCTTACCCTCATACGATCCAATTTGTCCCTGACGTTGGCGGTTTACACCGGATAACTTCTCCCATTCTAGCATGATAGACTCTAGCAGCATTATATACTGATCAATAGTCTGTATTGACATGTCTAACACTGACTGGTGTTGAGGATTAAGTTGGATACCTTCTTTATTGTAATCTACCCAAGCAATACCTGACCCTTCTACATAGTACATGAACTTGTCCATGTCCCATTTCTTTGGGATCATATTAATATCAAACTGAGCAATAATGTCTTTACTTCTAGCAACTGCTAACTCTAATCTGTACTTGTAGATATTATAAGTTAACTGGAAAGGTATTCCAAGAGATACTAATGAGATATTAACCGCGTTAACATCTGAATACTTTCTACCATTGATAGGAAGCTTACATGATGATAGGTTATCTATTGATAGTCTTTGGTTAGATATAGGATTAATATTAATTATCATCCTTCCATCTATTCTTGTGCCCTCCCAAACTTCATTTACCCACTTCCAGTCTATAACACCTCCCATCTCCTTAAGTTCCATAGGCATTTTGAACCCATCGTCTACCATCTGCTCTTCGGGGACTCCTGTATTGGGGTCCAAATATGATAAGAAACCTATCCTTTTTCTTGATTTCCAGTACACGTTGATAACTTCTATCAATCGGCTTCTATAAGAGTTCGGGCTCTTACCTGCTGCACTTGAATATAGAAGATATGAATCTGCCTCAGAATTTCTGGGCTCTTCTAGTTCTAGTACTTGTTCTTCCGTGAGACTATCGTAGTAATGATCAACAACAGTAGAGGCATGCACATATTTACGCACCATAGCCCAATCACCATCTTCCACAAACTCCACATCAGGATCTTTATCATAATCAACATCGATTGGATTTAAAACATCATAAAATGGCTCAGACTGTCTTACACCTCTGTGAGTGTAACACTCTCCAGATATAAGAAAATGGAACCATGCTTTATCTAACTTATCCTCAACTTCTTGCTCTGTTAAGATATAGTTCATAGCCTGCTGGCCTTTGATAGCTCTATTATCTACGTATGTAGCTTCGAACTGGTCGGCAATATGTTTAGGGAGCTCCACTTCTTGAGTCTCCATCCCAGTATTTGCTCCTTTGGCGTTCATCTCATTAGCAAACCTTTGCTTGAGACCCTGAAGGATAGCTTCTTTTTTAGCTTCTTCTTTTAGACTTATAGAGTCTGCATTTTTAACTACAACACTAAAGTTCATCGGACGCTTAGACTTCTCCCCCAATAAAAGATCGATAATCGGCTTAATGATAGGATAGTTCCGCATCTGAGATGGGAAGTTCTTTCTAGACTTACCGTAAGGCTTAAGGACATGTGTATAGTCCCCCTCGTCTATGGTACCGTTGTAATAATCGTACAATCTTTTGAGATCGTCCTTATGTGAAGTATAGCCAGTGCCCTGGTCAGAAAGATTGATGAATGCTTCTACGCATCCTTCTCTCCATTTTTTATCTTTCTTTTTGATCGACAGTTTCTGTCGAGGAATGTTGTCGTAGCCCATGATCTACAAATATACAAAAATTATCCTTACCTGCGATAATAAGATTATTTTCTAAGTTTCTTTACTAGTATATCACTAATAATAGTTTGAATCAAACCATTTATCTGCGGCTCTATCTTCTAGAATATCTTTTATTTCAGCATTATATAGCTCTCTTGTGTGATACATACCTATCATAAGAGCCATCACACGGTCAAAGTTACCTTTATGGTTGAACTTTATTAACTCTGTAAGAAGAGCAGGATCATATATTTTATGGATGTTTAATGTAATCTTTCCATTCTCATCAGTATATCTAGGAGTATTTAACCAGTCCCTTATATATATTTCTCCCTGCCTTTTACGGGGCTCTGTCATATGCATCCCATACTGTCTCTTCACGGTCTTAGATCTGAGGTCCCTTTTATCTAGCATCTCAAACTCCTCCTGTAGTTTATGTAATTTTCTGTGCCTCTTAGCATAAGGTATCACTTCCCCACGATCATTCTCAAACCCAATCTTACATCCATAGTAATCTGCTAATAAGAACAGGTTTCTATTATAATCATCTTGAGTATCTGGCCGCCCCACATAACTGGCTACAATAAGATCGTCTGGCTGTGAAAGATTGTTTGGGCGCTTAAGTACATACGCCGCACCGAGGGACGCACTATCGGCAGATTTGTTTTGACCGTAAGGGTCATGGCAAATCACATACATATTAATAGGTACCTGCTCTTTCTGATTTCTATAAGGAGACTCGTAGATAACTATTGCACCTGTAGTATTATCATCCTTTCTATGTGGGTATTTAGTTACTGCTCTAAGATCACCATCTAGTCGGAACTTTATCTTCCCGTCTGACGTGTAATAAAGACTACCTATAGTACCTACCGATTGCAGATTGTGAGCTTTAATGTTATTATACTGCTCCTGTAACGACGCTATGTCGAACAGATTGGCGGTTACTTGTAGGGTGGCCTCTTGCGGTGAAAAAGGGTGTTCCGCAATATACTGATCAAGAGACTTTGCGTCTGCTGCGCCTTTCTTCTTCTCCCGCATAGAGTTCTCATATTCTCTTGCCGCCTGCTCTTGAGAATTTCCATCATCATCAATAAAACCATCTAAGTTCTTGTGTATAGGTATGAAAAATCCACACCTAGTTCCTATAGCCCCCTCATCCCAGATATTCTCATAGGACATACAATCATAGGCGTCTGGGTTATAAAAAATCTCTTCCATAGCTTCAAAGTCCCCGTCTTTAGTACCACCAGTACCAAAAGCTATCATCAATCCTAAAGTTTTTGACCCTTGCCTCATAGTAGGCATAGTTACCTCCCATGCTTTTAATAATCCAGGAAAAGCACCGGCTTCCTCAAAAAATATGAGCTCTCCAGCCTTACCCCGCACTTTGTCTGGGGCATCCTTAAGTGATACCCCCATGATCTGGGACTTCATTCCCATCTCTATCTCAATACCATTGACTTTCTTCTTGTAGCCGGACATCTTATGCATCTCCCTATCCTTAAGGCGGGGTTGCGCCCACGCGGTATGATCGTCAATGAAAGATAAAAACTCCCAAGCTTTAGATAAAAGACCGTCACCTATAAGGTATTCTTTTTGCGCAGCAAAAACAAAATTCTTAGAATTCCTAACAAAGAAGTAGTTTCTAGCTAACATACTACCTGCTTTGTAAGAATACCCTTTACGTCTAGCTTTAAGTACGATCATATGCTTGTCTTGAGCCCTGGCCTTCTCTATCTCATGATAGTATTCCCAATCCCCATCATAAAAACTAGGGAAGGTCCTCTCACGTCGAGACTGAGTAGTGCCGTCTGGCATGATCTCATCTATAGCCCTATCTATAGGACAGTAGTTTAAATAAAAGTAATGAAAGCCTGTAATAGACAATGCCTCTGGGGTACCCGAATCAACGGTATACCCATAGAGACATCTTTTCTTCTCGCCGTCCCAATACTCATAATAATCCCTTGTACCTGGAAGAGCGTCAGTATAATGCCCAGATTTTAAAAACTTAACTGCTGAAGGGCGTACCCTATCTATGTTTTTGAATCTCGACATTCCTTTTTAATCTCTAACAGTTCTAAGCACTTCTCGTATTCCTCTACGTCCGTGAAATACTCTATTACAATATCTAGAACATCTTCTGTCCGCCCGTCTTCCTCAAAAGGATCAAAAGGCAGAGGATACTCATCTATAGTTTTCTCTTCTAGATCATAATAAATATCATCTAAAGTCTTTTTTCTAGTGATTAGATCATATGCATTGTACATAGACGCACTGTATAGCTCTAAATCATCTAGAAAATCCATAGTATTAATTTTTTACACCCAAGTTTAAAACCACTAATTTAAACTTTTTTAAGGAAAGATCACAATAAAATTCAAAAATAGTTAGTTTACTAACTCGAAAAATAATCTCTACCTTATCTGCCTGTTTCTTATGGGTGGCACCCTTTATCCATTTAATCATAATTATTTAATTTTAATTTACATACTGTATTTGTTAACTTCAATGCCACCTCTATTAGAGTTGGCGGCCTGCTCTTCTTTCTTTACTATCTCTTCCAATCGTGTTAGCCCGTCTACAACCTTCCCCATCTTTTCTAGATTACCTATAAGGTCTTTGGCTGTATATATAGGTTTACCACGGTCGTCTAATGTAGTAAGATCTATGGTCCTGAAGTATTTTTCTAATTTAGTTACAGACTCTTTAGCTGCTTTTAATAGCCGCACCGCGGAAGTCTCTACTAGCTTGTCATATCGATCACAGGCAGCTAATACTTTAGGGGAGGGAGTAAATTTACTTCCTTCGCCAAAGATACTATCTTTTACCTCAACTAATCGCTGCTCCCAATCATATATTGAAAATGGAGATCGGTGATCACACATAAAGTAAACAAATGATAGCTCTGTACCTTTCAGGCCCTTAAATTCCCGAACAGTCATAGCATACGCGCTTGGGATAGCTTTATTATCCTTTATAAATATTAGATCATCCTTTAGTCTCATCTTTCTTTTTTCTGTTATTCATATGCTCCAACCTTTTTGGGTTTACATGAAACTTACCGAAATATGGTAATCGTATTCCAGCAAACTTCCCCTCCTTCATTTTTTTAGATACAAATTTGAATTGGTAGTTAGCTATCTCCTCTATTTTGTGTAGTGGGAGATCATACTTAGTGGCTAAGGCACTTATGATGGCTTTCTTATCCTTGAGCATCCCATTTCTTTACTGGACAGTCCGAGGTTTTCCACTTTGCCTTATGCTCCACTTTACATCCACACTTACCACACGTCATCTTGCGTTTCTTTAAGTCAGGGCAACCATTACAGGTTAACAACCTGTCCGAATACTCTTTAGGGGATACATTAGGTGCTCCCTGAGCTAAATACTTAACGGCCTCTTTACCAAAGGTTTTAATCATGGTAAGTATACCTGGGGGCTTCTCATACAGATCGTCATTATTCATATTTATATATTTTAACCACTATCATGTCACCTTCGAATGTTTGAAACACTTCTATCTCATACGGTGGCACATCATATTCGATTCTAAGGATTTCATACTTGGTTCCCGGAATTACTTCGGTTGATATGTAGTTCCACATGGGTAACTTTAGGATTTAAAAAGGCATTCATTGTATATGATACCCCACTCTTTTTAATTGCACCCTTATCTTTAAATCTTTTAACGTAGTTGTTAAGTGTATTGTAATCTTCTATCCCTACAATCTTAGCTACCCGTTTCTTATTAGGTACGCTGCACAAGTTAGGGCCTTTAGCCTTTAAATCCATAAACGCGGCTAATATTTCCATTTCTTTATTAGTTAAATGAAATAATCCGTTCCACAATTGTAGATACTTGTAGGTTGTATCTATTTTAATCGTTAGCTTTTTCTTCATCAATATTAAATTTTATTTTGGCCCTGCCGTTCTCTATTGAGATGCTGCAGGTTGTTGATTGCCTATTAAACTCCTCTACGTACTCAGTCATCCCTTCCCGCCCACATATAAACGTAAGGAAAACCTGCAACTCTTTAGCAATTTGCTTGAGTCGTAGTTCCTTTTCCTTAGCTTCGTTTGTGGATTTGAGTAGTTTATGGTAATCCTCCAATGCTATTGTAGCACTGCCTTTTACCATTTCCCTAAAATTTGGTGCTCACCTACGACAAGGAAGTCTTCCCCGTCAATCTCTGCGCGCACTGCTTCTGTCCTGGGATCTATCATGACTGTATCCCCAACCTCTATAAATTGACAGTGCGGCCCTTTAGCTAATACCGCAAGTATGTTTGTAGCACTCTGCTTAGCTAGTTCCTCATCTATGTAGATACCTGCTTTTGTTTTGGTGACTACTGGGTTAGGTAATACTACCCATGCGCCGTTAGGCTTAAATTTTAAATCGCTCATTACTTTATATATTAGTTTGGTACAAATATATAAAATAATTCCTTATAAACCTATTCTGCTATTACTAGCGTTTTATTTTATATCCGTTGATTCAATAAGAGTGTAGGTAAAACTATTCCTCCAAATTTTCTCCCCTTGTTTCATAATCTTCATAAACTTTTTCCAAGCATCATTTGATGCTATCACCTGACACCCGGCTGACCACTTATTTACTTGAGTGGATTTCTTACCTGCGTATTTTGAAGCTCTATGTATATTGATTCCAAACACACCTGTATCAGTTTTTACAAGATCGTAGTTACCATCCTTGTTATTATCACGATAAACCGTCACAGGATTTTGTTGACCTAATGCCTCATACTGACCGAGGTGTTTCCTAATCTTATGTGATTTAGAATACTGCCCAGGCTTAAGGATTGCCACCCCTTTATCGTTCATTACATTTTCCACCCAGTGTGTCCCTGGATCTGTGGTACAATCAAACTCATGATATTGCCACTCTCCCTTTATCTTGTATGACACCGTCATTAAGTCATCAAACTTATTTGTAACCTTATTAGCTGTTTCAGAGTTTCTAATACCAACTATGTTGACATTCCAATCTCCTACCTCAAAAAACTTATAGCCTTTAGATATTACAGCATCTTTAATCTGTTCTTTTGAATACATTGCTTTACCTATTAAACATAATTTCTCCCTTAGAGTTTTAATTACGAACCAGCTTTTTGCAGTTGACAGTGCTTCTCTTTCGAGTTACCCAGGGGTGATAAGATCGATGTTAATTCATCACACTTACCTATGTGTAGTCCACCCCAATCAACGCTTATAGCTGATCCTTTTGAAGCTATGGGAGAAAATTTCCTACTTACTTATAGTGTCTCCCGACAGTTTTGTAAGCGTTAACCGGACTAATCCAATTGATATAAATCCCACGTCTGACCCCCTACTTGTTTACCTCAGGGGTGATACGGTAGTATTCCGTGCTTCGTGAAATGCAAATATAGGAGATAGCATCGATAAAACCAAACCTAAAATAAAATTTTTTCCCCGAGTATTATAAAGTTGACCTGGAGGGCCATACTTCGTAGGGGTCCCCTTACCTATTGGGATAAGTTTTGAGATAGACTAAAATTTAAAAATTCGGTTTGTTAGTGAGTGTGTTGGGGTATTAGATAAAACACCCCACCGAGTTTTTGGTGGCCAAGTGGCCCCCCAAATGTAAACATAGTTTAATTAAATCCTTTTACCCATGGCTAAAACAATTAGCAACAAAGTTGATTATGCTGCACGTAATGCAGCATATGTCGGTAAGACACTACGTGTCGTTACCTGTAGTAAGGATACTAGACCTAAGAAGAATGGCTTCTTCATTAGTCTGGCATCCTCTAATATTAATAGTCGAGAGTTAATCTCGAGCTATAGCAGTAGCAGGCTAAAGCCTGGCTCCTTCGTGACCATCAATCAAGATGGATGGCTCACTGGTATTGCTTCCGTCTCCGACGTGAAAGCAATCCTCAAAGAAGACATAGCGTACAAGTCCGCTGTATCTTCTTTAAACTCCCTTAAATAGGGAGTTTTTTTAAATAATAGTATGTGACATAGTCCTATGGTCTAGTCACTTAGGTAACCATGTTGGTTAAGGTGAGGTGGGAGAGAGTGGGAGTCAATGTAATGGCCAGATCTCTCTCCCCATTTCACAGCCAATATATCTATCCATCTAATTCAAGCTATAACAAAGTATAGCACATTCAACAAATATTCATCTAAATTCATAAGAAAACATGGGACATAAATCCTATTCAATGGTAGCATTACTTACAACTCAAGTAGCTAACCTAACTGATGCATTAAATGTATCACAAGAGATCAACCAACGTCAACTAGACCAAATGGATGGCTTTCAACAAGAGCTATTCGCTATGGAAGCAAACCATAGTAGTCATCTGGAATACTCTCAAGAGCAACAACAAATAATAGAAGCTCAAAAGGAGATAGTAGCAGAGCACCAACAAAGATTCCTAGACTTAGAAGCAAAGTTAAAGAACACTCAATTTGAGCTCTCTGCTATGACAGATCAGTGCCTAGCTAATGACAATCATGCAGCCATGGAATATACACCTCCAACAACAGAAGAGGAAATAAACTGTGCAACTGAAATGACTAAGCGATTAGTATCATTAGAGATATTACAACATCTCAAGAAAAAGAACATCTCAGTCAGTACTAAACACGGTAAGTTTGAAGTGCCTACTAATGTTGAGCAATTACCTCCAAGTCTTTGCAAACCTAAGCATAATGGTAAAGCTAATCCATTTTGGGGGGCAGCATATCAAAGAGCAAGGAGAGACGTGAAGAAGAACCTTGAAACTCTTCAAGCATGAAATACTTCCTACCCGCATGCGTTAGAGGCGTAGGATATATCCTTGCATTTGCATTGACATATCTTACAGTCCATACTGTACTAACAACGATACTCGCCTTAATATCAGGAGAGACGTTTATAGGACTATTCCAATCAGGCCTAGCATTACTAAGTATACTTCTCACAATCTTAACAATAGGTATTATCCTAAAGATAGAAGCAGATATAGAAAAGGAAGCTAACCGAAGAAATGAGTACCGATGAGCCAAAACAGAGAACATAGCAAGCCCTTATTATATTTAGGGGCTTGCTTAAGCTCTGAAGATAAAGATACTATGACTACTACTTTAAAAGATAAGTATGGTTACAATACTCTTGACCTTCAAAGCTTTTGGAATCAGACACTAATCTTAAAAACCCAGGCAAATGCGAGAAGCATGTAACCAAATATTTGACTTATGCGTCCAAGCACTAATATTCTTAGCGGACGTTATAAATATATCGTATAAAGAAATCAATGTAATACTGTTTGTGATATGGATGCCATTACACATCTTAGTCTTACACTACATTCTATATAAGAAAAGAACACAACTATGAGACACATCATAGTAATACTACTAGGAATAATTACTACCACAAGTATAGCACAAAACTGTCTTGATGGTAATTATCATACATCCGATACCGGTAAACATATTCGGATACTGCTTGATGACATGGACAACATACATGAATTACAATATTGCACAGTTATGTACAATACAGACATGTACGTCATACCCATGACTATCATCAAATGGAGAATGACACAAAAAGGATTAAGAATCAAAGCAAGACTTTACGACAAAGATCTAGACGATTTACCTTATGTCTTCTACCTAAAAGAAGAATGAAGAGTAACTCTTACCTCGGGCCGTTCCCTAATCCCTAACACACATTTGGAAGGTAAGAGTTATTTTAATAAAAACAATCAAAACATCTAAAACCAGCATAAATCATGAATGGAATTAAACTAGACTTAGGCCAAGACATAGGCACAGTCATAAAAGACGCACTATCTAAGATAGTCAATGAAGACAAAAAAATCTTCACGGACGCAATAGAAACCTTAGTACAAGAAGAAGTACAAAAGCTTAGACCTACTAAAGTAGTGATACCAGGGAGACCTATTCACATACTTAAGCAAAGAGCACATAAACAGTTCAAGATAACTGCTACATTGTGTAACATAAGCAGACAATGTATGTTAGTGGGGCCTGCAGGAACAGGTAAAACTACATTAGCTGCACAAGTAGCTAAAGCTGCAAATCTAAACTTCGCTGCTATCTCTTGCTCTGCAGGAATGAGTGAAGCACACCTAACCGGCAGAATGTTATTTAATGGGGAATACGTAAGCTCTCAATTTGTTGAAATCTTTGAAAATGGAGGAGTATTTCTATTTGACGAGATAGACGCTGCAGATCCTAATACGTTATTAGTTATCAACTCTGCTTTGGCTAACGGATACATCAACCTAGTAAATAGGAAAGATAAACCCGTAGCTAAAAGACATGGAGACACTGTTATTATAGTGGCAGGTAACTCATATGGTACAGGCTCTGATATTTATCACGGTAGAAACTACTTAGACGCAGCATTCCTTGATAGGTTTGCTTTGACTAAAATAGAAGTAAACTATGATGAAGAGTTAGAAAAATCCTTCGGTGCAGATATTTCCGATAAATTAGTAATCGGTAAGTTTCACCAGTTCAGAGCTAACGTAAAGAACTATGAAATTAAGCGCACTGTATCTACAAGAGCTATCATTGATGCTCTTATGCAAAAGAAAGCAGGATTAAGTATGCAAGGAATCTACGACAGATTCTTTCAAGGTTGGACTCCCGAAGAGATCATGAAAACCAAAGGAGATGCGTAGAATGAAACAATACACCCCTGAATTTGTATCCTTCCTTAATTGGGAGGATACTTCAGAGGAAGGAGAAATGCTAACACATGAGTTCGCAGTATTTAAAGATGTTAAACATCTTCTAGATGGTATGGACGGAATTAAAAACAAATACAATCATGGCGTTGATGACCCAAGTTGGACTCATGGAGAGCTCGGCACAAGAGAAAGAACTAAACATTCAGTCTACTATGCCAAGCCTACAGAGAAGACAATTGCCAAAGTCAAAGAGCTTAGAACTGAGTTAACCAATATTAAAGCTGTTAAAGACAACTTTAAGATAGCAACTAACAAACGTTCTAAGATTAGGTTTGACAATCACGGAGACGAGTTAGATATAAATAGATTAATGTGTGGAGCACCTGATTATTGGAGCATTAAAGCCAATAATAAAGTTGAACCAGCTATTAAACTATTCCTAAATCTAACTCTATCTTGTGGGAATGGCGAGGAGAACTTCCAACGCTTAGCGGCTCTCACCGCGGTGGCCGCTGAACTGCTCCAACGCATGGGTAAAAATGTAGAGATTAAATGCATTGCGCCAATTAGGAAAAGAGACGACGAAAGAATACTCAGACACGGAGTAATCTTTACAGTCAAGCGAGCTGAAGAACCAATAGATATATACAAGATAGCCTCTTTGGGATGTCCTGGATTATTTAGAGACTACATCTTCAGAGCTATAGGCAATTGTATAGAAGACAATGGTAATGATATGGGCTCTTCGGAGAAACTATCAGAAGACCATAGACAAGAACTAGGGATTGATTACATGATTGAACAGCAATGGATCAACGGTAAAGAAGCCCTATTTGTTGAAGACATCTTTTCACAGGAGATGGCCAAATAAGAGAGAAACAACAAGGGACTTGAAACTCCCTTGTTGTTTTAATTAAAATTAACTATAAACACTTTTAAAATAATAAGATCATGTATAAAGAATTATACGCTGAAACCCTTGGGGGCTTTACGCACACAGGAGAAACAATAGAAGAAGCATGTTGCCTATCTGACGGATATTTAGACAGCAAACAGACTGAGTTCAAAGAACTGCTTAAAAATAATCTAGGAGACGTTGGGCTTAAGTCTGAACTATACCAAAAAGCTCTATACGAATTAGCACCAGCAAATCTCATAGAAGTATTCTTTACAGGAGTAATTATAGGACGCTTTGAATCCATGATGGAACAAGAGACTGATAAAGATGACTCACCAGACTCTGAAAAAGCAAAAGTGTTCTCTTCACTGAAGAAAGCAATTGAAATGTACTACCACATACTAGATAAAGTGAATGAAGACGACCACGAAGAAAAAGCATCGATGGAGAAAAACCTCCGAAAATTACTCGAAGCTGCGTGTATGATACTATAAAACCAAAGCCTTCCAAATTAATCATGGGCAAATTATGACTGTAGGAAAAGACTATAAACCTTGTACAAGTCGAGATACCAAGGCATAAGCTTGTAAAATATTATCTCATACACATCAGAGGAGGCTTCAAAATAAGTGTCCTCTGATGTTTTTAACACATTTTAAAACCGTTATAAATGGAGAAGAAATTTAGAACCCTATACGACGAAGCTTTAGGACAATTTGACCACGATAAACCTGACCTCTTAGAGGTTATGGGTATTCCAACAGAACGTGCACAAGAGCTGAAAGACAAATTAGAAAAGATAATTGACTCGGACTTATGGAAAAAATCCGACTCAGAAATGCTTCAACACTCGTTGTATGAAGCAGAACCGCAGAATTTAAAAGAGACCCTATTAGTAGGCTACATGATAGGTGTCCTTAAACAATTAGATAGCCATGATAACTTATAAACATTTTTCACCATGGAAAATACATTAAATACAGGTTCACTTGCTACCTTGAAAGCAGGACAGACGTTACTAGTTAACGCACGTAAAGTAAAGAACAACAAGATTCATCTTGAGTTCGCAGAAGTAATACAAGGTGGGTCAGCCCCAGTAAATGTATTAGCATTGTTAAACAAATCAGATGATAGATTCAGTTCTAACGCACGACGTGCTTGGGTAACTGCTGAACCAGCTGATGCTGAAGAGTACTTCAACATAGATTTTGGACTATCCGCAGGATGGTACATGTCTGAAAAAGGTGAAATGCTTGACCTAGATGTCCTCAACCCAACCATGGAAGGTGTGCGTTGTAGAGTTCTTGTTCAAGAAACCACTGAAGGTACTGAATACCAGATAGACAATCTAGACAAATCTGCTAAACGAAGAGGTAAAGATGGTGAGTTTATCACACATCAAGGTTCTTACATCTTCAGTAACACTATCGTTACATTAACAGATGAAGTAGATACAACTGATAGGCATGACTTTTTAGAAGCTGATACACAAGCTCAAGAGAAAGCCAAATCAAGAATAGAAGGAGTAAGTGAGCTCTCTGACATGATTTAGAGAGTTGATTAACTATGTTTACAAATCGGAGAGAGCACGGGAATTACGTTCCTGTGCTCTTGATGATTATTACGGCTGCACTGTGAATTCGGTTCAATGAGGTTACACACTTTTTCAACATCTAAACCTAAATATAATGATTTACCTAATCAACAGTACCTATAAAGGTACACACAAATTTAAAACAGCGTCCTTACAAGATGCTGTAGACTACTGTGAGACACAAGATGTCCTCTCAGTAGACACAGAAACTACAGGTTTAGACTTTACCTCAGACAAAGTAATCCTATTTCAAATAGGCACAAAAGAAAAGCAATTCCTCATAGACACACGTTCCGAAGGAATTGAACTTCTAAGACCCATCCTTGAGTCACCAACTATACTTAAACTCTTTCACAATGCTAAGTTCGATTTGAATTTCATCAGATCAAGCTTCGGTATTAGATGTGAAACCGTCTATGACACTATGCTCATGGAAAAGGTACTCACCTGCGGTAAAGGAGAATCAGCTAGCCTATTCAACACTCTTATCAGAAGACTTAAGATAGAGCTTGACAAGACTCAGCAGTCCTCCTTTGTAGGACATAAAGGAGAGTTTACTACTCCTCAACTCATTTATGCTGCTAAAGATGTGGAACATCTGATAGACGTCAGATACATTCAAAGCAAGCTTATAACTGGGAACAAGCTAGACAACCTAGCAGATCTAGAGAATGAAGTAGTAATATCTTTTGCAGATATAGAATTCAACGGATTAGACTTAGACCAGAATGCTTGGCTAAAACTAGCTGACAATGCTTTAACTAAAGCAGAAGCACACATGAACACGTTAGATACGCATATAACTACGGATAAACAGTTCAAGAAATTTGTCATGTCTTCTATTCAAGGAGACCTCTTTACCAATACAGCGGATTTACGCAAGATAGACGTTAAGTGGACTTCACCTACTCAGGTGCTAAGCGTATTCCAATGCTTAATACCTAAGTTAGACAACGTTAACGGTAAAGAACTGTTCATACATAGATTCTCTAACCCTATCATAGATGAGTATATAAGGTATAAGGAGCAAATGAAAATCTACACCTCATACGGTGAAAGATTCATGCAAAACCTTAAAGGCGATGGAAGAGTACACACATCTTTTCATCAAATCTTAGATACTGGGAGAGTATCCAGTTCTAAACCTAATATGCAACAGATACCAGCGGACAATGCTTTTAGGAATTGCTTTATAGCACCTGAAGGATGGAAGTTTGTATCTGCTGACTATAGCTCACAAGAATTAAACGTTATTGCATTCGGGTCGCAAGATCCCGTATGGCTAAAGGCACTTGAAGAAGGACAAGACCTGCACAGTGTATGTGCAGAGCTCGTGTACGGAGACAAGTGGATGAAAGCTGCTGATAAAAACTGTAACTACCTAGTAGCTAAAGGAAAGTGCAAGTGTAAACAGCACAAGAAACTCCGTACCAATGTCAAGTCGATTAACTTCGGCTTGGCATACGGAATGGGGGCCAACAAACTAGCTGCTACATTAGATATAAGTAAGAAAGCAGCAGAGAAACTAATCGAAGACTATTTCGAAGCGTTTCCTGCTATTAAAGGCTTCTTAGAAAGGCTGTCTAACTTTGGAACTAAGTTTGGGTATATAAAAACCTTTCCTCCTTACAATAGGAAGAGATGGTTCAACACCTGGTTCCCTAAGATGTACAACTCTAGAGAAAACTCACAAGAGTTTGCATCAATAGAGCGAGCCTCAAAGAACACTCCTATTCAAGGAGCAAGTGCTGATATGACTAAGAAAGCTCTTATTTTAATCAGAAACTATATTAAAACACATGACATTCCTGTCAAAGTAGTGATGACTGTGCACGATCAAATAGATACTATCTGTGAAGAGAGTTATCTAAAAAAGTGGACAATTCAGTTTAAACTATTAATGGAAGAAGCAGCAGCAGAGATAGTAACCAATGGCCTGTTAAAGGCGGAGGTATCTGTATCTGATTGCTGGGAAAAATGAAACATAAACTTAAATATTAAACCATGATTAGACAAACACAGGTAGAGTCCTATGAAAAACTCCAACCAGACCTTTCTAGAAGGCAAACAGAGGTATATGACTGCTTAAAGAGCTCTCGTAATGGCCTTACTAACCGAACAGTGGCTAAGCTTTTAGGTTGGGACATAAATAGAGTTACAGGTCGCATGAATGAGCTTGCTGCTAAAGATGCAGTTACAGGAGACACTACAGTTTTCGATAGCCAGACTCAACGTACAGTTACTCTATGGAAAGTAACGTAACCACACATAGAACTAAAGATGAAGAACAACGGAAAGCCCTCAATAACTGGGCTCTCCAAGGCTTCATCGGCAGTATTATCGCGGGTACAGGATTCGGTAAATCAAGATGCGGTGTTGTAGCTGTTAGCTACGTGCTCAACAAGCTAAAAGGCTCTAAGGCACTAATTTTAGTACCTACGACACAACTTCAAGATCAATTTGCTGGGGAATTTCACAAATGGGGGCATAGCGATTGCTTAGACCGTGTTGATATTCTTTGTTATCAAAGTGCATATAAACTTCAAAAACAACATTACGATATAGTAATATGCGATGAAGTGCACTTAGGATTAAGCAAAGAGTACCGCAAGTTTTTCATAAATAACAAGTATGAAAGACTTTTATGTATGACTGCTACTCCACCAGAGGAAGAGGAATACAAGCATCTGCTCTATCGTATTGCACCAGTCGCTTACCATATTACATTAGACGAATGTGTTGAGCTAGGATTGGTGTCTCCGTATGAGATACACTGTATACCGATACAATTAACAGTTAAAGAACGAAGACGTTACCAAGAGATCAACAAGAAGTTTGTTGAGCACAAGGTAGCTCTAGATCCGGACGCTTTTAATTTTGCAAAGATTGCCTTATCAAGCTCTAATGTCTCTTCAGCAATGAAGGCACATGCCATTGGATTTTATGACACTATTCGTCAAAGAAAAGAAGTCATAGATTCAGCAGAAGGTAAGGTAAAGAAGTTTCAAGAAATAGTATTAAGCAGCAAAGACAAGAGAATCATATCTTTTGGTGGAATAAACAAGTTTACAGACAGACTAGCAGAGAGTGTCACGCCCTTAGCAGAGATCTATCATAGTAAACGCACCACTAAACAAAAGAAAAAAGCTCTACGCCGCTTTAAAGAAGGGGAGATCAATGTACTGTGTTCAACTAAAGCGTTGAATCAGGGATTTGATATTCCTAACGCTAATCTTGGGATTATCTGTGGGCTAACCTCCAAATCACTTTCTATGATACAACGTGTAGGAAGACTAATACGATTTGAAGAGGGGAAAGTAGGCAAAATCTATGTTTTATACGTAGAAGACAGCCAAGAAGAAAAATGGTTAAAGAATTCAGTATACAATCTGAAGAATATAACCTGGCATTAAACTTATGAAAAACTTTTTTATTATGTATATTTTTATTATATTTGACACGATGTTCTGTTCGTTCATAAAGAAACCTTTTATATTATGACTATAGAAATAGATTTTGAAATCTTAAAAGACACTCAAATGAGTGCAGATGACTATCTCTATCTTTATATAGTATATAGAAAAGGGTTTAATTATTTAAGCAGCCTCAATTTAAAACCCAATTTAGAGCAACTGCAACGCAGTGGTTTCATTACACTCGGCGAATCGCCTGATCAGCATGAGATACAGCAAGCTTTTATAGACTTGTTTACCTCGGATTTTGATCAGATGTTCGCTGAGTTAGTGGGGCTCTATCCGGTTAAAGTTGAAACATCCACAGGTATTCGAGTGTTACACGCTATCGATCCAGAGGCTAAATCTAATAGAAGAACTAAAACGTTATACAGTAAGGTAGTTAATCAGAAGAAAGCCACACATAATCATATTATGACGTGCCTTAAGAAGCAGCTACTTGTCCAAAAAGACAATTTAGGGTATTTACAGAATTTAACCACATGGGTTTCCCAACATACTTGGGAACAATACGAAAATTTAAGCGAAGATGACACAAGAGCCACCACCAGACCAAGGATCACAAGATCTTTATAAAAAAAGAGGTTTTCATAGCATAGAACAATCAGTCGATACCTCCTTAACAGAGGTAAGGACAGGTATGCTAGGGAAACGCCGTCTCTTACCAACAAAATGGGACAAACTGAATAGAAATTTATTAGGGGGACTACAGCCTGGAAAAATGTATGTAGTAGCAGGAAGACCCGGAGTGGGTAAGTCTGCATTCTCTAATCAATTGATATTTGATGTTTTAGATAGAAACGTAGACAAAAAGCTTATAGTATTATACTGGAGCTTTGAGATGCCTGGGCATCAGCAAATTCTACGAGCTGGATCTAAAGATGTAAAGAAAGAGGTTATTGATCTTCTATCGGTAGAAAAAAAACTATCTAAAGAAGACTACGATCGCTATGAAGAGAAGGTAGCTGCCTACAGGCATTATCCTATCTATTTTAATAATATTCCTAGGACCATCAAATACATCAAAGAAACTAACGTTGAGGTATTTAAAGAAACTCCTGGAGCATTAATTATTAATCTATTTGACCACTCAAGGCTTATTATAGGCCAAGCGGACTCAGAACTACAAAGATTAAATGAACTCTCTAAAGGTTGCATGTGGATGCAAGCTAAGATGGGAGTTATTACTATATTACTATCACAATTAAATAGAAACATAGAACGTGAGCATAGAGCTAAACAGCAATATCAGCCCATGCTTACTGATTTATTTGGAGGAGATAGTATAGGACAAGACGCACACGTAGTTATGATGCTACAGAGGCCCTTTGATTTGTATGGAATAACAGAGTTATACTGTAATGAAGATCCAGTAGGATTACTTGCAGTACATATTGAAAAAAACCGTGACGGCCTGCTTGGGATGATACCATTCGAAGCAGACATGAGCACATTTACAATTACCGAAAGAACTAAATAATTAAACAATAGGCTCAACTATCAAGTAGGACTCGGTTACTTCCGTGTGTCCAATAAGAGTAATAAAGTGAACATATTACCCTTATGTGTCCACATTTGGTACAAAAAGTGAACACGACTGATAGATATGTACCAATTGCGCTCGTTTATCATAAAGTGCGCTCATTATAAGTGAACATGAGCCGAATACATAAGTGAATCAACTCACCTAATAGCATAACCAAAAGTGAAAATAAAATGGAAGAAGATCAAGTACCATACAGCGATTGCTGTGGAGCAGAAACAACAGAAACGGATATGGGCATATGCCCTGATTGTTTAGAACATTGTGAATTTACATCTACAGAAGATGAATAACGACTGTCAGCATCGTGCTGACAGGTAAAACATAATTAAATATAACGTAACGGTCTGTGTTTAAAACTATGTGATACCATAGGGAGTCCGTATTATAATCAAATAAATGGTGAAGACCTTGCTTAGTTGATTAGCTGATTACGGACTCCTTTTTAGTATGAATTTAAAACTATATAAAAATGAAAAGACTTATAGGAGTTAAAGAACTTAGAACTCTACTAGAGTCTGAAAACACTATCTATGAAACCATGGATACTCTTAATAACATGGCTAGAAAATATGCTAGAGACACTACAATAGAAGTGATGACTAGAGAATTTAAAGATGGCCGCAAAAAATAAAATAACATGACATTAATAATCATAGGAATGGCTGCGGTCATTTTCGCACTTTACTTTACTTATAAAAACAGAGAAGATTAACTTAAACTAATAATACAATGATAGAAACAAAACCTTTAAGTACACGTTTACAAAAAATAGTAGACGATGTATTTCCCATGCTTGAACAAATAACTGGAGTAGATCAGGAATTAGCATGCAAAAATGACAGACGGCGTTTTGTGGTAGATTCCCGTAAAATTTTAGTAAACATATTACGTAAACAAGCAAATTTAACGTGTATGCAAATAGCTAGAATTATAAGTAAAGACCACACTACAATAGTCCATTACGAGAAGATGCATAAAATACATATGATAGAACCTGAATACAGACGTATGTATTCTGCTGTAGCTGGTATGTACGCAATAAATGATACTATAAGAACTCATGAAAGTCTTAAAAACCAATTTGATACTCTACAGTATCAGACTAAAAATCTTTTAAATTCTCTTGAGAAACAATGTGATTTAATGGCTAAAATAGCTGAACTATGACAAAAGCACGTATAATAGAATTTGACTCCGAGCATGGAAGCTTGTATATAGAAGTTAAATATGAATATGACCCAGGATTTAGAGGGTCACAAGATGAACCTCCTGAAGTAGACCAGGTTTCTATACTCGATGTAAAGATTATATCTAAAGGAGAAGAATATGTTAGCTTTATTACAGCCTTAAAAGATGACATTCAAGACTACGAACGTGAAGGTGGGGGAATATATAACCCTGCAGATGATCGTTAACCGAAGTGCACAGATACACTGTGTGCTATAATTATTAACCTGGTGGTTCAGGGATTATAATTTGGCGAGGGGGAGTACAACAGTAGTCCCCCTTTTGCACTAATAAAAATTTAAATAAAAAACATAAATGGATACCTATATTGGATTACCAAAACAAAAGATAAAGGCCAGCCGGAAATCACCTAAACATATGATTGTGTATGGTGCACCTAAGGTTGGTAAAACTACTGCACTAGCTCAGCTAGACGACTGTCTAATAATTGATTTAGAAGACGGATCAGATATGCTAGATGCTTTAAAAGTAAAAGCACATAATTTACAAGATCTAGCTAAGATCGGAAAAGCAATCATGCTAGAAGGCAGACCATATAAGTATGTAGCCATCGACACAGTCTCTAAATTAGAAGAGTGGTGTGAGGATGAGGCTAAGAAGATTTATATGAAAACTCCGATGGGTAAAAACTTTGAAGAGAAAAATCCTGGAATGTCAGTACTTTCATTACCTAATGGTGGAGGGTACTTATACTTGCGTATGGCATATAAGAAATGGATCGATAGATTAGGAATGCTAGCAGATCATGTCATTCTTGTAGGGCACTTAAAAGATAAGATGCTCGAAAAGAAAGGCAAAGAAGTAGCAGTTAAAGACTTAGATCTTACAGGAAAAATTAAACAAATTACGTGTGCCAATTCGGACGCAGTTGGGTATATCTATAGAGAGAATGATGAAACAATGATTTCTTTTGATTCTCTAGGTGATATTACAGCCGGATCTAGATGTGACCACTTAAAAGGTAAGACCATGCCTCTAGATTGGTCAAAAATATTCATAGACTAAATAACAATAAACATGTCTAAACAAACAATTACAATCTCCATGATATTGGAGGACCTATCTAATGGAATAGATAGAAAAGGAATACAGGATAAGTATGACCTTAAACTATGGGAAGTAACAACTATGTTCGACCACCCACAACTTAAGGGCAAACGTCCTAGTAAGAAAAAGGAACTGTCTTTCGATTTTATCGATGATATTTCCGTACCTTCACTTTCCGTTTCTGAAGAAGTAGTAGATCCTGCACAGATTACTTTAGATGAAGGGATTGAAGAAATAACTGCAACTCAAGACAGTACATCCGAATACGCTAATGAAGAGGAAGAGGAAGTCGAAGATACCCCTCTCTACGAAGAGCTAGTAGAAGATGATCTTGATACATTTGAACTATAATATTAATTAATTAAAAACTATAAACATGGCTATTAAAAGCAACGCAAGTACAGAAGAAGTGATGGGCTCTGGCATTAAATTGTATTCAGGCATCACAAACATGGCAATCATTGCCGTAAACCCAACTATGGCAGATTTACATGCCTTAGACATTAACGTTAAATCTGAGCAGAACTACGACGTAACCATAGCTGACGCTTCTTATCAGAAGATAGCATTCTGGTTGAGGAACAGTCAAGCTACAGTTCGTTTAGAAATTCTTATGCAAAGTGATAAAAGAACATCTAAGACAGGTAAATTCCAATGGATTAATAACATTGGACAAGCTACTTGGTCGGATGATGCTCCAGCATATGAATGGTGGAAGTCTGAAGGACAACGTCACGCATATGTGGGAGAGGAGACTTTAGTTAGTTTCGTTAAAGCATGGGCTAACGTAGCGTCAGGTGATGAGGTTTCATTTGAGACCATTGACAAGATTGTAAAAGGGGATACTAAAGAACTTAAAGACTTAGTTAATCTTCTAAATTCTAACTCAATTAGAGTACTAGTAGGAGTTAGAGATGGTAAATATCAATCAGTATATACTAAGCACTTTGGAAGAATTAAGCCACAGCGTGACGATCTATTTATTAAGTCTCTTAATGATGACTATGGAACATTCAATGCAGATTTCAATGCAGATCTAGCTTGGGGAGACCATATCCCAACAATTGATCTAATTTCACCTGATGCAGTATCAGAAGATGAAGATTGGGCCATGCCTGTAACAGCGAAGGCTGCTACTGTAGCGCCCTTCTAATGATCAAAGCTAGAAGTAGCGATGATTACTTACACACGGATGTCATACTCAGTAAAATCACTGAGTATGACGTCTTTGTGTATTACTGCCCTAGCTTTAAGGAACTAAATAAGAAATTTTGTAGTGAATTACGCAAAGATAGAAGCCCTACCGCATCAGTTATCTTATGGAATAAGAAGCTGCTGTATAAGGATTTCGGACATGCTGAACATTCGTTCAATTGTTTTGAGTACATACAATGTAAGTACGGTTGCACCTTCATGGAGTCACTCCAAAGAATAGACTGCGACTTTAATCTTGGATTGAATGCATTTAAACAAGAGCACCTATTCAGCATGGGTCAACAAGGTAGTTCTGGAAAACAGCCGGATTTAAAGGCTGCTAGCACATTTATTAGAAAGAAAAAGAGATCTTGGAGTTCCGATGATAGAAACTTTTGGGCTAAGTACTTCATTAGTAAGGAAATATTACTTATATTTGAAGTAGAACCTATAAGTTATTATTGGGTGAACGAAAACAGATTCAGTTGTAAAACAGTTACTTACGCCTATAAATTCGGGCCTCGGTATAAAATTTATGCTCCTTACGAAAGCGAGTATAAGTGGAGTAGTAACGTAAAATCTACTGATATTCAAGGACTAAAGCAACTACCTAAGACAGGTAAGTGTTTAATTCTTACCTCTTCTCTAAAAGATATAATGTGTTTAAAAGCCGCGGGATTCAATGCCATAGCTCTTCAGAGCGAGATGCAGATGCCCGATACAAATTTAATACAAAACCTTTATACCAGATTTGAAGAGATCATTGTCTTCTATGATAACGATTACGACAATGAAAACAATCCTGGCCAGACAATGGCTAAGAAAATCTGTGAAGAGTTCAACTTAAGTAATGTGTATATACCGGATAAATACGAATCGAAAGATCCGTCAGATTTGGTACAAAATGTAGGTTCGCTTAACATTTTAAAACACCTTATAAATGAACAAAGAAGATGTACTTAAATATTTACGAAAGAAGACTGGGTATGTAAAAAAAGGCTCCGTATGGTTAGCTGATAGGCTAGGCATTTCGGAAGATCTTGCTGCAGATTGCAAACAGACTGTGTCTTCCGAGCTACGAAAAACAGCAAGAGATTCTTTTATAGAGTTTACAAATGAAAACGTAAATGATATTGACGATACTGGGTTTAATAACCACTTAAACAGTATTGGATTGAAATTAGAAGATGTCAAGTCAGTTAAGTTTTGGCAAACAAGTTCTGGGGAATCCAGATACTCTGTAGTACCTAGAACTCAATGGCATGAGCTAGAGTCTGATAAAGCTGTGTTCTTAGAATCAGTAAAACAAAAATCCCGTAAGATAGATCATCATGTATATAAAGTAAAGACGGACCCTTGTTTAGGAGTTCTATCTCTGCCGGACATACACTATGGTAAGATTACAGGAGAAGGCATGAACGCTGTAGAAAAAGATTTCTTAAAGGCAGTTGTAAGCCTATGGAATAAAGCAGAAGGTGCTAACATAGAACGTCTACTCATGCCTATCGGAAACGACGGTATGAATTCAGAGGGTCTTAGACAGACTACGACGAAAGGCACACCACAAGATGATTACATGGGTTGGAGAGAATCTTTTAGAGGCTATTGGCATCTAATGGATACTGCTCTAATGTGGTTATCTGAACGTGTACCTGTTGACGTAGTTATTGTCCAAGGTAATCATGATTTTGAACGAATGTTTTATGTTGGAGAATTGCTAGAAGCTAGATACCACAATAATGCGAATATTAATGTAAACAATTCCTTGGAAGAAAGAAAATATTACCAGTACGGTAAGAATATGTTTTTAAACTTCCATGGGGACAAAGTAAAGAAGAATAATATTCCTTTGCTTATGGCTACAGAACAACCAATTATGTGGAGTGAGTGTAAATACAGAGAGGCTTTTATGGGACACATTCACAAAGAACTTGTGGATGAGATTATGGGGACTAAACTGAGGTTTATACCTAGTATATGTGGAAATGATGAGTGGCACAAAGGGAAAGCCTATGTAGGTACCCAGAGAGTAGCTCAGATACACATGTATAATAAAGACAGGGGTTATGAAGGTATGTTCCAAACAAACCCTGCAGAATGAGTTGGAAAAGAAAAGGAAAACGAAAAGTAAAGAACGTTAAGAAAACAAGTTATGATGGGATCATATTCCAATCTCAGCTTGAGGCGCACATGTATAAAATCTTACACAAAGAGAATATAGATGTTGAGTATGAAAAGCATGTCTTTACCATCTTTGATGCTCTAGTATACCCACAAGCATGTTATGAGGGAACAAAAAAGAAGCTGTATAATAAGGGGTCTAAAGTCAGACCTATTACCTATACACCGGATTTTGTAGATCCCCACGGCAAGTGGATAATAGAGACTAAAGGATACGCGAACGAATCTTTTCCATTAAGATGGAAATTATTTAAACAGCATTTAAAAAGCAAAGGATTGTCCTATGTTCTTTTCATGCCTAGAAACAAAATACAATGCGAAGAAGTATTAGAATTAATTAAACAATTATAAAATGAAACATAACGAGCAACTCGCTCGAATTTCAAAATCTCTAATCTTTAAAGAGCCCTTTTACGGGCTCTTTTTGGTTGGATTAAAAAAGAAATTCACTAAGGGCGTACCAACCGCAGGTGTTGCTAAACACAACATCGGCATACAACTTTACATAAACCCTACCTTTTTTGAAGGTTTAAGTGAAGCACACCAATTAGGATTATTAAAACATGAGTTACTTCATGTATCCTTTGGTCACATGACGTTAAGGGACTTGTACCCAGACCATAAGCTATTTAATATAGCCGCAGACTTAGAAATAAATCAGTACATAGATAAAGAAAACTTGCCTGAAGGGGGAATGGTTCTGAGTATGTTCCCTGAGCTGCACCTTCCACATAGAGCGGGAACTAAAGTTTATTATGATCTACTATCTGAGAGTCATAAAAACAAAACCTGCCCTGCGCTAGAAGAAATGATGGCATGCAACGGTGAAGGAGAAGAGGACATCCATGCTACATGGGAAGAATTCGATTCTTTAGACGAAGCTGAGAAAAAACTGATACAAAAGCAAGTAGAACATCAGCTTAAAGAGACCGCAGATGTTATAACAAAGAAACAAGGGAATATACCTGGAGAGTTAGCAGAGATTATATCTCGCTTATTAAACCCAGAACCCCCGAAGTTCAATTGGAAAGCATATCTACGAAGATTTGTTGGAAGCTCTAGTATAGTCTATACAAAAAAACTAAGACGTAAAGACAATAAGAGGTATTCAGCTAACCCGGGACTTAAAATAAAAGTTAAAAATCACATCCTGGTAGGAGTTGATACATCCGGATCTGTCAGCACAGATGAGCTAATAGAATTTATGCATGAGTTAAGTCATATGAGTAAAACTGGACATAAAATCACAGTTGCACAATGCGATACTCAATTAGTTAGCGTTGCAGAATTCGATCCAAAAAAAGATTGGGATATTAAAGGCCGTGGTGGCACTAGTTTCCAACCTGTAGTAGATCATTATAACGAAAAAGGTAAGCAGTATACAGCGCTTATATATTTAACAGATGGTGAAGCTTATCCACCAGAAGACTGCCCAAAAAATACATTATGGGTACACAGTTCACAAAGCAGCATAAACGACAACCTTCCGGGGTTAAAAATTAAATTAAATTAAAAGTAGAAAACATGGCAGAAGTCAATTTAAACATTGATGAGTTACGTACATTCGTAACTCACATAATCAACAACAACAGAGCTTTACAACAAGATGGGAAGAAACCAGTAGCTGTAGAAGTCATAGGAGAATCAGGTATTGGTAAAACTACCAGCATCATGGACCTAGCACAGGATCAGGGCCTAGACTTTGTTAAGCTCAATCTAGCTCAAATTGAAGAATTAGGTGATTTGGTAGGATTTCCTATCAAGCAATTTCAAATGTACACAGAAAAAGACGGCAAGAAAGTCGGCAAATGGGTAGATGAAGTTGCAGTTAGTGACCACTCTTCTCTAGGGTTTAAAACCACAGGTAAAAGTAAAATGGGATACGCAGCTCCTGAATGGATTGCAGACAAGAAACAAGGAGGTATACTTCTTCTTGATGATTGGAACAGAGCAGACGTTAGATTTATACAAGCGTGCATGGAATTAATTGATAGACAGCAATACATTTCTTGGACCTTGCCTAAAGACTGGCACATAATCCTTACAGCTAACCCGGACACGGGAGATTACATGGTAAACTCTGTGGATTCAGCTCAAAAAACTCGTTACATTACCGCAAACTTAAAGTTTGACATGGATGTATGGGGACGTTGGGCAGAAGCGGAAGAAATAGATACTAGATGTATCAATTTCATGCTACTTAATCCAGAGTTAGTTAGTCAAAGTACCAATGCTAGATCCATCTCTACATTTTTTAATGCCATTTCTAGTATACCATCTTTTGAGGACCAATTGCCTCTTATACAGATGATTGGAGAAGGCTCTGTGGGAATAGAGTTTGCAAGTATGTTTACTACTTTCATTAATAACAAGCTTGATAAACTAGTGACACCTAAAGAGCTTCTCTTAGGTGAGGATGATAAAGCTACTATGAGTAAATTAAGAGTGTGTGTAGGAGCTAACGAAGAATACAGAGCAGATATTGCTAGTATTCTTGCTACACGATTGGCTAACTACTCCGTTGTGTATTCAAAAGACAACACTGTAAGCTCTAAAATAACAGATCGACTAATAACTCTTTGTACTAAAGAGTACTTTACAGACGATCTTAAGTATCTAATGGTTAGAACTATATTTAATGGTAATAAGCAAAAATTTAACAAAATGATGATGAATGCGGAAATCATCAAAATGACAATTAAGTAATCATGGCAACAAAAACAGTATTCCAGCCTTATAGGCCAGAAGCTGTTACTGCTCTGGGAATCACTGACGATCGGTACTATGGAATACCGATCGCCAGTGGTCACAGGGTTGAAACAGTTTTAATAACAGAATCAGAGTATATGTACGACAAGTTAAGAAAAACTCTATCTACAGAAACAACTTCACAGTTGTCTTCTTTAAAGAGAGCTTTTATTTTACCTTTATGTAACATATCTCAAGATAGAATAAAAGCAGCTCTTAAAGAACATAACATAACAGTAACTAATGATTATGAATTAGCAGATTGTATTATAACCCACGAAGGATTTCATAGAAGACTTCAATCGGGGGAGAGTATACCATCCACAGCTTGTTTACTGCATCTAAGTAACTATTCTACTAATGTTACTTTAACTACTGGTATATCACTATACCACGCTGAAACAGGAAACGATGTCTTTTTGGATGACAAATGTGCACCTGGAAACTCTAGGTGGAGAGTCGCTACACTTAGCGCCCCTTATGATAGCTATGCTATCTCAGGATTAGCTATAGAGCTAGGAGAAAAAATACAAAACAACGAATTACAAGTAGTCTCAGTAGAGACTGTTTTACATTCGTCCGCTAACGTAACTGACCTAACTGAAGAGTTAATAGAGAGTTTGGAAAGTATGCTAAATTCTCATGACGCAGAAAACTTGGCAGTAGTTTCATCGATTTTACCCACGATAGAGGCTACTAAGTTTCCCTGGTTAATGTATAAACTAGCACAGACAATAGGGCACAGTGAAAACAGATTTTCTAGACAAAAAGATGTGTTGTACTGGTGGGCCAAATCTGAGATTTCACGGTTATACGTTTGCAGTGCGGAAGAGGCTATTCAATTCTTTGAAGAAAGGGACCTTCTGGATAAGCATACTTTTAGAATGCTTGAACCTATCTGTAGAAAGCAGATAGATATTTACAATAGAAGCCTATACACGTTTACCGTACAAGTAAAGCCTGAGTATAGGCACTTATTAACAGATTAATAAATTAATAATGATAGTTCATACACTAAGAACAGGACAGCAGAAAAACACCATTGATGTTTCAGACAAGTGTTTCCTTTTGGAAAGCCAAACTTCATGGGGGGAACTTCCTACACAAATACGTGATATTATAGATAACACAATTAAAACCATAAACTTTAAACACATTGATAAAATATATAGATACCCTAACATAGATCTGTCAAGAGATAAAATGGGGTTTTTAAAAAAAAAACATAATATTAAAATCACGCGTAAAAAAGAAGAAGCAGATCTACATGTAACCTCTGAAAAGATAATATCTGACTTGTATGTTACTAGATGGGGAGCCCATTTTATAGATAAACTTTCATTTCTAGAAGTTTTTGAAGCGAAACATGAAGTACAAATGCCTGACTATATGCTTGAAATTCTAAATGCATTAAAAGATACAGATGGATTTTTAATATCTTCAGGATACGGATTTAAATCGAATCATCATAATAACCAAGAGCAAAGCGACCTGTTTATACAGGCTCTTTTAGACCGATGTTCAAAAAGCGGTAAAGGAGCCCATGGAGGGGGGCTATCATATCAAGTTATAGAGACAAATAAGCTAGCGGATTATGAAAGTCTAATAGCTAATAAAAGTAAGGTGATGTTAGATGTAGATCTAAATGAACACACTGGATCAGACTCTATTACTATAGATAAGAAACAGTATGCTTCTTTAGAGACTATGTTGACTTCTGCAGATAAAGATAATTCAACATTAGCACTGTCTATGATGGCCCATTGCAATCTTGCAAAATCTAAGACTATGTTAGCATTTTTATTTTTTCATTATGGAGAGCTTATGAAATCAATGCCAGGTTGGAATCAAGTAGCTTTTAAAACGCTAAGGAAACGGTATTCTAAATATTGGCATTTATCGCATAGGTACCATCATCATGGCCCAGCCAGGTACGAG
>TARA_R110000787_G_scaffold211663_9_pt1 | contig 38255 bp, 28 predicted proteins | sample TARA_R110000787 | Tara Oceans TARA_R110000787 (sample SAMEA4397920) | marine metagenome | biome: Polar Biome; feature: [DCM] deep chlorophyll maximum layer (ENVO:01000326); material: water (ENVO:00002006), including particulate matter (ENVO:01000060) such as... | depth 35 m | reverse complement strand
CCCGCCGCTAGAATCTTGACTCGCTCGTAGAGTCCTACCAGACGCTTGTCTCGCGAATCCTTGATGGGCAGCTGGACAAACAAGTCGATGTAGTCGCCCGGAATCAGCAAGCCGGAATGGCTCTCCAGGGCAGAGACTTCCACGCTGATCGCACGTGTACCCTCGGCCAACAATTCGGAAAAGCGATTCACCACGAGCCCTGAAACGAAGTCCGCAATAAGCGGTTCGCCAGCCGACATGGGTCGATTCAGTACGCGATGCTCGACCTGGGGAAAATCATCGGGTCGGACCATACGCGCGGAGATGTGCCGGCTTGGCAGCTCGCCGATCGACATGGTGGCTTTCCCGATCACCGACCCCGCTGGCAAGCTGGCCTTGGCCACGATGACAGGCGCGAGTTTTCCACGCGATTTGAGTGCTTCGTCTCGCAGGCGCGCTTCTTCGCCGCCGAGATACTGCCGGATCAGGAAGAACGCGCCGAGTCCAAGCATGACGGCGATAGCCATGAGGACCCAGCCGGTGTAGTCCTTCTTGATGACGGCCATCAGTACAAGACCACCCAGTTCATGGCCCCACCTGTACGAGGGCAACGATGGTCATACCCGCCTGTTGGGCAGCAGAAATGTTGAGCTGCGTCCCGTCGCGTTCTAGTGCCATTGCGCCACCCTGAGCGCCACGTCGCAAAGCAGTACGGGTAATGGGCGCGTAACCCTGAGTGCGAAAATGTGTTCGGTAGAAGTCCATGTTCTGGGCAGCGGACTTCTCGCTGACCAGAATCAGTGTCCGGCTGTGGCGTCCGTAGTCTTCAGACTCGATGCGCTGCAGGATCTGCGTGCGTGCGAGCAGGGGAACATCGAGCTTGCGAGGCCGGGGTTTACGCTTGAGCCATGCAAAGATTTCGGAGGCAGAAATGAATCCGCGGGTTCGCCCGAAGCCTGCTCCAGCAATCTGCACTGTCACAAGGTAATCATCCTGACGATGCGACAGCACCGACCACGGCCCAGCCTGTCCCCGCTTCATCTGGCCGGGCCACTGTCGTGCAAAGTGATGTGCTAACTCATCTGCGCTGAGTTCTGATTCAAAACTGTAGACCTGCGTATCAATACCGTTGATTCGCATGCTGTCGCCGACCTTTCCCAGGCGCATGCGCTCTGGTACTTCGAACGATGCTATGCCGACAAAAATTGAATCAGCATGTGCGGGTTCTGCCATCCCGGCAGCGGCCACGAGGACCGCACAAACCCATTGGCGTGTGCAGCTCCAGCGCTGCCAGATTGTTTGAGGCGCTTCGCCTGAAATGGCTGCGGTGATGTTCACTGGGCTGGCACCACGTCGCCTATCCGATAGGCTGGCAAAGGGTCGATGTCTGCATGTCCAAACTTCAGTTTGTCGGGGGCCAGCTCCTTGCCATAGGGTTGCATGGAGGCCACAGTGAGGACGGTGCCGATCGCTGAGTTGTCGAGGTACTGCTGCGGCGTCAGCCCTGAAATCAGGTACTCCACCTGCCGTTTGTTGCCGCCCGTCCAAGCCTCCACAAAGAGCGCGTTGGTTCGTGACAGCGTGAGCGCCTGCAGATCAACATTGGCCAGATCGAACAGACGGTTGAGATCGGTCAGTTCCACCGACACGGCCGCTTCGACCATGCCTTCGCGCTTGAGTTCGAAGCGCGTCAGTTGGCCGAATGCGGCGAAGGCATCGTCGCTGGCGCCGGTGAGCCCGCCAGGCTCTGTTTCCGAAGCGGTGTGCTGTGCATATGACGCGCCCGAACCCGCACTGCCCGTTTGATCCTTCATCAAGGATTCCCCGGTGTCTGTCAGGCGGCTGAAGGGGTCAATAATGGCCTCGGCGTCTGTCTGGGAGACAATGATTTGCGTATCTACGGCAAAGATTCGCGCATCAATCTCGCGAGCAATTTGCTCATCCGACTTGACCGACTCGCCTCCGCCAGGAACTGGGGGACTACTCCGGTTCCAACTGGTGCGTTCCCAAGCCGCGTAGCGGGAACCCAGTTCCACGTCCTGCTTCTGCGACATGATGCCCGCGAGGACAGGGATCAACAGGAACAGCGGCAGCAGCAGAAAGACCGTGACCACCAGAAACTCGGTCAGGGATTGTCCGGCCTGCTGATTCAGCAAGAAGTACGTCCGACTGGCGCGATGCATGAGCATCATGGTGGCGACGTGTTCGCGCAGTGATCAGGGTAAAACGCGCTGGACGTGACCACGCGCCTGACGGGCAGGGCCATGCAGTGGCAGAACTTGGTGCTTTTGACCTCCTGCTTTTCTGCCCCTTTGTAGGTACGCTCAAAAGTGTCCTCGGCAAATTTCTTGTGCAGAGCCGAATGATCGGGTGCAAGCAGATCGTCGAGCATTCTCTGGCGCTCGGCTTCAGGGTCTTCCAGGCCGCGCTCAACCGCCTCATGCAGTGCACTGCCCAGACTTGCGGGTGCAATCACCCAGCCGCTGCAGGTCTGAAACTGCTGGGATCGGCGCTGTAGTTCATGATATTTGCAGTCTGCTTCGAGGCTCGTTTTGGCGCCGCTCCGGTGATACTCGAGATGTTCCCCCGCCACCGCAAAAATTTGCGCAGCGTAAGGACTGTCGGCGCTAGGTTGTGCGCCCGGGCAGGTGACGGCTCCAGGCTGTGCTGGCCCGGGCGTCCAATTCAGCGAATCACCCAGATCTGGAAACGTCAGTTCCTGCGCGTGGCCATTCAGTGCGGTGAGAGACAGGCAGCAAGCCACCAGGCAGCTTCGTGTTGCATGAACGGCTGTGCGCAATCCAGGTTTCCATTGCATGATCGTCATCGTGACCCGCCATTATTTGTAAGCACCACGCCGCCGATGATCTCCGTGGCGGCGAGCTTTTCTGCATTGCTCAGCTCGATCAGCCGAGTTTGCCAGTATGGGTTGTACAGGCTGCCGTGTTCGATCCGGTTGTCCCGGCGGCGCCAGCCATCCAGATCTGTGGGACGAGCGTAATATGGCTGGGCTTTGGCAATGGCGCCGAGGCGATTGCTGGCGAGACCGCCGTCACGATCAGTATCGATATCCGTTGCCACGACGCCTCCGCCAGCGGTCATGATGCTGTCTTGTGAATTGACCCGACCCTCATCCTTTGCATAGAGCGCAATGATCTCGGGACCGGTGTCGATAATGTCGTTACTGCGAAACTCGTAAAAGGGTCTGAGAGCGGCGGAGCTGGCGATACGGTGATTGATATGGTCCTTGCCGCCGGTGACCTCGCTGGAAGCCGGGCTTGTGTTGAGTAGCGTGGCAGACGCCGAGTTACGCCAGGTGCCCTGTCCCCATAGATGCTTTGCGCGCCGGTTGGACTCGATAAGGCCGTAATCGCTGAAATCAGACGCTTCATCTTCATCCAGCGCGTGCGCTGCGCCCCAGGTAAGCGGGACCTCCGGGCCTTTCTCGCAACCATCGATGCCGCAATGGATAAAGCGAAATGAAACCGTTTCCATCGCTGTCCAATCCCAGCGGTACTTTTCGTCGCTGGGGTCCTCGTACCGGAAGAACTCGTTGCCTCCGTACTTCTGCGTTTCGTAAAGCAGGGGCACTGTGAAGGGCAGCTCCCACTCGTAACTGCGGTTGCGAGTGAACTGACCTCGCGAGCCGAGCACCACGCCTTCAAGATCGCGATACCGGCTGTTCTCAAAGCGGGCATCTTCGCTGTCGTCCGATGTCGCGTGACGCTGGTACTGGGCGCCGATCTGTTCGTTGAACTGTTCGACAACGGAGGCGGCTTCGGAAAAAGAATATGCCCCCACCGACAACAAGGCGTAGGCGTCGGGTTCATTGCGGTCAGCCACATCGCGGGCCATGTCCGGAATTTGCAGAACGATCGCACCATGAAAAATGGACTGCGCACGCGTGATGCCATCGCTGAAATCGTTGTTGCGGTCGATCATGAATTCAGCAAATTCATCTATGAAGTTTGAAACCGCCGTCGCTGCGGTCAGCGCGCCGCCTGAGAAAGCGCCGAATGGCGTGTTCTGGAAGATCGTGTTCAGGTTGGCAAAGAGCTGCTCAATGCTCGCAGCCCAGGAGCTGACGCCCACCATTTGCGCAATGCCAATCTGGTTGGCGACCAGTCCTCGGTTGGTATAGGCAATAAAGTTGAGGTCGCGGCTAACCAGCGTTGCAGTGCTGTAGGCCACGTTGTCAGCCGTGTTCTGCAGACGAATTTTGTCGCTCATGACAGACCCGGAGTCATACATCACCCACAACGCCAGAATCACAGCAACAATGAAGATCACCGTCATGGGCATGACCTGACCTTTCTGCGTAAGTCGGCGGTGCTCTTGCATGATCCAGGTCCCTGTTCCGAAATCAGCATTGATAGCAAGACCTGCAGCATGTTCGGGCAGGTTTGCCGCAAACGGGGCGTGCGTGCGCGCCCGTGAGCCTCTCCTGATGTGGCTACGACAATGTCCCCGTCGGTCTGTCGCGGCCAATCAAACGAGGCGGGCTATACATGCGCCACACCCCCTCAGAGCATTATTGAACGTCGGCTTCGGTGTAATTATTCAGCCCGTACTCGTCTTGCGCTTCAGCCAGCGCGGCATCTGCACCTTCCTCTGCAGCCTCGCGCCCGGTGGTCACGTTCTGACCTGCTACCTGCTGTGCCATCTGTGCAGTCTGGCCGCGAACGGACTTGCCGAAATAAGAGAACGCGCCGATGGCGGCCAAAGCGATCAACGCCACGATGATGATGTATTCCACCATGCCCTGGCCCAGGATCTCCCGCGTCGTCTTGTATTGCATGAGCGTCTCTCCAATTCATTAATGCAATGGTGCTTCCGGTGTGCCGTTGCCGATCACGGTAGATGTTCCATGAACGACATTGCGCAAGAGACTTAGGTTGTCCCGGGGGGCGGCCTCTCACAACCCTGACAACCCACGTGTTTTGCAGAGTTCCGAGCGCCTCTGCCAATTGGGTCACACGCGGGGAGTCGATCTGCGATTGGGCCATTCCAGATTCGTTGCGCAATGGCCGGCGCAGCCGCGCCTCACCGGTGTCTCTCGACTCAGGGCAGATCGTCACTGACGATCGCGCTCTGCATTCGCACCGTCGCATCAGCAGCCACTGGCAGGTAGAACCCGGGAGCGATCCCGTCCTGCTCTAAACCGCTGATGGCGCTACATACAAGCTGCCGTGCGGATACGAACGCCGGCTGGTTCACGATCTGGAAAATCAACCTGTCCAGACCGGGCACAACCAGACGATGGCACCACAGGCTGCGAATCTTGAGCAAGTTTGCGTCTTGCAAATTAATCTGGCCGCTTCCGCTGTCCGATGAGAAATGGGCAAGCGTCCTCGGACGATATTTAAGGTTGTCGTTAGGAATGACGTTCTGCCACCGATAGTCTTCTTCGCCAGTTCTGCGAATCCACTGAAGCCTTTGCAAGCGGTCGAAGATTTCACGACTGGGGCTGACCAACTCCGCACCGATGCCCGGCAGTGCCGTCAATGTCTTTGCCCTGGCTACCGCCTGACTCAGACCGGTGCTGTCCCGTTGGCCCAAGGTATAGAGCGTTGCCATGTTGTTGGCCAATTCAGCTTCGATGGGGCCGGTCCGGGCGTGGTTCACCGCGCCGGCGCGCGCCGCCAGAAACGTCGCCGTATTGAGGGTGTGCTTGGTGCGATAGACGCGTGTCATCTCGAACAGGCCGGTCATCAAGGCCGCGAAGATCAGAAAAACCACTGCGAACTCGATTGCCCCGGCGCCGTGCTGCCGGTCAGGCCTCATTGATTTGTGGCGGCGCGACCAACGGTGTCCGCAGTGGCCTGCGAATCCGCTCCACTCAGGAGGCGCCCGTGCAGTTGATTGATGTGTCCGCGATAGGGGCTGTCCGCCGGTAGGACCTGGCTCGCTGTTTCGAGCGTCTGGATGGCCTGCTTGAGTTCGACCACGGCCAGGTTGTGCCAGAGGCGACCATCCTCGCGCGTGTACTTCAGGCCATCCTTGTACGCGCGCATGGCTGCTTCGAGCTGTGCCTGTCGCGTATAGATATTGCCAAGTTGCAGCCACACCTCAGGCAATCGCGGATGGCTGACACTGAGTTCGCGATACATGACTTCGGCATCCAGAAGACGCGCTTCCCGCAAGGCCAGACTGGCTCGCTCAAGTTTGTCTCGGAGAGGATCGCCGGCCTGCGGCGGCACGGCCCTGGAAGGGCCTACGCATGCCGACAACAGGGTGCCGAGAACCAGCATGCAAAGCACGATGCGCGTCATGGGCAAAACCTCAATTGCGATCCAACGTGGATGTTCCAATGTGTTGCGCCTCCCGCCCTCAACTCCACCACCTGCCTTCCCCTGGAACAAAGGCTGATCCGGCCCGGTGCAAGTTCAGCGCAGATGCGCAGCACGCGGCCCTCGGCCGAAAGGTGCAGCACGTCGATGGGATACTGCATGCCGAAGGTGTGAATCGCCTGGCAGCGGATGAACCACCATGCTTCTGAAACGCCGGGTTCTTCGTGGCCAATCAGTCCACGCAAACGAGAAAAAAAGCCAAAGGGTCTGACCGCTCTGGAAAACAGGACGCGATTCTGTGCATCGCAGAGCGTGCCACAGCAGAGCGTCTTACCGATCATGATCAGACGTCATGCAGCAGCTTCATCACAATCGGAAAACCGAGCACGATGAAGGTTGTCGGAAAAATGAAGGCCACCAGCGGGAAAATCAGTTTTACAGGCGCTTCCATGGCCTGCTTCTCAGCACGTTGGAATCGGTCGATGCGTTGTTGTTCTGCCTGCACTCTGAGCGTGGCGCCAACGCTGCCGCCGCTGCGCTCGGCCTGTGCAATGGCCGACACGACGCTGGTCACCTCACGCATCTCAAGCCGCTTCGCCATCGACTCCAGGGCCTCCACCCGGCCGGCACCCGCCTTGATGTCTCGATTGACCTTTTCCAGTTCCAGCCTGAAAAGTCCTTCCGGACCGTTGGCTGTGGCCTGGATCAAAGCGCCCGGAAGACTCAGGCCTGCTTCCACTGCCATGGTGATGAAATCCAGATAGGTGGGCAGCGTCTTGACGATGGAACGCTCACGCTTGCGCCGTGCCTCCTTGAGTTTCAGCAAGGGAACCATGCCGCCGAAACCGGCCGCCAACATCAGCCAGAACAGCGAGAAAATGTCGAGCATGCTCAGAGCGGATGCCGCCGCGGCTGCAAACAATGCTGCCGTGACGACGCGTAGCGACACAAACTGTTCCGCGCCCATGTTGTAGTTCAGGCCCGCGTGTACCAGCTTGCGTTGGATCTTTTCCAGGTACTCCACAGTAAGCCAGCGGCCAAAGTAGTACGAGACGAACAAGACCAGGGGCCAGACCACACGTGTGGGGCCGGAGAGTGGGTCCATGTAAGTGCGATCTGGGCCGCGCACCGTCTTGCGAAAGCTGTTGATGGCAAGCGCCGTCGTGGCAATGCATAGCAACGCCGTCGTGATAATCAGCATCGGCAGCGAATCAGACATCGATATTCACAATCTTGTAGATGAAGTGATAGCCAATGACTTCCAGTGTCACGATGACCGCAATGGTGGCCCAGCCGTACCATGCGTCGAACAGGTAGCTCATGGCGCGTGGCTCCATCTCCGACAAAGCGAAGATCAGGAAGACAGGGAGGCTGGTCATCACCAGGCCCTGCAGCTTTCCCTGCGCGGTCAGGCTGCGGATTTTGCCTTCCATCTGCAGGCGTTTTCGTAGAGTGTCGGAGATGCGCTCAAGCGTCTCGGCCAGATTTCCGCCAATCTCTCGCGACACTTTCATTGCCGCCGTCACCAGCTGAACTTCGACTTCAGGCAAACGCCTGTACAGGTTGTCCATGGCTTCGCCATAGGCAATACCCAGGCGCAGTTCTCGCAGCGTCAGCCCCAATTCCTGCGACAAAGGTGGCTGCTGATAAGCAATCATGGTTTCCATGGCCTGCGTCAGACTCAATCCGGAACGCAGGCTTGTGGCTATGGAGAGCAGGGCATCAGGCAATTGGGAAACGGCCTTGTTGAGACGTCGTCGACGCAGATACCAGTAAACCAACGGCGGCGATGCGCCCAGCGCAGTGGCTGACAGGAGGGCCAGGAAGGGGCCGCCGCCCAGTAGCAAGACCAGGCAGAACACCAGCAACAGCAACAACAAATTGGCCATGAAAAGGCGCGCCGGATCGATGAACAGGAACATGTCCGACAAATTGCGATTGGCGGCAATCTGGAATTCCCGGCGATAGATTCGGCCTGCATCGACCAGAATACGCGCTACGTAGTAGGCCGTGGCTGTTGCCAATGCGGCTACGAGCAAAGACAGCATCAGCGCCGCGTTCATGCTGGCTGCGTGCCTGCGGACTGAAAGATCGACATGTCCAGCCCAACACCGCGCGTGGCCAGATCTTCGTAGAATTCCGGAACCAGGCCGGTGGCTTCAAAGCGGCCTTGTACCCGCCCTCTTTCGTCGTATCCGGATTGGCGGAAACGGAACACTTCTGCCAATTGGGTGCGGCCGTTCTCCATGCCGGTCACTTCCGAAATGCTGGTCACTTTTCGCGAGCCGCAACTGAAGCGAGTTTGCTGAACGATGAGGTGAATGGCCGACGCAATCTGCTCGCGGATGGCGACAATGGGCAAGTCCATGCCCGCCATCATGACCATGACCTCAATGCGCGAAATGCAATCCCGCGCACTGTTGGCATGCGCGGTTGTCAGCGATCCGTCGTGGCCAGTGTTCATGGCTTGCAACATGTCCAGCGCTTCGCCGCCGCGGCACTCGCCGACCACGATTCTGTCGGGCCGCATGCGCAAACTGTTTCTCACCAGATCACGAATGCTCACGGCGCCCCGGCCTTCCTGGTTCGATGGCCTGGCCTCCAAGGACACCATGTTGGGCTGATACAAGCGAAGCTCCGCCGCGTCTTCAATAGTGACGATGCGCTCGCTTGGCGGAATGAAATTGGACAACACATTGAGCAGGGTCGTCTTGCCCGAACCCGTTCCGCCTGAGATCAACACATTGCGCCGCTGGTGAACGGCCACTTCCAGAAATTCCATCATCTGTCCGCTGACCGATCCGAAGGTCACCAGTCGTTCTGAAGTGAGCTTTTCCTTCATGAATTTGCGGATGGTCAAGCTCGGTCCCTTGAGTGCCAGCGGCGGAATCACCGCATTCACGCGGGAACCATCCTTGAGCCGCGCATCCACCATCGGCGAGCTCTCGTCAATACGGCGGCCCAGCGGCGCCACAATGCGCTGAATGGTGGCTTGGACAGCATTGTCGTCAGTAAAAGTGACGTCAGATTTTCTGATGCGACCGTCGCACTCGTAAAAAATCTCGCGGGCCGAATTGACCATGATCTCGCTGATCTCATCGCGGGCCAGCAGCGGCTCCAGCGGCCCTAGACCCACGGCTTCGGCGACGACTTGGCAGATCAACAAGGGGCGGTCAATGTTGGCTGGACAATCGCTTGCCGACTCCAGAATTTCGGATACCAGTTGCCGAGCGAGTTCACGCAGTTCTTCGTCGGACATCGCGCTCACGTTCAGACGGCGCAAGTCCATTTGTTCGTGCAAGCCTACTCGAAGGCGGACTCGCCACGTATGCAGCGTTTCTTCGTCTTTGCGAACTCGCTGTCCATCCACTGCTCCATGTTCATGGTCCTCAGTTGTTGTTCTCTTTGTTGGCGCTGGATCGTCTGAGTTCTGACCAGGACAGCCTTCGCCCTGGCTTCGAGCGGCTGGGCGAGCCGGAAGCCTTGGGACGACCTGAATCTGATAATCATGAATCTGAATCAGGTCGTCGGTGCCGAGCGGGCCGTAGTGTTTGATGCGAATTCCATTGACCCGGGTGCCTTCCTCGCTTTCCAGATCCTCCAGATAAAGCCCGTCCTCCTGCACAGCGAGGCGTGCATGCGAGGCCTCAACCCGCCAACCCTGGAGTACTACACCGCAATCAGGGGCCTTGCCGATGACACAGACTGAGTCCGAAAAATGAGCATCCGATACAGCGGTACCGCGAGAAGTCATGACACGGACTTGGAACATGTTTTAACGACCTCTATCTGAGGGCAAATTGCACGAGACCTGACGATTGATAGGCGTCGCTGCATTTCATCTGGACAGCGCTACTTGTTTTGATTCGTGCGCCAATTGAAATCATCAGATGCGCAATAATCAATTCAAATCAGAAAGCGCATTAGAAAGGCGTGGCATTACACGTATTCCTCCAGTGCTCTGGTGCCTGTTGCCGAACTAAATGCGCTTGGCGGGCCTTCGGAGAGGCCCGCCCGGACAGAGCAAGTGCTGCGCTCTTGTTGCGGTAGTCCGATCGCCGTTCTAACCCTTCTTAGGGTGTTCCGCGTCTTCAGCCACATGGGAACGGCGAACATGGTCGCGTTCCCCGCTTCCTTCAACGATCAGAAGGCGAAGAGCAACTAGAGGAGCTTGAGAACACGTGCTCGTGCAATTGCGGCAGAGCGGCTAGGTACGCCGAGTTTGCGATACAAATTTTGAAGATGTCCTTTGACTGTGCTGACGCTGAGGTCCAGCCGATCTGAAATATGCTGATTGGATAGGCCGGCCTCAATCAATTGCAACAGCTCCATCTGTCGTTTGGTAAGTGGTTCGCTCAACTCGGATTCAACCGCGCCTGCGATCAGTCTTTCGTTCAGGCTGGGGTCGCTCAAAGGCAACTGCGCACACAGCTTTGAGAACAATTCGCGCTCCTCGCTTCTTGCAAAGCCCCAGGCGGACGGGCGTGTGTCTTCTATCAGCGGTGCAAGCTCTCTGGCCCGGTCTGCAAACGGCCGCAAGATGGCGTGACTGGCCGCGAGATTGATCGCTTGTATCAGGCGTCGAGTCGATGTTTTCAGGTTGCCGTTCTTGAAATGAAGAATGCACTGCATGAGTCGCGCGTCTACCATCCGGGCGGTGCGGCCTTCCGCTTTGGCTCGCTCAAAAACTTCAGAGATCAGCGGTTCTGTGTCAGCTGGCAGGTGCGGCTCACTCAGTTTCACATCTGCCAGGGTAGAACTGTAGATGTCCCATCCATGCCCCCGGCAAGCCCAGTCGGGTAATGCGTCGTCGTGAATGGAAACAATGCCCAGCGTCCTGGCGCGACGCTGTGCCTCTTCTTCGTGGCCGAGGCGAAGCAGGCGGCGTATCCAGTGGCATCCAACCAGATAGGCCAAGCGCAATGGATAGTGGCTGACGATCTGGTCGATGTTCGCAACCCAGTCCCGGTCGGTGAGCGGGTTGGCGCAGAGCTTGATGGCAGCGTCCATGCCGCTGGACAGCGCATCGATGAAGCCATGCGATTGCGCGGTTCTGAATCCCTGTTGAATCAATGTGCGTGCTTGCTCTTCTTCGCCGGTCTCGATGAGACAGGTGGCTGCCAGCAAGGCAATCGTGCCGCAGATTCCGGCGCTGTCGCCGAGCTCGCCGGGCAGCACCTTGAGTGATGCAAGCAATGGTTGGATGGCTTGTTCGTAGTGACCTTCCATGACCGATGGCAATGCCGTGAGTGCCGTGGTCCAACCGAGTGCATAGTGACTTTGAGCCTGCAGCGCAGAGGTGTTTCCTGCACGGATGCTGTCGCGAGCAGTGAAGAAGTCGTACACGCTGGAGCTGTAGATGCTGCGAATGCAGCGTGCCACGGTGATGTCGAAAGGATCATCTGTCCATCCGCTTTCGAGCCACCGCATGGCCTTGTCATTGGCATCGGCGAGCGCGTCGGTAAAGACATCGATGCACATGCGAATGATTTCAAGTCGCCGCTCGATGTCACGCAGATTGGCTTCTTCTCCGGGCAGACCGCGGGTGCGATCGATGCGGCGCGCGAGTCGTGCAAGTTGGTGGCGTCCTTCGTCGTAGCGTTGGTTCAGGACCAGCGCCCAGACATACCAGTACTCCGCTTCCCAGCCCAGCGTATTGCCCTGGTCCAGGAGGCGCCGGGTCCAGACGATGTACTGTGGAATATCTCCCTGATTTCGCACGAGCGCTTGTGCACTGCGCTCAAGCACTCTCACCGCAATATCGGATGCGCCACCTTCGATGGCGTATTCGATGGCCTGTCTCCATTTGCCCTGCTCTTCACACCATTGAGCAGCACGTGTCATCAGTTGTGCGCGATGTGCCGAGCTCAATTCAATCTGACCTTCGCCGCGCAGGCACTGCCGCATTAATCCATGCAGCCGGAAGTCACGACGGTTCCGGTCCAGCGGCATGACAAACAAGTTGTGGTCGATCAGGTAATCAATATGCTGCTGTGCTCTGGAAGACTTGGTGACAAATGCAGCCAGCGGCGCGTTGAAAGTTTCCAGCAAGGCGATGGAAAGCAGAAAGGCGCGCAGCTCGGAGGGGAGTCCATCCAGAACCTGCCGATTGAGCAACGCCACCAGATCCTGATCGGAGCCTGAGAACTGCTTGAGCAAGGTTTCAGGTTCATCGCTCTTGGCCATCACGATTTGCATCATGCGGACCGCGGCGGGCCAGCCCTCGGTTTGCTCAAGAATGGCTTGCAGATGCTGGGGGCCAAGTTTGTCTGCCAGCGTTGCGCCCAGCATGCTGGCAACGCCTTCCAGGTCCAGACTCAGGGCAGAGAATCCGATTTCCCGCACGCGGCCTTCGAGCTTGGCGCGGACCAGGTTCATCGGAATGGCTGCAGTGCTCGACACGATGAAGCGCGCTTCATCCTGCGTCTCGAAGATCAACCGATCCAGCAGCTGTCGCAGTCGGGGATCATCACAGAAGTGAAGGTTGTCGATGAAAGCGGTAAACGGCACCGCCATGGACCGGATCAGCCGCAGCAGCCGGTCCACCCGGGTTTCCCACGCGTCTCCACCGCGAAATAGCGCCTGGGTGGGATGCGTCTGGTGGCGCAGGCTGCGGGAATGACCCTCTAGATAACCGAGCAGGTCTTCCAGCTGCGTGTCGCGCTCTTCGAGTGTGGTCCAGTAGCATTTCTGCCCCTCGGCCTCGAGAGTGCTGTACAGCGTGGTCATCAGGACGGTCTTGCCATAGCCCACTGGCGCAACAATGGCCTGAAGTTTGGCCGAGCCAGACAGGGACTGAGCGTCTGCCAGCGCCTGGGTGAGCACCGGCTTGAACGGGTAGTGCGGCGGCTCCTTGGGTGGTTTGGGGGCCGCGACGGCGGGCGAGGAAAAGTCCATTCCGTCATCTTGCGACCTTGGGAGTCTCAAAACCAGTACTTAAGTACCGCATGGAGTCCGCAATAGGCTCGTAGCATCCCATTCTGAAAGCAAACCACGACGAGCAGCGCCGCTGCCACCGCCAGGAGACGGATATGCCTACCCCCATCAGCGAAATTGATGTTGAGCTTGCCCGGTCCATGCCCTTGGACCAGATCGACGTCAGCAAGCCAGAGCTTTATGCCCGCGAGGGCTTGCACCCCTACTTCGAGCGTCTGAGAGCGGAAGATCCCGTCCACTTCTGCCCGGAGAGCGACTACGGGTCTTTCTGGTCGATCACCAAGTTCAACGATTGCATCGCAATTGATACCAACCACAAGCAGTTTTCGTCCGACCACAGCAATGGCAGCTTCGTGTTGGACGACACCACGCTGCAGGCGGTCGAAGGTGGTATCGAGATGCCAAACTTTCTGGGCCTTGATCCCCCCAAGCACGACGTGCATCGCATGGTCTGCAGCCCCATTGTCGCGCCGCACAATCTGCTCAACTTTGAGCAGCTGATAACCGAGCGCACGCGCAAGCTCATCAGCGAATTGCCAGAAGGCCAGACCATTAACTGGGTCGAGCAGGTGTCCATTCCGCTGACCACAATGATGCTCGCGACCATGCTCGACTTTCCGTTTGAGGACCGCGCCAAGCTCACTCGCTGGTCAGATATCGTGACCACGCGTCCCGGCTTTGGTCTGGTGGATACCTGGGAGGAGCGCACGGCTGAACTGATGGAATGCCTGGGCTATTTCCAGAACCTGTACGACGAGCGCAAGAAACTACCGCCGAAGAATGATCTGATTTCAATGCTGGCGCATTCGCCAGAGATGGGCGAGCTCACGCCCACCGACTTTCTCGGCATTCTCGTATTGCTGATTGTGGGTGGTAACGACACTACCCGAAGCTCCATGTCCGGCAGTGCGCTGGCCGCGCATCTGCATCCGGAGGAGATCACCAAGGTCAAGAATAATCGTGCCTTGCTCGCCAGCATGGTGCCCGAGATTGTGCGTTGGCAGACGCCGATCTCACACATGCGTCGCACAGCCATCGAGGATGTGGAATTCCGCGGCAAGACGATCCGCAAGGGCGACAAGGTCGCCATGTGGTATCTGTCTGGCAATCGCGATACCGACGTCATTGACCGGCCGATGGACTTCATTGTTGACCGTCCCCGTGCCCGTCATCACCTCTCATTCGGTTTCGGCATTCACCGCTGCCTCGGAAATCGTCTTGCCGAGATGCAGCTGCGCATCCTCTGGGATGAGTTCCTGAACCGCTTCTCGAAAATTGAGCTGGCCGGAGACATTGTCCGCGTCCCGTCGAATCTCATACACGGTTATATCGATCTGCCCGTGCAACTCTCTCATTGAGCTGCGGCCAAAAAACTAATTCAGGAGAAACAAAATGCCGAAGGTTGTCTACATTACTTCGCAGGGTGAAGAACGGGTTGTTGATGTTCCAGTTGGCACCTCATGCATGGAAGGCGCCGTTCAAAATCTCGTGCCCGGCATTGATGGCGACTGCGGTGGCGCGGCCGCCTGCGGCACTTGCCACGTCCACGTTGATCCGAATTGGATCGACAAGACAGGTGTCGCCGAAGATGACATGGAAGTACAAATGCTGGACCTGACGGATGGCTCTGCGAAGGACAGCAGACTGGCCTGCCAGATTGTGATGACAAACGAGTTGGACGGTCTGGTGCTGCGCATGCCCGAAAGCCAGCACTGAGATGCCGATGAATGCGGATTTTGTCATCGTAGGTGGTGGATCGGCTGGGTGCGTGCTCGCCAACCGATTGAGCGCAGACCCGGCGGTCCAGGTCCTTCTCATTGAGGCTGGCCCCTCAGACAAACACCTCCTTTACAGAATGCCCGCAGGCTTCTTCCCGCTGATGAAGGCGGGCAAGGGCAATTGGAATTTCCATACTGTCCCGCAGAAGCACGCCAATGGTCGGGTGCTGTACTTTCCACGGGGAAAAGTCCTGGGTGGTTGCAGCGCAATCAATGGATTGGTCGTTTCGCGCGGCAATGCTGGCGATTACGACGCCTGGGCGGAAGCCGGTAATGATGGGTGGTCTTACGCTGACGTACTCCCGTATTTCAAACGACTCGAATCCTTTCCAGAAGGCAACCCGGCTTTTCGTGGCCATGACGGTCCGGTCAAGATTACGCGACCGAAGCTGGAAACCATGAACCCGACAGCCAAGGCCTGGATCGATGGCGGGCAACAGGCCGGTTACCCGTTCATTGAAGATATGAACGAAGGCGATCCGTTCGGGGTAGCGCAGATGCAGGGCAACTACGCCAATGCGCGGCGTCAGAGCGCTTCTGCCTGCTATCTGGAGCCCGCTCAGAAGCGTCCCAATCTCAAAATACTGACCGGCGCTCTGGTCAAGCGCATTGTGATCCAAAGCGGCCGGGCCGCTGGCGTTGAGGTTGTCGTCAGCGGAAAGGCCCAGTTAATCGAAGCCGGGCAGGAAGTTCTGCTCGCGGCCGGTGTCGTCAACTCACCACAAATTCTGCAACTCTCCGGTATCGGGGCGGCGCGCGACATCACGCCGCACGGCATCAAGATGCAACATGAATTGCCCGGCGTTGGGCAGAACCTGCAGGATCACATCGCAGTTGCGGTCAAGCAGCGCATCACCAAACCCGTGTCGATGCTCGGTGATCTCAAGCTTCACCGTATGGCCAAGGCAGGACTGCAGTATCTCTTGTTCAAATCCGGGCCAACGACGGTGAGTGCGCTGGAGGCCTGGGCTCACCTCAAGACGCAAGCCGGCCTGGACTATCCAGACCTTCAGGTCTACTCCGTCCCGATCATGTACAACGACCATGGCAGGGACATCATTCCCGAGCAGGGCTGCATGGCCGTGATGAATGGCAGTCGGCCGCAAAGCGTTGGCAGCGTCCGAATCCAGTCCGGTGACCCCACCATCTCGCCCCTGATCGATCCGCAGTATTTGAGTGCGCCGGAGGATATGCGGGTCCTTCGTGATGGCATTCGCATGGTTCGAAATATCTTCGCGCAGACGGCCTACGACGGTTTGCGTGGCGATGAATACGCGCCGGGCGATGCCGCGCAATCAGACGACGCACTCGACGAATACATTCGCGCCAACGCCAATTCTCTTTATCACCCGGTCGGCACTTGCAAGATGGGCACCGATGATCAGGCTGTGGTGGACCCCCAGCTCAGGTTGCGTGGCGTGGACGCATTGCGTGTTATCGATGCATCCATCATGCCCAGGCTGTGCAGCGGTAACACCAATTTTCCGGCCATGATGATTGCCGAGAAAGCTGTCGACATGATCCTTGGAAAAGCTGCATGACCATGCGTCGATCCGATGCAAAACCTTCAACTCTGAGAAGTGTTGCCGCGAAACCTGCTACGAACCCGCTGCGTTCGTGCAGTGAAACACTCGACCCTGAGCTTGAACTAAAGATCATCACGGCATTCTGGAGTGACGCTCTGAACCTTACAGAAGAGGAAGCGAAGCCGTTTATGAACTCCTTGCGCGAAGATCAAACGAGCATCGTCTCTGAACGACAACCAGGAGGTCATCCCTCATGAAAGAAATGGGTGGTGCAGACGAATCCTGTCCATTCTCATTCAACTTTGATCCTGCCACGTTCAAGGTTGGGGACATGGTCAGTTACCGCGTGCCAGAGAAATTTCCTGATTTTCCTTTCGTTGGAACGCTGCTTGAGGTGCATGAAGACTACGTCATCATCTCGCCGAATGATCCGACGCAGCCTGACATCAGAATGCGCGGTACAAGAGAGGCAAGGCCAAACGTCGCGGCATCAGAAATCATTTCGACCTGAGTGCTCAGGTCAGAAGAAGCCTGTGCAAAGGGCTGTCGAGGAGAAGCGACCCATGTTGTCGAATGCTTTGGCCCAGCAAGGGCCCAATAAGGATCACCCATCGCCGGAGTGGATCGCCCAGCTTCGCAAGCGATTTCAGCTCGAAGCGCCAGTAGACGCCTTGCTCACTCGCAAGTTGCGGCGGCGATCTGGCCCGGCGTATGTACCTGTCAGGCTTGAGCAGCTTTGTGCAGGCATCGAGTCACTCTTGCGCACTCAGGTCAGAGGTGCGTTCAAGGTGAGCGAGGCGCACTGGCTCTCCGGGGGCGCATCGAAACTTCAGATGGCCTTCTCCCTAGAGTGGGAACGTCCTGGTGTCGGACCTGAGAAAACGGCAATGGTGCTTCGCATGGAGCCTGCAGAATCCATCGTTGAGACCAGCCGCCTGCGCGAGTTCCAGCTGATCAAATCCATGGAGGGCATCGTGCCAGTTCCGCCGGTATTCTGGTGCGACGAGTTAGGTGAGCATTTGCCCCATCCGGCCCTGATCTACGGTTTCGCCACCGGCGTAACCAAGCCCAGCAATGCGGTCAGCAATGTTTCCGGGGCCGGCACCCAGCTCACACCCGAACTGCGCAAAAAGCTCGCACCACAGTTCATTGATCACCTGGCCAAGATTCATGGGCGCGACTGGGCGCAGGCTGACCTTAGTGCCTTCCAGGCACCGCAGCCTGGCAGTACTCAGTGTGCTGCCTGGGGCGTGGATTGGTGGGAGCGCGTTTGGGAGGAGGATGGCGACGAAGAGATTCCATTACTTCGCCTCGCAGCGAACTGGATGCGGCGCAATCTTCCAGAGTTGCCCGACCCCGTCATCGTGCATTCCGATTACCGTCTGGGGAACTTCCTGTTCACCGAGCACGACGCTCGAATTACCGCCTGGCTCGACTGGGAACTGGGTCGCATTGGTGATCGTCATCAGGATCTGGCCTGGACCACCAGTCGAGCTTTCGCCAACGTTGATGTTGACGGCAAGACACTGCTCGTCTGCGGCATGGTGCCCGAAGCGCAGTTCCTCGAAGAGTATGAACGTGCATCCGGCGCGTGCGTCAATGCACGCACGCTCCACTGGCACAAGATCTATAACAATTTCAGCCTGGCGATTCTCCTGATCGGTAGTGGCTACCGTGTGGCACGCAACGGAAAAACCCATCAGGACGTATTGGTGACCTGGTTAATTGGTATCGGGTACATGGTGCTCGACCAGATGCGCGTACAACTTGAACAAGGAGCCTGACCATGCAGCTTCGATCCGAAATCCAGCTGAAAAGCATGATCAAGGCTATGCAGGATGTCGTCATCCCGGCACTTGATGATCGTAATCGCCTGGCCGTTGAGCAAGCGCAACTGGTGACCGGAATGCTGGGCCTGATGCAGCATCAGATGCCGCTCCAATATCGGTTTGATCGCGACGAACTCAAGCGACTTATTGAAACTCTCGAGGGATGCAGGCTGTTGTGTGAGCAGGATGCAGGCCTTTCAAGTCACCTCGAGCAGCACAAGCGCCTGATCGCCGAATCGCGTGTCGTTCTGGAAGGAAGCAAAGTTGATCCAGATGGATTGCAGCAAGCGGTTCGCGCACTGCGGTTTCGCATCGGTGAACTGGTGAGCCTCGCTAACGAACATGCTTCAGAAGGGACTCGAATACAGATCGAGAAGAATGTTCTGGCAGCGTCTGGTGCTCAGTTGCTTCGTGACCGGGCGCTCCTGGCCCCGCAAAAATGGGAGCCGGATCCAGCCGCTTTGCCGAACATTGAGTCACTGTTGTCGCAGGGAGAATCCTCGTGAATCCGGACCATGCCAGGTACGAAGGCTTCATTGCGGGTAATAAAGAACCGCGTTGGAACCAGAGCTGGTACTACCAGGCCTATGATCCCGTGACACGCACGGGCGCGTTTATCCGTATTGGACTGTTGGAGAATCAGCATGAGGCCAACACCTGGTTGATTGTCTTTCGCGATGGTCGTCCATTGTTCACACGTACAAATCTGAACTTGCCGGGCACGTCTCAACGACCAGCGGATGGCATCACCATCGCCGGCATGACCATCACCGCAGAAGTACCGCTAAAGCGCACGCGCATTCAGTTCGAGTCCGCCGACTTCTCTCTGAATCTTGTGTGGAATGAGTTGGCCCCCATGGAAGACTGCATTGCTATGACTCAGGATGCAGAAGGCTCGTTCGCGCGGGAAGTCGCACACATTCATCTGGAAGGCACGTCCACAGTTACCGGAGAGCTGGTTCATCGCGGGGAGAGTTCCGCGTTCGCTGGCACCGGTTTTCGAGATATTGCTGCCGGTGTACGCAACTGGGATGGTCTCAAGCACTATCGCCTTGCCTGGCCGGTCTTCGACAATGGAATGGCCTTCGCCGGGGTGCATGGCATCTCAACCGCGGGTCAGTCTGCGTGGATGCGCATGATGTATGACGGTCAGCGCTGGATCAGGGTCAAGCACGTGGATGACGCCATGATTTTCGATGATGAAGGTTTTGCAGTCACTAGTGCAAAATGGACGTTTACCGATGAGCAAGATCGGCAATGGGGCATGAACGGCAAGCCGCTGTTCAACTGGTTGTTCCCGTTCGATACTTTTGTTCTGAGAGAGCAGTTAATGGAATTCCGTCTTGACGACGGAACAATGGGCTATGGCCTCTATGAGACCGGTTACCGCTTGCCGTGGACGGGTCTGTGAAAGAAGGGAATTACGGATGTTGAGTCAGCGACCTGTTTACAACGAAGAACATGAGATGTTCCGCGATGCCGTCCGTGGCTTCGCCAAGTCTGAAATTGCGCCGCATTTTGATCGATGGGAAGAGGCCGGTGTCGTTGATCGCAGCTACTGGACAGCAGGGGGCGCAGCTGGACTCCTGTGCGCGAATATTCCGGAGGAGTATGGCGGTGCGGGAGGTTCGTTCAAACACAACTGCGTTGTTGTTGAGGAACTCGCCTACGCCGGCTTTGCAGGTCCGATGACGGATTTTTCCGTCCACAGTGATGTGTGTGCAGGCTACATGCTCAATGCAGCAACGAAGGAGCAGAAAGAGAAATGGCTGCCACGCATGGTCAGCGGCGAAACGGTCTGTGCCATCGCAATGACCGAACCTGGAACGGGCAGCGATCTGCAAAGTGTGCGGACACGGGCCGTGCTGGAAGGAGATCAATATCGGATCAACGGCGCCAAGACCTTCATCAGTAATGGTCAGCATTGCGATCTGGTGATCGTGGTGGCACGCACCTCGGATGCGCCGGGTGCCAAGGGCATCAGCCTGATTCTGGTTGAGGCCGATCGACCCGGATTCCGACGCGGTCGCAATCTGCACAAACTCGGACATCTCTCTGCTGACACGTCGGAGCTATTCTTTGACGACGTGATGGTTCCAGCAAGCAATCTCATGGGCGGCGAAGGCACCGGCTTTGCCACGCTGATGACGGAACTGCCGCAAGAGCGTCTGATCATTGCCTATCAGTCCATGGCGTCGGCCCAGCGCGCCTTCGACATCACCGTAGACTATGTGCGCAATCGAAAGGCCTTTGGCAAGACGGTCGGAGAATTCCAGAACACGCGATACAAGCTGGCCGATCTCAAGGCAGACCTCGCGGTGGGTTGGGCTTTTGCAGATCAGTGCCTGGAGAAACACGTCCTCGGCCAACTCTCCGCGCTGGATGCCTCCACTGCCAAGCTGTGGTGCACCGAAATGCACGGCCGCATGGTGGACGCCTGCGTACAATTTCACGGCGGCTACGGATTCATGCGGGAATACGAAATTTGCCGGCTCTACGCCGATGCCCGCGTGCAGCGCATATACGGCGGGACCTCAGAGATCATGCGCGAGCTGATCTCGAGGAGTCTCTGACCGGCGTTCGGGGCAGCCGGAGCTGCACGCGCGGGCCAGACCTCCAGTGGCCGGCTAATTCCGCCTTCGCTCTGGTGGAGTGATATTCACCGGCGGGCATCGCCTTGCGATCTGATGTGAATCAAATTGATTCAGGCTAATCGCTGAACCTTCATTGCTAATGTCGTTCGGCCGAAGTGCCTTGCGCGAGCGGCGTGGCCGCTTTCCCAGATGCGCCTGCGGGTCGCCTATACGTCCTAGCAGAGCATATTGGAGCCCCGCGTGAAACGGGAAGGCATACGAAAAGCGCTATATTCGAATGGTCTGGCCCCCCATCAAATGATGGGGGAGAGGCTCATAAACCTTCGTAGAATGCCAAAGCACTATAGGACGAATGCACCGTCTCAAAGGTTAGCGCGCAGCCCAGAGAATGCATAAAACGCGACCGGAATGCATCGATGGAGGGGTCAATGAAATCAAACGTGCAGGTCCGCGACAATTACATCGCGACGAAGCTGATACCACCGCGTTGGGATGAACGCGGAGTGCCACGAAAGTTGGTTCTGGAGCAGCTGAAGGATCCCGATCACCGTCTGTCAGTCATTTCCATCGTGGCCGCGGCCGGTTCAGGCAAATCAACCCTCATGGCGGAATTGCACAGTGTTCTGAGCCAAAGGGACGCGGCGACTTGCTGGATCAGTATCGATGCTGATGACAATAATCCGGCTACATTTGCTGCTTATTTCATCGCCGCTCTAAACGAGATTGAGCCTTTGGGTGAGGGGCAGGACTTTGCCATTCAGAAAGATTTTCCCATCCGGGCTTTTGATGAGCTGTTTGAAGAGCTCGTGGTGTATGTATCAAATATCAAGCACCATGCAGCGATCTTCATCGACGACTTTCAGCACATCACCGATCCGCAGGTCGTCGCCTTTGTAGAGCGCTTGATTGCGCATCTCCCTGTTCGGGTCAAGGTCATTATTGCAAGCCGAACCAGGCTGCCCATGGAACTTGGCCGGGCTCGGGTTTCCGGTATCGTTGCTGAGATAGAGCAAGATGATCTCAACTTCAATGCTCTGGAAGCGAGAGACTTTCTTCGCCAGTCTCACAATCTGGAGCTGTCGACAGAGGATGTGGAATCGCTCTGGTCGACCACGGAAGGGTGGGCAGCTGGAATGCAGCTCGCGGCACTGGCACTGCGTCGCAATCAAGGCGGCGCAAGTGAATTGGTCCAGCAGTTCTCAGGACGCGACAAAGACCTGATGACTTATCTTGCTCAGAGCGTGCTCAACAGTCAGCCCGAAAGTGTCAGATTATTCTTGCTGCGCACAGCACCGCTGCGTCGGATGTGTGCTGACCTTTGTGCAGTTACGTCGGGCCACCCCAATCCGAACGAGATGCTCGTGCATCTCGAACGTTGCAAATTGTTCATTATTCCACTCGATCGCACAGGGCAGTGGTACCGCTACCACCATCTCTTCGGCGACTTCCTAAAGAACCAACTGCGCCAGGCTGATCCGAAACTCTTTGAGAGTATCTGCGAACGTGCTGGCGCATGGTGCGAGGAACAAGGCCAGATAACAGAGGCCATACAGTACGCGCTGGACGCGCATCAGTTTGACAAGGCAACTGATTTGATCGCAACTCGGGCACTGAATTTCTCGCAACAAGGGGAGCACTACACCGTGCTCGACTGGATGCGGCGATTGCCCGTTGAATACCATATGCGCAGACCAGAAATTGGCTTGAGTCACGCATGGGCTTGCGCATTTTCAAGAGACACGCCGCTGTCCATGGAGCTGTCCAATCAGGTCATTTCACGTCTGCGCTCGAAGAAGCGATCCAGTGAATGGAGTCTCACTGAGGCGGAACGAGAGCGTCTGCAGTTCTTTGCAGAGGCCGTACAGGCGGTTGCAAAGACAGGGTCCGACGAGCTCAATGTAGGTAGTGCCCATGCAGAGCAACTGAGAAAGCACTGCCCCGAAGAGGAACCTTTTGTCATTGCTTCGGCATGCAACTGCATCAGTTACAACCATCTTGCCCGGCGAGACTTCGCAAGCGCGACTCGAGTCTCCGCCGATGGCTACCTCTATGGTCAGAGGGCAGCCTCGACCTATGCCATGGTTTGGGCAGACATTATTCATGGCATGGCAGATATTGAGCTTGGAAAGCTCAAGACTGCCCAGGAACACGCGCATCGATCCAAGCTGACTGCCGGTGGCACATCCACGATGAAGAGTTGCTCGGGCGCAATGGCGGCTTTGTTGCATGCTGAAATTACGACGCAGCGCTGTGACTTCCAGCAGACCCAGCGATACATGGAAACCGGAAGATCTTTCGCGGTCATCTTCGGAATGGTCGAGATTCTTCAGCTGGCCTATCGCAACGACGCCAGAGTGTGTGCGTGGACCAGCAATCTTCCGCAGGCTCGCTTGGTCCTGGAGCAAGGTCGCGCGATGGCGCTCAAGTCCAACTACCCGAGATTATTTCTCAGCCTAGCCATAGAAGAGGTCGCGCTTCTGATCATGGCCGGGCAGCTGGACGAAGCGACCGAAACCGCAAACGCCTTCAGTTTGTTTGAGGAGTCCGATTCCATCCACAACTTTGATGCGTCCAACGCGCTCAAGAATCAGCTCAAGCTCCTGCGGGCGCGTTTGGTACTCCTCGGCGGTGATGCCCCGCAGGCACTCCGGCTCCTTTCACAACTGCAATACACACTTGGCACCGATGTGGACACCAACCTCCACCTGACACTACGCGCCGCCAAGGCTATGGCGCTGTGGCAGATGGATCGTCACGCAGAATCAGTGCGTGAACTTGACCGTGCCATGGCGTCGGCGGCCAGTGAAGGCTGCGCGTATCCGATCGTCAGTTGTGGCCGAGGCCTTCTCCCCATCCTCAAAGCGATTGAAGAGAAACGGGATGCGCCAATTCATCGTGATGGAGAAGCCATCGCGCGTCTGGGACGATTGATGGTTTCTGTTTTGTCAGGAAAGCAATCAGAGTCCATCGAAAGCGCTCCAGCCCAAGAACCTGCGCCGGTACAGAACGACGCGTTGACCATGCGCGAGATTGAATTGCTCCGCCTTGTGGAGTCAGGTCTTCGGAACAAGAAGGTCGCAGATATGTTGCTGATCTCCGAGTCCACGGTGAAGTGGCACCTGCACAATATCAATGAAAAACTAGGAGTCGCCAATCGCACAGCCGCTGCTGCGAAGGCGCGCGAGATGATGCTCCTCTGACTGAACAGGTTCTCCTCGGTTTATTAAGAAACAGATCGCAGATGCGGGATCTGCGTGTTCGAATAGAGCCTCATCATTTCTATGAGCAGATGGCATCCCACCAGTGGGCGGGGAGCGACTGCGACACTACCCATCGTTTGGTGGGTCACAAAGTATTTTTCCAATCTCAGACTTCGCGCCTAACACTTCCTGAGCCAAGTTCGACAGGCGATATCCGCCACGCTAGGCCAAAACAAGCAAAGAAAGGAACCGGAGCTTCTGATGAGCGATGCAACCGCTGCAGTGAAAGATGCGACTGAAGTCACCATGCGCTACGTTGATCGAGATGGTGCAGAGCGAGAAGTTACGGCAAATGTCGGAGAAAGCCTGATGACGGTAGCAACTGGAAACAAGGTGCTTGGCATTGACGGGGATTGCGGTGGAAACTGCGCTTGCGGGACATGCCATGTGCTGATTGAGTCGCAGGTAGCGCTGACTCTCAATCCGCCAGATGCTGTGGAGCGCGAGCTCCTCGAATTCATCGGCAGCGACGCCAGCAAGGGTTACCGCCTAGGATGTCAGGTCACAGTTACTCGTGCTCTGGCAGATGCAAAAATCACTGTCGCCACGACCTGAACCGACAAGGCGCGGAGCGAGCAACCGCGGAAGTAGGGATCGCATTTCGCGCAACCCATTTCCAGTGGGGCAGTTCCACGCCTCTGAAATACCCAGTCATCGCCGGTTTCCGTTGAGTCAATGGAAGGGCGTTCCTGTGCCTTCTTCGACGCGGTAACGATGATGAAAGAACTAAGCGAGGGCACGAAATGCAGTCCTTCCGTCATCTCTTTACATCTGTACCCGTACCGACCCATCAAACGATGGGTGCAACCCAAAGCACGCAAAACGAGACTTTCTCGATCCAGATATAAGGAGCGAGAACATGAGCCAGATTCAAGGTCATCCTATGGATGATTTCCCTGTCCGACCGCTAAAGTTTGCAGTTGAGGGTATTGGAGAGCGAGATCCAATCTGGAGTCGAACGCACCCGCGCTTTGCGATGTTTCTTAATGCTTTCAGCGTCCATGTTCCGTATTTCGAGCGGTACTTGATTCGGTCCATGACCAGAGCGAAGGCTCACATCAGCGACCCAACGCTGCTGAGAGATATCACGGGAATCGTTGGTCAGGAAGCGCACCACGCGAAAAACTTCGTTGAGTTCAATCGCGCGCTGGCCAGGCACTATCCAAAGATTGCCCAGCACGATGCCGATGCGAACCGCTACTTCTCTGAGCGCGCGAAGAATGACGACCTCAAGACAATGGTGGGCTTCACGGCAGGCTATGAAACTTTCACATTCCTCGGCGGTGCAATCATCCTGCAGAACTATAAGAAATGGTTTGCAGACTCAGATCCCGTCATCAAGGCGATGTATGTCTGGCATCAGGTCGAAGAGATCGAGCATGGATCAGTAGCGTTTGAGGTCTACCAGCATCTCTTTGGTCAGCATGAGTGGTATCGAAAGCGCATGGTGCTCGGAGCGCTATTGCACATTGCCAAAGAAGCGATCAAATCGTGCAGTCATATGTCATGGATAGCGGGCAAGAAAAGAAGTCCTTTCAAATGGATCAAAGACATGAGCTTCTGCATCTACTTCTTGAGCTTGTTCGTCATCAATGCGCTTCCAGTTTTCCGGAAGGGATATCACCCTAAGCGGCATCCCATTGCCAATCGCGAACAAAATCCGATACAGATTGCCTGGCGGCGTTACGAGAAAGCAGGTGGAAATGTGCTCGAAATCGATCACCTAAAGATGGCCCAGATTCTTGAGGTGTCCACGCAGGAATGAGAAAGCAAACTAGCCGCCATGACGCTAGATTTTTCTCCGGACCTGCGATCGGGGCGGCATAGAACCTGTACGGCCGTGCAAGAGTATTGGGTCGAACGGTGAATCCAAAGCGTGCTTGTACCGATGAGAACAAGCCTCTAGCTGAAGTAAAAATTCATAAAGCCTAGAGCGAGGAGGTGTCACCGGAGTACAAAGCCTTGCTCTTCCTCTGCGTGATAAGGCTCTGTTTATTCCTCTCGCCCAAATATTTTTTCTCATTGGGAAGCGGCGTAGAAAAAGTTCAGCAAGCAGGCCTTCCAACTGTACAAACGATGGGTGCTTGGTCGGAACTCATCTAGAAATATAGGACAACGTCATTCTCCATCGGATCTGCAGCGAATCGCTCTCCGATGCAGATGAAACGACAGAAGGACTACGAAAGAGGAGGAGCTCTGCGTGGATCAACAAAAGTTCAAGGTGCTCGGAGCGAAGCTCTGGTCACAGTTGCTCAGAAGGTCGGTGGCGATGCGCTCAGGGTGTCGTTCCAATCCATCACGTGCCGATCCGGCGTGCCGGAATCTCAGTTGAGTACTGGCGACTAACCTGAGCTCCGCACACGAAACTCTCATTCATCTAAACCTCATAAGAATGCAGATCAGGACGTTGGTCAGGCTCTGCGCTTTAGGAAAAACATAGAAATTCCGCTGGTAGAAATATATGAACCATAAGACCCTCAGATTCAGAATCGCCAGTTGGGTATTGCGACATAGAGCAATCGCACTCGCTCTCTTTGTCATGGCAACAGCGTTCTTCGCTGCAGGTATACCGCGTGTTGACATCAAGACCATCTTCTCGGACCTACTGCCGAAGGATGATCCGTTCGTTCAAACGTTCAAGGATCACCCGAACTTTGGAAATCCCCTGACCGTTACGGTGATGGTGAAACGTGTTGATGGCGACATCTACAATCACGACACCTTGCAAAAGGTTTGGGATTTGACCCGCGATATTGATCTGACGCCAGGCGTCGATCATGAAGGCATCTTGTCTATCGCTACGGAGAAGGCGCGCTACGCGGAAGCAACCCCATTAGGAATTGATATGCGTCCTGTCATGGGCGACAGTCCCCCGCAGACCGAAGCTGAAGTGACGGACTTCCGGCGGAGAATTGATCAGTCTCCAAACGCACGAACATTCCTTGTGTCCAACGATGGCACTGCCACAATCATCAATGCCATTTTCATCGAAAGCTTGGTTGACTATGGCATCGCGTTCGACTTCATTCAGGATATGGCTGAGAAAGCCAGAGACGAGAATCATGAGATCTATGTCGCTGGTCAACCAATACTGACGGGTTGGGTCTACCAGCTTCAACGGCAGACCTACAGCATCTTCGCTGTCACTGTCAGCGCGCTCATCATCGCGCTCGCTCTTTACATGCGCAACATCGTGGGCGTTGTCACTCCTATCGTGACGAGTGTTGTCGCCGCGATCTGGGGATTCGGATTTACCGGCTGGATCAGCTCGCCGATTGAACCTCTTCTAATGGTGGTTCCCTTGCTGCTGGTCGCAAGATCGTTCTCTCATTGCGTTCAGTTTACAGAGCGATACTACGAAATTCTTTGGCACATAAAGGATCGTGTCAAAGCTGCTGAGATAACGATGGGTGTCATGATGGCTCCAAGTGTTCTCGGAATCTTTACCGACCTCGTCGGTGTCCTGCTCATCGCAGTTGCGCCGATACCAGCCATGGAACGCTTTGCCCTGTTCTGTGGATTCTGGTGCATCGCCTTGATTCCGACAGGTGTCATTCTCATCTCTCTTCTACTGTCGATCCTGCCGCCGCCAAAGGATGTTGCCAGGCTGACAGGTCGCGGAAAGAGCTCAGGTGTTCATGCGGTATTCAAGCTCATCCTGACCGGTGCATCAAAGCTTGCTCAAGGGCGCGCCGCCAAATGGACCTCGTTGGCTGTGCTCGTGACGTTAGTCTTTTCTGTATATACGACAATGCAGATCAAGATTGGCAATCCCGTTGAGGGAAGCAATCTGTTGTGGGATGACTCGGATTTCAATACTGCAGTTCGAAAGATCAACAACCACTTTCCCGGCGTTAATACGCTAGAGATCATCCTTGAAGCCAAAGACCAGGACGGCTTGAATCGACCCGCCAGGAAAGGCGACACCGTGATGACGGCTATGGCGCTGCAAGACATCATTGAAACTGGACCCAATCCGCCCAGAGCGACGCTTGCCTTCGCTGATTACATGATGGAGGGCAACCGTCTCTTCGCGGGCGGAAATCCCAAATGGTTGCTCCTGGACCCGAGTGATCGTGCCGTCGCTTCCGCCGCAACCGTCGTCACGATGGGTAGTAATCAGAAGAACTTCTCTCATGTCGTGGACTATGAGCAGAGAAATTCAACGGTTTCACTCTGGTACAAGGACAACAAACAGGAAACAGTCGAAAACGCTATCGCAGCTGCCTATGACGCTGTGGAAAAGGTGGGCATCGACCATGAACTTTTCACAGTGCGCGTAGGCACTGGTCTTATCGCGTTGCAGCACGCAACCAATCATGTTGTCGAGCGATATCACTGGGTCATCATCGGGCTGCTGAATCTCGTCATTTTTTTTGCAACGAGTTGGGCATACAGATCGTTTGCGGCCGGATTGATTCTCCTGTTTCCAGTCAATCTGGCGAACTTCATTCTCAATGCCTCCATGCATCTGATCGGAATCGGTCTGGACATCAATTCTTTGATGGTCGCAGCAATTGGCGTCGGCGTCGGTATCGACTATGGCATCTATTTGCTGTCCAGAATTTGCGAAGAGTTTCATGCGCAGGAAGGTGACTGGGGCGCGACCATCACCGCCACCCTGACAACGACGGGCAAAGCGATCATGTTCACTGCTTCGATCATGTTTATTGCAATCGTTCCTTGGTACTTCATGTCGGACCTCAAATTCATGGCTGACATGGGGCTTCTCCTGACATCCATCATGCTCAACAACATGGTTCTGGCGCTGGTTGTTCTGCCGCTGACTGTCTGGCTGATCAAGCCCAACTTCGTGAAGCGCAAGGACCTGCTCGTCGGAGAGGGTGTGGACCTGACGCTTTTCACAGAAGCAGAAGACGACACGGAATTCAAAGGTAAGGGCAGGAAAGGGAGTCCCGCGGACACCAACACGACAGGAACCTTGCCGCAGGCTGCGGGCTGAAGACTGAATCTAATAGAGAAGCGCCACCGGAAAGAATCCGCCGGAAACAGGATTAGACAAAAGGAGAAGTATCTAATGAGGATCAGAAAGTACGATTTCGACTATGGTCGACGAGCGTTGATGGAAAAAATTGTAAAGGGCTCTGCAACTGCGGGCGTACTGACTCCGCTGTGGCCTCTGGTTGGTAACGCTGCAGATATCGGCAAGGCTTATCCTGATGAGTTGATGTCGATAGAGATGCAGACCAAGGGAAAGATCAAGACTGGCGACATGCTGACGGCCGGCAATGTTGAGCATGCCAAGCATCTCCTCGACCCCATTGTTTTTGAGCAGGTCAAGTCGCATGGCCGAAAGATCAAGATCAAAGCGACCACGCGAGATGTCAGCGAAATGTATCCGGCCCCGTTCCTCGAAGGCACTTTGAAGAGTCAAGGCACGGCGAAATTCGGCGACGATGGTAACGTCTATGGCGCCGACGGAAAGCCGTTCAAAGGAGGTCAACCCTTTCCCGCACCGAAGACCGCTGTAGAGGCAATGACGAATCTGGCGATGAGCTGGGGCAAGGGAGACAATCGCCAGTACGCGATCCTCGAAACTGATGTCGGTCCGAACGGGAAAAATTCATATAACTACACTTTTTGCTGGGTAGAACTTCAGGTCAACAACCGTACCGATGGCACGGTCTTCCAGGGGCGTGATGATCTGTTGCGTCATCAGTTGGTCTTGTTCACTTCCTCGCAGGACGTCGCTGGCAGCTCCTTCCTGAGCACTTGGTACTACGACCAACGCAAATTCCCAGACCTGTACGGCTACTTGCCGCAGTTCAAGCGAGTGCGTCAGTTTCCGACCAATCAAAGATTTGAGCCCCTGATTCCCGGCGTCACCTGGTTCCTGAGTGACCCCTGGGCGGCGGGAGATCCGGTGCAGACCTGGGGCAATTTCCGAACGGTTGAACGCAAGCCCATGCTCGGCGGCTTCTCAGGTAACTGGGCTGGCCAGCAGAAGAATTGGGAAAAGCCATTGCACGGTGGAGCTGAAGGAGTGACATTCATGGACACCGAGTATGAGCTTGCCCCTGAAGTTCTCGTTCTGGATATGGATCCCACGAGCTACTCGCGAGCGCCTTGCAGCAAACGCCGAGTCTATGTCGATGTTCGAAACAGCATGTACTGCGGCAACATTCGCTACGACCGACAAGGAAATCCCTGGGTCAACTTCGAAATGGGCTCAGGGCAGTTCGTTGATGGGGACAAAGCGGTCTATGAGCCTGGCACGACCAGCCCGGCATGGTCCTGGACCTACGTGATGGCGCACGACATCCAGAACAATCGAATGAGTCGTGGTGAGCATTGCGAAGAAATTACCGGTGGTTACAAGACCCGGTTCGATCGCAGCAGTGAAGAGTTGTACGACACCTTCTGCACACAGCAGGCACTTCAGCGTCTGGGTTCGGTCTAGCCAAGTAGGCATGGCGCACCAGTTCCACGCGCCATGCCTTCTTCAGATCATCTGACAAATTGAGACTCTGATGACTATCTTGAAAAAATGCGCGATTGCCGCAACCGTCTTTATCCTTGTCGCCGGAAATGCCTTCTCTTCCTTGCCCAGTGTTACTGAGGTCGATCGTGCGTCTGCTCACAGGGCATTGATGGCAGTCAGCTTTGATGATGAGTTCGGCATTGCAGTCGGCACATCTGGGCAGATTAAGGAAAGTAAAGACGCCGGCGACACATGGGAAGTAAAGGAGAACGAGCTTCGCCTCGGACTTCTGGGTGTTGATGTAAAGGGAGAAGTGGCCATTGCCGTAGGACAGCTCGGGCAAATTCTTCTGAGAAACAGTGACGAGAACTGGGAACCGATTGAAAGTGGAACAGAAGAAAGGCTCTTGTCCGTATCTATAGGGAATGGCGATCAGGAGGCCGCGGCAGTCGGCTCATTTGGTGCCGTTGTAATGACACGAGATGGCGGTAAGACCTGGGCATCGATCGCACCGGATTGGGAGAAAATGTTTCCGGAGCAGGGCTTCGGATTCGCGCCTCATCTCTACGCTGTCCAGATGCTTAAGCCAGGCGAGATTTTCCTGGCTGGAGAGATGGGTCTTGTTCTTCGTAGTGACGATTACGGCGCCAGCTGGGCGCTCGTTCGCCGCGGAAAGATGAGCGCGAATCTAGGTGAGGAACGTAGCCCCTCCATCTTTGCATTGCACATTCGTGATGACGGTATTGGCTACGCTGTCGGTCAGGAAGGAACCATTCTTCAGACTCGTGATCACGGCATGAACTGGCTCGAACTCAACTCTGGAACGAAATCAATTCTTCTGGGTGTTAGCTCTGAGTCGTCTGGATCCGTTCTTGTGGTTGGGCGATACGCGATGTTGGCCAGTCCTGACGATGGGAGCAGCTGGATTTCCTTCTCGGATCCGAAGGTGATCTCGGCTTGGTATTCGGGTGTTGATCGTGCAGGTGCGGGTGAAGGGAAGGGCGTCATTGTCGTGGGAGATTCAGGCCTGATTCTGAAGCTCGACTAGCAGCTCCGAGATGACCTGAGCTGCAAAAATTTTTTTTGATGATCGGCTTGCCATCCGGCAAAGCCTGGGAATCTGCTGGCCCAAAAACGGCCTGGCGCGCTCGGGGAGCATGTTTTTTGGCGTTCCCGAGGGAGTGGTTCAAATCAATGTTGGCGAACAGAGGAGAAGAACATGAATAAGGGATTGAATCGGCGCTCGTTGGCGGCTGCGAGTTTTTTGGCGGCCGCTTTGTCAGCGCCAATGAATCTTATGGCCGCAGACGGCGGATTTTTTTCTGACATGAGTTGGCGGTACAACGGGTACCTTCGCGCCGAACTAAGTGCACGAACATCAGGTTCAGAGAATCCCAATAATCAGGGTGGAAATGTCTTCAATGATCGGACAGTAGATCGCACTGCTTTTCTTCCGCCGGCCCTGGGAGGAGGTACCTGGGGCGCAGTCCCTCTGGGCATCAATGGCTCTCAGGTCTTTGGCAGCCAGCTTCTCCCAAATGTCGGATTTTCGGATCAGGTGCGTCGTGGCGACTTCGTCAGTTCCGAGGACAATTGGACCAACCTGGCTGTCTTTCGAGCCGAAAGCGAAGTGCAGATCAAGCTATCAAAAAAGTTGACGCTTATAGGACGTGTCAGGGGGGTCTACGATCCTGGCATCTACGAAGAGTTTGACGCCGCAAACGTGCGTCAGTATCAGGGCGGGATCGTCGGTGGTGAGCCTGATCTCTATCACGGGTCACCCAACTATTTCGACTACATTGTTGAAGGTGGGAGCAAGCCCAACCCTCTGGAGTGGACTGGAGAGAACTACCAAATCTACTTTCCGGCGCTCGTTCTCGATTACAACTCAGGAAAGCTGAATATACGCGCGGGCAATCAGCAAATTGCTTGGGGGCAAGCCATATTCTTCCGGGTGTTCGATGTTCCTAGCGGGCTGGATTACCGACGCCATTTGATCGTCGATCGCGGTCTGGAGGAATTCTCCGACAAGAGGCAACCTGCCTTGGGGGTTCGTGTGACCTACCAGGTCAGCAACAATATTCTGGTGGATGGTTATGCGACCAAGTTCCAGCCCACCGTTTATCCCAATCCCAATACACCCTTCAACGTCATTCCGGTCCAATTTACCGTTCATGATCGATATGTATCGGGGGGCTGGGACGACAAGATCAATGTGGGCCTCCGTCTCAAGGGTGATTATGGGCAGTGGGGATGGCAGGCAATGGCGGTGCACCGATTCAATCCAGACGGCACATTCCGCTGGACCGAGTCTGGCGTGCGAACGCCACTGTATGGGGACCTCGGTCAGTTCGTGACTGCAGCTTATAACGCGAAGGTGCCAAACTGTCCTGAAGCGCTTTATGACCCGGCGACTTGCCGGCGATTCGCAGATGCAGAAGAAGCGTTTGCCAACACACCATTCGAAGCCTCTCCCGGTGGCGTGTACTCTGCAAATGAGTGGTTTGAGTACGCAGGGCAGGCCCGATTGAATGGTGTCTTGGGGCTCAATGCGGGCATTGACGAGTTCCAGGGCTCCATCGATCTCTTTGCTTCTTCAGTGGACAACTACGATCAGGCGATCGCCCAGCTGAATACCTTCTTCATGGCTGGCGGTGGCTCCCTGCGTGGGCACATCGCGCGCGAATACCATTCGGAGAGTGTGTTTGGTCTCGGAGGCAGCTATGTCATCGATAGCGAGAATCATTTTCTCAACCAACTGATCGTCAATCTTGAAGTTCAATACACCCCTGAAAGAACCTTCACGAACGGCACCTACGCCCTAAGTCGGAACTACATCGAACAAGACGAGTACACCGTTGCGCTGGTAACGGATAAGTGGCACCGATGGACAGATGAATTCCCGGCGACCTACATGGTTTTCCAGGCCTTGACGAAGAATCGTAGTGACCTCGTGGGGCGGCATCTTGGTGGCATGGGTGGCAATGAGCAGCGCGAATCAACCGGGCTCGGAAGCAATGCCAACTACGTGGTCTTCGGCTTCTTGCAGCCATGGCCGAACAAGATTTTCGCGCTGGAGTTTGCTGCTTTGCTCGACGTGGAAGGCGGAGTCCTCATGCAGCCCTTGTTGCAATGGAATCCTGGCAAGGGCATGACGGTAGAGGCGTTCTACAACTTTGTAGATGGCAGTCTGTGGGGGGAGCGAAACAACAATCTCCTGTCCACTGCAGATTTCGTCGACGAGCTGTCGGTTCGCGTCACCTACGGCTTCTGATCAGCAAGCTCCACGTTCTCCTTTTCCTCTTCCTAAGGAGAGCATTTACCGACTGAGGGCGCCGGCCCTCAGTCGGTATTTTCTTGCTCTGTAGATCCCTCCACTCGCAGGCCGATGACTCATTCAACGGCAGGCGAGCCAGGGGTAGCTCATCAGGCGCTCAGCATTCCGCGCAAGCGCGCCTGAATCAGCTGCTCAGCATCACGCATGATGCCGTCGATGAGCTCTTTGCAGGTCGGGATGTCCTTGATCAGGCCGGCGACCATGCCGCAGGACCATGCACCCGCGTCCATGTCGCCATCGATCATGACGCGAGGATAGACACCGGCAACCTCATCCACGATGTCGTCAAATTTAAGCTTGTCGCCCAGTGCTTTCTCTTTGGTGATCAGCCGCTCGACGGCTTCATTGCTCAACACACGCTCGGTGTTGCGCAGCGAACGCATGATCAGACGGGTATCGAGTTCGCCTGCGGCAACGATGGCATCCTTGACGTTCTGATGCACCGGGGCTTCCTTGGTGGCGATGAAGCGCGTACCCATGTTCATGCCCTCTGCGCCCATCGCCAGCGCGGCAACCAGACTGCGGGCATCGGCCATGCCGCCGGAGGCAACAAACGGAATCTTGAGTTCGTCGGCAGCGCGGGGCAGCAGGATCATGTTCGGAACATCATCTTCGCCTGGGTGACCACCGCATTCGAAGCCATCAACGGAAACGGCATCACAGCCAATCGCCTCTGCCTTGAGTGAGTGTCGTACCGAGGTGCATTTGTGAATAACTTTGATGCCCGCCTCTTTGAGGCGAGGCAAATGCTCCTGCGGGTTGCGTCCGGCAGTTTCTACAGCCTTTACACCGCCGTCGATGATGGCGTCGATGTAGCCCGGGTAGTCCGGAGTTTTGAGCATCGGCAGAAATGTCAGGTTCACACCGAATGGTTTGTCCGTCAGCGCGCGGCATTTCGCAATTTCCTTTGCCAGATCCTCGGGTGATCTTTGCGTCAGGCCAGTGATGATGCCCAGCCCGCCTGCATTGGAAACCGCTGCCGCCAATTCTGCGAAACCGACAAAATGCATGCCGCCCTGAATGATCGGATGTTCAATGCCAAACAACTCTGTGATTCTTGTTTTCATATGAATGCTCTTGTTGATAGGGATGGATGAAGGGTGAAGGAAATGATTCAGGGAAGGGCGCAGACGAGCAGCGCGCTGTTTGCTTATGCCAGTTAGCGACCCAGCAGATTCAGTGAGCGCGCCCGCGCCAGTGCCGCGGAACGGCTGGATACCCCGAGCTTGGTATAGAGGTTGTAAAGGTGCCATTTTACCGTGGCCACAGATACGTTTAGGCGGTCCGCCAGCTGTTGATTGCTCAGGCCCACTTCGATCAGACGTAACAGTTCCAGCTCGCGCGACGTCGGGCTGTCCAGCAATTCGGTCTCATCGCCATAAGTTTGCTTGAGTTCTTCAAGCAGGTCCGCATTACCCAGCGGCAGCCCCCGGCAGATCTCAACAAAAAACAGGCGCTCTTCTTCCAGGGCAAAGCCCCAGTCTTGCGGACGAGTGTTGTTGACCAGGCTCGCAATGAGTTCGGCGCGTTCGCGAAAAGGACGCAGGATGCCGCGCTTCGCGCCCAGGCCAATGGCTCTTACAAGATGCTTTGTGGCTTGCGCAGATTTTTGCGTCGCCAGTGCAAGGCTCATGTCACACAGCGCCAGATCCAGGAGTTGTGCTGCACAGCCCTGATCCCGGGCCAGACGTGTCTGTGTGCTGATCAGGGATGCGGCCTGTCGATGATGGCCACTGGCAATGGCCAGCTCGATCCTGGTCAAAGCATGGAGCATGCGCACGCGCGCACTGGATTGCGCCACGGCCGGTGGTTTGTCGCGGCCCAGCCCCATCAGATCTGCCTCGGCCTGAGCGTCCTGTAGCCGTCCAAGTCGCAGCAGGCGCTGGACCACGAAGCAGGACAGCATGAGATTCATGCGCGGTGGATAGTTGGCCGCCAGGTCACGCAGATCAGCGATGCAGATGATCTCGTCATCCTGCCCGGTCCACAGTTTCAAGGCGGCGTCAGCACCGATGGCGGCGGTATCCAGGATGCCGTGATTGTTGGCACGACGCAGGCCACTGGCGAGCAGTTCACGGGCTTCATCTTCCCGTCCGGTTTCAACCGCGCATTTGGCAGCAACCAATGAGGCAGTGCCGATCATGCCGCTGCTGTCTCCCATGGCGGCGCGCGCTTTGCTCAGGGCGCCGCGAACGTCGTTGTAGGCGACTGCGAAATTGCCCTCTAGCATCATGTTCATGCATGAGGAGAGCGACACCCAGGCGTCTCCGTAGACACTGCTGGCTTGAGTGATCGCAGCGCGGGCCGTGCGGGCAGACTCACGCGCTTCGGCAAAGCGATGTTCGTTGGACAGATAGAGCGTTGCTGCCACCGCCACTGTTGCAACATCAAAAGGATCGTCGGCTGCACGGTCAGCGAGCCAGGCAGAAATCAGCTTGTGCGCCTCGCCAAGGTCGTCTGTGTAGGTGTCGATGCAGATGCGGATGACGGCGAGACGTCGCTTGAGTTCCGGAAGCCTTTGTTCATTCTGCCGTCCGATGTCTTCACGTTCGATGCGCTGTGCAAGGCGCTCATGCTGTTGGCGTGCAAAGTCATAGCGGCGGTGAAACACCAGCGCCCAGACGTACCAGTAATCGGCCTCCCAGCCCACGTCATGACCGCGATTGCGCAGCGTCTCTACCCAGGCGATGTACTGTCGAAGGTCGCCCTGGTCGCGGACAAAATGTGGCGCTGCCTTTTCCAAAATGTCACTGGCTAACGAGGCTGAGTTGGCTTCCAGTGCGTAATCTATGGCGATGTTCCATTGCCCGTTCTGATCACACCACCGGGCCGCCCGTTCCAACACGCCGCGACGATGATTCAGGCTGAGTTTCTGTATGGCTTCCTTGTGCAGAAACTCGCGGAACAGGCCATGCAGGCGATGCCAGGTGCCGTTGCGATCCAGAGGAATGACAAACACATTGCGTTGCAGCAACAGGGCGACATGTGTGCCCGCCTGCGCATCGCCGGAGGCTTCCTGCGCCAGCTCGATACTGAACGTGCGCAACAGCGACAACTCCAGCAGAAACTTCAACATCTCTTTCGAGAAGGAGTCCAGCACCTGCCGATTGAGCAGGTTGGAGAGGTCTTCATCGGCCCCTGAAAACTGCTCAAGCGCCTGCAGTGGGTCTTCGGATGATTCCAGAATGATCTGGGACAGACGCACCGCGGCGGGCCAGCCTTCGGTTTGTCGCGTGACGCGATCGATGGCCTCTACGCCGAGCTTCTTGCACAGTTGCGCGCCCAGAAGCTGGCTGACTTCCTGTTGTTTGAGGCTCAGTTCTTCGACGCCGAATTCGGTGGCCGCACCTTGCAGCTTGGCGCGAGCCACGTTCATCGGGACGCGCTGGGTGCTGGCAAACCAGAAGTGAACCGACGACGGCGTCTGGTAGACCAGACGTTCCAGAAGCTGGCCGAGGGTTTCGTCCTGACAGTAACCCAGGTTGTCGATGATGATCATGGAAGGCTCCGGCAACTGGGCCAGCGTCTCCAGCAGATCATCGATGCGATTTTCCAGCGGCTCGTCTCCATGGATCAGTGCCTGCGCGGGGTGAATCCCGTCGTCGCCCTCGCTCAGTGCCGCCTGAAGGACGTCCACCACGCGCTCGATACTGTCATCGCGATCATCCAGCGAGAGCCACAAGGTATGGATGCCCTGTTTGGCGCATTGCGCGGAGACTGCCGACGACAGCACCGTTTTTCCGTAGCCCGTCGGCGCCACCACACAACTCAGCTTGCTGGGTGTCCAGTTCTTCCTGAGCACGGCTGCCAGTGCAGCCGAGCGCACCAGCGGAAAAGAGAAGCTCGGCGGATCCTGCCTTCGCCTGACCCGACCCCGTTGCTGTTTTTGTGCTGGCTTCCGGAGTCTGGCCAATGTTCTCCTCTCTTTTTATCCCGTGTATTCGCGCCCAAATATATGCCGTGCGATGACCCAATTCTGAATCTCATTGGCGCCCTCGTAAATCTCGCCAATCTTGGCATCGCGATAAATCGACTCCAGCGGGAAATTCTCGCCGGGTCCGGACAGGGTCTTGACGTAACCATACGCGCCGCACACCTGAATGGCATCCCGGACCACGTCGCAGGCCAGCCGCGAGCCGGCCAGCTTGGCCATGGCGGCCTCGATATCCGCACCGCCTTCCTTGTCGAAGCGGATGGCTGCCTTCTGATAGAGGTTTCTGGCCATCTCGATCTGCAGGGCATGCTCGGCAAAGCGATATTGCCAGTGCTGCATGCGGGCCAGTT
>TARA_R110000787_G_scaffold25398_6_pt1 | contig 38293 bp, 31 predicted proteins | sample TARA_R110000787 | Tara Oceans TARA_R110000787 (sample SAMEA4397920) | marine metagenome | biome: Polar Biome; feature: [DCM] deep chlorophyll maximum layer (ENVO:01000326); material: water (ENVO:00002006), including particulate matter (ENVO:01000060) such as... | depth 35 m | reverse complement strand
GGGGGCTTTCGGAACGGCGCCTTCGGGCGTCGTTCTATTTCTGGGACCCACATGCTAGGAATCTCAAATGATGGAAGATAATCGGCTGAAGCGTATCGCGATTGTTGGGGGCGGAACCGCTGGATGGATGACGGCCGCTGCGCTCGCCAGAATCCTTCATGGGTCAGGCACGGAAATCCTGCTCGTCGAAAGCGCAGAGATTCCGACGGTTGGCGTCGGAGAGGCGACGATACCACCCATCCGGAACTTCAATCGTTTGCTCGGCATTGACGAAGCAGAATTCATTCGGGAGACGCGTGGCACTTACAAGCTGGGCATCGAGTTTGTCGACTGGACCCGGTTGGACCATCGCTACTTTCACCCATTCGGCGTGTATGGGGCGGACATCAACGCACGCTACGTTCACCAACAATGGCTGCGTCTGCGTGCGGAAGGTGATCAAACGCCGATTGATGCCTATTCGCTTTGCACGCTGGCCGCGCGGGCGCATCGATTCGCACAGCAGGGCGTCGACCCCACCCAGGCGCAGTCGACGCTGACGTCCGCTTATCACTTCGATGCGGGGCTTTATGCCCGGTTTCTCAGGCGTTACGCGGAGCGGTTAGGCATCGCGCGCATTGAAGCGACGGTGAAATCCGTATCGGTTCATCCTGAAACAGGCTTCATCGCCGCCTTGGACCTCGGCGATGACCGGAAGATTGAAGCGGACTTCTTCATCGACTGCACGGGCCATTTTGGGTTGCTGATTGATCGTACTCTGGGCGTTCCGTTTGAAGACTGGTCTCATTGGCTGCCGTGTGACAGTGCCATTGCGGCGCCGACGGCCAATACAGACGATCTTGTGCCATATACGCGCTCAACAGCGCGGGCGGCGGGATGGCAATGGCGGATCCCGCTGCAGCATCGCGTGGGCAATGGTTATGTATTTTCATCGCAATATGCCGACGATGAGACTGCGCGCGAAACATTCCTGCGCGGCCTTGAGTCCGAGCCTGTTTCCGAACCGCGTTTCCTGCGGTTCCGGACCGGGCGGCGACAGCGTTTCTGGGAAAAGAATTGTGTGTCGATCGGCCTGTCATCGGGTTTTCTAGAGCCGCTTGAGTCCACCAGTATCCACCTGATCCAGACGGGGATCACCAAGTTGCTGGACTATTTCCCAGACCGCCGCTTTGCGCCTGCGGATATCGCTGAATACAACAAACTGGCTGCGTTCGAGTTCGATTCGATCCGGGATTTCATCATCCTGCATTACTGCGCCACTGAGCGTGATGACTCACCCTTCTGGAACCACGTTCGTACGATGGATATCCCGGAATCATTGAGGGCACGCATCGCCTTGTTCAAAAGTCATGGCCGTGTTCCGTTGCGGACGTTTGACCTCTTCACGGATACGAGTTGGGTAGCCGTCTTTCTGGGGCAGGGTATCGAACCAGAGGGTTTTGAGCCGTTGGTGGCCAACATGCCGCTGGGCGCTGTGGCCGCAGCGATGGCACAGCACCGACAGCGCATAGAAAGCGCAGTGGAGACTTTGCCCCGGCATACGGACTACGTCGCCAGTCTGGTTGGCGCGGGCGTTGTCTCCACCTGACAGCAATGATCGTCGGGTGGACGCGCCGACGGAAAATCATGGGCAACTCATCCCAGTCAGAGACAGCAGCTAAACACGACTTGATTGAGTCATGAAACCGGTTACATTTTGCGAGGACGATTGGCGGCGCTTTGCGCGATGCCGTCGTAATCCGATCAGCTGTTGCGCTGGAAAATGGGGGTCTGTTCAAGATGATGATTTCGGAGATGCACGCAGACACGATCAAGCTTGATTTGCCTGTGATCGGACCTGATGCGGGCTGTTGCCGTTGGCTGACATCATGACTTCAAGGGAGGGGTGCGATTTCAATCGGGAAGATTTCGATGCACGCATGGCGGAGCTGAGGACTGATTACGCGAGGCGTGCAGGCCAGCGTAACTCGCCATTCGGCTTGTCGAATGGCGTCTTTCAGCGTTGGCGCGATCCGGTTCTGACAGCAAACCATGTGCCCTTGGACTGGCGCTACGATTTTGACCGGGCGGCAAATCCCTTCCTGATGGAGCGGATGGGGGTAAATGCTGTCTTCAATTCCGCAGCGATCTGGCGAAATGGGCGTCATGTCCTTGTGGTCCGCATTGAAGGGGTTGATCGCAAGTCGTTTTTCGCCATCGCTGAAAGTGACAGCGGCGTTGACAGGTTCGCGTTTCGGAAATTTCCGGTCCTGATTCCAGAAACGAAACGTCCGGATACAAACCTATATGATATGCGACTTACCGAGCATGAAGACGGCTGGGTTTACGGCCTCTTCTGCACGGAACGGAAAGATGGGAAAAAGCCTGATGACCAGTCTGCCGCGATTGCTCAATGCGGCATCGTGCGCACGCGCGACCTTGAGACCTGGGAGCGTCTCCCAGACCTGAAAACTACCAGCGGTCAGCAACGAAATGTTGTGCTTCATCCAGAGTTCGTTGACGGACAATATGCAATCTATACCCGCCCTCAGGACGGGTTCGTTTCGGTCGGTTCTGGTGGAGGAATTGGTTGGGGCTTGTGCGCCGACATGGCGTGCGCCGAAGTCGGGCAAGAAAGCGTCATCGATCCCAAGGTCTATCATACAATCAAGGAGGCAAAGAACGGTCAGGGGCCGGCCCCCATCAAGACATCGCACGGGTGGTTGCATCTCGCGCATGGCGTGCGGAACACAGCGGCTGGTCTGCGCTACGTGCTTTATATGTTTGTAACGGCACTGGATGCGCCTTGGCTGGTGACCCATCGGCCTGGAGGCTACTTCCTGGCGCCGGAAGGCGAAGAGCGCGTCGGAGACGTTTCAAACGTAGTGTTTTCCAATGGTTGGTCTGTCGCGCCTAATGGTGATGTCAAAATCTACTATGCTTCTTCGGACACGCGATTGCATGTCGCGACCACATCGATTGCGCGCTTGGTCGACTATTGTCTCAACACACCAGAAGACCCGCTGACCAGCGCGGACTGTGTTCGGCAACGCCATGAATTGATTACGCGAAACCGAGATGTTTCGGGTTCACTATGACGGGGGATAGTCACTCTGTTCCACCCATCCTGGCGTCCTTGCGGGGCCTGGTTCCACGCGCGTCGCGGGAGCTTGTCCGTGTTGCTGATTGGTGGCTCGACCATTCGGTCGATCATGCATCGGGCGGTTATTTTGGGCAGGTGGGTCTCGATGGATTGCCGGTGGCAGGCGTTCCCCTCAGCGCGGTGCTGATGTCGCGCATCCTCTGGTTTTTCAGCGAGGTCTCCCGGCATACTGGAGATTCCAGATACCTCGCAGAATCGCGACGCGCGAAGGCCTATTTTGAATCGAGTTTCGTCGACCCCGTTCATGGCGGGATCGTGTGGCAGGTTGATCATGAGGGGCGGACGGTCGATGCGCGCAAACAGGGATATGCTCAAGCGTTCGCTATCTATGCGCTGGCCGCGCATTATCGCGCGACGCGCGACGAGTCGGCGTTGCGTTTGGCGTGTGATTTGTTCCACTGCGTCGAGACAAGGTTCGGCGATGTGGGTTTCGGAGGCTATTGGGAAGCGTTCGCCCAAGACTGGACGCCAATTGCCGACGTGCGCCTCAGTGAGAAGGATGACCATGCGCCCAAGACGATGAACACGCATCTCCACATTCTGGAGGCGTATTCCGAACTATATGCTGCATACAAGACGCCGAAAATCGCCGCAGCCTTGCGCCACTGTATCGAGATACATCTCGATCGCATCGTGACGCCGGATCATGGCAATCTGCGCTTGTTCCTGATGGATGACTGGACGGACCAGTCACGGGAAATGTCCTTCGGACACAATATTGAGGCAAGCTGGCTGATCCATCGTGGCGCTATTGTTCTGGGCGATGAGCGTATCGTGGGCAAGGCGCGATCCGTCGCTTTGAGTTTGGCGGAGTCGGTTCTCACCGAAGCGATGGGGCCGCATGGTGAAGTGTACAACGCTCGGGACATCGCGACGGGTGTGACGGACGAGGCGCGAATCTGGTGGATACAGGCAGAGGCCGTCGTCGGGTTTCTGAATGCTTTCGAAATCAGCAGTGATCCGCGGTTTGTGCGGGCCGCAATAGCGTCATGGGAATTCATCGAAAAAGAAATCATCGATCCGCATGGAGAATGGCGATCCCATTCACGACTGGATACGGAACTGGACCCATGGTGGGCTGGGCCCTGGAAAGGGTGTTACCACAACGGTCGCGCGATGATCGAAATGACCAAGCGCATCAGCCGCCTGATGCAGATCAAGCCATAGGCAGACCATGTCTGCATGGCTACGGCATCGCTTCGTCTCGAAAGGCTTCAATGAGGTCGTAAAACTCCCTGCCAGTAATCTTTACTTGCACGGCACCGGACGCTTCGCGAATGCGCTCTGTTTGTTGGCTGCCGATTATGGGAATGACGTCTGCCTGATGATGCATCAAGAACGCCAGGGCGACCTGCGCACGTGTCGCTTGTTTGACTTTTGACAGATGATCGAGTGCGTCAATCACTGGACGGATTGCTGAATTGTCCGATGGTCCTGTTGCCAGAAGTCCGCCGCCAAGGGGAGACCACGCCAGACAGCAAGCACGTGTCTCGCCGCACCAATCCAGCGTGCCATCGAATATCGGTTCCTGATGGACCGCCGAGAATTCGGGTTGAGTGGAGACGAGCGGCGAGTCAAGGTGGGCCTGTAGCGCACGGGTCTGGGCAACCGTAAAGTTGGAGACCCCGACATGGCGAACCTTGCCGTCGCGCATCATCCTGTTCAGGGCGTTCGCCGTTTCGTGAAAAGGTGTGGTCAGATCGGGACGGTGGATCTGGTACAAATCGATATGGTCGATTCCCAGCCGCCTGAGTGACGCTTCGACTGCGTTGCCAAGGTAATCAGCGCGCGAGTCGTAAGGGCGCGGTGGGGCCACGCCGCCCTTTGTTGCAATGATCAGCCGCGCACGAAGCCCTTTTTCTAACCGAAGGACATCTCCAAGCAGCGATTCTGCACCGCCAAAGCCGCATGGCTGACCGAATCCATAGACATCCGCAGTGTCGATCAGGTTCATGCCGACTTCGAGCGCTGTGTGGACCTTCAAACTTGCTTCGTTGCTGCTCGTGCCAGCAAACCGCCAGCATCCGTATGCAATGGCGCCCACACTCATGTCACCCATTTTGAGAGTCTTCACACGCTCGACCGCCTTGCTGCGTCAATCCCATTTTTTAATGGATTGTTGGACCCTACATTATGCGCATCGCGCAGGCATGCAACGCTCGTTCGGAGAGGGAGCGCACCCCCGTTCCCGTCAGCGGCACCAATTGGGACGACGTATCGATTTCGCGCTCGAAATACTCGATCATGGTCGATAGCCGGGAGCGTCCATTGTCATAGGTGATGGATGGCATGATCACGGTTGCACCAACATCCACATAGTCGACCCACGTACCGCTATCACGGTACGCACCGACCAACCGGGCACAGAGATTGTGAACGATCTCGGCGCCAGATTCGCCTGCGGCCTGATAGCGATCATTAATACTAATATCAAAGACAACTTCGCTCTCGTTATCCGGGCCAGCCAGTTTCGAGGCAGCGCTTTCAATAGCAACGGATTGTGCAAGCGTCTCGGAATCTCTCATCTCCTCGCCAATGGATCGGATATTTGAGGCAGAATTTGCGCCATTGAAAATGTCTATGAAACCGCTTTCATAGATTTGTTGATCAGGCTACGCTGCGAGAATTGCTCTGGCAGTCAGGTGGCAGGGTTGGACGCAAAAGCGGAGCTAAATCCGTATGTCCGCAATGGGAGGTGACATGACCAATTCAGATATTTCGGAAGCCGCTTTCGAGGGCGACTTTGCCTTCGTACTTTTAATCAGTTGCGTCGCCACGCTTGGGGGCTTCCTCTTCGGCTTTGATAGCGGCGTCATAAATGGAACCGTTGATGGCCTGCAGGCGGCCTTTAAATCGGAGGAGATCGGCACCGGGTTCAATGTTGCCTCCATGTTGCTCGGCTGCGCCGCCGGTGCTGCGCTCGCCGGGCGCCTGTCAGACATCTTCGGGCGACGCACGATGATGATCGTGGCGGCCTTTCTGTTCATTGTCAGCGCATGGGGGTCTGGTGCTTCAGGGACATCGCTGGAGTTCGTTATCTATCGCGTCATTGGCGGGTTGGCTGTCGGCGCCGCGAGTGTCATGTCACCGGCTTACATCTCGGAAATCGCCCCGGCGCGGTTCCGCGGTCGTTTATCTTCTATCCAGCAAGTCGCCATTATCGGTGGCTTGTTCATCGCATTCCTGAGCAACTATTTGATTGCCGGGGCGGCTGGTTCGGCTCTGAACCACTGGATGTTTGGCTTTGAGGCCTGGCGGTGGATGTTCTGGATAGAACTGATACCCGCTTCCGTCTTTCTCGCGGCATTGATATTCATTCCAGAGAGCCCTCGCTTCCTCGTCGTTAAGGGGCACCAGGATCGTGCAAAGAGTATTCTCGCAAGGATCGGGGCAGCGAGCCGGGCTGCTGAAAAAGTCGGCGAGATTGAGCGATCCCTCTCACAAGATCATCATCAGCCGAGACTTTCCGATGTGCTATCAAAGGGCACGTTCCTGCGGCCGATTGTATGGATTGGAATAGGCCTTGCCGTATTCCAGCAATTGGTAGGGATCAACGTCGTGTTCTACTATGGCGCTGTTTTGTGGCAGGCGGTCGGTTTTTCCGAGGGTGACGCGTTGTTGATCAATGTGATTTCCGGGGGCGTATCTATTCTCGCGGTCATCGTGGCTTTGCTTCTGGTCGACCGGGTTGGGAGAAAGCCTCTCTTGTTTGTGGGTTCGATTGGCATGGCCATTTCGCTGTCGGTTCTGGTCTTTTGCTTTTCTCAAGCACAACTCGTCGACGAGCGAATGGTGCTGCCGGGCAATATCGGCATCGTCGCGCTGCTGGCTGCGAATGTTTATGTGGCATTCTTCAACGGCTCTTGGGGGCCGGTGATGTGGGTGTCGCTTGGCGAGATGTTCCCAAACCAGATCAGGGGATCGGGCCTGGCGGTGGCGGGTTTCTGTCAATGGTTCGCCAACTTCATGATCACCTGGACATTCCCGATGATGCTGGGAAGCGCCGCCATCGGCCTTGCAGGCGCTTACGGATTCTATGCCGTCTGTGCATTCATTTCCATAATATTCGTTGTGTGGGCGGTACGTGAAACGAAGGGCAGGGAACTGGAAGATATGTTGAGCTAGAGCGTTTGGCGCGAGGCGGACTAAACGGGACGTTTCCGGTTTTTACTGATGTTCCGCAAGGGAATGGCTTGTCATAAAATTAGAACGCGTTCTAATTCCTCTCAAAATAGAACATAAGGAGGAATCGCGATGTCAAACCAAGGTCTTACGCGGGTTCGAAAATCAATTCTCCCCTCCGAGGGCGATACCTGGAATCAGATTGCGGGGCGTGAACTGCCCGGCGTGGCCGAGGATGACGCGGTGTCCCAGCTGCAAAGCTGGAACCTGCACGTCTTCATGCGGGCTGCCGCTGGCATGGGGCGCGCGGGCTCAGCCAACCCGATCCTCCCCAGCGACGTCATCTTTGTCGAGCCGCCGCTCGCTAACTGATGAGCGGCGCAGTCATCAGTCGCGTACAGATTGCGGCCGCCCACGATGGCGAGGCCGAACTGATGGTGACGCTTCGGTTTGAGAATGGCGGAGAGACGCCAGTCGCACTGGATGAACATGCCGTGCGGTTTCTGATGAAATCGTGCCGCGCAGAACACCCCGACCAACTGGTCGGGAAAGGGTGGGGACACGTGCGTGATGCGCTCGAAGCGTCCTCGAACAGATTCATGAATTCGAATTCAAACGATCAGTGAGAGAAGGATATGACAATGCATGATCTTGTCATCAGAAACGGAAATGTCGTCGATGGTTCGGGAGCACCTGCCTACAAGGCAGATGTAGCCATCAAAGGAAACCGGATCGTTGAGATCGGCAAGGTAACCGGCTCTGCGCGCGAAGAGATCGACGCTGCAGGCAAAGTGGTCACGCCAGGCTTTATTGATCCCCATACCCATTTCGATGCGCAATTGCTGTGGGATGGATGTGCCAAGCCTGCGCTTTCGCACGGGGTGACGACCATCGTCTCGGGCAACTGCTCATTGTCGCTCGCGCCACTCAAGGCCAAGCACCGCATGAAGCTGGTGGGCATGTTCAACCAGATCGAAGAAATGCCACTGAAGGCCTTTGAAGAAGGCGTTGTATGGGACTGGGAAACGTTCAACGAATACATCGTCCGTATCCGCAAGGGCCTTGCCATCAATGTCGCGCCGCTGGTCGGCCACAGCGTGATCCGCCTTTGGGTCATGAACGAGGCCGCAACACAGCGCATCGCGACAGATGCGGAAATCGCTGAAATGCAGGGTGTCTTACGTGAGTGTCTGGATGCTGGCGCCGTTGGATTGTCGACCAGTTATGTCGACATGGATGAACGTCTTCAGCCCGTGCCAAGCCGTTACGCAGACGCAAGGGAAGTCGACGCGCTTGCCAGCGTGCTGGGTGAATACGGCCGTGTGCTGCAGATTGTCCCGGAGTTCTACGACGCCGACCTGACGATTGCTCGCCTCGACCAGCTCGCTGAAACATCTCTCAAGCACAACATACCAACGACGTTCTCACCTCTGTTCCTGAATGCCGACAATGTCGATGCTGTGGCGAAGGTGATGAGTCGCGTGGATGAACAGTTTGCGCGGGGCGCACGCGTGTGGCCCCAGGTTCAGACTCGGCCGATCGATATCAGTTTCAGCTTCGCTGTTCCAAGCCTGCTGTTTATTCGTTTCCCGTCCTGGTATCACATCATGCGGTTTGGCACGCCGGCTGAAATCATGGCGGCTTTCGCCGACAAGGATAATCGCAAGAAGCTGATAGCAGAAGCTGCCGCACTCGCACCGCTTTGGCCAAGCCTGGTTTTCCGTCACGCCAAAACGGAAGCGAACCAGAAGTATATCGGCCAGACGCTGGCGGAGATTGCGCAACAGCGAGGGACCACCCCGGTTGAGGCAATGATTGACCTGTCGCTGGAAGAGGAACTGGATGCACACTTCCTGGCATCCGGCATGGGGCACAATGACTCCGCGGCAGTCGGCGGTCTGCTTAATCATCCTCACGTCCACATCGGCGCGAGCGACGGCGGAGCGCACATCCTGTCTTTCTCGACATATGGCGACACAGGATACCTTTTCTCCCACTTCGTACGTGATCTGAAGGCCATGAGCCTCGAGTCGGCTGTGAAGAAGATCACATCTGATACGGCGGCCATCTGGGGCATCCCCGAGCGCGGCCTGTTGCAGGCTGGCTACGTGGCAGACATTGCCGTCTTCGATCCCGCGACTGTCGAACGTGGTGCCGAAAAATTCGTCAAGGATGTGCCGGGTGAAGGGTATCGCTATGTTCGTGACTCTCACGGTATCGATACCGTGATCGTTGGTGGTGGCGTCGCCTGGACACAGAAGGACGGATACAAGGATGCTTGTGGCGAAGTCCTCCCGGGAGCTGAAGCCAAAAAGGTTGCGGCATGAGTTGGCCGGGTATTTCCGAGCGGCGGATTGCTACGAACGGTATAGAACTGAATATTGCCGAAGCCGGTGAGGGGCCGCTTGTCCTGCTGCTCCATGGATTTCCGGAATCCTGGTATTCCTGGCGACACCAGTTCAAGCCGCTGGCCGATGCAGGCTATCACGTCGTCGCGCCGGATATGCGCGGCTATGGGAAGAGTGACAAACCTGCCGAGATCGATGCCTATAATCAGGTCGAGGTCGTCAACGACATTATCGGGCTCATTCCGGCGCTCGGAAAAGAATCGGCCGTTGTAATCGGGCATGACTGGGGCGCGCCGACGGCTTGGGCGACGGCTTTGAATCATCCTGATGTGGTGCGCGCGGTTGGGGGGCTGTCAGTTCCCTTCATGCCGCGTTCGCCCGTGCCACCCATGGCGCTGATGCGCGAGATGTTCAAAGGGCAATTCTTCTACCAGCTCTACTTCTTTGAGCCCGGCGTGGCCGAAGCTGAATTCGAAGCCGACCTGCGCATGGCCTTAAAGAAATTCCTCGTCATGGCGGGTGGCGAAACAGACTTGTCTGCCCTGCCCGTAAAGAAGGAGGACGATGACATGTTCTCCGATTTGCCCGATCCGGGGCCACTCCCAGCATGGGTGACTGAGGCAGATCTCGATTTCTATGAAGCGGAGTTCAAGCGCTCTGGCATGCGTGGTCCGCTGAATTACTATCGCAACCACGACCTGACATGGGAACTGACCAAGGACGCACCACAAACCATTTCTCAGCCGGCCTTTTTCCTGGCTGGCGGCAATGATGGCGTGGTCATGATGGCGCAAGAGGCAATCAAGATCATGCCGCATTTCGTTACGGATCTGCGCATGAACAAGCTGATCCCCAAAATCGGTCATTGGACGCAGCAGGAAGCGCCAGAGGCGGTAAATGAATCTATTCTGGCCTTCCTGAAAGAGATCGACGGATGAGCGAGACAGTCCTTGTTGTCGGCGCGGGCATCGGCGGCCTTTGCACTGCGCTTACATTGGCTCCATCGGGGCGCCAGATCACTGTTCTGGAACGCGACGCGAAGCCGCCGAGCGATGACCCCGATACGGTGTTTCACGAATGGCGTCATACGGGCGTCGGTCAGTTGCGCCAGAGCCATGCTTTCCTGGCCAGGCTCAGGAAGATGTTTAAACGGGATCACCCTCGTTTGCTCGACGAGTTGCTCGCTTTGGGGGTCCGGGAGTTGCCATTTGATTCAATGCTTACCGAGGAGCAGATGAAGACCTATCAGCCTGATCCCGGCGATGCGGAGCTGACCATCATTACAAGTCGGCGTACCACGCTGGAGCTGGCCATGCGTCGCTATGTCGAGACGCTGCCAAACGTCACGATACGGTCGGACTTTCTGGTGCGCCGCCTTATCACTGAAAAAGAGCAGGGCGGTGTCGTCGCGGTGCGGGGTGTTTCCGGTGAGTGCGGTGGAATTGCAGAGACGTTAGAGGCGGATATCACTGTCGACTCGTCGGGAAAGAGTGGTTTCCTGATCGACCAGATCAAGGATGAATGCGTCCATTTTGCGGAAGAGCAGGAATCGTCAGGCATTCTCTATTTCACGCGACATTATCGCCTGAAGCCGGGCATGGAAGAACCCCCACGGATCGGTAATCCACCTGCCACCGGCGATCTCGGTTTCCTGAAGTTCGGTGTATTCCCGGGTGACAATGGCTGCTTCTCGATCACCATCGCTATTCCGGAAGTCGAAATGGAACTGCGCAAGGCCATTCTCGATCCAGAACTTTTCCACAACCTGACCCTGCAGATGCCGGGTCTGGTACCCTGGACGCATGCTGACCGGTCTGAACCTGTCGGCCGCGTCCATGGCATGGGCGACCTGATCAGTCGCTGGCGTGAAGTTGTCGTTGATGGAAAACCGGCGACGCGCGGATATTTCGCCTTGGGCGATACCTTGATCCGCACAAATCCTCTCTATGGACGCGGGTGTTCTTTCGCTGCGGCGAGCGCACAATTGCTTCGGACGACGCTGGATGAGTCGACTGATCCGGAAGCGCGGGCGCTGGCTTACCACAAGCGGCTGCATGACGAACTTCGACCCTACTATATCAACCAGCGCACGCAGGATCGCTCTGCCATAAAACGGGCTCGCCAGACTCTCACGCCAAGCTATCGCAAGAGCTTTCGGGCGAAACTGCTGGAGAGCTTCTTCGAGGATGGTGTCGCGATCGCGGTGCGCAACGACGTCAACCTGCTGCGTGAAGCGATGCGCGGGTTCCATATGCTGGAGCACCCCAACAAGTGGCTTGGCAAGCCGGGTAATCTGGCCAAGATCATCTATTACTGGATGCGCGGGAAGAAGCGAAATGCTGCGTCCTATACGCCCAAGCCGGGTCCGGAGCGTACGGATATGATGAAGGCATTGTCTTTGGACTTTCAGTCGGATATCGACCGCATTGCACAGGGGTCGTAAGTCACGGTGGCCGGTACCAGAACAATGTCGACGGATGAGCCTGGCAAGCGGGAGCAGGCCAAGGCTGAGCGCAGGTCGCGTATCGTTCATGCGGCACGCGATCTCATACGCGAGACCGGCGACACAAACCTGTCTATGCGGATGATTGCAAAGCGGGCCGACGTCAGTCTTGCTACGCCCTATAATCTGTTTGGTTCGAAGCACGCGGTTGTTCTGGCTGTTTTTGAAGATGAGCGCGATTTCACTGAACGGTTCAGCAAGATCAAAGCCGAGAATGCGATTGAACGCATTTTTGAGGCTCATGCGCTGGCGACCAGTTATTTCACAGAAGACCCGGATTTCTATCGTCCGCTCTGGAAGGTGCTTCTGGATGCTCAAGGCGTCAATGATACAGGGCTTGCCACGCCGGAACGCCTGGAACGAAACAGCAAGGCGTGGGAAGCTTTGATCGATGATGCCCAGAATGAAGGCCTGCTCGACCCGGCTTTTCCGGCCGACATGCTGGAGAGAACACTGTCATTTTTTGCCAATGGTGTGATGCTTTCCTGGTCAATGGGCACGCTTGAAACCCACAGGTTGCTACCATCAGCAGCCCTTGGATACGCACTTGCGCTGCGCGGTGCCGCGACCGCGAAGGGCATGAAAATATTGATCGGGAAGATCCAGAATCTTCAGTCCACGCTGGAAGAGCCAAACGAACTCCAGGTCCCGGTAAAGGCGATGAGCGCTCGGAATTAGCATATTCTGCCGGTCTGCTGTCAGCTCAGACTGCTGACGTGGCTTTCATAAGCGCTGGCGCATCGAAGCGCTTGGTCCGGGTCCTGACCTAAGTGACGTGTATCTCATTTCCAGTTTGACTCGGCGGGCGTGTTCTTAGCGCCGCGCGCGCTGATCTAACCTTAAACTAACGTCACATGGCGGGATCGTAACTGGCGACACGATCTGCGCAGACTTATTCTCTCGATCACGGATGGCGGGGCTGTTTTTGCTGGTCGTGATTGGAGTCTCCAGATGTTTTATCCAGAAGTGCCTGCCCGCATGCCGTCGATACCACGGCATGCGTTGCCGAATGTGACAATCTCGGGATCGCAGGTCGAAACGGTTCGCTTCCTCACGGACCCACAGACATTCGGTGGCCGAACGCCCACCTGCTTTGATACGGCCGTGTCCCATCTCATTGTCGACGGCCGGGATCTGTACATTCTCAGAAAGCCGGCCGGGCATGGCCCGTTCAGCTGCGCCACCGTCCATGACCGTTGGGAATGGTGTGAAACGCAATGCATGCGCGGCTTCTCACGCCTCGGTGCCGTCGCGGCTCGCCCCCTTCCCATTTCATGGCGAGAAGGACGACTGTTTCTCGGCGGTCCGGGCAGTATTCGCGATTGGGTTCTCAAGATTACCTGCGAATCTGTCATTGTGGAGCCGGGATTCATCACTTTGCAGCGGGCGGCCTGATTTACAGTATTCACGCGATTTTGGGTCTGAGTACTCGCCCAATTGATGTGATGACGCCTAACCGTGCTCACTATATACACTGCCTGACGGAAGGGGCGGCCTTCTGCGAAATGTCAGGAATGTGGCGATGTCGTCAGAACGCATTGATTGGGACAATCTGCGGGTCTTCAGGATCGTTGCTGAATTGGGCAGCATGAGCGCAGCGGCCACACGTCTGGGCGAGTCACCGCCAACAGTTGGCCGCAAGATCGACGACCTTGAAAAGGCGCTGAACACGCAATTGCTCGTGCGCTCGACGCGGGGCGTTGAGCTGACAGATGCGGGAAAGGTTGCGCTGGATCATGCGCATGCCATGGCGGCGTCCGCCAAGCTGATCAACGAAGAAGCCTCGGACAAGAGCCAGCCCGCTGAGGGTGTGATTACGCTGGCGACGGGCGATGGCCTCGGGCCCTACTGGATCGCGCCGCGACTGCCTGAATTCCAGACGCAAAATCCGCGCATACAAATCAAGATGAACGTGGTTGCGGGAACGCCCAACGTGGAATGTGGCGAAGCTGACATCGGCATTCAGTTCACTGAGCCGAAGAGCCATGACACCATAGCCCGGCGCATGGGCACGCTTCACTACATAAGCTTTGCGTCTCAAGAATACCTCGACGCGCATGGCGAACCGAACAGTATCTTCGAGTATTTTCGACACCGGTGCATCCTGCATCAGTCCTACGTGAACCAGATCGAACGCTGGGCTCCCAAAATGTCGGAGCTCAAGAAGATGATTAATTTCGCCTTTGTGAGCAATTCGGCGAGCTCGATGATCGAAGTTTGCAAGAACGGTGGAGGGATCGCGCTATTGCCCTCTTACATCGGCCAGGTCGCGCCGACACTGATCCCGCTCGAATTGCCTGAAGTGGCGCCGATTGAGTTCTGGCTGACCTATACCGAAAGGGTCTGGCGTCTGCCCCAGGGAAAGATCGTGCTCGACTGGCTAATTTCTATCTTCGAAGCGGACGATGCTTTCTGGTTCTCGGAACACTTCGTCCATCCCAATCGGGCCCACAATCGCAGGGAAGCTTTGAAACCCTTCACGCCGACCGACCCGTCAGCCGGTTGAGAGGGCTTTCAGAACACGCGCCATTGTTTCCAGCTTCTCGGTCGATTTGGTCCGCTCAATCCAATCATGGCATTCGGCGCGTACTCTCACGGCCGGATCCAGCGTGGTGGAATCGCTTTTGCTGTCGTCTTCAAAAAGGTCGGCAATCGGAACGCGCAAGGCTTCTGCCACCACTGACAACATGCCTGCGCTGAGCCGGTTTGTGCCTGTCTCGTACTTTTGCAACTGTTGGTGGCTGATTCCAAGCTCTGATCCCAATTCTGCCAGAGTGCGGTTCTGAGCGATTCGGAGGGTGCGAATCTTCCCGCCAACGAGCTGATCAACCGGGGTTGGCGCACGTGAGCTGGACTGTCGTGGCTGGTGTTTCACATTTAGATCCTTCTATCTCCCATACTGCATTTCGCGCAGCGCGTGTTTAGGCAACAGACAACGCTATTAAAAAACTGAAATACAAAATCCTTCAGTACTTCCCGTACTGGTGAAGTCACTATTGAAGCGGGAAAAAAGGCGCTCCAAAAATACCTTCGGTTTCAATCGACCAATTGTGCGCAAAGTGCGATTAATAGTCTTTTTTCCACCTAATGGAGAGTTTGTTCTCACCGGTCGATGTCGTTTCGGACGTCACAGAAACTTGGTCGACTGGTTCCCATTCGACTTCCACAGAGCTGCCATCGGCGCCTGCTGCATTCAGTTGGAGGTAGACGTCCTCGGCCAGATACTGGCCAACGCCCAGTTCAGCATTGCCCGCATCATTCGCACTGATAGAGAGACGGTCCACACCCAGCACGGCCTGCAACTCGGCCGCCGGATCGAACCCCACGTTCCGACCGCTCAAGCGCGCGATGGAAGACGCGAGTTGCGCCGCCTCTACCGGGGACAAGTCGATTGATGAACGCCCGAACAGGAGGCGCGAAAGGATTTCATCCTGTGGCAGGTCTGGCGTGCTCGACAATTCGAATACGGGATTGGTCGGCTTGCCGGAGACTTCAACGCGGGCGACAAAGCCATTCACCGAACGATCAGCCGCAATGTTGATGCGGGCCGTATCGATCGCGCCGTCGAAGGTGATCGTGCCAGTGTCGAAGACGAAGGGCCGTCCCGCGAGGTCAAGATCGCCGCGCACCATGGTCGCTTTGCCGGACAGGCTGACATCTGACACGGTGCCCATCGCCTTAAGGTCCAGTGCCCATTCGCTATCCAGTCCGCGCCCGGTGACATAAACACGACGCGCTGCATCAATATCCAGGTTGAGACTTAATGACTGCCGCAGTTTGCTTGGGGCGTTGGTCGGATCATCGCCATCGCTCCAGCGCACATCGATGGCCTTCGGACCGGCAGATGGGAGATTGTCGAGCGACACGCGCGCTTCATCGACGACAAGTTTACCTGATATGAGGCGGTCGCCCTTGTCCTGTGACAGTGAGACCTTACCGCTCAGGCGCGCAATGTCTCCGTTGCGCTCATACACCAGAAGCCGGGACAAATCGGCGTCCAGCTTGCCCTTTTCCTGGCTCAGCGTGCCGCCAAATCGAACGGTGCCATTGCCCGCGCTGTTGCCTGATGCTTTCAGGCTGAGGGTCCGATCAGCGTAGGACGATTCCAGAGCGATGGCGGTGAGCCGAAGGCCGGTTGTGCCGAATTCGTAGACACCGTTTGAGACTTTGGCATTGGCGGTGACAACGGGCTCGGCAAGCGACCCGGCCAGGATTGCGCTCGCGTCCACGCGCCCGCCAATATCGTGACCATAGGCCAGTGCGGCTGAGTGAAGTGCGCCAAGGTCGCCGTTCAGAGTTGCGCGGCCTTTAAGCGGTTTTTCCCGGTCCAGGTTGGCGAGTGAATCCGCTGACGGTTTGATCGGCAGGGCGACATCCGCAACAAGGACGAGGTCCTTGCCATAGTTACTCCTGGCATTGACCTTCAGCGCGCCGGCATCAATTCGCCCGGTCAGATCAAGCGACAAAGATGTGTCCAGGCCGGGGACAGGACTTGTCGCCGAAAAGGCAAATGAACCGGACGGTGAGAGGCCGATAGGCTGGAATTCGCCATGACCGTTCAGGCGCGCATCGACGTCGCCGAGATTGGCCATCGCGAATAGCGCGCCGAAATCGACGGCGCTGACATCAATGGCGAGCAGGGCGCTGTCTCCGGTGCCGGACAATTCGGCCTTCACTTCGCCGCCCAGAATCGACAGCCGCCCATTCAGGTCGGGGCGGTCTCCAAGGCTCCAGCGCGCCGGCTCTGGCGTGCTCAGCGGTTCGCCGAGCGCAGAGCCGGCAAGGCTGAACGTGCCATTGGGCGCGTCGCCTGACAGGTCGGCCTTGCCTGAAAACGTGAAGTCGAATGGGCGTGTCGGTGCGTCACTCCTGAGTGTGGCCTTGAAGTCGTATCCGTCCTTATTGTTCTTGATGTCTGCCGAAAAGGAGTCGAGTTGGATCGCGGACGACAGTTTCGCACCGCTACCTTCCGCATGAGCCACGATCGCTATCGGGTCATCGCCTTCTTTCAGGATGCTCACGACTGCCCGCAAGCTCTCGATCTGCACTTCTTCTGTTTTCAAGCCGTCGCCGTCGGCATTCAATGCAACGACGAGGTCGCCTGAATCGCCAATCTCGGCCCGTCCCGAAAGCGCAAGCGGCCCATAACGACCCACAAGGTTTTCAATCAATGTCGTGCTGTCCGCCTGTGTCAGGTTTGCAGACACTTGCAAGGTCTCGCCAGCAAGCAGTCCATTGAGAGTCAGTGGGCCTGATATCTTTCCATTGGCTAGGGTGAGTGTGCCAGCAGTTGCGACCTCGGTCATATCGCGAGAGGCGATACTGAAAACGCCGTCCGAGGAAACGATGCCAATCTCAAGCGCGCTAGACGGGCCCGATACCCTGACAGTGCCCTTGTGCGCGTTGAAAGCATTTTCGCTGATCGAGAGAGGGGCGGATTGCGAGAAGTCGAACTTGAGAGCGATCAGGCCACCAATCCGGTAGGTGCCTCCACCGTCAAACACAACACTATCGCCCTTCACGGACGCTTTGCCGATCCTGATCGTCTTGCCGTCAATTCCGAGCGAGGCGGCCACCTTCGGCGAAGAGCCAATCAGCGGCGCAACAGTTTCAGGCAGTCCGGAAAAGTTTGCGATGGACAGGTTGGTCTCGATCTGTGGTTGGGCCAGGGCGCCGGACAAGCGAAATGTCCCGGATGCGCGACCATCAAATCCACCGGGCAGACTGCTTAGCGCCTGGTCGACCGTGCCACGCAGGCCCAGCATACGATCCTTTGTTCCCAGAGTGCCGGAAGCGGTTACGCGGCCCTCGGGCAGTTGAAGCGCAGAGGGCTGGAGGGTCAAAATGCCGGTCTCGCGATTATACGCGCCACTGGTCACAAGATGCGGCTTGCCGCCGATCAGGCCTGACAGGCTGTCATTCCCGGTGAAAACGTCCTCGCCCGTCAGGTCAGCCTTGAAAGGTATTTGTTGCGGTGTCAGTGACACGACAACCGGTCCTGCCAAACGCTTGAAAGGCAGATCTGCGGTCTCGTGTGCGACGAGTGTCGCGGCCCCTGTATAAGTCGGCACGTCCTCGGCAATTTCGACAACGCCGTCCAGTTGCAGGTTTGCCGCCATCCCGGTGAGATCGGAGAAGCCGGTGAAGTCCAGCTTGATGGCTGTCGGCCCGTTAAGCGTTCTCGCATTGGTGTCGGCAGTGCCTTTGGCTGACAGTGTGCCTGCCAACATTGTCGTGCTCAGGTCAAACGCGGTCTCGCGCTTGTCGATATCGGCGTCCAGCACGAACCGGGCGCCCGAGCCCAGCAATCGCTGCGCGACGTCTGGCAGGGGCAACAGGGTGCCATCAAGGTCGGCATTGGCCGTCAGGCGACCATTTACAATCTTTGCCGTCATGGATGCCGCGTCACTGCCTGACACTTTCAGCAGGAAGTAGCCGTCGCCTTCCTCCAGAGTGCCATCCGCAGAAGCGGTAAAGTCTGCATCCTGACCATCCTTGAGTCGCATCAACGTTGCGAACGTGCCGCCCACAGGGGCCGATCCGCTTGCATCCAGTTTGAACTGCCCGCCTGCATCCCGGCGGGCATCAATCTTGAGCTGGTCGCCAAGCCCCTCCAGCGGGGCAACGTCCAGTCGAGCGCTCATCCCGCCATCGCGGCCCGTATTGAAGGCGCCCGAAACACTAAACGCAGCAGCGGGGCCGGCCACACCTTCAGCGAGCGACAGCTCGGCAATGTTCAGATCGTCCAGCTCAACAACCCAGCGACTGCCGCTACTGCTTTCGCTTGAAGATGTTGCGGGCCGTCTCAGAACCGAAATCTCCTCCGCGCTCGCCAGATTGAGATCAACCGTCCGGGACAGGAGAGAGCGCGGTGTCCATTTCAGGCTGATGGCGCGTGTATCGAGCCACTTTCCTTCATCATCCGCGATGGACAGGTGCTCCAGTTCCATCCGCGTCAGCGGGTCACCCGTCAGGCCCGACGCGGAGATGCGTCCAAGACTGCCGATCTCACGACCATCAATTTGTGAGAGAACATAAGCGCGACCGCCGTCGCTGTTGATCCATAGACGAAGGCCGATAATAGCGGCCAGCAACAGAAACACGATTGCCAGCGCACCAGAAATGAATGGGTGGCGTTGTATGGTGCCGGGGACAGAACGCAACGTCGCCATCAGAAGGACTGACCAATCGAGACGTAGAACTGGACCGGGTCCTCGCCATCGCGTCTGTCGACGGGCGTGGCGATGTCCACGCGAATGGGGCCGAAGCCCGGATAATAGCGCAAGCCGACGCCAACCGCAGTGCGCAGGTCGCCAAACACGTCATCGACACTGTCGGCCGCCGCGCCGCTATCAACAAACAGAACGTAACCAAGCTTGTCACTGCGCCGCCAGCGCAGTTCAGCCGACACGTCGAACAGGCTGCGGCCACCAACGAGTGCGCCCGTTAAATCGCGTGGAGACAGGCTCTGATATTCAAACCCGCGTACAGATCCGCCACCGCCGGCGAAGAACAGGCGGTCCAGCGGAACCGCGTCAGATCCAAAGAATGCGCCGAACTCGCCTCGCAATGCAGCCACGAAGGGGCCGTCTGCAATCTTGTGATAGGTCGATCCTGACAATAGCATGCGCGTATAGCCGGCATTCGCGTCGCCAACAGACAGGCCAGGTTCGACACCCAGAAAGGCCCGGCGCCCAGACTGCGGATCCAGCGGCTCCTTCACGTTCGAATAGGTTGCCGCAAGTGGGAAGGACAGCGTGTAGAGTTCGCGCGGCTCGGTCAATGAACGCAGGCGCAATTCCTCCGTGCGAGTCGCATCGATCGATGCGCCTGCCGACAGCGTGAAGTTCTTCCTGAACGGCTGTGACAGTGCCGCGCCGAATTTGATCCCCTGCAGATCATAGGCGTCAGTCTCTTCAGCGCGTATCCCGGTTTCGACGGTCAGTGTTCGTCCGTATTGCCCGATATTTGGGCGGGTGTAGGTCGTGCTCAGCTCGCGCGCGAGTGTCGCGACCTCGGCCTGCACACGCAGCGTGTCGGCCGCACCGGTCACATTGCGCCGTTCCCAGAACGCATCTGTGCCCACGCCGTCAGTTGTCGAAGCTGTAACACCCGCACCGACGGAGCGGCGCTTCGCGTCAGAAAGCGTCAGCTCGACCGGATAGAATCCATTCTCGTCCGGCGTTTTCGATACTTCCACGCCGATGCCATCGAACAGACCGCTGCTGCGCAACCGAAGACGCAGCTGGTCGATCTTTTCGGGCGTATAGGCATCTCCGGGTGTCCATGTTCGTAGCGCGCAGATCGTATTGACCTGGCACTTGCCCGAATCCAGCACGACCATGTCGCCGAGCCGCACGAAGGGGCCAGGCACCAGCGCATAGGTCAGTTCGACAGACTTGTTCTTGCGCGACGCGAGCACGTCGATGCCTCCGCTCTCCGCGAAGGCGTGGCCACCATTACGTAATGTGCGAACCAGGCGGTTGTCGAGATCTTCAATGTCTGGGGTCCGGGCAGGGGATTCCACGGCCAGCGTCTTGCTTTCCATGTCCAGTTTGGCCTGCAACGAGTCACTGATCGGCGTAGCGAGCGTCACGGAGACCGACGCGATGCGAAACAGCTCTCCCGCCGTCACGTCGAGCGTCGGCTTCTTGTCGATCGATTCAACAAGTTCCGGCGAGACGTCTGCTGCCAGATAACCTTCCGATGCGAGATACTCTTCCAGCGTGTCGGCTGACATGCTCGCCCGGTTGCGGGATTCCAGCACGCTGCGGGCCGGGCCATCCTCGGTCTCCAGAACGGTTTTGGCTTTCGCCTCAAGGTCGGCCGGCACACCGCTGAACGCGACAGGCACGCCTCGGGCCGCCGTACTGGCACCATTCCCGTTCGTTCCGGGAAAGCCCGCGCAAGCGGTTACTGCCCCCAACAGGCACACACCCGTGGCCGGGTGCGTGAGAACGCTCCCGGCTACAGTGGTCAGGCGGGAAAGCCGTTGTGCCATCGTGAAATTTACCATCCAGATTCGAATGCGAGGATTGCGCCAGTTTTCCTAAATGAAGGCTGAACAGGCCTGTCTAGGGTGAAGATAGGCGTTTTGGCGCATATTTCGCCATGAACACTGCAGGTTAATGCGAGATTTGGCGGGAAATGGAAGCCTTTCCGCCTCGTTCAGGCCGCAGCAGTGGCCGCGGTACTCTCCGTTTGCCAGCCAGCCTGCACACACCGTATGATTGGAGAATTGACATTTTACGAGGCAATTAATGACATATCTGATGGTCTTGGGCGGCCTGGTGCTTCTATTCATCGGTGGCGAAGCGCTCGTGCGCGGCTCGGTCAGCGTCGCGAGGAAGCTCAATATTTCGGAACTGGTCATCGGCCTGACGCTCGTTGGGTTCGGCACGTCTGTCCCGGAACTTGTGACCAGCCTGCGGGCAATCGAACAGGATGCTGTGGGGATCGCTGTCGGCAATGTGGTCGGCTCGAACATCGCCAACATCCTGCTGGTGCTCGGTGTGGCGGCCGTCATTCGTCCTATACTCACCAATCCGCGCGCTCTGGCCCGCGACGGCATGATCATGCTGGCGGTCACGGCCCTGTTGTGTGCGTTGATCTGGTTTGACCTTTTCGCGCGGCCAGTCGGCATCGGTCTGCTTGGCCTCCTGCTCGCCTATCTCACCTATTCCTTCATCGCCGATCAGCGCCGCGATAGTGATGTGGCGGCCATGCACGCGGCTGAAGGTGAGGTGGTCGAGGCGCAGTATGGCTTGTTTGTCGGTTTGCTCGTTGCAGTAGGTGGACTGGCCGGCGTTGTTCTGGGCGCCCGCTTCCTGGTGGATGGCGCCGTCGTGATCGCGCGGGATCTGGGGCTCAGCGAGACGGTCATCGGCCTTACAATTGTGGCTATCGGAACCAGCCTGCCCGAACTCGTCACGTCGGTCGTGGCGGCATATCGCGGCAAGTCAGATGTGGCCCTCGGCAACGTCATCGGTTCCAACATCTTCAATGTGCTGGGCATCCTGGGTGTTACAGCCATCGTGCATCCGTTCAGCCTGCGCGGCGATATCGCGGTCGAAGCCATGTCGCAGGAGCGCTCTTCAAGCATTATCTCGTCTACAGACATTGGCGCACTTATCCTGTCCGTTTTCCTGCTGATGCTGTTTGCCATGACCGGAAAACGCATCGCGCGCTGGGAGGGCATGGTTCTCTTGCTCGCCTATGTCCTCTATTTCGGTCTGTTGTTCGACCTCATCCCCGTTCCAGGAATCCTTCCCTATGTCTGACAATCCGATCTATCAGGGGCTCGGCCAGCTTGGCCAGCAGACCAGCGCCCCACCCACGCCGGAAGAGGCAACGCTTGAGCGCGTCCCGAACCCGCATGCCGACACGCTTTATCTCACGCGCTTTGTCGCGCCCGAATTCACGTCGCTTTGCCCGGTTACCGGCCAGCCAGATTTCGCGCATATTGTCATCGACTACGCACCTGGCGCGTGGCTGGTCGAAAGCAAAAGCCTCAAGCTCTACCTGACAAGCTTCCGCAATCATGGGGCGTTTCACGAGGACTGCTCCGTCGCGATCGGCAAACGCATTCAGGAGTTCACGGAAGCCAAATGGCTCCGGATCTCGGCCTACTGGTACCCGCGCGGCGGGATACCAATCGACGTGTTCTGGCAGTCGGCAGATGTGCCTGCAGGATTGTATGTGCCGGACACAGGCGTCGCCAGCTATCGTGGCAGGGGTTAAGTTCAGGCAGGCGCCGTCCAGCGGGTGACTTTTTCAGTCATGTCCGGACGGGGCCGTTCCGGGCAGCCCATCGTTGCGGTGCCAAGATAGATGAAGCCGGCGACGCGTTCGCCTTCAGTCAGGCCGAGCAGCTTGTCCACTTGCGCGTCGAACGCCATCCATTCGGACAGCCACACACCACCCCAACCGGCGGCGTTCGCGGCGAGCAGCAGGTTTTGGCACACCGCACCCGCCGATAATTCCTGCTCCCAGACAGGTGTCTTGTGCCCATGGTCCGGCGATGAAATCACGGCCACCATTGTGGGCGCGCGCATCGGCAGGCCCGCGGCTTCGAGGATGTCCTTGGATTCTGCCCCCGGCGTGTTTGCATCATGAATTCGGGCCAGTTCCTTGCCGAATGCCATCCGGGCGGCATCTTCGAAAACGATGAAGCGCCACGGAGACAGTCTGCGGTGGTCAGGAACCCGGGCGGCCACCCGCAATAACTCATCCAGCGCGTCGGGCGAGGGGCCAGGCTCTGTCAGGTGATGCTTGCTTGCAGATCGGCGCAGCGCCAGCAAGGCGCGCGCGTCTGCGCTGGGGCGTACCGGAAGCATGGTTGTGCCAACCGGCGGCGCAGGAGGGAAGATGTGTGACATGTCCGCTACATAGCTAGCCAGTTTGGCCGCTGAAAGGGCCGGGTCCCATGTTTCTGCTTGTCGGCGGCTGATAGGAGGATTAGTTTAGAGAACGGCGTTCACTTTTTGAACATTCATCTGCAATAGATTGCACTTCATGGCTTCCGATCTGACCCTTGAACCCACCCCGGCCGAGCGTCGTCGGCTGAAAGTTCGCGGCGCCATAATTGACGCGGCTGAGCGCGTGTTTGCGACCGAGGGTGAAACCGGTCTTTCCATCAGGCGTCTCGCCGAGGAAATCGACTATTCTCCTTCGGCAATCTACAAGTATTTCGGGTCCAAAGAGGAATTGATCGATGAACTCAAGGAAGCCTTCTTCGAGCGGCTCCTGATGCGTGTCGACAAGATATCCTGTGCGGATGCGCCGTTCTCTCAACGCGGTCGGGCGTGCGTCTCAACCTATATCGAAACAGCCATGGAGCGGCCGCATCACTATGCGGCCGCCTTCTCGGGTCCTCGTGGTGTCGATGCAGATGAGCATGCGCCGCCTCAGGCGTGGGAAGAATTTGAAAAGACCTACAAAGGGCGCGCCTTCAATATTCTTGTCGACATGGTGCAGGAAGGACAGTCACTGGGCGTGTTCGATCCCGCGCTGGACCCATACCTGTCCGCCAAGTCTGTGTGGGCTGCATCGCACGGCTTGGCTCAATTGATGACCCATATGCCCAACGTGCCGGCGCTGTTGCCGTCGAACCCGCCCGTCACGGCAAGCACGTTTATCGCCTTTCATGCCGACCTGGTTTTCCGGGGATTGCAAACGCCCGCAGCCGCGCGGCAAACTGAATTGACTCTCGAGGACTGAGACCATGACGCCTTCCGACTACTATCAGGGCGACGAAACCCGCGAGAAGCGCCCGACCATATTGAAGGGCATCATCTTCCTCGTGATCCTTTGCCTCGTCGCGGCTGGTCTCATGTATGCGGCCATGCAGCTGCGCAGCGCGGAAGGCCCCAAAGTGGCGTCCGTCGCGCCTGACCCGCTTACGGTATCCGTGATGCCCGTCAGGCTGGCCAAGGAATTCAGGATCGATGAGACGTTCAGCGGCCTCGCCGAAGCCCGCCGCAAGAGCCAGCTGGGCTTTTCGACCGGTGGCCGCATCGATTTGATCGGCGCCGATGTTGGCGACCGGGTCAAAAAGGGCGCAATCCTCGCCAAGCTTGATACGCGCAGCCTCGGCGCCCAACTCGCATCGGCCCAGGCCGTTGTTGAGGAAGCCCGCGCATCCCATTCGCTCGCGATGAGCACGGTCGAGCGCCAGCGGACACTTCAGCTGCAGGGGCACGTTTCCCAGCAAAGGGTAGACGAGGCAAACGCGCAGGCGAATACGTCGCTGGCGCGTATCGAAGCTGCCAAGGCGCAAGCCGACACGCTGCGTGTCCAGATTGATCTCGCGCGCATTACGGCACCCTTCGACGGCGTCGTGACGGCCCGCATGGTGGACGAAGGCGCAATTGCCGGGCCCGGCACCCCCATCCTCGAACTCGTCGAGGCCGGTCATCTGGAATCCAAAATTGGCCTGCCAGCCATCAGCGCCGCCCGCTTGATCCCCGGCGACACATACACACTACGTGCGGACACGGGCATTGTGGATGCCAAACTGCGCACCGTCACCGGCGTGATCGATGCTGACAGGCGCACCGTGACGGCCGTCTTTGATATTGAAAATCCCGGCGAACTTCCTGTCGGCGCTGTCGTACGCTTGTCCATGGAGCGCGAGATTGACGAGCCCGGCTTCTGGGTGCCAGTTAAAGCCATGTCCACCGGCTCACGCGGATTGTGGACAGTATTTGTTGCCGCGCCATCGGCAAGTGGTTGGCGCGCCGAGCCCCGCCCTGTCGAAATGGTTCATTCGGAAGGTGGCCGCGGATTTGTGCGCGGGCCGGTTCAGGAAGGCGACCGCGTGATCATTGACGGCCTGCAGCGGATTGCCCCCGGCATGCCGGTCATGCCGCGTGATGCGACAAGCGCCGACGCGCGGAACGAAGGCTGAGGGGGCGACCCGCCATGCGCACGCTGTTCTTCCGCCTTCCGCGCCTCGCGATCCTTACCATGATGGTCATCCTGGTGGGCGGCATCGGGGCGATTTCCTCGCTGGGCCGGCAGGAAGACCCGACGCTGATCGAACGCTACGGCTTCGTGCTCACGACATTGCCCGGCGCGGACGCAGAGCGCATGGAAGCGCTCGTCACGCAGCCCATCGAAGCAGCGCTGATGGAGCTGCCAGAGGTCAACGAGGTCAAATCGGTCTCGCGCCCCGGCGTTTCGCAAGTCTCCCTGGACATTCGGGAAGATCTCAGCGAAGCCGAAGTTGACGATGCCTGGACACTGATCCGGCAGAAGGTCGCATTTGCGGAATCAAAGTTTCCCGCAGGCACGAACACACCGGAAATTCATCGCCAGTATGTCGGCGCGGCGACCCTGGTGGTCGGGCTCGTCTGGGAGGGGGAGGGCGATCCACCGCTCGCCGTGATGGGCCGCATGGCGCGTGAACTTCAGGACCGTTTCCAGCGCCTGCCCGGAACGGAATTGACCGACCTTTATGGCGTGCCCGCTGAAGAAATTCGCATCGTTGTCGATCCCGATGCTCTTTCTGCTGCGGGACTCACTGTCCGTCAGGCGGCGTCGCTCATCGCCTCGGCAGACAGCAAGACCCCCGCCGGGCGCCTGCGCTCTGAAGGCGGCAATGTCGGCCTCGAAGTCGGCGGCGAGTTTGACAACATATCCCGCATCCGGTCTGTGCCTTTGCTGCAACGGCCAGATGGTTCTGAGGTGCGCGTCAGTGACGTGGCGACGGTTCAGAAGGGATTTGAGGATCCAACCGTCCGCATGGCGCTCGAAAACGGCAAGCGTACCATTTTTGTCGGTGCCTTCATCTCCGAAGACCAGCGCGTCGACAAATGGGCTGAAACGGCCCAGAAAGTCGTCCGTGATTTCGCTGAGAATGCGCCGCCCGGTCTGCGCATCGACACGGTTTTCGATCAGAGTAAATACACTAATGCGCGCCTGAACGGTCTCGCCAAGAACCTGTTGATGTCGGCCTGCATCGTGTTCATCGTGCTCTTCTTCACGATGGGCTGGCGCTCGGCACTCGTGGTCGGATCGGCCATTCCGCTGACGGTCGCCCTCGTCCTCATCCTGTTCAAGGTTTTCGGACATCCGCTGCACCAGATGTCAGTCACCGGCCTCGTCATTTCGCTAGGCCTTCTGATCGATAATGCGATCGTGGTGGTGGATGATTTCGACCAGATGCGCGCCCGCGGTTCGACGCGCATGGAAGCGATAGACAAGAGCCTGCGCCATCTCTTCGCCCCGCTGGCGGCTTCGACGCTGACCACGGCTCTGGCGTTTGCGCCGATTGCGCTTTTGCCGGGCGGCGCAGGCGAATTCATTGGCATGATCGGCCTGTCGGTTGTTTTCTCGATTACGGCATCGTTTGTCATCTCAGTGACCCTCATCCCAGCAATGGCCGGTTGGTTTGACCGTACGCGTGGCTGGGAAACGGGCATGGCCAAGCGGCCCCGCCGCTGGTGGCGCGACGGTGTCACGGTCGACTTCATTGCCGATGGCTACCGGGCAACCGTCGAAGCCGTCCTGCGCTTCCCGCCGTTGGGTATCGCCCTCAGCGTCGCTCCGGCCATTCTCGGGTTCTACCTGGTTGGGCAACTGCCTTCACAATTCTTTCCGCAGACGGAGCGGGATCAATTCCAGATCACCATGCAATTGCCTCCGGAAGCCAGTCTCTCCGACACCATCGCGTCGACCAAGTATGCCAGCGAACTCATGGAGGCGATGGAGGGCGTGAAGTCAGTCACCTGGGTCTTGGGTGAGCCGTCACCGCGCGTCTATTACAACATGATCAACAATACAGAAGGCGTCGAAGGCTTTGCCGCTGGCTGGGTCCAACTGGATGGTAACCAGCGCACGCACGAGATCGTCGCCAAGGTACAGGCCGAGATGCGTGACGCGTTTCCCGGCGCGCGTTTCCTTGCCCTGCCGTTTGAGCAGGGGCCACCTGCCGATGCGCCGATCGAATTCACCATCCTGGGCAATGACTTCGAAACGCTCGGTCGTCTCGGCGACGAAGCGCGCACCATTCTGGCGCAGACGCCCGGTGTTACCTACACTGTCGCGTCTCTCGAACTCGGTGCGCCAACTGTCAGCCTCAAGGCCGATGAATCCGCCTCGGCGCTTGCAGGGCAGCGCCTGACTCAATTGGCCTCAGCCATGAATGCCGAACTGGAAGGCGTGCGCGCTGGCTCGATTGTCGAAGGCACGGAAGAATTACCCGTCATCGTCATTGGTCCAGACAGCCGACGTGGCACGCTGACGGATTTGCGGGCCATGACCGTTGGCGACGGTACGCCGCTCTCCGCGCTCGGAACCATGTCCCTCGACGCCAAAACGGCCGTCGTGTCGCGCCGTGACGGACAGCGCATGAACCAGATTCTCGCCTACCTTGATCCCTACACGTTGCCGGCACCGGTCTTCGCCGATTTCCAGGCGCGCCTCGAAGCCAGCGATTTCCAGCTGCCGCCCGGCTATGCCATCCGCATTGGCGGTGAAGCAGAGAATTCCGGCGAGGCCATCGGCAACCTTGCGGGTGTGGGCATTCCGCTCATTCTGGTGATGGCTGGCGCGATCATGCTGGTGTTCAATTCATTCCGCATGATGCTGCTGATCCTGACCACGGGCTTTCTCTCTCTTGGCCTCGCTTTCTTTGGGGTCTGGCTGTTCAATCTGCCCTTCGGGTTCAACGCCATTATCGGCGGCCTAGGCCTGCTCGGCATCGCGATCAACGGTTCGATCGTGGTTCTGTCACTTCTCAAGGCCAGTCCGGCGGCCATGGCAGATGATGTCATCGCCCAGCGCGAAATCGTGATGGATGCGACACGGCATATTGTGGCCACCACACTCACAACAATGGGCGGCTTTATTCCGATCCTCCTGACGGGTGATTCCTTCTGGATGCCGCTTGCGGCCGGTATTTCCGGCGGTGTTGCGGGTTCAGCATTGCTGGCGCTCTATTTCACGCCTGCCGTGTTCAGGATCATGACGATGAAGCCTATTCGAAAGACGCTGGTTTACCTGTTTGGACGACGCCATATCCCGGCCGAGTAAGCTAATTGTGACGGCGCTGGAACTTGATACGCGGGCAAACTTTGCCCATGTGCCTAGGAAGTTATTTTTGACGGAGGCCTGAATGGTCGAAAACCCTGATATCGGTGCCCCGCCACCAGCATGGCACAGGCTGCGTTTTGAAGCGGCTGCAGCCGCGGCCGAAGAACCGACACTTGCCAGTTACGTCAACGCTGCGATCCTCGCGCATTCGTCGCTCTGCCAGGCGCTTTCCTATCATCTGGCCGAGAAGCTCGGCGGCCCCGTAATGGGCACGCTTCAGATCCGCCACATCCTGTCGACGGCTTACGATTCCGATCCCAGCCTGCTTGAAGCGGCCGAGGCGGACATGCAGGCCGTGCTTGAGCGCGATCCGGCCTGCCGTGGCATGCTGCAGCCATTCCTCTTCTTCAAAGGTTTCCTGGCGCTCCAGACGCACCGCATCGCGCATGTTCTGTGGAAGCAGGGCAGGGAATCGCTCGCGTTCCATTTTCAGGGCGTTGGGTCAGAGCTTTTCGGCGTCGACATCCATCCCGCCGCACGTATTGGAACGGGCGTCATGCTTGATCATGCGACCGGTATCACCATCGGTGAAACGGCCATTGTGGGCGATGGATGTTCGCTGCTTCACGGCGTGACGCTGGGCGGCACCGGCAAGGAAGTCGGCGACCGTCACCCCAAGATCGGTCGCGGTGTACTCCTGTCCGTCGGGGCGAAAGTCCTCGGCAACATTACGATTGGCGACGAAGCCAAGGTGGCCGCTGGCAGTGTCGTGCTCAAGGACGTTCCGGCCCATTGCACCGTCGCTGGCGTTCCGGCGAAGATTGTCGGCGAACCCCTCTGTTGCCAGCCTGCCAAGACAATGGATCAGCATATTCCCGACGAAATGGCCAAATAGGCGGCTGCATCCACCGCTTTCGAAACAGTGGGAACTGCGTCTAGTATCATCGCGCTGGGGTTATTGTCCTAACGCGAGAGGGACGCTCGCCATGATACGCTTACTTGTTCTGGCCGTTATCGGTCTTGGATTCACATTGTCATCCTACGCAAAAGCGCCGCCTGAGCCGCGCTATGCACTGGTGATCGGCAATTCCGCCTACACGCAGACCGGATGGGCGCTGGAAAATCCGGCCCGCGACGCCGCACTTCTGGCTGACTCGCTGGCGCGCGTCGGCTTTCAGGTCGATACGGTCATTGATGCCACCGAAGCCGAAATGGAAGAAGCGTTTGCCGCGCATGGCGCGCGGTTGAAGGCAGCCGGGCCGACCGCAGTTGGTCTGATCTATTATGCCGGTCACGGCGTTCAATCCCAGGGGTTGAACTATCTGGTACCGGTGGATTCGTCCGCCCGATCGGAACAGGATATCTGGCGCCAGGCGCCGCGTCTGGGTGATGCGCTGCGCTATGTCGAGGATGCCGGAAACAGCGTGAATTTCGTCATTCTTGATGCCTGCCGAAATAACCCTCTGCCAAGTTCCACACGCAGCGCAGGCGGCGGCCTTGCTGAAGTGAAGCCCGCTGCCGGACTGCTGATATCCTACTCAACCGCGCCGGGTTTCGTCGCCTATGATGGTGACGGCGGCAACAGCGCTTTTGCCTCGGCCCTCGCGGACACGCTGACAACGCAGAACCTGATCGCCGAGCAGGTGTTCAAACGGGTGGCTGACAGGGTCAGGACATCGACCAACGGCCTCCAGACACCATTCTATAATTCGGGCCTGACAGGCGCAGACTTCTGCTTCGCCGGATGCAATGGCGGGGTTGCTCCCGCTCCGGTCGCTGCCACCACGACCGGGCGTCTACCCCCCACTGACACCACACCACGCTCCACATCATCCACACCCGCTGTCACCCCCTCCACCGGCAGCATGACAGCCGTGTCCGACATCCTTCGCGAAGCCGCATTCACGGCCGCCGCCGTTGAATCAGGTCTCACCGAACGCACGTTCAGGGACTGTCTCGACTGCCCGGAAATGGTGGCGATTCCAGCAGGCAAATTCACGATGGGCTCGCCCGAAAGCGAAGACCAGCGCAAGGATGGCGAAGGGCCGCAATGGCAGGTTCAGGTCGGTGAATTCGCAGCATCTGCAACAGAAGTCACGTGGGCCAGCATCACCGCTTGCCGCGATGCGGGCGGCTGCGCCGACATCAAGGCTGATGACGAAACCCGCTCCGATCAATGGCTCCAGCCGACATTTCCCGTCGTGAATATCACCTGGCCTGAAGCCCAGTCCTACATCACCTGGCTAAACACACAGGTCAAAGGCGAGCCCTACCGCCTCCTGTCCGAAGCCGAATGGGAATACGCCGCCCGCGCTGGCACCACCACAGCATTCTATACAGGAGACGCCCTTCCGGCAGATGCGGCCAACTTCAACGCCACGCGCGAATATAACGGCAGCAAACGCGGTGGATGGCCGCGCACGATGATGCCCGCCAAAACCTATGCGCCCAATCCATTCGGCCTGTATGAAATGCATGGCAATGCCGCCGAATGGGTCGCCGATTGCTGGTCGTCGAACTATCTCGGTCGCGCTGGCAGTGCCGCGATCCTCGAAAAGCGCAATTGCCGCACCCGCGCCGTGCGCGGCGGCAGTTGGGAAAAGATTCCCTCCTATGTCCGCTCAGCCTACCGGGATGCCTATCCCGACACGGGCCGCGACGACGCAATCGGATTTCGTATCGCAAGGGACCGGAACTGACAGGCGCTTTGTGGTCGCTTCCACAGTCGTTTGCAGGGGCGGCTGTTGCACTGCAAAAGAAAAAGACTAGGTTGCGCCGCTGAATTGCTAAGGAGAATGCGTCATGGAACGTGAAGAAACACTGCGTCTCGAGGCGTATTTGAAAGAAAAGCTGCACCCGGGCCTGCGCCTGCTGGCGCGCGACAAGACTGACGATTCCGTCGAGGTTTATCTTGGCGCCGAGTTCATCGCGCTGGTCTACAAGGACGTCGACGAAGGCGAGACATCCTACCAGTTCCAGATGACGGTCCTGTCGGAAGACCTTGCAGGCAGCTGATCGCTGACACCATCTAGAATAAAGAGCCCTGGCCTCCCTTGGCCGGGGCTTTTTTCGTTTTGGGAGCGGGCGGTGTCGACGGGGCGGGGCCATCCAGTGGGGCGGCAATGACATCCCCATCTGAAAAGCTGACACGCAGCGTCGCAGATGTTTCGGCAACCGCGGACGACCGGATCAGCTTGCCATCCTGACCGCGCACGATGGCGTACCCCCGGCTGAGCGTCGCGTGGTATGAAAGTGTTTCGAGCAGCTTGCCCTGCGAAACCAGCGAAACCTTCCGCCGCTCGATCAGCCGCATCAGGGCAGGGCGGGCCCGAATGGCTGTCTCTCTCAGGCTTTGGCGTGACCTGCGAATATCAGCCTTGAGTCCAGCTGGACTGATCTGCGCGGCAGCAAGCCGGGACCGGCTACGCTCGATCAATGCGCGCGTCGCACGGGGCAGGTTCGCGGCCGCATAATCGAGCCGCTGGCGTTTCGACTGCAGCAATGTTTCCGGCCGGGGCATACGCGCTGCGCGCAGCGCGTCACGCGACCGCGCCGTTCGGCGGGCAAGGGCCCGCTTCAGGCGCCCGGCATTCTCTTCGATGTTCAACAATAGTTCGCTACGCACCGGCACGGCAATTTCTGCCGCTCCGGTTGGGGTCGGCGCGCGCGCATCCGATACATAGTCGATCAGCGTCGTATCGGTTTCGTGTCCGACGGCCGAAATCAGTGGAATCTCGCTTTCGAATGCGGCGCGGACAACGATCTCCTCGTTGAACGGCCACAGGTCCTCGATGGACCCACCACCCCGCGCCACGATCAGCACGTCAGGCCGGTCTGCGCCCGTCATGGCGTTGAACCCTTTGATGCCAGCGGTCACCTGCGCCGCTGCTGCGTCCCCCTGCACCAGTGCTGGCCACACGATCACGCGGACCGGAAAACGGTCCTGGATGCGATGAAGGATGTCACGGATCACTGCGCCAGTCGGGCTGGTGATAACGCCGATGGTGCGGGGCAGGTAGGGAAGTTTCTTCTTGTGGCTCGCGTCGAACAGCCCCTCAGCGGCCAGCTTCTTCTTGCGCTCTTCCAGCAGCTGCATCAGCGCGCCAGCGCCGGCAGGACGCATTGAGCTTGCGATTAACTGGTAGTTTGACCGGCCTTCGTAAATCGACAGGCGACCGGTCGCGATCACTTCAAGTCCTTCCTCTGGCCTGAAGGGCAGCTTGTCGACCTGGCCCTTCCACATGATCGTGTTCAGGACTGCCTTCTCATCCTTGATGTCGGCATACATGTGCCCTGACCGGGCAATGGTCACCCGGCCAAGTTCGCCGCGCACGACGACATGGTCAAAATTGGATTCAATTGTCCGCTTCAGGCTCGCAGCGAGCTCGGATACGGAAACGGCATGGTCATTGGACACTGGCGAGTCGGGCATCCAGCCTTTATAGCGACTGGGAAGCAGCAGGCGAGGGGCCAAATCCCATGAACATCCTCCTCATAGGCTCCGGCGGGCGTGAACATGCGCTGGCATGGAAGATCGACCAGTCGCCCCTTGTCGACGTCGTCCACTCGACGCCCGGCAATCCCGGCATGGATGTTATCGGGCCGTGTTTCGACGTGGCCGCTGACGATATCGATAATCTCGTGAAGCTGACGCTGCAGGTCGAGCCGGATCTTGTTGTCATCGGCCCGGAAGCGCCACTCGCGCTCGGTCTCGCCGACATCCTGCGGGCTCGGGGGTTTGACGTGTTCGGTCCAGGCCGCCTCGCGGCGCAGCTGGAATCGTCCAAAGCCTTCTCCAAGGGTCGGATGAAAGCCTATGGCGTTCCGACAGCCGCGTATGGTGAGTTCACAACGCCGGGTCTGGCGAAGGCCTTCCTGCGCACGATGGACGCACCTTTCGTGCTGAAGGCCGACGGGCTGGCTGCAGGCAAGGGCGTGGTGATCGCCGAGAGTCTTGAACAGGCAGACGCCGAAGTTGATGACATGCTGTCCGGCAAGTTTGGTGATGCGTCAGCCACGCTGATCATCGAGGAATTCATGCATGGTGAGGAAGCCAGCATTTTCGTCATCACTGACGGGCATGGCGCCGTTTACCTGCCCGCTGCGCAGGACCACAAACGCGTCGGTGACGGCGATACCGGCCCGAACACAGGCGGCATGGGCGCCTACGCTCCTGCGCCGGTTGTGACGCAGGCTGTCATGGATCGCATCAAGTCCGAGATCGTTCAGCCGATGCTCAAAGGCATGGCAGCAGACGGCATGCCCTATCAGGGCGTGCTTTATGTCGGTGTGATGGTGACCGAGGATGGGCCAAGGGTTGTCGAATTCAACGCCCGTTTCGGCGATCCGGAATGCCAGGTGCTGATGAAAGGCCTCGCAGGCGACATCGTCCCGGCCATTCTTGGTGCTGCAACCGGCGGACTCGACGGCAATGAAGAAGCCTTCGAATCCCTGCTCGAACTGGAACGCTTTGATCCGACAGCCTCCGTCGTCCTGGCATCGAATGGCTATCCCGGCAGCTATGCCAAGGGCTCGGTGATCAATGGCTTGAGCGAAGCCAACAATCTGCCGGGCGTGACCGTTTTCCACGCGGGCACGGATCGGGATTCCGAAGGGGCGATTGTCGCGATGGGCGGGCGGGTGCTGAATGTCACTGCATCCGGCTCAGACCTCGAAGAGGCCGTCACGCGCGCCTATGCTGGCGTTGACCGCATTGATTGGCCGGAAGGTTTTTGTCGGCGTGACATTGGATGGCGCGCTTTGCGGCGTGACTAGCGGCTCACGTAAATAAGCGTTCCTTCGGGCACGCTGGCCACGAAGTCGTCAAAGTCGGCTTTTGCGAACGCTATACAGCCGTTCGACCGTCCCAGTTTGCCATGCTGGGCCAGGAATTCCGGTTCAGCATATTTGGCCGCGTGAACGACGATAGCGCGTGCACGTGATGACTTGTTGGTTTCGTCCAGTCCGTCCAGGCGCAGGCTGAGTCCATGCTTGCCATAATAGGGTTCGGCCGTGCGGAAGGCACCTTGAGGGCTCGCATTGGAACCTGATTTGTCGGAAAAATTGTCCAGAAAGCCGTCATGATCGGCGTCAGAGCCGCTGCCATGCGTCGTACGATAGGACGTGATGTCGCCGCTTTGCAGATCCAAGACAAACAGGCGTTCGTCTTTCGAATGGCGCGAATAATCGACAATCACGATATGGCCCGTGTCTTTGGTCTCACTGGCATGTGCCGCCTGTGACGCCAAGGCCTGGCTGAGCAGTTCCGGACGAATGGAGGTGTTGGGATTCAAATTCTTGGCATTGGCGGGTAACGCCGCCAGCAGGAGCAGGGAAGTTATCGCCGCTAATCGTTTCATGCGTGAAACATGACGTGAAATTATGGCGACCTTACGGCAGGCCTTGGCAGAGGACAGGTGACCGTTATTGTGATTGCCAGCAAACCTTAGAAGCGAGAGCGACCCCATGGCAGAGACAGAAACTGCACAGGACCTGTTTAGCGGAACAAAATCCGTTGCTGAATCCCACAAGTTCGACGAGGCCAAACTGGCCGCTTGGATGCAAGAAAATGTCGAAGGCTATGAGGGCCCGTTGGAGGTGCGTCAGTTCAAGGGGGGGCAGTCCAATCCGACGTACCAGCTGGTCACGCCAAAGAAGAAATACGTGATGCGCCGCAAGCCACCCGGCAATCTCCTGCCCAGCGCGCATGCGGTGGACCGCGAATTCCGTGTCATCAACGCTCTTTATCCGCTCGGTTATCCTGTCGCGCGTCCGTATGGGCTCTGCATGGACGAGGATGTCGTCGGTACGATCTTCTATGTCATGGACATGGTTGAAGGCCGCATTCTCTGGGACGGCACGCTTCCTGACTATGAACCTGCCATGCGCCACAAGATCTATGAAGCCAAATTGAAGACCTTTGCCGATCTTCACAATGTCGATTGGAAGAAAGCGGGCCTTGAAGGCTTCGGCAAGGAAGGCGACTATGTCGCTCGCCAGGTCCACCGTTGGACAAAGCAATACAAGGCCTCAGAAACGATCCACATTCCCGAAATGGAACAGCTGATCGAGTGGCTTCCGAAGAATATTCCAGCGGGCGACAGAACGACAATCGTTCATGGTGATTACCGCCTCGACAATATGGTGCTGCACCCGACCGAGCCGAAAGTGATTGCGGTACTCGACTGGGAACTCTCCACGTTGGGTGATCCGCTCGCCGACTTCTCCTACCATCTGATGAACTGGGTCATGCCACCCGGTGATGGTACCCGCGGTTCCCTGTCGGCCATTCCGGACCTCAAGGCATGGGGCATCCCGACAATGGATGAGTATGTTGGCATGTATTGCGCCCATACGGGTCGTGATGGCCTGCCGGAACTTGACTATTACTTCGCTTACAATGCCTTCCGTCTGGCTGGCATTCTACAGGGTATCGTCGGGCGTGTGCGCGACGGTACGGCAAACAGTGCAAATGCCGAGGCCAATGCCGAGCGTGTGCGGCCACTCGCAGAGTTTGCGGCCAAGTATGCGCGCTTGGCCGGCATGGAAGGGTAATCCTTCCAGCCATTTCGGGTGAGGACTAGGCGAATGGGACTTGTGCGGCGCTTGGGTATTGGTCTCGCAGCCTTCGTCGTTGCGGCGGGGATTGGCTGGATCGGGATCGGGCCCGACTGGCGCGCATTTCTCAGTCACCAGCCCTATGGCAGGGATGTCCTGTTCTGGAACCTGGACCAGCGCGACGCGGGCTTCCGCATGCTGGACCGGGTGCCATTCATCATTAAATCCAGCGTGGTTGAAGCGGGAGAAGTCGTTCATCCTCTGCCGGAAGGCGATCCGCTCGTCCTGGATATGGACGTTGACATCTATCTTTCCGAAAATCGCACTTCTGGATTGGTGATCGTCCAGGATGGCAAAGTGCGACTGGAACGCTACAGTCTGGACTTCAAGGCGGACGGACGGTGGACCAGCTTTTCGGTCGCCAAGTCGTTGACATCCACGCTGGTCGGTGCGGCCATTGCAGACGGCGCGATTGCCAGCATAGATGATCCGCTCACGACCTATATCGAGGAATTGCGCGGGTCGGCTTATGAAGACGTCACCGTCGCGCAATTGCTGACGATGACATCGGGCGTCGCGTGGAACGAGGATTATGATGATCCGAATTCGGATGTAGCGAAGTTCGACACGATGACAGTTGAACCCGGCCAAAGCGCGATTGCGACCTATATGGCGTCGCTGGGCCGCGCGCATCCGGCAGGAAATGTCTGGAACTATTCAACCGGCGAAACAAATCTGATCGGGGTTCTCGTCAGTCGTGCGACCGGAAAGCCGCTGGCTGACTACCTGTCGGAAAAGGTCTGGCGACCGTATGGCATGCAACAGGACGCCACCTGGCTGCTCGGCACGGACGGACATGAGATCAGCGGCTGCTGCATACAGGCGTCGGTGCGCGATTTTGCCCGCTTTGGCCAATTCATCCTCGATGGTGGCGTGGCGGACGGTGTTTCTGTCTTGCCGGCCGGGTGGCTTGAAAGTGCCACTCGCAAACAGGTTGGCTATGGCGTGCCGGGTGAAGGTTACGGGTATCAATGGTGGATTTGGGATGACGGCTCGTTCCAGGCCGACGGGATTTTCGGGCAAGGCATCTTCATTGACCCGGCGCGTAATCTCGTGATCGCATCGAACAGCAGCTGGACTTCCGCGCTGGGCGACCGCGACGGCGAGTTCGAGGCGCGCAAAGCCTTTTATCTGGCCGTGCAGCGCGCCATCGATTCAAGCGCGCAATAGAGTCAAACGTCGCCTCGTTCTCGGGGTGACGCAAAGACATCAAGGTGGCACAGTCCGCCCAGAATGGGAGAAGACATGACCGATATCCTCAAAGGCCCTCTCCGCGCGCCTGCCCAGATGCTGCAGGAGCAGTCTTATGGCGGTCACAAGTCACTGCACGATGATGCGGAGGCTGAACGTCTCGGCATCAAGGCAGGCCCGATTGAGGGCCCGACGCATTTCCAGCAATTCGTGCCGATGCTTTACGATATATGGGGCAAGGACTGGTTCGAGCGCGGCTGTCTCTCCACTCACTTCCTGAATATGGTGTTCGAAGGTGAAAAGGTTCGTGCCTTTGTCGAGCGCCCGGCGCCCGGTGCAACCCGCGCCAAATGCTGGGCCGAAAAGGAAGATGGCACACCCGTGCTGGAGGCCAGCGCCACGCTCGGACCGGACCATGGAGAGACCTTGCTTGAGGCTCGCATGGCGAAGCTGCGCCCGGCTGACGACCTCGTCATCCTCGCCGATATGAAAGTCGGACTGAAAACATCGAAGGATGAACCGGTCCGCATGGGCGCCGACCAGAACATGGGCAATCTCTACCCGTTCAGCCTGAACCAGAAACTCGCTGTCATCACCGAGCCAAGCGACTGGTACAGTGATGCAAAGGCATCCCCATGGGGGCGCCCGATCATCCCGCTCGAAATGGTCAGCGTCCTTGCCAATTATACGGGCGGCATGGCCAACTGGCCGGTAAAGCATCCGTCCATCGGCTTGTTTGCTGATCTGGAAATGCGCATGATCGACGGACCGCTCTTTGTCGACGAAGACTATATCCTGCGCCGGGAAGTCGTTGCTCTGTCGGCCAGCCGCCGA
>TARA_R110000787_G_scaffold28730_8_pt1 | contig 38620 bp, 37 predicted proteins | sample TARA_R110000787 | Tara Oceans TARA_R110000787 (sample SAMEA4397920) | marine metagenome | biome: Polar Biome; feature: [DCM] deep chlorophyll maximum layer (ENVO:01000326); material: water (ENVO:00002006), including particulate matter (ENVO:01000060) such as... | depth 35 m | reverse complement strand
CGGGGGTACACCCGCCCCCACGTCGTTTGAGAGTTTGGATGCGAAATTCTATTTGGCGATTTGCATGACAATGCACGTGGTGGAGCCCGTGGCGTAAAGTTTGCCGTCTTCGACGCCACGAATTTCACCATGCGCAACCCCGGTAGACCGGCCCACGTGATCGGTTACGCCTACGCAGTCAATCTGCATGCCCAATGGGATCGCGCGCAAAATGTTGATCTTGTATTCCAGCGTTGTGTATACCGACCCGCGCGGGACCTTGGTCATGACGGCGCAGGCCATAGCGGAATCGAGCAAGGTACCGTACCAACCGCCGTGCACCGTGCCCATCGGGTTGGTAACATTGAATTCCGGAGCACCCCGAAAAACAGCGCGCCCGTCTGACACCTCGTGCAAGGTGTACCCCATAGTGCCGCCGATGGGCGGGCCGGGGTTGGTACCGTCCAGAATTTTCTGCATGAATTCAAGACCAGTCAACCCAAGCACTTCGGACTGGCTCAGCAGGTCTTCGGGACCATTGGCAAGGTGTGGCATTTAAGAAATCTCCGGCAAGTATGTGCCGGAGAAACTTGTTGATTTTTCTGCCTGAGGGCAAGCCGAGATATATCTTACGCGACGTCTGACAATGCTGTTTGTGATGTCACGCCCAAGGCGCGGCACACGCTGCGGGTCAGCTCGGGGCGGTTCAGAGTGTAAAAATGCAGGTTTTCGACACCTTCGTCCACCAGCTCACTGCACATTTCGCTGCATAGTGCGGTGGACAACAGATCGTGGCGATCATCGCGGAGCGCGGCATTATAGGCTTCGTCCAGCCATGCCGGCACCAAAGCGCCGCAGCGCGTCGCAAAATTGCGCGCAGACTTCCAATTGGTCACCGGCATGATGCCCGGCGTAATCGGCTTGGTGATACCGGCCGCGGCGCAGGCATCGCGAAAACGCAGAAAGGTTTCGGTTTCAAAGAAAAATTGAGTGATCGCTTCGTCGGCACCAGCATCGAACTTGCGCTTGAGCCATTCGACATTCTGCGCCTGATCCGGGGATTCGGGGTGTGGCTCGGGGTAGGCACCGACCCGCAGCGTAAATTTCCCCGTCGCGGCCAAAGCTTCGATCAATTCGCAGCTGTCGGCAAAGCCATCCGGGTGTGGCGTAAACACGCTGGCCCCATTTTCAGGATCACCGCGCAATGCGACAATATCGGTGACGCCGATTTCGGCAAAGCTGTTCGCGACCTCAAGTGTTTCGGCTTTGCTTGCGCCGACGCAGGTCAGGTGCGCTGCCACCGGCAGGCCGGATGTGCGGCGCAGTACATGAGCAGAATCATGCGTCAGATCGCGGGTGGACCCGCCTGCACCGTAGGTCACGGAGAAAAAGCGGGGTCCCAAAGGTGCCAGCGCTTGTGCCGTTTCCCAAAGACGGAATGATGCGTCGACGGACTTGGGCGGGAAAACTTCAAAGGAAACGGCTGGCGTGGTCATGTCGGACAATCCTATTCTTTATTTCAACTCTTGTCGCACGAACTGAGTTGTGAAACAAACTCATAACTTTCATCTTCAACATGAGGAACGCCTCATATGCATATTGAGTTCCGTCATCTGCGCACCATTCAGGCCATTCACGAGGCCGGAGGTCTCGCGCGGGCCGCCGATACGATGAACATCACCCAATCCGCTTTGTCGCATCAGGTAAAGGGGCTGGAGGATCAGGCCGGGGTAGAGCTGTTCGTGCGTCGGTCCAAGCCGCTAAAGCTGTCGCCTGCGGGACTGCGCCTGCTGAAGCTGGCCCAACAGGTACTGCCACAGCTCGAGGCGGCGCAGGCTGAATTCATGGGGCTACGTGCTGGCAGCACAGGCCGGATGCACATTGCCATTGAATGTCACGCCTGTTTCGAATGGTTGTTCCCGGTGCTTGAACAGTTTCGCAAATCCTGGCCCGATGTAGATGTCGATATCCGCCCCGGTCTGGCCTTTGATGCCTTGCCCGCCTTGTTGCGCGAAGAGGTCGATCTGGTGGTTTCATCGGATCCCGAGGACCTGCCCGGCGTCAAGTTTGTTGAATTGTTCGATTACAAGGCGGTGTTTGTCGCCGCCAGCCATCACCCCCTTGCGGCCAAACCATATGTCGAGGCCGCAGATTTCAGAAGCGAAACGCTGATTACCTATCCGGTGGAACGCACACGCCTTGACGTGTTCAGCCAGTTGTTGATTCCCGCCAAGGTCGAGCCGCTTGCCATCCGTCAGGTTGAACTCACGGCGGTGATCCTGTTGCTTGTCGCTTCCAACCGCGGGGTCGCGGTCTTGCCCGACTGGGTCGTTCGCGAGGTGAAATACAGCAACGATTATGTCACGCGTCCGCTGACGGAAAACGGCGTGACGCGTAGATTGTACGCCGCCGTGCGCGAGGATGATCTGGACAAGCCTTTCATGTCGCAACTGCTGAAACTGGCAGGGGAAGAAGCGCGGAAATTGCAGCGGGCTTAAGGCGTGATGTTGCCGTTTAAAGATGCAGGCGTGGATCAAGAGCGAAATGTTCTTGCTGCACATCGTCGAACTGGCCTGTGGCCTTCGTGGCATCGAAGATCAGGTTCCAGCTATGCCGGGACACTGTAGAGGGGATCAAAACAAACAGGTGGTCGCGTAGCAGCGCGTCGCCGAACCCTTTTTGGCCCGCCCCATGTGACCCCGGAACCAACCAGTTCGCATTCGGTATATCAGCGGTATCAAGGACATGTACCCTGGCAGGGTCGATCACTCTGGCAGAGGTCAGCACATGATGTGCAGTGTCCAGCGCCCTGAAGCCCTTGTAGACCGCGACTTCCATGATCGCGGTCGCGGGGTCAAGAGAGGTATAGACCGCCCGGACTCCTTGCGAATTCCAGCGGCCCCCCACGCGGTATGACCCTTCGCCAGTGTGCCATGTCGGCGCATGTTGCCGCTGGTCGAGCCTCCAAAACCGCAGTTCGCCCGTTCCGAGCGGCGGTGGCAGTGGCGTCACGCGTAGACCCCGTACTCCATCCGGGTCAGGGTGTTTTCCACCGCTTCGGCCCCTGCGGCCGACGAAAGCAGGTCGATGGGCCGTCGGTTGTCCAGACCGATGGCAGGGGCCAGCATCCAGGCCTCGGCTGCTTCCTGGTCGCCAAAGACGTCGGTAGCTTGCGCCAGCAACTCTGCAAAGCGCCAAGCTCGGCTGCTTTGTTCTGTAGACAGGCGGTCTTTGCCTTTTTCGGCTCTTTTGCGTTGCAGGGTGCGTAGGCTCATGCCGATCGCCTTGTTCAGCGCATCGCCCGACGACAGCACCGATACTGTGTCCACAAGATGCAGCAGTGCTTGGGAGGAAATGCCTTTCACGATCACATCATGCGCATCCAAAGAGTTTCGCACCGTTTGCTTGATGACCTTTTGCCCGCCCAAAAGCCGGAAAGCGCGCACGGCGTCGTCTGTCTCCGCATTCATTAACGGGAGGTTATCCCTTTCACTCAGAAAGGCTGTAGCACCCATGGCTGTACTCCTTTTCGTCACGTGTCGCTAAATAAGTGACATGTGTCGCGATGTATTTCAAGAGGCAACTCAAGTGCGCATAAACTATTTGATCGCATGTGCGGGGCGACCCGCGAAAACAATCGCGGTATGCAGGCCGCAATCAGGCTGACCGGGCCTGGTGTCAGGGGATAGGGCACATGCCGTGCGCGATGATGTGGCGGGGATGTCGCTGTGAGGGCGCTGTCACGCCCTGGCAACGGGAAGGGTAGGGGCGCGCACGCCCCCACCGATATCTGTTCAGCCGACCTTGACGATGGCCTTGCCTTGATTGCCGCCGGTCAGCAGGTCCATGAACGCCTGCGGTGCGTTTTCAAGGCCCTCGGTGATGTCCTCTTTGACCGCGATGGTACCGTCGGCCACCTTGGGCGCGACTTCTTTCATGAATTCGGGAAACCTGTTCCAGTGGTTGGAAATGATAAATCCGTTCACGCTGAGGAAGTTTACCAGAATCGTGCGCCACAGCTTTGGTGCAGTGAGCGCTTCTTCGGCGGCGTTGGCACCCAGACCACCGGCGTTATACCATGCGATCATGCCGCAGATCGGGATACGCCCGTGCGGGTTCATCAGCGGCATCACCGCTTCGAGCACTTTGCCGCCGACGTTTTCAAAATAGATATCGATGCCCTTCGGGCAGACGTCTTTCAGGGCGGCGCGCAGGGATTTGGCGTCGTCGTAAGCGCGGTGGTCAATGCATTCGTCAAAGCCAAAGTGATCCTTGGCCATCGCGCATTTGTCTGCACCGCCCGCGATACCCACCACGCGCAGGCCATGCGACTTGGCGATCTGCCCCACCATGGAGCCGACCGGCCCTGTTGCCGCGGCAACCACAAGGGTCTCGCCCGCTTTGGGACGGCCATATTCCATCAGCCCATGCCAGCCGGTGAAACCGGGCATGCCAAGCACGCCGAGCGAGGTGGTGATGGACACCTGATCGGGGTCGACCTTCCGCAGCAGATTTGCAGGCTGAACCCCGTGGGTGGCCCAGCCGAACATGCCAAATGCGTGATCGCCGACCTTGAAATTGGGGCTGTTGGAGGCGATTACCTCGCCAACCGACCCGCCTTCCATGGTGCCACCTACGGGCACAGGCGCTGCATAGGATTTTCCGTCATCCATCCGACCGCGCATATAGGGGTCAAGCGACATGTATTTCACGCGGACAAGGACCTCGCCGTCGCCCGGGGTGGGCACGGGCCCTTCTTCGAGACGGAAGTTATCGGCGGTCGGTGCGCCATCGGGGCGGGACGCCAGTACGATACGTTTCATTTGGTCAGACATTTAGCTTTCCTCCTTGGGGGTGTTATCGGCAGGTTATCTGGAATACCGCCATGCACAAGGTGGCGATCCGCGCCACGTTACGTCAGATGACCCTGCCCCCTTGGCAAATGGGGAAGGTAGGCTTATACGCACGGCCTGATCCATTGAGGGACGCGAAATATGGTTGGCAGTGCAAATCTAAACATCATGATCAAGGCAGCGCGGCGTGCGGGACGCGGGCTGGTCAAGGATTTTCGCGAGGTAGAGAACCTTCAGGTGTCGATGAAAGGCGCTGGCGATTTTGTCAGCCGTGCCGATCTTCAATCTGAAAAGACCCTGAAAGACGAGCTGATGGGCGCGCGCCCGACCTATGGATGGTTGGCCGAAGAAGGTGGCGGCGAAGACGGGCAGGACCCCACGCGACGCTGGATCGTCGACCCCTTGGATGGCACGACGAACTTTTTGCATGGTCTGCCCCATTGGGCTGTGTCTATAGCGCTTGAACACAAGGGCCAGATCGTGGCCGGTGTCGTGTTCGACCCCGCCAAGGACGAGATGTTCTTTGCCGAAAAAGGCGCGGGTGCCTGGATGAACGACGGCCGTTTGCGGGTTTCGGGCCGGTCCCGGATGATCGAGGCGATATTCGCCACGGGTCTGCCGTTTGGCGGACGTGCGGATCTGCCCGATACGCTGAGCGATCTGGGGCGTATCCTGCCGGTGTGCGCAGGGGTGCGTCGCTGGGGCGCCGCCGCGCTTGACCTGGCCTATGTCGCCGCCGGCCGCTACGATGGTTTTTGGGAGCGGCGGTTGAGCCCTTGGGATCTGGCCGCGGGTATGCTGATCGTGCGCGAGGCCGGTGGCATGGTCGAGCCGTTGAACCCCGCAGGCAATGTCCTGGAAGACGGTGAGATCGTCTGTGCCAATGAAGCGCTGTTTTCGGGTTTCGCGAAAATCGCCAGGGGCTGAGTATCCTGCCTGGAAAGGATGCCTTCGGCGAGGATTTTTGGCCATTTGGAATTGGGTCCAGGTCTATCTGTCCGACGGGTGATTGATGCCATCGGTATATGGAATGGGTTCCAGGAGCCAGGGTTCGGCCCCGTCAATGCACCCGAGGTTGATGCCGCATTGCGCGGGGTCTGACCGACGCTGGTGGTACATGTAGATCCCACAGGTTTTGCAGAAATAATGCTTGGCGGTCCCGGTGCCCCATCTGTAGAGCGTGAGGTTTTCCGTTCCGTGCAAGACGTCTACAGACGTGGCGATAGCCGTGACCGCCGCGGCGGCACGGCGGCGGCAAAATGAGCAGGTGCAGCGGCTGGCGGACGACAGGCCGGTGGGCAGGGTTGCCCTGAGGGTCACTGCCCCGCAGTGGCATGTTGCGTGGTGGATTTCCTCGGCCGGGGTCATTTGCGTTTTACCTTCGGGATGCGGCTGGTGGCGATGGTATAGTGGGCTTCGGCGTGCGGTGGGTGACCTTGTGTCGACGACCAGAACGCCGGGCCGCCGAGGCTGAGCCACAGCGGCAGGGTGAGCAGGATCCCGACGAAGAAGCCACCGGCGTGGGCCCAATAGGCCACGCCGCCGATGGTCGGGTCGGCCCCGATCCCGCCGATGAGTTGCATTCCGAGCCACAGGCCCAGCATGATCCATGCCGGTATCGGGAATATGCGGAAGAACACGATGAAGATGATGAGAATATCGACTTTGGCTTTGGGGTAGAGCAGCAGATAGCCGCCCATGACGCCGGCAATGGCACCAGAGGCCCCCACAGTTGGAACCGGGGAGTAGGGGGCCGAAATGACATGCGCCCCGGCTGACAGCACGCCGCAGGCAAGATAGAAGATCAGGTAGCCGATATGGCCCATCTCGTCTTCGATATTATCGCCGAAAATGTAGAGAAACAGCATGTTGCCAGCGAGGTGCAGCCAGCCCCCGTGCAGGAACATCGAGGTGAACAGCCCGGAGTAGTCTTGGCCTGAGGTCACGCGACCCGGAATCAATGCCCATTCAAAGAAGAAGATATTGAGGGCGCGGTCATCGCCGAACAGGCCGACATAGCTTAGAAATACGCCAATGTTCACCGCCATCAGCAGATAAGTGACATAGGGCGTGCGCCCTGACGGGTTATGGTCGCGAATGGGGAACATGGACGGACCCTCAGACATCCGTTACGACTGGTCAAGAGGCATCGTGGCGGATGTTTAATGGGTGAACTGAAAGGCACTTCCGTGGAAATTACCTGCCTGCATACCGCTGCACTTCATATGCCCCGGTTTTCGGCTTTGTTCGAGGCCGAGGGCTGGGAAGGCAGAGTTGCACATATCGTCCGGCCCGATTTGCTTGCGCGTGCCCAGGCCGGTGGGCCAGAGGCCGTCAGAGGAGAGGTATCCCAAATAATCGGGTCGCACATGGCCGGCGATGCCTTGTTGTGCAGTTGTTCGACGCTGGGCCCGTTGATCGAAAGCCTTGCGGCGGAGTATGTAAGGGTTGACCGGCCTGTCATGGAGGCGGCGGCGCGGTACAAGCGCGTCATGTTGGTCATCTGTTTGGAAAGCACGCGTGCGGCCACGGTCAACCTGTTTGAAGCATGCGCGAAAGCGCCGGATGTCCGGGCGCATGTGATCATGTGTCAAGCCGCCTGGAGCTTGTTTGAAGAAGCGGACATGGCGGGTTTTTATTCCGCGATTGCCCAAGATGTGGTAGCTGGCATGGATGTCTTGACCGACACGGATTGCGTCGTTCTGGCCCAGGCATCCATGGACGGTGCTGCGGCTTTGTTGTCTGAGTTGCGCGTGCCGGTGATGACGACACCGGTTCTGGCGGTACGGCGAGCAATCGATGTTGCCCGCCACCAACACATTCAGCCAGCAGCACCGAGCAGCTGAGCATTGCCCCCTGAAGCCGTCGTATCGACGCAGACATGTCTTTCGGCGCGGACCCGTGCCGTATCGGGAAGCCCCCTTATCAAAGGGACGATAGGGCCGGATCGAGCCGCCAGGGCCACTTCGATGGCGCGGGCGGTTTCTTCGTCGCCCCACCATAAGACGCCACCATACGCCGGGCCGCCGGTGAGTGACGCGGCATCGATCTGCCCGTTCATTTCGACGGCAGTACCGCCAAGCGCCGAAACCGCACGCGCCTGTTCTGCGGCTGTGGTTGGACCCGGCCCCATACACAGCAAGGCGGCGCGCGGTAATGTGCTGAGCCGGTTGGACTCTCCGGTCGGGCCAGGAAGGGTGACCGTTTCAAGGATCGGCACCGCATGGGCAGGCAGCGGGGGCAGTTCTGTTTGGTCGGTGTCCCAGGTTTCACCTTGGGTTTTCAAGTCCGGTTCGCTGAAACGTGGCAAATAATTGGGGCCGCCCGCCTTTGGGCCTGTGCCAGATAAGCCTTCACCGCCAAAGGGTTGGCTGCCAACGATCGCCCCGATCTGATTGCGGTTCACATAGATATTACCCGCTTCGATCCTTTCGGATACATGCTGGACCCTGTCGTCGATACGCGTTTGCAAGCCAAACGTCAGGCCATAGCCGGTAGCATTGATCGCATCTATCACCTTGTTGAGCTGGGTGGCTTTGAAGGTCGCGATGTGCAGTACGGGGCCGAAGATCTCTTGTTTCAGGTCTGCGATGCCATTGATGCGGATCATCGTCGGCGCGACGAACGTGCCTTTGGCGGGGGCGGCCAGTTCAGCGATCACGCGGCCTTCGCTGCGGGCGGCGTCGATGTGGTCGGCGATGGTCTTGCGGGCCGCTTCGTCGATTACCGGGCCGACATCGGTCGAGATCTGCCACGGGTTGCCGAGGGTCAGCACCTCCATTGCGCCGGTCAGCATTTCGATCACGTCTTCGGCGATGTCCTCTTGGATATAGAGGCACCGCAGGGCCGAACACCGCTGGCCCGCCGATTGAAACGCGCTTTCGACAATGGCCTGGACGGCCTGTTCGGGCAGGGCGGTGCTGTCGACGATCATCGCATTGATCCCGCCGGTTTCCGCGATCAGCGTCGTGCCGGGGGTGCAGTGCTTCGCCATGGTTTCACGGATACGCAGTGCTGTGCCTGTTGAACCGGTGAAAGCTACGCCGTTGATGCGCGGGTCCGATACCAGTGCCGCGCCGACGTCACCCCCGCCGGGAAGCAGTTGCAACACAGCACGCGGGACGCCCGCCTCGTGCAGGAGCGATGTCGCCAGAAATGCGATAAGGGGTGTCTGTTCGGCAGGTTTGGCCAGCACGGCATTGCCGGCTGCCAGAGCCGCACTAACCTGACCACAGAAGATCGCCAGCGGGAAGTTCCACGGCGAGATGCACGTGAAGCGTCCAGCAGGTGGGGTATTGGTTGCCTGACACGCGTAATAGCGCAGAAAATCCACGGCTTCGCGTAATTCGGCGACGCAGTCGGGCAGGCCTTTGCCAGCCTCGCGGGCCAAAAGGGCAAAGATTTCGCCGTAATGCGATTCAAGCATATCGGCCGCGCGCAGCAGTACCTCTTGGCGGTGTTCCAGAGGAGCGTCCCAAACAGCAGCGTTATCCAATGCAGCTTGGACATCCGCCTCGGACGCATTTCGCACGGTACCGGGGCTTCGGCTTGATGCGGCAGGATTCAGCAGGCGCACCGCTTTTTTGGGCTTTGCCTCGACCGCCAGCAACGGCACCGCCGCCCAGCTATGGGCTTTCCATGGCGCGCGCGCGGATTCGATCACATCGAGCGTCGGCGTGTGTGTCAGGTCGAACCCCATCGAGTTTACGCGGGCGGGCAGGTAAAGTTCCGGTCCCGTGGGGATATGCAACGTGGTGCCGGACAGGCTTTCAAAAGGGTCCGCCGCAACGACTTCGGGGGGAACTTCTTCGTCAACGATCTGGTTGACGAAGCTGGAATTGGCACCGTTTTCCAGCAATCGCCGTACCAGATACGCCAGAAGATCCGCATGCGCCCCGACCGGCGCATAAACGCGACAGTGGGTACCGTGCTTTTCCATGATGATATTGTGCAAAGTCTCGCCCATGCCATGCAGGCGTTGGAATTCAAATTTCTCCTTGTCCTCGGCCATGTGCAGCACCGCTGCTACCGTGTGGGCGTTGTGGGTGGCAAACTGCGGATAGATCCTGTCGGTCATGTTCAGCAGTTTTCTGGCATTGGCGATATAGGATACGTCAGTCGCGGCCTTTTGGGTGAACACCGGAAAGCCATCGACGCCTTTCACCTGAGCGCGTTTGATTTCGGTGTCCCAGTAGGCACCTTTCACCAGTCGCACCATGATCTTGCGATCGTGGCGAATGGCCATGTCATAGAGCGCATCAATGACCACACCGGCGCGTGGACCATAGGCTTGTACGACCACCCCGAAACCGGCCCAACCCGAAAGCGCCGGTTCAGACAGCACCTTTTCGATAACATCGAGAGAAAGACCAAGGCGGTCGGCTTCTTCCGCGTCGATATTCAGGCCCATGCCGGCAGATTTTGCCAAGAGCGCCAAGGCTCTCAGACGCGGTACAAGATCGCGCATGACAGAGCTTTCCTGGGCGACTTCGTAGCGGGGATGAAGCGCTGACAGCTTTACTGAAATGCCGGGATTCTTGCGGCTGTCCTTGTTGGTGCAGGCGACCGCTATGGCTGATATCGCCCGGCTGTAGCTGAGGTGATAGCGTTTTGCGTCGTCTTCTGTTCGGGCAGCTTCGCCCAGCATGTCATAGCTATATGTATAGCCCTTCTTTTCCATACCCTTGGCGCGTTCCATCGCGGCGGTGATGTTTTCGCCAAGCACAAACTGGCGGCCCATTTCCTTCATCGCGCGGCTGACCGCCGTCCGGATCACCGGTTCGCCCAGCCGTTTGATGGCCGCCCTCAGGTGACGCACCGGGCCGGGCTGGTCATCGTCCAGCACGCGCCCGGTCAGCATCAGCGCCCATGTCGACGCGTTGACCAAAGGCGAGGTCGAATGCCCCATGTGACGTCCCCAATCGGAGGGCGCAATCTTGTCTTCGATCAACGCATCAATGGTTTCTGCATCGGGCACACGCAACAGCGCCTCTGCCAGACACATCAACGCCACGCCCTCGTCGGTGGACAACCCGTATTCAGCCAGAAAGACCTCCATCATACCGGGCGCGGTATGGCCACGGATCGCTCTGACGATGTCCGCAGCGGCCTTGGTTATCGCAGCGCGCTCTTCCGGAGAAAGATGCGCGTTACGCACCAGTTCCCGCAGGACGTTTTCTTGATCTGTATAGGTACCTGCATCAATCTGATGGCGTAAAATCGGGGACGAATCGCGTGCCATGGGCTACTCCAGTGAACAATTGGACTAGTATACCTATGGAAACGGAGTAGTAGTTCCTGATTCCATCAAGTTTGATGGTCAAAGCGCTTTATTATTAGGTGATTCGCGTGACAAATGAAGATTTCAGAATGGACCGTTTCGACGCCGCTATTTTGTCAGTGCTGGCCGAAGACGGGCGGATCAGCATCACCGATCTTGCCAAGCGGATCGGTTTGTCGAAATCGCCGACCCAGGCGCGGCTGCGGCGCCTGGAAGACGCAGGGGTAATCCTGGGATATCGGGCGTTGCTTGACCCGATTCGGTTGGGTCTGGATCATGTCGCTTTCGTGGAGGTGCGGCTAAGCGACACCCGCGAAGCCGCTCTCAAGGCATTCAATGCCGCGGTGTTGCGTGTCCCCGAAATCGAACAGGCGCACATGATTGCCGGCAATTTTGATTACCTGCTTAAGGTACGGACCCGAGACATGGCCGCCTATCGGCAATTTCTGGGAGAAAAGATCACCGCCCTGCCGCATGTGTCAAACACCTCTACCTATGTGGCGATGGAAGCTGTCAAGGAAATCATGCTTGCCGATGTGACTTGACTTGAAACCGATCCGGCGCAAACGTTCGATTATGCGCATATTAGGTATCCTGACCTTGCTCTCCGGCCCCGCGCTTGCAGCGGGGTGTCCGCAGCTGCCCGATTATTCGCCCGAGCTTCGGAATCTGATCGAGCAAGCCGACCGTGCGCCTGATGTTCGTGCCGGTCGCGTCGTATCGGATGCGATGTGGAAGGTCTGGCTGCGTGCTCCGGATGAGGTTGCTCAAGGGATACTGGACACCGGGCTTCGTCGGCGTGACGCGTATGACTTTCTTGGGGCGATCGGTGAATTTGATCGTCTGGTTGCATATTGCCCCGACTACGCCGAAGGATACAATCAACGCGCCTACATTCATTTTTTGAACGGTGAGTATGCGGCGGCGCTCACCAATCTCGACATGGCACTGAATTTGCAGCCTCTGCATGTTGCCGCTCAGACAGGCAGAGCGCTGACGCTGATGCATATGGGTCGTATATCCGAAGCGCGCGCGCAGCTGTTGATCGCGGTGGAAAATAACCCGTGGCTGCCAGAGGCCGGGCTTTTAGCCAAAGATGCGCCCCTTGGACCGCAGGGAAGCGATATCTGACATTTACACCGCTGCGAACCTCGCTATGTTGCGCGTCGTTGCGGGCGTGATGGAATGGTAGACATACCAGACTTAAAATCTGAGGGGCGTATGCCCGTGGGGGTTCGAGTCCCCCCGCCCGCACCACCACCATTCACGGACTATCGGTTTGACCTTCGCCTACCGCTATCGGCTGTTGGAGGCTGACTTGGCTCGCCAGCCCCGCTCCATCATTTTTTCCACGTCGGATCGCCTAAGCCCGTACCCCGGCGAATTTTTCGGCCCATTCTTCGCGTTGCTCGTCGGTGATTTTGGTAAACAGAACCTCTGGAACGTCGAACGCGTGGCCGGGGGCGAGTTGGCCCAAGGCTGCGGGCACGTCATCGGGCCAGGCGGCATCGTCGACGCGCATGCTTTGCAGCATGCTGGCGGCTGCGGTGGGAATGAACGGGCCTGACAGAACCGCGTAAAGCGGGATCAGGTTCAGGGCCAGACGGACCTGAGCCGCGGCCTTGTCGGGGTCGGTCTTGAATGTGGACCATGGTGCTTCGGCTTGCAGGTATTCATTGCCCGCGGCCCAGATCGCGCGAAGTTCGGTCGCCGATTTGCGGACCTCCATCGCCTCCATGTATTTCTCGTATTGCGCGACCTTTTCAGTCAAGTCCGCGATCAAAGCATGCTCTGCGGGACCATATTCACCCGCTGCCGGGACCTCTTCGCCGAACTTGGAGCGGCAGAATTTGGTGATCCGGCTGATGAAGTTGCCCAATACGTCGGCAAGGTCCTTGTTCACAGATGCCTGGAAATTTTCCCACGTGAACTCCGCGTCGGATGTTTCGGGTGCATGGCTGAGCAACCACCAGCGCCAGGTGTCGGCGGGCAGGATTTCCAGCGCTTGGTCCATGAACACCCCACGCCCGCGCGAGGTTGAAAACTGCCCGCCGTCATAGGTGAGGTAATTGAACGATTTGATGTAATCGACCAGCTTCCAAGGTTCGTTCGAACCCATGATCGTGGCAGGGAAACTGAGCGTGTGGAACGGCACGTTGTCCTTGCCCATAAACTGGGTATAGCGCACGTCGTCGGCACCTTTGTCAGTGCGCCACCAGCTTTCCCAATCGCTGCCTTTCCCGGCATCGACCCATTCCTGGGCGCAGGCGATATATTCGATGGGGGCGTCGAACCAGACATAAAACACCTTGCCCTCCATCCCCGGCCAATCTTCGTCGCCGCGTTTGACGGGGACACCCCAATCAAGGTCGCGGGTGATGCCACGGTCCTGCAGACCGTCACCGTCATGCAGCCATTTCTTGGCGATGGACGTGGTCAGCACCGGCCAGTCGGCCTTGCTGTTGATCCACTCGTCCAGCTTGTCCTTCATTTGCGACTGGCGCAGGAACAGGTGTTTGGTCGCGCGCATCTCGAGGTCAGTGGCACCGGACACGGTGGATCGCGGGTTGATCAGGTCTTCGGGGTCCAGCTGTTTGGTGCAGTTGTCACATTGGTCACCGCGGGCGTCTTCGAACCCGCAGTTGGGGCAGGTCCCTTCGACATAGCGGTCGGGCAGGAAACGACCGTCAGTTTCGGAATAGATCTGACGCTGCTCTACTTCTTCGATCAGCCCCTGATCGTACAACGCACCGGCGAAATGCTGGGTCAGCTTTTGGTTTTGCAGGCTGGACGACCGTCCGAAATGGTCGAACGACAGCCCGAACCCTTCGGCGATGCGTGCTTGAACGTCATGCATCTCGGCACAGTATTCCTCGACGGGTTTGCCTGCTTTGGCGGCAGCCAGTTCGGCGGGGGTGCCGTGTTCATCGGTCGCGCAAAGAAACAGAACCTCGTGCCCTCGGGCGCGCAGATAGCGGGCGTATAGATCGGCGGGCAGTTGGCTGCCCACCAGGTTGCCGAGGTGTTTGATGCCGTTGATATACGGAATGGCGGATGTGATGAGGTGGCGTTTCATGATTTAGACCCCGATAATGCTTTGCCCACCCTGTAACGCAGCTACAGGGCAAGGGCTAGGGGGCCTTGCGACCAACGCTGTGATTGTCCCGTTGGCGACGCATCAGACGACCGATGATGAATGTCGTCCGGGGCGCATAGACATACGGCGTGCGTTTTTTTGCCGTGGGGCGGGCCCGCATCCGGGTCAGTCCAAACAGCACCAACACCCCGTGACCGATGGATATCATACCGAACAAGGCCGCGGGGCCATAGTTCTCGATCAACACGGATGCCAGATAGGGTGCAAATATCGCCCCGACGGCAAACCAGAACATCAATGCGGCAGACAGTTCGACCCGCTCTTCGCTTTTGGCAAAGTCATGGGCGTGCGAAGCGGCGACAGAATATATCGGAAAGGTGGTCAGACCAAATAACGTGGCGGCCAGGAAAATCGCGCCGGTACCCATCCCTGCCGCCATTACCGTAACTGCACAACTCAAGATAGACGCGGCCGATAGCCAGATCAATACCCAGCGGCGGTCGAATTTGTCTGCCAGCCAGCCGATCGGAAACTGTGCCAACGCCCCGCCCAGGACAAACGCCGACAGGAACCATGCGATTTGACCTGCGCTCAGCCCGACCTCTTGGCCGTAGATGGGGCCAACCATCCGAAACGATGCGCTGGACAGGGCCGCGACGACCACGGCGGCGGCTGCAAGGGGGGACCGGTCCATTGCCAGACGGGGGCGCAGCCTTGGTTGGGCAGGGGTTTCGGGCTGAGGCAGCCGGGTCAACACGAGGGGAAGCAGTGCTGCTGAACACAGGATCGCCAACAGGTTATATGAGACATAAGAGGCAGGTGTCAGTACCCCGATCATCATCTGCGCGGCCAGTGATCCGGTCATGTCGACGACGCGGTATGCGCCCATCGTGCGCCCTCGGGTTTCGTTGGTGACCTTGGCGTTGAGCCATGCCTCGACGACGGTATAGCAGCCCGCGACACAGAACCCTGACGCCACTCGCATCAACGCCCATGCATAGGCATCGATGATCAACATATGCGACATCAAGCCGATTGACCCGGCGGCGGTAAAGGCAGCAAAGGCGCGACTGTGACCGACGCTTCCCATTACCCGCGGTGCCCACCAGCATCCGACGAAGAACCCGATGAAATGCGCCGAGCCCAGCAGACCGATCTCTTGGTTGGAAAATCCCAGCTTGATACCGGACAACACGTCCAGTGGTCCGACTCCCCCGGACGAAAGTTGAAGCAGGATCACGGACATGAACAGAGCGGCGAAGGAAATGAGCAAGCGCATATCGGGCCACTGTCGCCTCTTTGGGGAAGGGAGCCAACTCCCTTAGCGACGTAGATTGTCGAAAACAGGACTTAATCAGCTTTTCGCCGCCGTGCTTGAAAAGGCTATTGCGATGCTGTCGATGAAACGTGAGGGTGGGCACAAATTGAGATGAGGATTTTCGATGAAGAAGAACAAGCTGGGCCGTACCGATATTGAGGTAACTGATTTCTGTTTGGGGTCGATGACCTGGGGTACGCAGAACACCGCCAAAGAAGGCCACGCACAGATCGAGCGCGCGCTTGATGCCGGGATCAACTTTATTGACACGGCAGAGATGTACCCGGTTAATCCGGTCCGCGCCGAAACCATCGGTCGTACCGAAGAAATCATTGGCGAATGGATCGGGAGTTCGGGGCGGCGCAGCGATTTCGTGCTGGCGACAAAGCATTCCGGGGAAGGGGCCCCGGTGCGCGACGGGGCCGGAATTTCCTCGGATACCATCCGGCCCACGATCGAGGCGTCGCTCAAGCGGCTGCAAACCGATTACATCGACCTCTATCAGTTTCATTGGCCCAACCGGGGCAGCTATATGTTTCGCAAGAACTGGCAGTTTGATCCGTCCTCGCAGAACCGTGCCGACACCATGGCCCACATGGACGACTGCATGGCGGCCTTGCAAGACGAGGTTACGCGCGGCACGATCCGCTGCTTCGGTCTGAGCAACGAAAGCGCGTGGGGCCTGACGCAATGGGCCAATGCGTCCGACCGCAATGACGGACCGCGCCCTGTATCCGTGCAAAACGAATATTCGCTGTTGGCGCGTCTTGCCGATACAGATGTAGCAGAGGTCTGCCACAACGAAGATATCGGCATGCTGTCGTATTCTCCGTTGGCCGCCGGTCTGCTGACCGGGAAATATCAAAACGGAGCGGTACCTGACAAATCGCGCATGGCCATCAACGGTGATCTGGGCGGGCGCAAGACCGACCGAGTCTTCAAGGCGGTGGACGCTTATCTGTCGATTGCGCAAAAGCACGGGCTGGACCCTGTTCATATGGCGATGGCTTGGGCCCGCCAGCGACCTTTCATGACCTCGGTGATCTTTGGGGCGACGTCGTTGGATCAGCTCGATGTTGTTCTGGGCGCGTTGGACCTGACCCTGGGCGATGAGATCCTGACCGACATTGATGCCGCGCACAAAGCGCACCCGATGCCTTACTGAAAGCCCTGACTGACCCTCGAAAAGCAAGGAGCCTTAAAATGCCACTGACGATGAACAAAGACGTGTTTATTACCTGCGCCGTTACCGGATCGGGCGGCAGTCAGGACCGAAGCCACCATGTGCCGCGCTCGCCTGCGCAGATCGCCGAAAGCGCCATTGCCGCGGCGAAAGCAGGGGCGGCGGTCGTGCATTGCCACGTGCGCGATCCCGAAACGGGCGCGCCAAGCCGACGTCTGGATCTGTACCGCGAGGTGACGGAACGTATCCGCGAGGCCGAAGTTGACGTGATCTTGAACCTGACGGCGGGAATGGGCGGTGACATCATCTTTGGGCCCACCGAAAACCCGATGCCCCCGGTGGATGGGACCGATATGATCGGTGCATCGGAACGGGTGCAGCACATCAAGGAATGCCTGCCCGAGATCTGCACGCTTGACTGTGGCACGATGAACTTTGCCGAAGCCGATTATGTCATGACCAACACCCCCGGCATGTTGACGGCGATGGGCCAGATGATGACCCATCTTGGCGTGAAACCCGAGATCGAAGCGTTTGATACCGGCCATCTTTGGTACGCCAAGCAGTTGGTCAAAGACGGCGTGCTCGACAGCCCTGCGCTGGTCCAGCTCTGCATGGGGGTACCATGGGGGGCACCGGATGATTTGAACACCTTCCTGGCGATGGTGAACAACGTGCCTGACGACTGGACGTTCAGTGCGTTCGGTTTGGGCCGCAACCAGATGGCCTATGTCGCCGCCAGCGTACTCGCCGGTGGTAACGTGCGGGTCGGGCTCGAAGATAACCTGTGGCTGGACAAGGGGGTTCTGGCCGAAAACTGGCAACTGGTGGAACGCGCAGGCACGATTATCGAAAACATGGGGGCGCGGGTTATCGGTCCGGCTGAAGTACGCGAAAAGCTGGGCCTGACCAAGCGTGCGCCTGCGTGAAGCTGGCGTTTCTGGCGATGGTCGTGTTGGGGGGCTGTGCAGCCCCTGTTCCTGATGCAGCGCATGGGTTTCGTGACCCGAAAGCGTTGATCGGGGCGACCAGTCGCTTTGATGCAGCGCGGTTCAAGGGGCCTTGGGTGGTGCGCGGCAGCTTTGGCGATGACGCCAGCCAGATTGCCTTGGTCGAAACAACCGGGGGCGCGGCGTTTCAACTTTGTGCTCTCCCGGCCTGTACCGGGGGGGGAACGCTGTGGCTGGCCAGTCAGAAGGGGCATGGGCGATACGTACTGTCGCGCCCCGATGGCACCACGCGCGAGCTGTGGGTTCTGTGGGTCGACGAAGGGTTTCGCACGGCCGCGGTCGGCAATCCGGCAGGCGATTATGGCTGGATATTGGACCGTCACCCGACAGGCGGTTCGGACCGGATCACCGCAGCGCAAGAGATATTGGATTTCAATGGCTATGATATCAGCCAGCTAAGGATGCGAAAATGACCAAGACAGCAGCGATAATCGGGGGCGGAGTTATTGGCGGCGGATGGGCCGCACGGTTTGCGCTCAACGGTTGGAACGTACAGATATTCGACCCCGATCCGCAGGCCGAACGCAAGGTTGGCGAGGTGATGGCGAACGCCCGGCGCTCTATGCCCGGTCTGACAGATGTTGCGTTGCCCCCAGAAGGGACGATCAGTTTTCACGACAGCATTTCCGATGCAGTCCGCGGGGCGTCGTGGATTCAGGAAAGCGTGCCGGAACGGCTTGAGATCAAACATTCGACCTTTGGCGCGATCCAGCAGGCCTGTGATCCCGATGCCGTGATCGGTTCGTCCACCAGCGGTTTCAAGCCATCAGAGCTGCAAGACGGTATGGCGCGCCCAGATCAGATCATGGTCGCGCACCCGTTCAATCCTGTCTATCTGCTGCCGCTGGTGGAACTTGTGCCTGGCGACGGAAAAGACGGGCCGACTGTGGAAAAGGCCAAGCAAACCCTGATCTCGATCGGCATGTACCCGCTGCACCTGAAAAAGGAGATCGACGCTCATGTGGCCGATCGCTTTCTTGAGGCCGTCTGGCGCGAGGCATTATGGCTGGTCAAGGACGGTATCGCCACAACCGAAGAGATAGACAACGCCATTCGCTATGGTTTTGGTATTCGCTGGGCGCAGATGGGCCTGTTTGAAACCTACCGGGTTGCGGGCGGCGAGGCTGGCATGAAGCACTTCATGGCGCAGTTCGGCCCGGCGTTGAAATGGCCATGGACCAAGTTGATGGATGTCCCCGAATTCAATGAGGAGCTGGTCGATCTGATCGCGGGTCAGTCAGACGCCCAATCGGGGGCTTACGGCATTCGCGATCTGGAACGTATCCGCGACAACAATCTGGTGGCGATGATGCGCGCTCTCAAGCAGCAGGACTGGGGCGCAGGTGCCTTGATGAAGCAGCACGAAACGCGCTTGCGGTCAGGCACGGTGCTTGCGGCACGATCTGCCGATATCGAAGACCCGAGCCAGCCGGTTCTAACGGTACGCCGCGCCGTGCCGTTGGATTGGACCGACTATAATGGCCATATGACAGAAGCGAAGTATTTGCAGGCGTTCGCCGACGCGACCGACCGCTTCATGGAGCTTATCGGCTGCGACGCCGATTATATTTCGTCGGGCGGCAGCTATTTCACCGCAGAAACCCATATCCGCCATGTCGATGAGGCACATGCAGGCGCGATGATCGAAGTGCGTACACGCGTGTTGATGGGGGCGGGCAAAAAGATGCACCTTTGGCACGAGATGTTCGAGGGCGACCGGCTGTTGGCAACGGGCGAGCATTTCCTGCTCCACGTGAGCCTGGCCACGCGCAAGCCTTCGGAGCCGTCGCCGGATATCGAAGCGGCCTTGGTACGCTTTGCCGACGCTCACGCCAAATTGCCTGCGCCGAACGGCGTTGGACGCTTTGTCGGGGCACCGCGGTGAAACGCGTTCTGATCACCGCCGGCGGTTCGGGCATCGGGCGCGCGATGGCCGAGGCATTTGACACGGCCGGCTACGAAGTTTGGGTAACCGATGTAGACGCTGCGGCACTGGACACATGCCCCGATCACTGGCTCTGTCACCTCGCAAGCGCCACTGACGAAGCTGCAATGGCTGCCGTTGCCAAGGATATGGGCCAGATCGACGTACTGTGCGCCAATGCCGGTATTGCCGGACCGACCGCGTTGATCGAAGATGTGGCGCTGGAAGATTTCCGCGCCTGTGTCAGCGTCAATCTGGAGGGGGCCTTCATCGCTGCCAAACACGCAGCGCCTTCGATGAAAGCGGCAGGCGCAGGCGCGATCATCGTTACGTCCTCGACAGCCGGTATTTACGGCTATCCCAACCGTGCCCCATACGCCGCGGCAAAATGGGCCATGCTCGGCCTGATGAAAACCCTTGCCATGGAGCTGGGACCGTTTGGCATTCGCGTCAATGCAATCTGCCCCGGTGCGGTCGAAGGGCCGCGCATGGAAGGTGTGCTGAACCGAGAGGCCAAAGCCAAGGGGATGACCCGTGATCAGGTCTATGATGGATATGCGTCGGGCACATCAATGCGCAGCTTTGTCGAAGCCCGTGACATTGCCAATATGGCGGTGTTTTTGGGGTCAGACGGGGCGAGATTGGTTTCGGGTCAGGTGATTGCTGTGGACGGGCACACAGAAAACCCCGATCCGAAGCTATAGATTGCCTGGATACGTGCTGGCCCTTAGGTCAGATTCAGGCCAATAGAGTTGCATGAACTACGTCATTCCCGATCTTTGGATCCTCGTCACCCTTGCGGCTGCGGTCTTTCAGACCGGCCGGTTCATGCTGCAAAAGTATCTTGCCACAGCCACGCTGTCGGCTGCGGGGGCTACATTCTCGCGGTTCTTGTATTCGGCACCGTTCATAGTTGCGGGCCTGGTTGGGTATCTGGGGTTAACCGGCACCGCGTTGCCGGTGATGCTACCTGAATTCTGGGCGTATGGGCTTATCGGCGGTACCGCCCAAATTCTCGCGACCATTTGTGTGGTCTTGCTCTTCAAGCAACGCAATTTTGCCGTTGGCATCACCTTCAAGAAAACCGAAGTCATATTGACGGTTCTGGTTGGCTGGGTGGTCTTGGGCGAAGGTGTGACACTGCTTGGCTTTTCCGCCATCGGACTTGGCGTTGTAGGGCTGTTGCTGTTGTCGGGGGGCGCGAATGCGAAAGGCTTTGCCGTGCGCGACTTGCGTAACCGCGCGGCTGGATTGGGAATTGCGTCAGGGTTTCTGTTCGCGATTTCAGCAGTAAGCTATCGCGGCGCGTCGCTGGCGGTGCTGACCGAACTTCCGGTTTTGCGGGCAGGAGTCACACTGGCGGCTGTTGTCTGTATGCAGGCCGTCATAATGGCAGCTTATCTGCGGCTACGCGAGCCGGGGCAGATGCGCGATGTCTGGGCGGCACGAAATGTCGCCGTCTGGATCGGGCTGACCTCGATGGGCGGTTCGCTTTGCTGGTTTATCGCGTTTACCCTGCAAAACGCCGCCTATGTGAAGGCTCTCGGACAGGTTGAACTGATCCTGAGCGTGATGGCATCTACAATGTTTTTTCGCGAAAAGATAAACCTGCGCGAATGGATGGGGATGGCTGTGCTGGTAGGGTCAATTCTGATGCTGGTCGCAGCGACCTGAGCAGGGGCGTGTCCGAACATCGAGGGCCACACCCGCCAGTCGACTTTTTGTTGAAGCAATGACTATTCCGGCATCGGTTGACCACGCAGGCGCATGAACAGGCTTTCTTCGTCGTTATTCTTGAAATAGGGCACCGAAACAGGTGGTGACGTTTCTTTGGCGCGTGCCTCGACCTCGGCCAGCACGACTTCGGTAATGAACGGCATATCAAAGGCGCGCGCATCGGACAGTGACACCCATTGAAGATGCGAAAGTTCATCACAGGCCGCGTCGAAATCATCAAGGTCCGTCGCCACGTCGTCGGCATCTACCAAAAAGAACCTGGCGTCGAAACGGCGCGGACGACCGGGGGGTGTCAGCGCACGAAACACAAATTGCAGCGGCGCGGCATGGGGAAGATACCCGCGTTCAGCAAAAGTGAGCCAATCCGCCGGTGGGGTTCCCTGCCAGTCGCCTTTTTGCCCAAGAATAAGCCCCGTTTCCTCCCAAAGCTCGCGAATTGCAGCTACAGCCAAGGCATGTGCAAGGTCGGTATCACTGTCTTCGGCCAAGCGATCGCGGCACATCCGGGGAAGATCGCTGGCAAGCGCTATCTGCGCATCGCCCAAATCAACCGCACCGCCCGGAAACACAAACTTGTTCGGCATGAACGCGGCCTTAGCCCCGCGTTGCCCCATCAGGATACGTGGGCTTTCATACCGGTCGCGTATCACGATCACCGTTGCGGCATTGCGGATCTGGCTTTTGTCGATGGTCATTGAACGGCCCCTAAGTTGACGTGCTTTCCGGGCCGAGGGACGGTTGGCTAATCGTCGTTGCCGAATCCGCCCATGCCCTTTGCCCACTGGAAGCCGATCATGGCTCCTTTCAGTCTTGGCAGAAGGTAAAGCGACAAGCCGACACAGCCAACAGCAAAAATTGTAAACAACGTCAGCGGTTCCGGGCGCCAGGTTACAAATACGATATGCAGGCTTGGGGCCATCAGATGCCCAACAATGAGAATTGTCAGATAAGCGGGCCCGTCATCGGCACGATGGTGAAACAGTTCCTCGCGGCACACCGTGCACACGTCATTCACCTTGAGATATCCCCGAAGCAGCGGACCGGCACCGCAATTTGGGCATTTCCTGCGCCAGCCCCGCAAAAGCGAATGCTTCAGGCCGCGCTGTTCTGATCGTAAATGTCCGATGTTTACCGTCTGATCTGTCATTGGCGGGTATCCTTGTTGCATGCTTACATGGGGGTAAACGGGACCAAAGGAAAGCAGCCAATGTACCGTTGCGGCGGGATGTCGCAAAGCAGGTGGAAAAAAATTCGATCAATAACGACGGAAGTTCCGGTTGGCATCGTTTGACCCAGTATCGCCGCGCCAAACACGGTGGGCGAAACTGAGATCACCAAAAGGAAGAATACGATGACAAAACGACAAAATCTTCAAATCACCCTTCTTAGCGGTTTGATTGCAATCGGTGGCACGGCATTACTGGCCCAAGGCACACCTGGTAATGGCGCGTCGAGCCAGGACCGCTTTGTCCAGATGGACACCAACGGCGACGGGCAACTCAGCGCCGACGAAATGAAAGCGCATTCAGCGGAGCGCTTTGGAAAAGCCGACACTGATGGCGACGGTTTCCTGACTGCGGAGGAGATGCAGGCCGCAGCGGCGGCACGTCGTGCCGAACACAGTGCGCGGATGCTCAAGAAACTCGACAAGGATGGCAACGGATCTTTGTCCGCTACCGAGCTTGAGGCGATGGGCGAGGATCGCATGGGCGATCGTGCTGCCAAGATGATGAAACGCATGGATGCCAATAAAGACGGTAAGCTGTCTATGGAAGAAATGGCGGGGCGTCATTCCCCAGAGGATATGATCAAGAGAATGGATGCCGACAACAACGGTACCCTAAGTGCTGACGAATTCGCCAAGGCCCATATGGACGGTCGGCATGGTAAAAAAGGCATGGGCATGGGGATGAAAGACATGGACATGGATGACATGGACATGGAAGGCATGGAAATGAAAGACATGGACATGAAACATGGCGATGATGACGGCGATAAAAAGCCGGCGTCCGAGTAATCTGATGGCGCGGGCGTACTTGCATTGCATGCCCGCGCCAACTAGCTCGACGGTGATGAATGAACGCGCCTCCTCCGATGTGGACCGTGATGATCCCGTCGCCGCACTGTTGTCGCGCTATGCGCAGGGCGACTCCGCGGCGGCGCGGCTTTTGACCATACAACTGACGCCGCTTGCATACGGCCATGCGTTTCGGGTCTTGGGTGACGCCGCAGAGGCAGAAGATGTTGCGCAAGAGGCTCTCATGCGTCTTTGGAAAGTCGCACCCGACTGGCGCGAGGGCGACGCCAAGGTTTCGACGTGGCTGTACCGGGTCGTGGCGAACCTATGTATCGACAAGTTGCGCAAACGCGGTCGGGGTACCATCCCCCTTGAGGATATCGCCGAACCTGCCGACCCGACCGAAAGCGCTGCGACGAAGTTGCAGCACAAAGCCCGCCGGGACGCTCTTCAATCCGCATTGAATGTCTTGCCAGAAAGACAGAGACAGGCCGTCGTGTTGCGCCATATCGACGGTTTGGCGAATTCTGAAATTGCAACGATTCTGGACGTGAGCATCGAAGCAGTAGAAAGTCTGACGGCACGCGGCAAGCAAGCGCTGGCCAAACTGTTGCGCGGGCGGCGCGACGCATTGGGGTATGACGATGACTAGATCTGACACAGATATGCTTGAAATTTTCTTTCAAGACGCCCGGGCCACGCCGCCGCGCATGCCTGGCGGTCTCATGGATCGAGCGTTGGCAGACGCTATCGATGCGCAACCTAAGCCCGCGTCGAAGGGGTGGCGTGGCCTATGGCGTGCGTTCGGCGGGGCACCGGCACTGGGGGGCGTGGTGACGGCGACCGCTGTCGGGTTTTGGCTCGGGGTATCTGCGCCAGGTCTGTTGCCTGATCTTGCCACCGAGATCATCACAGGGGACACGCTTGCCGCTGCTGACGACATCCGCGTTCCCGAATTGACGGCGTTCGGCTGGGACATAGACGGAGGATAGACCATGGCGGCAATGAAATCGCGCAACGACAAGATATTACGCTGGGCCCTGGGTCTGTCGCTTGGCACCAACCTGCTTATTGTGGGACTTGTCGCCGGTACCGCCTACCGTTTCTCGGCTCCGCACATGGCTGGCGGGGGGTACAATATGCATGAATACGGAACGCCGTACCTGATGGCGATGCCCAGCGAACGGCGGCGGGAAATTTTTCAGGACGTGCGCGCTTCAAACGCTGACAAGTTCGTGACCAAAGCCGCCCGCCGGGGGCTGTATGATCAAGCCCTCGCCACCTTGCGAACTGACCCCTTCGACATTGATGCCATGAAGCAGGTGCTGAAAGAGCAACGCACGACAACGTTGAATGTGCAACAGATGGTACAAGACGCGTGGCTGGATGAAATTGCACGAATGGACAAAGCTTCCCGCAACGCCTATGCGGATCGGCTGCAAGCCATGCTGGAACGTGGGCCTATGCACGGCGGCGGACGTATGAAGCGTGATAACTGAACGGTGAACGTGGGATTTACCCACCCAATGCACCGTTTCGACAGCGCACGACCTTGCCAAAACCTTGCGCGAAAGGGTAGGCAAGGCGATCTTAAAGGAAAGCGCTGAACATGACCCTCGAATTCACAGACCCCAATGAAGTTCTGGCGACCGTCAAGGCGTCCTCTGGGCGCCGCCTGATAGGGCTGACGTCGCTCGGCGCGTTGGGCGTTTTCCTTGCATACATCGCTTTTACGTCTTCCCCCGGTCTGGGGTGGCAACTGTTCTTGCTGGTTTGTGGCGGGGCAGCGATCTGGATGGCTGATCGTATGCGGCGCGCGACTGCCAGCGTGATCGAATTGACGCCGACTGAACTGCGTGACGGCGATGGCACCGTCATCGCCCGCGTCGCGGATATCGAAGCTTTGGACAGAGGCGTATTTGCGTTCAAACCCTCGAACGGATTTTTGCTGCGTACAGCCGCAGGTACCCAAGACGGAAACGTGTGGCGGCCCGGGCTTTGGTGGCGGATAGGACGACGCGTTGGCATCGGTGGCATGACACCCGGCAGTCAGACAAAATTCATGTCCGAAATCATTTCGGCAATGATGGCAAGCCGCCCCTAGATACACAGGGCAGGGCGCTGCGCTGTAGCAACGCGGCGGATCTTTGGTTTGTTTTTATGTCGCGCCCGAATACAGCACCCGTGGCGCATATCGCGGCCGGGTATAGACAAAGTTTTCGATATCCTGTGCCCCCAGGCCGACGTTGAACGGCGGCTTGTACTTGGTCCAGGTTTCGGTGATGACGATAAATTCACCATCCGGCATGACCGGGATACGTGATGTCCACGTAGACACATCGGCATCGTTCACCGGGGGTTTCAGCCCGCGTGAACGCGACCAGTGAACATAGAACCTCTTGTCGGCCAGACTGTATTGTAGCGATGTAATGCGCACGCTGGCTTGTTCTGATGATCGGGTCATGTAGTCCAGCAGCTGCTGCACGCCGTTCAGATAGTCGGCATCCAAGGGCAATGTCTCGCGCGAAATCATGTCTCCGATCGTATAGGCGGCTTTCTGGTTGGCATTGTATTCCTGATAGGTCTGAAAAAAGGCGAACATCGCAAGGTAGACCCAGAACACCATGGGTATCATGATCATCGCTTCGATTGAGGCGCTGCCTCTTTCATCTCGGCCAAATCGACTGATGTTGCATCGTGAAGGTACAAGCCTGCGCATCAATTCGGCTCCTGCACAAAGGAGGCGATTGCGATCATACGGCCCTGACCGGACCCGTCGGTTTCAAAGTCGAAACCATAGTTTGAGCCGGGGAGCATCGTATCAAACTTCACACAGGCCCTTAGCAACATAAGCTCGTGTTGTTTGCCAAGAACAAACCCGCGCTCCGGCTCCACCGGCAGGGATTTATCGACACAATCCGCCGTTTGGTTAAGCTGGCTGAAAGCGCGGGGGTCAACCTTGACCATTTCAAGGCGCAGGGTGTTTTCACAATCGCCAATGGTTCCGGCACCGCTGCAAATCATGTTTTTGATCAACGTATGCGTAATGGGGGAACGTGTGTGTAGCCGGATATAACGCACCGCGTCTTCCAGGCCCCGGTTCAGGTGAACCTGCCGCAACGAATAAAGGCTCATGTCGATCGACAGCAGGAAGATGCCGAACACCAGCGGCATCAGGATGACGAATTCGATCAGGACAACGGCACCGTCTTCCGCTTTGCGAAAACGCCCCAAAGCCGATTTGAACCGCCCCATCACTGTGTGAGCCTCAACTGATTGATCTGACGCGCGATTGCACGGAAGGCTTCGGACAGTTCGATACCCTCAACCCTGAAGAAATGGCTGGGTGATGACGCGCAGCTTTTCATGACATTCGCGCCGCGATCCTCAACTTCAAAGCCGATAGACCAGATGACAATGTTTTTCTGTTTGGCAGCGCTGCAAATGCTATTGAGAAGCTGGTCGCCTAGTGTGGGAGTGTATTTTCTCCACGAATACTTGTACCAGTCGCTGTAGCTGACGGCGTTATACAGGTAGTAATTAAAGTTGTATTTGCTCCAGTGCACGACCTTGCTTGGCGTATTGTAATATTCGGCCGAGATGCGGTTCGATATCGAATTTTCGCCGTCGGTCATCAAGATGATGGTCTTGAGGGTTTCCGGATCATCATACGCCTTTGGACGTCCAGAGAATTTGCTGTCGACAAGTCCCGCTGTTACCAACCCGTCGTTGATACTGCGAAACGACGGATCAAGCATGGCAGTGGCCCATTTCATGCCCAGAAAGATCGACGTACCGGCCCGTGGCACCAAGGCGTTGATCTGGTTTTTCAGCACCGTATTGTTTTGTGACAACGGCGTGATGCGTTCGTAGCTGGCGCGCGGGCAGACGGTGCTGCTGCGGTCGTTGCTCCGCCCGTCATAGTTCCACTGGAAATGTTGCGCTTGCTCGTGCGGTTTGCTGACGTCTAGTGCAGAGCTTTTAAATTCGGTTTCGTCGAATTCAACGCAGTGGGAAAAGTCGTGGGATTTATTCATCGGGATACGTTTCATGATCTCGGGACCAGCGTTGACCTGTTCGGAATAGGGAATCACCGAAACAGAAATCAGATCCTGGCTTTCCTTGGTCAGAACCGTATCCACGAACACAGAAGCCGCTTTGCGCAATTCAGAGATGCGGCCGTTCAGCGCCATGGAGCCCGAAATATCGAGAACCAGTGAAATTTCGACGTTTGCCACACGTTCTTCCGCTTGGCTTCTTGCTGGCACGCTCAAGGTCGGGTAACCGAACCGTCCCAAGAACTGGGTGGGCATTTCCATGCTTGCATCGACCGTAACCGTGCGAAAGTTCAGACCGTTGGCAACCGTGACGTTTGACAGGTAATCGATCATTCCGGCCTTTGCGAAGTAATCCTTCACCACCGCAGACGGATCAAGCGTTTGATCAAGGTCAGCGGCCGCCAGCACAGCGCGGTCAGCTACTGCTTGCAGGCGCGACCGTTCCATCTCGTGACGCATGAAGTCCAGCTGAATACCGCCCACCAGCACCATCATCATGATCATGAAAAGCGCCAGAATGGTGAAAACACCATCTTCCTCGCGAGCAAACCTGACGAGCCTGCGCCGCAAAGCGGGCTGTAACCGTGCTTTCGCTTCGTTGAACGTCATCATTCCTGTTCCCAATTGCCTGCGCGCGTTACAAGTCACCCCGCACAAGGACCCGTATGTGAGGTTTATGAAGGATGAAGGTGGCCGAAATAGGGCGAAATCACGTGTATTATGGACACATCCTGTCACGGTGCCGCAGGTGCAATTGTTCTTACCAAGGGGCGCGGGGCGAGTGACGATGTTCACACGGTCTGGGAAATGGAATTTACGGAGCAGGCTTCAGAGTTTTCAAATCGCCTAAATTCTGTGCATTTTTGTCCCCTAAATCGCGTTTGCATCTTTATTACCGACGCCGTGCATGTTCAAACTGCGGCGCGGTGATGCATCATCACAAAGGTCACTTTGCCAAACAGGAGCAAACAAATGATCCTCGGAAATGAACCCAGCTTTCGCGATAGCGTCGACATTATGTTCAACAGGGCGGTCGCGCTCATGGATTTGTCGCCGGGACTGGAGGAAAAGATCAGGGTCTGCAATGCCACGTATACGGTGCGTTTCGGGGTGCGCCTGCGCGGCAGTATCCAAACATTCACCGGCTATCGGTCGGTGCATTCCGAACACATGGAGCCAGTGAAGGGCGGTATTCGCTATAGCCTTGGCGTGAACCAGAACGAAGTCGAAGCGCTGGCGGCCTTGATGACATATAAATGCGCTTTGGTGAACGCGCCATTCGGCGGCTCGAAAGGCGGGCTTTGTATTGATCCGCGCGAATATAACGAACACGAGTTGGAGCTGATAACGCGCCGCTTTGCCTATGAGTTGATCAAGCGAGACATGATCAACCCCGCGCAGAACGTGCCCGCGCCCGATATGGGCACGGGCGAACGGGAGATGGCGTGGATCGCCGACCAGTACAAGCGCATGAACACCACCGACATCAACGGGGCTGCATGTGTCACCGGCAAACCGATCATTTCCGGCGGCATTCAAGGGCGCACCGAGGCCACAGGCCGTGGTGTGCAATATGCATTGCACGCGTTTTTCCGGGATGTGGAGGGCATGGAAAAAGCAGGCCTTACCGGAGAGCTGGACGGCAAGCGCGTAGTGGTTCAGGGGCTGGGCAATGTCGGGTATCACGCAGCGAAATTTCTAAGCGAGGAAGACGGTTGCAAGATAACCGCGATTATTGAACGCGACGGGGCGTTGTTTGATGACAAAGGTCTGGACGTCGAGGAAGTTCACCGCTGGATCACGCAACATGGCACCGTAAAAGGCTACCTAGATGCGCCTTTGGAGGAGAATGGGGCGAAACTGCTTGAGGCGGAATGCGATATCCTGATCCCCGCCGCGCTCGAGGGCGTGATCAACATGAGCAACGCGGAAGATATCAAGGCACCGCTGATCGTGGAAGCTGCAAACGGTCCGGTAACCGCAGGAGCGGATGAAATCCTGCGGGGCAAAGGGATCGTGATCATTCCGGATATGTACGCTAATGCCGGGGGGGTGACCGTGTCATATTTCGAGTGGGTCAAAAACCTGAGCCATATCCGCTTTGGCCGGATGCAGCGGCGCAACGAAGAAAGCCGTCACCAGTTGTTGGTGGACGAACTTGAGCGTCTGAGCGCGGATAGCGGCATCGGCTGGCAGTTGAGCCCGAACTTCAAGGACAAATACCTGCGCGGTGCCGGAGAACTGGAGCTGGTACGGTCGGGGCTTTATGACACGATGAGCGATGCGTACCAGACCATGGCAGAGGTTTGGCACAACCGCACAGATGTCACCGATCTGCGCACAGCGGCGTATCTGGTGAGCATCGGCAAAGTAGCGGCCAGCTATCGCACCAAGGGGCTTTGACCGGGTCCGCGCATTGACAGCGTGCATGTGTCGTGGACCGTCCTGTTCACGGCGCGAATTTTTACGACGCAAATCGCACACGATCAACGCCACTGCCATTGCACCTTGACGCAGGAGGCGATTGAGTAGCGCATATGGCGCTGGTGTCGGGATCATGGGTCAGGGGGGAGTATGCGGTTTTCAGGCTTGCGCGTGTTGCGCGAAGGATTGACTGGCAACAAAGGTTGGTCGCCACATTGGCGCGATGCCAACCCCAAGGCCGAATATGACGCGATCATCATCGGCGGTGGTGGGCATGGGCTGAGCACCGCGTATTATCTGGCAAAAGAACACGGGCTTACCAATGTAGCCGTTCTTGAGAAAGGTTATCTTGGCGGCGGAAACGTAGGGCGCAACACCACGATTGTTCGCGCCAACTATTTCTTGCCCGGCAATTCCGAGTTTTATTCGCATTCGCTCAAGTTATGGGAGGGGCTGGAACAAGACCTGAACTATAACGTGATGCATTCGCAGCGGGGGTTGATCAATCTGTTCCATTCCGACGGGCAGCGTGACGCGTTTGCCCGGCGCGGCAACGCAATGATCAACCAAGGCGATGATGCCGTGCTGCTGGACCGTGCAGGCGTGCGCAAGCATTTGCCATACCTTGATTTCGACAATGCGCGATTCCCCATATATGGTGGTTTGCTGCATCCCCGGGGTGGGACGGCACGCCATGACGCGGTGGCATGGGGGTATGCGCGCGGCGCGTCCGAGCGCGGCGTTGATCTGATCCAGCAATGCGAAGTCACCGGGATCGATATCGAAAACGGACGTGTACGCGGCGTGCAGACCACGCGTGGTGCGATCCGGGCCAAGAAGGTCGGGATCGTGGTTGCCGGACGGTCGGGGCAGGTCGCGGCTATGGCAGGTATGCGTCTGCCGATTGAAAGCCATGTGTTGCAGGCGTTTGTGACCGAAGGGCTAAAACCGTGCATTGATCATGTCGTGAGTTTTGGCATGGGGCATTTTTATATTTCCCAGTCGGACAAAGGCGGGCTGGTCTTCGGGGGCGATCTGGATTTTTATGCATCATACGCGGCACGGGGCAACCTGCCGATGGCCGAACATGTCATGGAGGCGGGCATGGCGCTGATGCCGATGATCGGCAAGGCACGCGTCTTGCGCAGCTGGGGCGGGATCATGGACATGACGCCAGATGGCAGCCCGATCATCGACAAGACCGATACCCAAGGTTTGTTCATTGATTGCGGCTGGTGTTATGGTGGGTTCAAGGCGGTGCCGGGGTCCGGCTTCAGCTTTGCGCATTTGATGGCAACCGGTCATCACCACGGACCGGCAGCGCGCTATCGGCTGGACCGCTTCCGCACCGGCCGGGGGTTGATGGATGAAGAGGGCACCGGTTCCCAGCATAACCTGCATTAGGAGGTGGGTGTGGGAGCCTTCGGCGAGAGTTTATTTGGCAAAATGAAAGAGGGGCGGTTTCGGGCCCTGGGGAGAGGGGCATGAGGCTGGACTGTCCAATTTGTGGAAGCCGTGACCGGCGAGAGTTCTATTACCAGGGCGACGCCGTGCTGCTGGAGCGTCCCGCGCCGGATGCGGGGGCCGCGGCGTGGGACGGGTATCTGCATCTGCGTGCCAACCCTGCCGGAGAGACGCGCGATCTATGGTTGCATGAATCGGGATGCGGGGCGTGGTTGGTTGTCACACGTAACACGGTGACGCATGCGGTCGAGTCAGTGGAGCTTGCATCAGGCGTCAAGGAAGGTTTGCGATGAGGATCAGGGGCAGGGGGCTTGTCGACCGGTCCGACACCGTGACGTTCCGCTTTGACGGGCGCAGCTATGACGGGTTCGCGGGTGACACGGTGGCGTCGGCCTTGCTGGCGAATGGTGTCAGGCTGATGGGGCGATCGTTCAAGTATCATCGGCCGCGTGGCGTATTGACGGCGGGCAGCGAAGAGCCGAACGCCTTGGTCACTGTCGGGATCGGCGCAGCTGCGGAGCCGAATGTGCGCGCCACGACTCAGGAGATTTTCGAGGGGTTGGAGGTGCGCAGCCAGAATGCGTGGCCGTCCCTGGATCTGGATCTGCTGGCGGTCAACAATCTGTTTGCGCCTTGGTTGGGCGCGGGGTTCTACTACAAGACTTTCATGTGGCCGAAGGCGTTCTGGGAGCGGGTGTATGAGCCGGTGATCCGGCGCGCGGCCGGGCTGGGGGGGCTGAGCGGAGAACCCGACCCGGACACCTATGAGAGGGCTTTTGCGTTTTGCGATGTATTGGTTATCGGCGCGGGGCCCGCGGGGTTGATGGCGGCACTGACAGCAGCCCGCGCCGGCGCAGATGTCATCATTGCCGATGAAGACGCGCGACCAGGGGGTCGGCTGAATGCCGAGGTTCTGGAAATCGACGGTGAACCCGGGCATGTGTGGGCCGCGCGCGCCGTGGCCGAGTTGGAAAGCATGCGCAACGTTCGGGTGATGTCACGTACGACGGTCACGGGCGCATACGATCAGGGAACCTTTGGCGCGTTGGAGCGGGTGAACCAGCATCGCGGCGGGCGCGGTGACGGAGCCCCCTTGGCGTGTTTTTGGCGCATTGTTGCCAAGCACAGCATTCTGGCGGCTGGTGCGATAGAACGGCCGGTGGCGTTTCAGAACAACGACCGTCCCGGCATCATGACCGCCGGAGCTGTGCGCGCATACCTGAACCGGTGGGGCGTCAGCCCGGGCAGGGCAGTTACGGTATTTGCAAACAATGACGACGCACATCGCACGGCGCAGGATATGACCGCTGCCGGCGTGCGGGTGGCCGCTGTGATAGACAGTCGGGCGGAGGTGCGTTCGACTGCGGAATATCCGGTGTACCGGAATGCGCAGGTCAGCAATTCACAAGGAGGCAAGGAGCTGGAAAGCATCAGCATTCTTGTTAACGGGAAGACCGAAAAGATACAGACGGATTGTCTGGCGATGTCCGGGGGGTGGAATCCGTCTGTGCATTTGACGTGCCACATGAATGGTCGACCGACATGGCGCGCCGACATTCAGGCGTTCGTACCGACCGAAGGGGCCGTACCCGGGATGACGACGGCGGGAGCATGCAGGGGTTCGTTTTCCACCCACGGGTGTCTGGCCGATGGAGTCGCAGCCGCCCGGCAGGTGTTGGACGCTTTGGGAAAAAAGGCACCCGATAGTGCTTTGCCTCAGACCGAGGACGCACCCTATAACCTGGCACCGTTATGGGCTGTGGCAGGCAAGGGCCGTGCTTGGCTGGATTTCCAGAATGATGTCTGCGTGAAAGACGTCAAGCAGGCGGTGGTAGAGAACTTTCGGTCGGTAGAACATATGAAGCGCTATACGACGCAAGGTATGGCGACAGATCAGGGAAAGAATTCAAACGTCGCGGCATTGGCGGTGTTGGCCGACGCCACGGGGCGCGGGATACCGAAGACCGGCACCACGACGTTCCGTCCGCCCTATTCCCCGGTTTCAATTGCGGCGATGGGGGCGGGGGCGCAAGGCCAGGGGTTTGCACCGCAGCGGTTTACCACCTCGCATCGTGCCGGTATCGCAGCGGGGGCACCGATGATCGAAACCGGCTTGTGGTATCGCCCCAGCTATTTTCCCAAACCGGGCGAAAAGACGTGGCGGCAATCTTGTGATCGTGAGGTAGGTCACGTGCGCAACGCCGTGGGGGTCTGTGATGTCTCGACGTTGGGCAAGATTGATATTCAGGGGCCCGATGCGGCGGCGCTGCTGGATCTTGTGTATGTCAACACGTTCTCCACCTTGAAGGTCGGGCGGGTCCGGTATGGATTGATGCTGCGGGAAGATGGTACGGTCATGGATGACGGGACATGCGCCCGGTTGGGCATGACGCATTTTGTCATCACCACCACCACTGCAGCCGCGGGTACGGTAATGCGGCATCTGGAATTTGTGGCGCAATGTCTGCATCCCGAGTGGCGGGTCGCGATGACATCCACCACCGAACAATGGGCGCAGTTCGCCGTGGCGGGGCCAAGATCCCGGGATTTGCTGAGCGGATTGCTGGATGCGCCGATCGACAATGACACCTGGCCGTTCATGGCCTGCGGAGACGTATCGGTATTGGGCGTGGCCGCGCGGCTTTTCCGCATCTCGTTTTCGGGTGAACATGCCTATGAAATCGCTGTGGGCGCGCGTTACGGGGAGGCCCTGTTTCGCGAGTTGGTCGCGCGGGCTGAGGGGCTTGGGGGTGGAGCCTATGGCATGGAGGCGATGAACGTGTTGCGGATCGAAAAGGGGTTTATCACCCATGCCGAAATCCACGGTCGTACCACTGCTTTCGACGTGGGCATGGGCGCTATGATAAGCGCCACCAAGGATTGCATCGGCAAGGCCATGGCCGCGCGTCCTGGGTTGATGGACCGGGATCGCGAGCGGTTGGTCGGGTTCAAGCCGACAGGTGCCGTGAAGCAGCTGAGCGCTGGTGCGCATGTCTTTGCCGCGGGCATGGAGGCAACACGCGAAAACGATCAAGGCTATATCACGTCGGTGGGCTTTTCCCCTTCCTATGGGACTTATATCGGTTTGGGTTTTGTCAAAAGCGGCCCTGAGCGCTATGGCGAGGTGATGCGCGTGGTCGACCATCTGCGCGAGCTGGACGTCGAGGTAGAGATATGTCCGCCGGTTTTTGTGGACCCCGAGGGGAGGCGCGCGCGTGGCTGAACTGAAAGCGAGGATGCCCTGTGAGGGTCTGCTGCCGTTAACGTTTGGCGGTGTGAACCTGGACGAAGCCGACCTGGGGGTGATGACCTCTGTCGTGCTTTTGGGCGAGGAAGCGGCCTTGTCTTCCGCGTTAAGTGATGCGCACGGGGTGGGCTTTCCCAAGGCAAACCGGACTTCGGGCAAGGAGGGCGGCGTGCGCTGCATCTGGTTCGGTCAGCGTCAAGCGATGTTGGTGGGCACGGCACCGGCAGATGCTTTGCAGGAACACGCGGCCCTGGTGGATCAAAGCGACGGATGGTGTGCAGTCACGGTCGAGGGAGAGGATGTGGAGCAGGTGTTGGAACGGCTTGTCCCCATCGACGTGCGCCGGATGCATTTCAAGCGTGGCTACACCGCGCGCACGCAAGTGGGGCATATGTCGGCGTCCGTTACGCGCACCGGGCCGCGGGCGTTTCTGATCCTTGTATTCCGATCCATGGCGGCTAGTTTGGTGCATGAACTAGGCCAAGCCATGCGGGCAGTCGCCTCGCGGCGCGGCGAAGGTTGAATTCATGTTGATATGTGGAGATGTGATGATGAAGGTATTATCAGTGACAATAATGGCGGCCTCTGTGAGCCTGGCTGCTCCGGCCTGGGCGGTCAGCAGCGACGCCGAGGTTAGTTGCGCCTATCAGGCAGATGTAGTGCAGGCAGTGCGTCAGGCCCGACTGGACCGGGTGAAAGAACGCGGCGTGGCAAAGCATGTCGCGGCGTCCGCCCCCGCCTGGCCCGCGAAGTACAACGCTGTCGTGCCTCTGGTCACCCCATGGGTTTATGAAATGAAAATGCGTGATGTCAAAGCCAATGATCTGGGGGCGGCCTGGAAAGAGATGTGCCTGGGCAGGTGAGGACATTGCCCGGGGGTGGGGGCAGGGAGGGGCCAGCCCCATCGCCCTGACGGGCGATCCCCCGGAGTTTATCTGGCAAAATGAAACGGTAGATCTACACGTTGGGTGCTGGACTTCGAGCCTCGTGCGGCGATATATACAGCTATGAGCCTGCCCCCTGGATTTTTGGATGAATTGCGCAGCCGCGCCAGCCTTTCTCAGGTGGTGGGGCGCAAGGTCATGTGGGATCCACACAAGTCCAACCAGGGTAAAGGCGACATGTGGGCACCTTGCCCGTTTCATCAGGAGAAATCCGCCAGTTTCCACGTGGATGATCGCAAGGGCTTTTATTATTGTTTTGGCTGCCATGCCAAAGGCGATGCTATCTCGTTCGTGCGTGAAACCGAAAATGTGAGTTTTATGGAGGCGGTCGAGATCTTGGCCCGCGAAGCGGGAATGCCGGTGCCGCGGCAGGATCCCCGGGCACAACAAAAAGCTGACAAGCGTGGTCAGTTGACCGAGGTGATGGAGCTGGCAGTGCAGTACTTCCGGCTGCAACTGCGCACGGCACCGGCTGGTGGCGCGCGGGATTATCTGGCGAAACGCGGATTGACCGCCGACGCGCTGGAGCGGTGGGAAATCGGCTTTGCCCCCAATCAATGGCAGGGGTTATGGGACCATCTGAAGGCGAAAGACGTCGAGGATGCGTTGATTTTCGGTGCGGGGCTTGCCAAGCCTTCGACCAAGGGAGGGCGCGCTTATGATACGTTCCGCGGGCGGATCATGTATCCTATCCGCGATGCAAGGGGACGCGCGATCGCGTTTGGCGGGCGGGCAATGGACCCGGATGACCCCGCGAAATACCTGAACTCTCCGGAAACCGAGCTTTTTGACAAGGGGAGAAGCCTTTACAACGTGAAGGACGCCCGGGCCGCCGCCGGGCAGGGCAAGCCCTTGGTGGTTGCGGAAGGGTATATGGATGTCATCGCTTTGGTACAGGCGGGGTTTGGCGCGGCGGTGGCCCCATTGGGGACAGCGATAACCGAAAACCAATTACAGATGTTGTGGCGCATCGCACCCGAGCCGATCATCACATTGGACGGCGATGCCGCGGGTCAGCGCGCGGCGTTACGCCTGGTTGATCTGGCATTGCCCTTGCTTGAGGCGGGGCGTTCCCTGCGCTTTGCGGTGATGCCGGACGGGCTGGACCCTGATGACCTGCTACGGGCCCAGGGAGCCCCGGCGCTGCAGGATCTGTTGGACAATGCGATCCCTATGGTCCGCCTGCTGTGGCAGCGAGAAACCGAAGGTCGGGTTTTTGACAGTCCCGAACGCAAGGCCGCGCTTGACAAGTCGCTGCGCGAAAAAATCATGATGATTAAAGACCCGTCGATCCGCAGCCATTATGGGCAAGAGATCAAGGACCTGCGGTGGCAGTTGTTCCGACCACAAAGGAAGTCGGGCAGCTTTGCACCGGTGCCACGATCCGCTGGCGGCAGCGGGCAGGGACGCTGGAGCGCGGCCCCCAAGGGACCCTCGCCGGGGGCTAAATCGTCGATGCTTGGAACCGCTGCGGGCGACGGCGCGACAGAGCATTTACGCGAAGCGGTCATTCTATGTGCGCTGCTGTGCTGCCCGCAACTGGTAGAGGAATTCGAAACCGGGCTGGCGACGATGCGTTGCCAGAATGCAGACCACCGCAGGATTCGTGATTTGATGATCCGCCATTCACATATATCGCCTGACGCGTTGCGTGAAAAAATATACGACGCACTGGGTGCAGTGACCCTTGAAAACATGCTCGCGCAGCGCCACGTTGCCATTACACCATGCATTCGCAGCCCCGGCAATCTTGAGATCACGCGCATGACGGTAGCGGAAGAAATTGCCAAGCTGGAAGCTGCGAGGGGGCTGGACGCCGAGATCGCCGATGCGATGGAGGATTTGACCGGTGGTGCTGACGAGGGTTTGACATGGCGGCTGAGCGAAGCCGCGCGCAACGCAGACCGCGCGCAACGCAGCGGGCAAGAAGATACAGCCGAATATGATATCGGAGAAAACGGCGCGCATATCAGCCGAGAGGAGCGAAGTGCACTGGATGCACTGATCGGTACAATTCGCGGAAAACCCGCCAAAGATGAAAAATGAACCCAGCGTGGCTTTTTCGCCGGGATGTTTAACAAAATACAGGGTAACGGGTTTAAGAATCACCCAGAACCCCGCATGATTCTATGAAATCGAATCGCCGTAGGTGATTCGCGCCCATTCGCTGGAGGAAATTCATGGCCGCCAAAGATGCCAACGAAGACACGAAGTCTGACGATCAAGACGCCGGCCATTCGCTTGATATGAGCCAAGCCGCCGTCAAGAAGATGATCGGCGACGCGCGTGAAAAAGGTTACATTACCTACGATCAGCTCAATACTGTGCTGCCACCCGATCAAGTCAGTTCGGAGCAGATTGAAGATGTCATGTCGATGCTTTCGGAAATGGGCATCAACGTCATCGAGGATGAAGACGCCGAGGATGAAGAAGCCAAGGGTGGTACAGATCTGACCACCACGGACAGTAACCGCGATGTTGCGTTGTCGACGGGCACGTCCGAAAAGCTTGACCGGACGGATGACCCCGTGCGGATGTACCTGCGCGAGATGGGGTCGGTTGAACTGCTGAGCCGCGAGGGCGAGATCGCGATTGCCAAGCGGATCGAAGCAGGGCGCAATACGATGATCGCAGGGCTTTGCGAAAGCCCGCTGACCTTTCAGGCGATTACCATCTGGCGCGACGAGCTTTTGTCCGAAGACATCTTGTTGCGTGACGTTATCGACCTTGAAGCGACCTTTGGCACGCAGATGGGCGAAGAAGAGGATTCAACGCCCGTCGTACCCGCTGTCGGGCTCGAGACGAAGCCGACTGAATCGTCAAACGAAGTGGATGCCGACGGCAATCCGATTTCCAATGACGACGATGATGAGGATGATGATGAACAGGCCAACATGTCGTTGGCCGCCATGGAAGCCGCACTTAAACCACAGGTTCTTGAGGCGCTTGACATCATCGCTGATGATTACGTCAAGCTGAGCCAAATCCAGGATAGCCGCATATCGGCAACCTTGAACGAAGACGGTACTTTTTCAAAGGCCGACGAAGAAGAATATCAGCGTGTGCGGTCGGAAATTGTGTTGTT
>TARA_R110000787_G_scaffold13751_5_pt1 | contig 38660 bp, 39 predicted proteins | sample TARA_R110000787 | Tara Oceans TARA_R110000787 (sample SAMEA4397920) | marine metagenome | biome: Polar Biome; feature: [DCM] deep chlorophyll maximum layer (ENVO:01000326); material: water (ENVO:00002006), including particulate matter (ENVO:01000060) such as... | depth 35 m | reverse complement strand
CTTGGTCCCAGGTTCGAGTCCTGGTGGGCCCACCATATAAATCAAGCGGTTAGCCGATCTTTGGCTGGCCGCTTTTTTTTGCCTGCGGGAATTTTGCGGGAGTTGAATCCCGCAGGCTTCCTAAACAACACAATTTTGGGTTGACCACCAAAGGCGTTCGGACATAACTTTTCCACTGCACTTAAAAGACTAGTGATAGTGTGAGCGCAATATAAGTCTGTCGTATTAACGGGTTTGTGACCCAACAAATCTCGACGATCTTCAAATGATGTGCCCAATGCCCTGAGACGTGTCCCAAAGGTGTGCCTGAGATCGTGAACTCTTAAATGTGGCAATCCCACCTTCACTCGCGCTGTTTGCCAGCCCGTATTATTCATTTGGTAAAGTCCATAACCACCATATGAAAATACAAAGTCAGGGTGCTTGCCACGTTGTCGCTCAATAATTTCACGAGCGACCTTATTCAACATGATTATTCTGTCCCGTTTTCCCTTAGCAAATTCTTTAGGAATAACAAACACAGAAATGTTGAGTTCAGGGAAAGGTACTTCCCATTGCCATCTCAGATGGCATATCTCTTGATCTCTGCACCCTGTATTTAGGACAAACAAACTCATCTCTTTCAAGTGTTTTGGTAGCTGCGCTAATAAAGCCTTCTCTTCTTCCCAATTGATCGGGAAAGGCTCACGTTTGTCATCAACCGAAAGTAGCTTGATTAAAGGTGCCTTAAGTAGCCAAGTGAGATTATTTTCATCAATAAGCTCTTTCTCAGCAACATTGAGCACCCTACGAACGATCTTCAAGCCATGATTAATCGTGTTGGTGGCAAGTTTCTGCTCCATGCGCATAGCCACCCACTCATTAAGCGTGTCACGATTAATCTCATCAAGCGGTATATGCCCGATATACGGCACAACTTGCTTGAGTTTACTGATGGCACTGTCGATAGACTTCTGATGGGCATATTTCTTGATATACGCGGCAGCTGCCTGTTCAAACGTTCTCTTGGGACGAATGCCAAAGACACGTGCTTGCCTGTCTTCTTCAATTACTCGTGTTAATTGAGCTTCCGCCTCTGCGAGTGAACTTGTTGCACAGCTTTTGCAAATACGTCGCCCACCGATCCATTTGTCGATGTGCCAGATTCCATCTCTGTTAAAGAGCCCTGCGGGTTTTTTTCGTCCCATAATTCATCTCCTGATGCCTTACCGGGACGCCCGTTGCTTTTTATATAATGGTCCGCCCAGCGATCTAATTCAAGTCTGTCAAAAGCAATACCTTGTATTCCGATCGGGATCTCAGTGATGAATGGTCTGACAATGTGGTTAAAACGGTTGCGATCCATACCGAGATAACTTGGCGCATCGCGAAACCTAAGAATTCTTGGAAGAGGGAAATGTTTACTCATGACATTCCCATCCCTAGATTACGCATGAGTAAACTGTTCAGTAAAAATGAGAATAAGGGTGGTCCTGTATTAGGATCGCAACTCCTTAAAAGCAGACGTTTTCTCTCCTCGGCGGCGTCAATCTCTGTCTGCATTATTAGCTTCAGTTGATTAAATAACGCCATATAATTTTCGGCGACTAACGACATACTCATAACGGTACGAATCAGTTGAAACATATATACCTCTAATTATTGTCAGGGCGGGGCGTAACTACGACCATAAAAATAGATTGCGCAGCGATGTATTTTTAGCCCCGCACGATTTTATATAGCCAAATAAATACATTGATATACATTGTATATTGACATTATAAGTTTAGTCAATTTATAATGTATATCAATGTATATTTAGAGCTGAGAAATTCATGACAAATAAAATCACCATGCGGGCTCTCATAGATTTGAGCCCAATTTCGATGACAAAAATTGCAAATCATGCAGGGGTTGACCAAGCAAATCTATCGGCTTGGTTCACTCAAGACCGTTATTTGAGTGACGATGCAATTGAAAGAGTCCAGTTTGTGCTTGGCATAGATGATGATCGATTAACAACGTCTAAAGTATTTGTCTGGCGGGTAGGACGAGACTTTGGGCAGCTCCAGCATCTCGTAAAAACCTGTTTCGATAAACCTAAATTAATGCCGCTCGTTAAAAAAAGAGTAAAGCGGTATGAACTAAGTGATTTGTTTTCACAGCCAATGGCAACACTCACAGATGAAAGTGGCCACAAAGCATTGTTGATATTAAAAACATCTACCGTTAAAGACGCGATGAGTGATGCCAGAAAATTACCTTGGTTTTCTCCAGAATATCTTGAAGACACTGAATGGTTAAAGCCAATTCAAGATAATAGTCGTTATCCATTTCCACCTCCGCTGCAAGCGTCTGCCGAAGCTATCCATGAATGGAAAAAAGGCTTTCTATCGATTACTGACTTCAATGAAATGTTTAGGGGCGCCAATGTGATTAGCTGGGAACAAGTAATTGATGCAGCGACCGAGTTGGGGCTTAAGCCTGTGCAGGTTATGGATTGGTTAAGGCATATAACGACTGGGCAAAAATGACTTTCGTGCAACCAATTATTTTTATCGTTAACTCGAATACAGCACCAGGTAATCACATGAGTGATATTTTGGGATCTGGTTTAAGCCAGCCTACCTCGGACCCCAAAACTTGCGTTTTGTGACCGAGGGCTGGTGAGGGGCGCTGCCCCTTCAAACCCCTGGAGAGTGGATGACTGCTGATAAAAAAAAGAGGGAAACTAAGGATAGACAGCTCAAGGTCAGGCTCACCGAAGACGAGTTTGCCAAGCTTAAAAAGGCAGCGGATGCTGATGGTGTAACGTTGGCCAATTATGCCCGCAGGCAGCTTGCCCTTGATACCGTAAAGCGTAGCCCTATAGGCAGGATGACCTATCGTAAATATACGCCTGTCGATCCTGACTTATTACGTCAGATCAGCCGGCTCGGCAACAACCTTAACCAGATAGCCAGAAGGGTCAATCAGAACGATTTCGTCACATCGCTTGATTTATTACAGACCTTGCTCACCATTGAGCGTAGGTTGAAACAGGTACAGGATGCACATCAAATTTCTTAAACATGGTACCGGTCAGGCCCTTGATGCGGTGGAATACCTGTTGGCTGTCACTGATGCGAAAGATGAACGCAGAGCTGGCGTCGAGATTCTTCGTGGCGATTTATACCAGTTAGCCTCACTGGCGGACAGTTTGGACTTCAAATATCGCTACAGCAGTGCGGTGGTTTCCTTCCACCCTGACGACATGCCCACCGACGAACAGCTTGAGGCGCTTATCGACGAGTTTGAGAAGACGGCTTTTGCCGGGTTGGATCCCGAACAATATTGCTGGGGCGTAGTGAGGCATGATGACAACCTGGGAGGCTTTCATCTTCATGTCATTATTGCCCGTGTTGAGCTAAGAACGGGGAAGTCTTTCAATCCTGCACCACCGGGTTGGCAAAAAACCTTCGATCCGCTGAGAGACCACTTCAATGCCAGGTATGGATGGAAAAGTCCTGACATCGATGCTCACCCGGAAAATGCCAGGGAAATTCAGCCAGGACACAGGGTATACCGGGATGTTAGAACTGCCGTGACCAGCGGCCTCGAAGATCCGAGACAGGTCATTATCGAATATGTACAGACAGCTATCGTGAACGGCTTGGTCAACGATCGCAAGGACATGATGGCTTACCTGGAAGACGCAGGATTCGAAATACCCCGTGCCGGTAAAAATTACATCACCGTAATGGCCCCCGGTCTTGAATCAGGTAACCGTTGGCGATTAAAAGGAGCCTTGTTTGATGAAAACTTTGACCTTGACCGAACGCTTGCAGCAAAAGCAGCAAGCGGAGATGGCATTGATAGAAAACCAGACCCAACAGCAGCTAAAGCATTTTACGAGCAGCTTCAACAAAAACGTGGAGAGCGAGCTCGATACAATCAGAAAAAGTATCAGCAAGCAAATAGAACTGCTGCTCGCCGACATCAACGAGCTGGCAAGTCTCAGGCAGAAGTGGCACAAGAAATGGAAGCTGATTTGGCTTACGCCGCTCTTGGTGAGTCTCTCCCTGCTGGTGGCGCCGATACTGCTGGTTCAATACGAAGGGTGGCAACTGGAGCAACTCAAAGCCGAGGTGCAACAACAGCACCAGCTGTTGAGCCAGCTCAGGGAAGCACAACAAAGCCTCAGGGTCAAAAACTGCGAAGGCAGGGCGTGCGTACAAATCGACGAAACAGCTCCCAAGTACAGCAACGGTTACCGGATCCTCCGACAATAAAGAAAAGTTTTTTTATACAGCATGAATTACAGATGCAGCTACTGGGGGATGTCCTTCCTTTTAATGATATTAAGTTCATTAATGTGAATCAGGGCCTGTTGCAGTTTGCTGATGGAAGCCATATCGATGTCAGCAAAAAATGCCTGACAGCTAACAAAATGAGTGACGAGAAAGCAGCACTTCGCCTGATAGCCTGCGCAAAGGCAAGGCAATGGCAGGTGATAAAACTGAGCGGCAGTTTGGCATTTTTCGAGTTGGCTGCCGAACTTGCTTTTAAAGAAGGTATTGATGTCATTGCCCAGACACCCCAACAGAAAATGTTTATGGAGAAGATGTATGAGCGAGAACGTATTAACCGAGCTCGAGCGGCAATTGCTGAGGCAATTAAAAAGTCAGAACGAAGCCTTGATGTTATTAAATCAGCGCCTCAGCGAACTCGAGAGTTGCATGCACGTTTTGTTAAAGAAGTTGGACGAAATTGGTTTAGTCAACCTGGAAGTGGATTGATTGATTCATTATCGTTTAATAAGGAACAAACATCCCAGATACAAAAATCACAGCAACAGAATAAGACTATTTCATAAACCTTTTCTACTAATTAATCGGATTTATTGGAAATAGAGTATTTAAAACAGAGAATACCTTGAGTATCGTCAGAGAAAAGTTCTTTTTGAATATGGGACTTACCAAATAACTGATATAAAACATGCAGCCCATCTTCGCAAGGATGTCCTGGTTCACCCAGCAATGAGTAGGTAGAACCGGATTTGGTTTTACCAAACCTTTTCTCTTCATCAAACTCTTTAATGAGTGTACTGAAACGGGCCAGTCGATCATTCAAGCTATAGCCAATGAAAAATTCTCCTGACTCTCCAGATGGCAGGTTTAAACAGACGATATTCCAGTTAATCAATTGAATATCTGAACGGGGCAAACCAATTAGCATTACTTTCTCCTTGTGAGTAATAGTTGTCTGCTCTAGCAGGTGTTTTTTATTAGCTGCTCTCAGATTTCGGCCAAAAATCCTATGCCCCTTGCTTTTGGCTTGGTTAATGAGGGGGAGACATCTTTTGGTAGAATCACGATAGGTTTAACTTTAGCTTTTGAACGCTGTACGGCATTCGCCATAGCATTTTCAAGCTGGATCCTTGCTATACGAGGAGATACCGTTACAAGCTTATTAATAACTTTTAAATCGAGCTCAACAGCAAAGTGCTCTCCCCAGGGTTCCAGTAACAGCTCAGTGTAGATAGAGCGGATAATGGCTATTGATTGCTCATTGGTTGGCAGAGAGATCTTAATCTCTAACATCCGAGATCGAATCGGTTCCGGAATCCTCTCGGGATAATTCGCAGACGCTATCCAAATGATTGAGCTGACATCAAAAGGAATTTCCAGGTACTCATCAATAAATCGTTTAGCGGTGTGCTTTTCTAAAAGACTGTACATTGGGCCCATTGGATCGTGTCTGGTATCAACCGATGCTTTGTCGAGCTCATCCAGCATAATAATGGGGTTGGCAAAGCGGCTGGATCGTATGCTGTTGCTGATAAAACCCGGTTTGCTGTCACTCCATGAACTGGCTCCGCCCGCAACTACAAAGCCTGATGACACTGTAGAGTAATCAAGCGAATAAAAGTCTGTACCTAATACGGATGCCAACTCGGAAATAAATCGTGTTTTGCCTACACCCGGGGGGCCAGATAGCAACAGGGGGGGCATTGAAAACAGGTTGGGGGTCACTAAGCTTCCCAGTAAACAGGCATTCTTACAAAGATGGATAACGTCACTGAAATTACCAAACCGTTTGGCCAGGTCATCAAGCTTATGAATTACCTCAGGTTTGGGAGTAGCTAAAGGCTTATGGTTGGGCTCTTTTAGTAGAGCCCGCAGAATCATTTTTCGTTTGCCGCTGGTTTCATTGTCGTACACACGATTGACTAGGGATTTGTTATAAATAACCTTATGGTTTTTTGCTGACAAGGCCGATTCTTCAAGCATCTCATCATAAGATTCTTCATCAAAAAGCTTAGAAGATTGAGTCTTATTGGCTTCTGCTTTATCAATTAATTTATGTAATGTGGACTTATCCATAATTATTCTCGGTAAAAATGTTTGCATACTCCAACCGCCCGGCTGGGTTATGTGAACCGCTTATTTCAATCGTGAGATTTTCTGAGCCCACTTTTCCCGAATTTTGTAAATTTCGGGTGGCCACCCCTTAGCGCCTGGACGCTTGCCCATGAGACCTTCCTCCCACATGGCAAATACCGCATCTGCTTCATGTCCTTTTCGCTTCAAGTAGGGACGAATTTTGTGAAGAACATTCAATGCATGTCGGCTATCAAAAACTAAAGAATACGTTTGACGGTTCATCTTTTCTGTCCGCACACCTTTATTAATGGCTCCAGACTCACCGATAATATTTTTAAAATGCTCCAGCACCTCCAGATTGTTTTGGGTAATGGCCACTTTCAGACGATGAGAAATCGTGTCGTAGTCTTTACGAGTCTGTCTTGCAATACCAATCCAGCCTTCTCCATCAATAAAGCCACCAGCCCAAGAGAGGTCAATTATTTTTTTGATCGACTCCTCATCCTGGGGAAAGACTGTACTGTCCATGGTTTGGGTAGCTGGATTGGTTAATTTTTGTTGAAGAGGCATAAATACATCCTATAAGAGTTTACAATGTAAACCTACTGTGGCCAAAAAAAACCGGCGCAAGGCAGGTAACATTTGAAACTAATGGTATACAATGTATACTTTTTTGTCAAGCACTTTATAGTTAATTTTATGTTTCATACAAAACAACTCTAATAATCCATCAGGGATGGTTCTTGCGGTTGGTTTATCAGCATCGCGCTCCCAGCTAATCCAGGTTTGACGCTCGACACGTACTGATTCGGCTGCTTCAGCTTGGGTTAAACCTAGCTCTTTACGTAATTTTTTTAATTGATTCGGCTCGACCGGCATTATGTATAAGGCCTAATTCATGATTAATTAAATTATACTCGCTTGGCACATTTTCTGAACGGACTATCGTTTTAATAAGACGAACACATCTTTGAAATCATTGGTGATGCAAACAGAATATGAGGGATGAAATTTAATAGTTGGTCTATAATGATTTTTGTCTAATTATGGTCTTGATGAGATTTCCAATAAATTTTCAAGTTGGAGATCATAAAATGAGATAACGCTAGAGAATATCAAATCATTAAACGCATCAAGTGGCATAGACCTGGGATCAAGATTTAAAACATTCGCCATTAGACGGGATCTCATCGGGCATTTTCTAAAATTGGTTCTAGCAAACACATCAGCTTTACAGTGAACTAGTTTAAGCGTCTTATTAAAGTTAGCCTCCGATAAACTCGTTATGATTCAATATAAACCATCCGAATTGATAGAGGTCTTAATAATACTATTAGTTATGAGACTTGCATCTATTAGTCACCTATCAGACGATCAATAAACACCAGAGTGCTTGGCGCAGTTGGAGCAGGATTTAATTAGGTATGGAAGTTATCAATTATGAACCCAGTTGAGATTGAAGAGGCAATATCTGATCTGGCGATACAGTCTTTTGATGAGGTTGAGTTTCCATATTCCTTTTTGGAGGCCTTTGGTAATAAGGCCACAACGATTAAACGCCTTCGCAGTGGTACCTCAAATAAATCTGATCTGGGCGGTGTGCTTCAAACGAATAATATCCATATCGCAATCGCAGAGCGGGACAAAGTTGCAAAGCAATTAGCCGCGTTGAAGGCAAGCCCGGCCACTTCAAAAGCGAAAGCAAAATTCATTTTGGCAACTGACGGTCATCTTTTTGAAGCAGAAGATTTGGAAAGCGGGGAGACAGTTGCTTGCAACTATGAGGATTTCCCAAATCATTTCGGTTTTTTTCTGCCATTGGCAGGCATTTCAACCGTTAAGCAGGTCCGGGATAGCTCGTTCGATATACGGGCAACCAGCCGATTAAATCGGCTTTATATTGAGTTGCTTAAAGATAACCCGGATTGGGGCTCATCTGACCAACGTCATGAAATGAACCATTTTATGGCGCGGCTGATCTTTTGTTTCTTTGCAGAAGATACTGATATTTTCAGTGGCACAGATTTATTCACTGACACCATCGAAAAGATGAGTGCCAGAGATTCATCTAATACTCATGAAGTTATAAGCGAAATATTTCGCGCCATGAATACGGCGTTTTCAGATCGGACTAAGGCTGACCTGCCTCGCTGGACTGAGCGATTTCCCTATGTAAATGGGGGGTTATTCTCAGGAAGTTTGGCTGTACCAAAATTTAGCAAGATTTCACGCTCCTACTTATTACATGTTGGCAGTCTGGATTGGACGCAAATTAACCCCGACATTTTCGGCTCGATGATTCAGGCGGTGGCGGATGAAGAAGAGCGCGGCTCTCTGGGTATGCACTACACCAGCGTACCGAATATCCTCAAAGTGCTTAACCCATTGTTTTTAGATGACCTGCGCGAAAAGTTGAAAGAGGCCGGTAATAACCCTCGCAAGCTACTTAATCTGCGAAACCGTATTGCCAGAATCCGAATTTTCGATCCGGCCTGTGGCTCTGGTAACTTTTTGGTTATTGCCTATAAACAGATGCGTGAGATCGAAAACACCATCAATGAACTCCGTGGTGAGTCAGGGCGTAAAAGCGATATACCGCTGACCAATTTTCGTGGCATTGAGCTGCGGGATTTTTCTGCAGAAATTGCCCGTCTTGCGTTGATCATTGCCGAATACCAATGTGATGTAATTTATCTTGGCCAAAAGGAAGCACTGCAAGAGTTTTTACCATTAAGTGGCCAAAACTGGATTACCTGTGGCAATGCGCTTCGGATGGATTGGTTAAGTATCTGTCCGCCTACTGGAATGGGCGTTAAGTATCTTGCAGATGATTTGTTTGACTCACAGCTTGATCAACCACAAATAGATTTTGATAATGAAGGTGGTGAAACCTATATTTGTGGTAATCCGCCTTATCTGGGCTCTACATGGCAATCAGCTGAACAAAAAGATGATCTAAAGCGAATCTTTGAAAGCCGGACTAAGAGCTGGAAATCTCTGGATTACGTTGCCGGCTGGTTTATGAAAGCGGCTGACTACGGCAAACACACTCCTTGTGTATCAGCTTTTGTATCGACCAACTCGATTTGCCAAGGTCAACAAGTGCCTATCTTATGGCCATTAATCTTTGATGCTGGTCATGAAATCACATTCGCACATACAAGTTTTAAATGGGCCAATCTTGCCAGCCATAATGCGGGCGTGACAGTCGTAATAGTCGGCATTTCTAATCATGTAGATACAGTTCGATGGCTATTCTCTATTTCAGAAGATGGGGAAAATGTTGTAAAGCAGGCTGATAATATCAATGCTTATTTAGTTGCTGCACCAAACATCATTATTGATAAACGATCTAAGCCACCAGCCGAGCTCTCAGAAATGACTTTTGGTAATAAAGCCGTTGATGGAGGCCACTTGCTACTCTGCAAGCGGGAGGTTGACCAGCTACATTTAACAGAAGATCAAGAGAAAAAATTTATACGAAGAATGTATGGCTCTGCAGAGTTTATCCGCGGATTAGAACGATACTGCCTTTGGATTGATGATGTCCATTTAAAAGAAGCAATTGATATTCCCACGATTAATCAAAGAATCGAGAATGTCAGGAATATGCGGCTAGCTAGTACTGATAAAGGTGCAAATGCCCTTGCTACTCGATCCCATCAAATGCGAGAGATGAATACTGGCAAAAAACACATCATTATTGTGCCTAGAGTAAGCTCAGAGAATCGTGATTATTTACCTGTTGGCTTACTACAAGCCGACATTAATGTTGGCGATCGTAACTTCGCTCTTTATGATGCCCCACTATGGAATATGGCTTTAATCGCATCACGGTTGCATTGGGTCTGGATTGGTGCTGTCTGTGTCAGATTAGAAATGCGCTTTTCTTATTCGAATACATTGGGTTGGAATACCTTTCCTATTCCAACACTGACAGAAAAAAACAAAGCAGACCTGACTCGATGCGCTGAAGATATTTTGCTGGCTCGTGAAGCCCATTTCCCCGCTACCATTGCCGATCTGTACGAGCCCGAAAAAATGCCCACCAACCTACGTGAAGCCCACGACCGTAATGATGAAGTGTTGGAACGTATTTATATCGGCCGACGTTTTAAAAATGATACTGAACGGTTGGAAAAGCTTTTTGAACTTTATACCAAGATGGCCGGTAATGCTGTGAAGCCCATCAAAACAAAAAAAGCAACAGCACAATGAGTCAATTGGTGTTATTTCAGATGTGGAGCCGGTTCCGGCAATCATTGATTGAATCTCATTTGTTTTATTTCGAGCAAGCCAATAAACGTTTATTGTCTCAATTTGACGATATTGAATCAGAAGCTGATAAAGCCTCAGCGGCCTGGCTTGAAGAGAATGCTCAATATTTTAATCAGGATGTTCATGATCTTGGTGAGTTTGAAGAGCAAGCATATGATGCTGGTGTAGAGTTTTATCAGCTACTCTCGGATATGCGTGACACAACCAGACTAAGTGTTGTGGCAGGAATGTACCAGGAGTGGGATAAAAGTCTAAGGCAGTGGCTAGTTGACGAAATCCATCATTGGCACAATGGTAATACAGTTCTTAGTATGGTGTGGAAAAAAGATATTGCTAGACTAATCGATTTGATGGAAAGCTTCGACTGGAAAATCAGAGCAAAAGAATATTTCCCTATAATTGATGCATGCCGACTGGTTATTAACGTACACAAACATGGAGACGGCAATTCATTGATCGATTTGAAAGCACGGCATCCGGAATATCTTGTTGATCCACTCAAGAATATCATTGGTAATAACTCAGCTTTTGACTTTATCGATCACACTCACTTATCGGTGAGTGTTAGCCAGCTTGAAGATTTCTCAGATGCCATAGTAGCTTTCTGGAAGGATGTGCCCGAGAACATCTTTAATCCTACAGAAATAACGTTACCTGAATGGTTTGAGAAGGCTATGCAAACGGATCATAAAGCTTCACAAAATCAGGGGGGACTACAATCATGAGTGAGTTGATCCTTTACACATCAGATGACGGCCGAACACGGATTCATCTGCGTGTTGAAAGCGATAGCATCTGGTTGAGTCAAATGGAAATTGCTGAGCTATTGCAGACAACGAAACAGAACGTTTCTCTTCATGCCAAAAATATCTTCGAAGATGGAGAGTTAATTCTTGAAGCAACTGTCAAGGAATCCTTGACAGTTCAAATATAATAAAACGTGATACAAAACATTAGTAAATCTGCGAAGGATGAGAGTAAATGACGATTAGTATTAGCCGTTCTGACTTACCAAGCGCAGAAACATTAAAAATTGAATTTAAAAGCGACTTAAAGAGACTGTCTGATAACGAGCTCGTTGAAGCGTTGGTCTGTATGGCTAATTCTGAAGGCGGTGAGCTTTGGTTAGGTGTGGAGGATAATGGTACTCCTACTGGTCTCCATAACAACCATAAGGATCTAAATGGGTTAGTTGGTTTAATTGCAGCCCGGACCTCTCCGTCTATAGAAGTTATAGTAGATGAGGTGATGGTTGATTTGATTCGTGTTTGTCGAATCCAAATTCCTAAAGCTGTGCAATCTGTTATTTCCACTACATCCGGAACTTATCTGCGTCGAAGGCTAAAGCAGGATGGTATGCCAGAATGCGTTCCTATGTTGCCACATGAGCGCCAAAGCCATGCTGTTAGCATCGGATTAGCAGATAGTTCTGCACAGGCTGTAGCCGGAGCGAGTTTGACCGACTTTGATCCCTTGGAACGCGAGCGACTGAGGCAGGCCATACAGAATTATGGTGGTGATCGGGTGCTACTTGAGCTAGATGATGAACAACTAGACGCAGCTCTTGGATTTACAACTCGTAATACATCGGGAGAGCGTGTTCCAACTCTTACCGGGATGTTAGTTATTGGTCGCGAAAATGTTATACGTGAGAAACTGCCGACACATGAGCTTGCTTTTCAGGTTCTTGAGCGTGAAGAGATTCGTTTCAATGAATTTCGACGCTTCCCCCTATTGAAGGCGTTGGAATGGTTGGAAGTTAATTTCCGGCCTTACAATCCAGAGAAAGAAGTACAAATCGGTCTATTCCGTGTTCCTGTTCCCAAAGTCGATATGGGGGCATTCCGTGAAGCTCTTGCTAATGCATTGGTGCATCGAGATTATCATTGCTTGGGTGCTGTATATGTTCGTCTAGATGATCAAGGCTTAACAATCAGTAATCCAGGTGGACTAGTAGAGGGAGTGACACTTCATAATCTTTTAAGTACAGAGCCTAGGCCAAGAAATCCATTACTTGCAGATGTTATGAAGCGCATAGGTATTGTGGAGCGATCTGGTAGGGGTGTGGATAAAATCTATCGTGGCATGCTACGGTTTGGCCGTCCTTTTCCTGATTATAGTCATACTGATAATAATAACGTAATTCTAAAGTTAGCCACGGTTGAGGCTGATGCAGTATTTCTGCAACTCGTTGTTGAACAGGAGCGCCAGCAAGGAAATACCACGCTGCCCATCAACAGTCTGATTGTATTGTCAGAGCTTCGTGATCAAAAACGTTTGAATGTTGAAGAGTTGGCAAGATGTATTCAACAAAATATTACTCAAGCTAAGCGAACACTTGAACAACTTGTGGAGGCGGGGCTCGTACAAGCTCATGGGCGTACACGAGGTCGCACATATACTCTTTCGGCAGAGTTATATCGAGCCAAAGGCGATAAAGTGGCCTATACGAGGCAGGCTGGTTTCACGAGTCTTCAAAATGAACAAATGGTTTTAAACTACGTTGATCATCATGGGCGTATTCAACGTAAGGATGTAATTGAGCTGTGTCATTTGAACAAAGATCAAGCAGCAAGATTACTCAAGCGCCTTAAAGAAAATGGCCACCTTGTTCAGCATCAAGAACGCAGTGCCGCTTACTACACTCTGAATAAAGAAAAACAGTTTTGAGCGGTTTTGAGCGGTTTTGAGCGGTTTTGAGCGGTTTTGAGCGGTTTTGAGTGGTTTTGAGTGGTTTTGAGTGGTTTTGAGTGGTGTAGAATCGACAAAATTATTGATAACCAAGTAAAAATGCATCATGCCTTATGATGCATTTATTTATTGACTACTAACCGATAACAGAAGTCGCGAGACAATATCGAATCGCTAATTTGTATTTCGCCTATTATTTAAGTGTTCACATAAACTATGAAAAAACAAATTCCAACGGTATCTGTGAATTATGCCAGTAACGGCAGCTCCACAAAATCAAATGCACTCGGTATGCGGCCAATGCAAGAAAGGGCCTATGAGCGTCGCGGTGAACAATACTTGTTAATCAAATCACCGCCGGCGTCTGGTAAGAGCCGAGCGTTGATGTTTATTGCATTGGACAAGCTTCAAAACCAAGGGCTTAAGCAGGCCATCATCGTGGTACCTGAAAAGTCGATTGGTGCTAGCTTTAACAATGAGCCTTTAAGCAAATACGGTTTTTTTACTGATTGGCATGTAGAGCCACAATGGAATCTCTGTAATGCGCCTGGCGCTGATAATGGTGGCAAGGTGAAGTCTGTTAAGGCTTTTCTGGATACCACCGATCAGGTTTTAGTCTGTACACATGCAACATTTCGTTTTGCAGTAGATCAGTTTGGTATATCTGCTTTTGATGATCGACTCATTGCGGTCGATGAGTTTCACCATGTATCCACCAATCCAGAAAATAGGCTTGGGGTTCATCTGGGTGATTTCATTACCCGTGACAAAGTGCATATTGTTGCGATGACTGGCTCTTATTTCCGTGGTGATGCAGAAGCCGTCATGTCACCGCAGGATGAATCGAAATTTGATACGGTCACTTACACATATTACGAGCAACTTAATGGGTATGAATATCTAAAACAGCTTGATATTGGCTATTTCTTTTATTCGGGCTCCTATGCCGATGACATTCTCGAAGTACTAAATCCGAAAGAGAAAACCATCATCCATATACCAAACGTTAACTCGCGGGAAAGCAGTAAAGATAAGATCCGTGAAGTTGAACACATCATTGAAGAACTTGGGGTCTGGCAGGGAAGTGATCCTGTGACAGGTTTTCAACTTGTTAAAACCCATGATGGTCGGGTTTTAAAGATCGCTGACCTTGTAGATGACGATTTTGCTAAACGTGACCGTGTTTCAGCGGCATTGAAGGAGCCAAGTCAAAAGAACAATCGAGATCATATTGACATCATTATTGCGCTTGGCATGGCTAAAGAGGGATTTGATTGGATTTGGTGTGAACATGCTTTGACCGTTGGATACCGGTCGAGTCTGACAGAAATTGTGCAGATCATTGGTCGGGCAACACGAGATGCCCCAGGCAAAAACCGGGCACGCTTTACCAATCTGATTGCTGAGCCGGATGCCTCTGAGCAGGCTGTAACTGAAGCTGTGAACGACACACTTAAAGCTATAGCTGCAAGTCTACTGATGGAGCAGGTGTTGGCACCACGGTTTGAGTTTAAACCTAAGAACCCCAACAACGGTCCTTCGGAAGGGTTTGATTATGGTGAAGGTGGTTACGACCCTGATAAATGTAATGTCGGCATCAATGATGATACTGGGCAGCTTCAGATTGAAATTAATGGTCTTGCTCAGCCCAAAAGCGATGAAGCCTCGCGTATCTGTAAAGAGGATCTAAACGAAGTTATCGCTGGGTTTGTTCAGGATAAAAATACCATTGAACGCGGCTTGTTTGATGAAGAGCTTATTCCTGAAGAACTGACGCAAGTTCGGCTGGGAAAGATTATCAAAGAAAAATACCCAAACCTCGATGAGGAAGATCAAGAGGCTGTGCGGCAGCATGCCATTGCAGCATTAAACCTGACTCAGCAAGCCAAGCAGGCTTTATTCGACGATGGTGTTAATGATGGGCCCAAGCTAAACACGGCATTGATTTCCGGGGTACGCAAATTCGCAATGGATGTGCGTGAGTTGGATATTGATCTCATTGATCGGATAAATCCGTTTAGTGAAGCCTATGCCATTTTGGCTAAAACAATGAGCGAAGATAGCCTAAAACAAGTCGCAGCAGTGATTTCTGCCAAGCGAACAAATCTCTCTCCTGAAGAGGCCAAGGACTTAGCGTTGAGAGCCGTTAAGATCAAAAAGGAACGCGGCCGTTTGCCATCGATTACAGCTGCAGATCCGTGGGAACAGCGAATGGCAGAGGGCGCCGCTGCTTTTGTAAGATTCAAAGACGAGGGACGTTATGACTGAACTCGATGATTTGCGTGCTGAACTTGATGAGTTTGCCCAACCCGAAAAGAAAAAAAGTCACTCTGCCCGTGAAGAGAGAATTATTGCAGGCTTTGAGGAAATTCAGCAGTTTGTTGAGCAAAATGGAAGATCGCCACAACATGGTGAAGATAAAGATATTTTTGAACGATTGTATGCTGTAAGGCTTGATCGTTTGCGAGAGGTGGAGGAAAGCCGAACTTTATTGTTACCTCTCGATCATCAGGATTTATTCAATGTGGATTTTGCCAACGAAACTCAACCAGTAGAGTCGATGGATGATGACGCCTTGCTTGCTGAGCTGGCGGGTGCCGCTGGCGCGCCTGAAATCACTGAACTGAAGAATGTTCGATCCTCAATAGAAAAACGCGTCGCAGAAGAGATCGCCAATAGAGAAAAATGTGAGGATTTTGAAAACTTCAAACCCTTATTCAAGCAGGTGGAAAGTGAATTGAAATCCGGACTTCGAATCACTCGCCCATTTGGCAAAAGTACACTTATTGAAGTTAGGCAGTGGTTTATCCTTGATGGACAAACTGCCTACGTGGCTGAAATGGGTGAAGAGTTTGACTCACCACAAGGCAAGAAGGATGCTCGTCTGAGGATGATTTTCTCTAATGGTACTGAAAGCAATCTACTGCGTCTGTCTCTAGTTCGTGCACTTTATAAAGATGAAGCAAGTCGCCGGATCACTGAAAAAGATTCCGGGCCATTGTTCAGCGAGCGCTGGGAAGAAGATGATATAGAAAGTGGGACGATCTATGTTCTGCGAAGTTTGTCAGAAAACCCTTTTGTGGCAGAGCATCGCAATTTAATTCATAAGATTGGAGTTACGGGTGGAAAAGTTGAATCACGTATATCGAATGCGCGACGGGATCCTACTTATCTACTTGCCGAGGTTGAAGTGGTGGCAACGTACAAGTTAGCCGGCATTAATCGCACTAAGCTCGAAGCGCTTTTCCACCGTATATTTGCCCCAGCACAGCTAGATCTAACAATTCAGGATCGTTTTGGTAATCCGGTTAAGCCAAGAGAGTGGTTTTTGGTGCCGCTTTCTATAGTTGATGAAGCTGTAAATGCAGTGCGAGATGGTTCGATTACAAATCTTGTTTATGACCCTAAAACAGCAAAGCTTTTGGATAGCTCGTCGTAATACTGATTAATGGCTATGCATTAGAGTGCTATCTTAAATTCTGATGTTAAATGTAAATAGCAGATTCAAGGAGTGAAACTGAAATGAAGATACAATCCGTTCACATAAAGAATTTTCGTGCTTTGAAAGACGTGACGATTCCGTTCGATTCCGTAACAACCTTTATCGGGCCGAATGGTTCTGGCAAATCAACTGTACTTCGTTCACTCGACTGGTTCTTCAATGGTAAACCTGGCTCGCTGACAGACAAGGATTGCTCTTTTGGGGCGACCGATGAAGATATTGAGGTTCAGGTCACTTTTACTGAGCTTACTGAGAGAGATCTCGAGGCACTTGGCAAGTACGCGCCGGAAGGGGTAACCACATTCACAGCATGGAAGCGCCAATCACCTGATGGCTCCGACGTACTCTCCGCCAACGCAAAGAGCTTCCCTGAATTCAATCCAATCAAATTGGCAAGCGGTGCGACCGCGAAGAAAGGGCTGTACGCAGAATTCCGACGTACCCGCCCAGACATGAATCTCCCAGTAGCCGCCACTGGTGCAGCTGTTGATCAGGCGATTACTGCATGGGAGGCCGACCACACCGAGCAACTCGTCGATGCCCCTGAAGCGCTCCAGACGAACTTTTTCGGTTTTAACAGCGGCGGCAAGATGAGTGGCCTCTTCGATTTCGTCTTAGTAACTGCCGACCTTCGTGCAAGCGAGGAATCCATCGATGGCAAATCTAGCATCATTGGCCGAATTCTTGAACGTTCAATCGATCGTACCGCCGCTGATGAAGAAATCGCGAAAATAGTCGAGGAGTCGCGCGCTAAGCAACAGCAAGTTTACGCAGAAAAGTTCAGTGAGCAGCTTAATGCTATTACGACGCAACTCAATGATGTCGTTACGTCTTACTCGCCTGGTCGGGCTGTCACCGTTACTCCTGCCGAGGTGGAGCTTAAAGCACCCCGAACTACATTTGAAGTGGCAGTGATTGATGGGCAAACCGAGACTGCTGTGGAGCGACAGGGGCATGGCTTTCAGCGCACGATTCTGATCTCGGCACTTCAGCTCTTGGCACTGTCTGGTGCGGCTTCAACTGAAGGTATCATTTGCTTGGCGATCGAGGAGCCTGAGCTTTTTCAGCACCCAATCCAAGCGCAAGCCTTTGCAAAGATATTGAGGTCGCTTGCTGAAGATGCTGGTAAGCGTATCCAAGTGACTTATGCAACGCATAGCCCATACTTTCTTGAAGCTCGTTATTTTGATCAAGTGAGGCGACTGACGAGATCGGATGAACAGACTCCGGTAGTTTCAGTTCACTGTGCAACAGTTACAGATGTTAAGACTAAGCTTGAGGGAATAGTGAAGAGTGAAGTTGTTGACAGACGATTGGACCACAATATAGCTGACCAGCTAGCCGTTGCCCTCTTTGCTAACCGGGCCTTGATTGTCGAGGGCCCAACAGAATCATCTGTGTTATACGGTATAGGCGATAGGCTCTCTCCCGGTTCGCTTGAGGCGGCCGGTATTTCCATTGTCTATGTAGGTGGAAAATCCTCAATTACATTGGCACATGCAATCTTGGATTCTATCGGCGTGCCTGTATATGCACTCTTTGATTCCGATGTTGGATGTGAAGCGCGAGCAAAAGACAACGGTAAACCACAGCAAAAGATTGATGATGATCGCAACAAACATGCAAAAGAAAACAGAGAAATACTGAGATATTTCGGGCTAGATGAAGTGGACTTTCCACCTGCCATGGTCACGGACAGCGTAGCAATATTTGAAGATAATCTTGAAGAATTTCTCTATCAAAACTGGGAAGGTTGGGTTATAGCTTGCCAAGATTTAGAGACTCAGACAGGAATAAAGCTATCGAAGAATCAGGCTGCCTACCGCATGGCAACACTTAAAGCAGAAGGAAATGTACCGGAAGTTCTTCTGCAAATACTGGACAAGGCTAAAGGAGATTAACAATGCATGAGATTATCTGTCCACACTGCGGGAAGGCATTCAAAATCGACGAGGCTGGGTATGCGGATATTTTGAAGCAAGTTCGTGACAGTGACTTCGAAAAGCAATTACATGAGCGGTTAGAGTTGGCGGAACAGGATAAAAGAACCGCCATCGAGCTTGCTGAGGCTAAGGCTAACAGTGAAACCCAAAAGAAAGTGTCTATCAAAGATACTGAGATTCAGGATCTGAAGGCTAGGCTTGAATCCAATGAGGTGGCACGTCAACTTGCTGTGGCAGAAGCTCTGAAGGAAGTAGAAAAAGAGCGAGATGTGTTAGCAAACGCACTTGAACAAGCCAAACGTGACAAGGAAACATTTGCAAGCTTATCTGAGGCCAAACTTGTTAATGAGCTACAAAAATCTGCAGCAGATAGAGAGGCTGAAATTCAAGAACTGAAAAGTAGCCTACAACGCTCTGAACTTGAAAAGCAGATCGCTGAAAAGGCGTTAAAAGATAAATACGAAACGCAGATTAAGGACCGAGATGACGCAATAGAGCGCCTCCGGGACATGAAAGCAAGACTATCCACCAAGATGGTTGGCGAGACCCTAGAGCAACACTGTGAGATCGAGTTCAACCGAATCCGTTCCACAGCATTTCCCAGAGCCTACTTCGAGAAAGATAACGACGCCCGCAGCGGTAGCAAAGGTGATTATATCTTCCGTGACTTAGACGAGGCCGGCACAGAAATCGTCTCGATTATGTTTGAGATGAAAAACGAGAGTGACGAAACTGCCACAAAAAAGAGAAATGAAGACTTTTTGAAGGAACTTGACAAAGACCGCACTGAAAAAGGATGCGAGTATGCGGTATTAGTTACTCTGATTGAACCTGAAAACGAGCTTTTCAATACCGGTATAGTCGATATGTTCCACAGATACCCAAAGATGTATGTTGTGCGTCCACAGTTCTTCATTCCCATCATCACTCTGCTACGAAACGCTGCGATGAACTCACTCAAGTACAAATCCGAGCTGGCACTTATGAGGTCACAAAACATTGATATTACCAACTTTGAAAATCAGCTTGAATCATTCAAGGGAGCATTCGCTAAGAATTATGATTTAGCTTCAAGGCGTTTTCAAACGGCAATCGATGAGATAGACAAGTCTATCGACCATCTACAAAAGACGAAAGATGCGCTGCTTGGTACCGATAGAAATCTTCGGCTTGCGAATGATAAAGCACAAGACGTTACTATCAAGAAGCTCACCCGAGGTAATCCAACAATGGCAAGCAAGTTCGCCAATCTCAAGAATCACGATTCGTCAGATATAGAATGAGTGTAATCCTCCACATTATTTTGCGAACTCTTGATTAGAGCTCGTTGAGGACTAGTCAAAGTTATTATGAAGGCAAAGGTTTTTAGCAGATTACTGTTGGTTTAAACATTGAAAATATAATTGCAAATTCAAGTAAGCTAAACTTATTTTGGAATGTTAGCTTTTAGGGGTTACGTGTGACGTCTCAAGTAGGTGACATTATTAGTATTGATGGCGATTATTATTCAGTAGGCCAAGATGAATTTATCTTACAGCCCTACTTGGACTCACAAAACATCGCTATGGATAAAGTTAGTCATAATGATGATTTACTTTTTGTTATAGACAGTTCGTGCTGGAGAGGATACATAGCTATCTGGCAAATTAGAGATAACAAAATTTTTCTCGAAGATGTTCGCACACCAAATATGCTTGAGTCTTTAATGTCTCGAGTTTTTCAAGGGTTAACTAAAAATGAATACATACATGCTAATTGGTACAGCGGTAAGCTACTGATTGTTGGATTATACGACGAGAAGGGGCGAATGATTGGTCAGAAGCCACCAGATATTTCTAATGTAAGACCAATTAATCATTCTTCAGATATTGACGTGTTTGCGGAGCTAGAGGAAGAAAATAACGTTAAAGTCGGCACATCTTTCGTTATCATTGTTAAAAATGGAAACATCATAGATATTTCTAGATTAGACCCTACTTCCAATCTTGATAATTAAACTTGATACGAAGGAAAGTACTATGAACAAGGTGATAGTTGTTTTAAAAAATAAGTTAGTTCAGATTGCATTATCAGCATTCTTTGGCGTTTTATTTACTGCAAGTTCATACACCCCTGCATATACCCCTCCAAGGGGGAGAGCCTCGGCAGCTCAAATTGATCCATTCATGCTTGCTTTGGGTATAGCCTTACTTGTTTTGGCTTTTCTCGTTTATCGTAAATGGATTATTGAATTAAAGTCTGAATGATAGAATGAATCCCAACTAACCCTTTTGACACTAATCTGAATGGTCACCATTGCATACAGTTTGCTTAAAATGGAAGAAGTTGTAATTATATGGTTCCTTTAAAAGGACGATATACGGATGTTAATTCCTAATTTTATTTTTTTACAATCCAATGAGTTGGCCTAACACTATGAACTGTAGTGAAAAATCAACCTATATTCATGAAACAAAAGAATTTTTTAACAGACCGACGGTTCTCTTAAATATTCTGTTACTTATGAAAAGTAATCCGAATGAGCATCTTTGATAAATTCAAAACCCAAAGTATTGGTGCGAGGCTTATTGAAGAGAAACTGTATGAAGTTGTAGCCAACGAACTCCAAAATGGGGTTCGAAGAAATGGCTTATGGGCAAAAGCTTTAGCAAAAAGCCAAGGTGATGAGTCGAAAGCAAAAGCACTTTACATTTCCTACAGGGTACAGTCATTGAAAGACGAATCTGAGATTTCTGAAGCAAGGAAAGAGCACGAGTTAGAAGAGTCGCGCCGTATACACCAGGAACAGCAATATCAAGAACAGAAAAAAAAAGAACGTGAAGTTAATCAAAAATCAGAAGATGCAGAACAGATACTTAAAGAAAAAGGTTACGGCGTAACCAAAAGAAATTTTGGTTGGCTAATTATTGAGCCATTAGGTGGTACGCAAAAGATTTTAACGGCTGATGATTTATACCAATTTGCAATATCAAGAGAAAGTCATAGCCCAAAAAAACGAGGCGCTTTTGGGGAGCCTTATGATTGGTAGGCAGAAGATTTAAACCACTGATGATTAGTACCAAGGGTTCTACCTCGATTTTGCGGACACTTCAAAGAAGCCTGTGGACCTACCCGGTTCAGTGGACACTCCTTGTCTATGATAGAGCACAGGAAGAACGCTATGAATAATCACAGTTACACCCCAGCATTCAAGAACGAAGCGGTTCTGCAATTGTTGGAGCGGAGCTATACCGACGCAGAAGTTTCTCAATGACTAGGAGTCTCAGCTCACAGTCTCTACAAGTGGGGTAAGTCTGTGAAACCGGATAAGTCTGATGCACAGGATAACGAGTTAATGGAAGCCAAAAGCGAGATTCTCAGGCTGCGCGCCCAGATGCGCCGCATTGAAGAAGAACTAGACTTTCTAAAAAAGGCCGCTCGGCAGAGAGCCGAGTAAAGTAACTGTTTATCAATGATCATCGACCTGAATACAACATCATGACGATGTGTCGAATACTGCAAGTGGCCCGTAGCGGTTTTTATCAATGGCAGTGCAACTCCTAGATTGTGCTGCGTATAACAAACGATTCTGATCGGGAGCATGCGAGATCAATACTACCTGACCCAATGTCAGGCCTAACCAAGATGCTTTCAGGGTTACGAAGACAGGAAGCCATCTTTGTGGGGCGGGCTGCTTTATTACCATCTCGAACAATGAATCGAGATCTTTCAGAAGACCAGGTTCCTCGAGCCAATCGCAATGATTTTGATAGTGGTTGGCAGAAACCGGCGATGACTTCTGAACAACTACCTGATGTTACTAAGCGTTGGGGGTATCAACAGACATAATTGTATGGTTTTCAATCACCGACATTTCGTTTATATTATATAAGGCTCGTAGGCAAGCCTGCAGATCCGCATTTGCAAAGTTAAGTCAGCCGAAACTATTAGTAGTCATTCATTTCATGCCCATTAGCGCTAGCGGATCAGCACATATTAGTGGTGTATTGGAGTGAAGATGACCTATCTACTTTTTTCAAAAGCCTTCATCAGAAACATCAAAAAAGCTGCCAAGTCAGAAAGGAAGGCTGGTAACGGCAAACAAACTGAAAATCTCAACCTCATCGCCAAGCATTCAGGCTACCAAGCTTGGAATAATCTATCGAAGCACCTTGAAAGCACAGGGATAATTCCAGAAAGCTTGTATAGAAAAGTATTGAAGGCTGTACTGATTACATGCCCTATTACAGCTGATAAGTTTGTTCTTTCCGAGCTTAAGGACTACCTCAATTCTAATTTCGAGCGCTTGGCGGATTACTCTATGCCGAATCCTCACACTGATAATGGATACTCCCATCCATCCATTGATGTTAAAACTGAATTAGAGGAGGCCTACTTAACGATTTTCGGTCCCGAAACGCTGTCTGTTATGGTCAACAAGCTCTTGGAATCAGAGGAAGGATGGTGCCTTGATGATGGAGATTTGATTCTCGAATATCAGATGCCATAATCACTGTTTGCCTTGAAAGTGACTGTGGGACTTTTGCGGGGATGAGTTGTGAAAAGTAGTGCAAAGTGATGCAAATTAGCAACGGGCATCGCGGTTAATAATTAACAAAAACAATAAGTTAAAGTTTGCTTCTCCAACTCATAATCCCTTGGTCCCAGGTTCGAGTCCTGGTGGGCCCACCATATAAATCAAAGCCTTAGTGCTAATTTTAGCGCTGAGGCTTTTTTGTTTTTATTTCATGTAGACAAACTCCGTGTTTTACGTTCGTGAAGAAATTAATGCTTCAATTAGCAGCCTCAGCTATCCGGAGCAAAGGTTTCATCAATCTCGTTGAATTTAGAGAAGCACGTCCATCCATAAGGCTTTAATTTTCTATTTCTTGAGTCGCTACGGATTGGCTGGACAGCTTTTATTTCGAAGCAGATACTTGGAACTGTGTGATTTAAGAACAAAAGTGCTCACTATAAGTTAATGCTTTTTAATCAAAACAAGAGGGATGAGCATGGAGTACAAGGACTATTACAAAATTATGGGCCTGTCTAAAGATGCGTCCCAAGAAGAAATCAAACGTACCTATCGTAAGTTAGCGCGTAAATATCATCCTGATGTCAGTAAAGAAAAAGATGCTGAGGAGAAATTCAAAGAAGTTGGTGAAGCTTACGAGGTCTTAAAAGATCCTGAGAAGCGTGCAGCTTATGATCAATTAAGTGCTGCTGGCTGGCAAGCTGGGCAAACTGGATTTGAGCCTCCGCCTGACTGGAATGCAGGCTTTGAGTTTCATGGTGGTGGTTCAGGTGGAAATACTTTTGGAGATGCTGATTTCAGTGACTTCTTTGAAAATCTATTTGGACAAGCTGGGGCCAGACATCAATACAACGCGAGTGGTCATGGACGTTCCGCATATCAAGCTAGGGGACGAGATACTCACGCCAAAGTGTTTATCGACATTGAAGACGCCTACCGAGGTGCTTCCCGGAGTCTCACCATAAAATCGACGGTACTCGATAAAAATGGTCACCCTGAATTAAAAAATCGTACGCTCAATGTCAAAATACCCAAAGGGGTTAAGCAAGGACAGTACATCAGGTTACAAGGACAAGGCAGTGTTGGCACTGGTGGCGGTTCATCGGGCGATTTATATCTGGAAATAGAATTCAATCCACACTCTCACTATCAAGTAGATGGTTCAGATGTCACGCTGGAATTACCAATTACACCTTGGGAAGCAGCGCTTGGCAGTAAAATAAATCTACCGACACCTGGGGGCAATGTTGAACTCAAGATCCCAGAAGGATCGTCCAGCGGTAAACGGATGCGTCTTAAGGGGAGAGGCATTCCAAGCAAATCTCCTGGTGATTTTTATGTCATTTTAGAAATTGCCATGCCTGAACAATTGAGTGACAAAGAAAAGTCTTTATATCAGGAGCTCCAAAAAGCATCGTCCAATTTCAATCCTCGTTATAAGTTAGGGGGTATAAGATGAATAATGATGTTATTGAATCATATACTGGGATCATTGTAGATGACGGCGAACCGGTGTCATTGATTAAGCTGAGTCACTGTTGTGATTTGTCGGTAGAGGAAATTTTAACAATGGTAGAGTATGGCGTTATCGAGCCATTGAATTTTCAAACAAGTCAAATCCGTTGGGAGTTTAATAGTAGTAGTATCGTGCGGATAAATATTGCCACTCGACTGCAGCGTGACCTTGAGGTGAATTTAGCGGGTGCCGCACTGGCACTTGAACTATTGGATGAGATAAAAACGCTGCGTTCTACTTAAAGTTTAGTCTTAATAGTAATGTGGCATTTCAATTTTTTGGTGCGTTCTTGATGCAGGAAAACTGTAAAACCTGAAATAAAACCACCTACTTTTTAACTTTTTTGAATAGTGATGCTCTGCGGGAATTTTGCGGGGATAAGTTATCAAAAGTTATGCGTTGTGGTGCAAAATACGCAACGAGTACATCAGTAAAGTTCAATAAAAACATTAGCTTAATGTTGTATTTCAAAACTGATAATCCCATGGTCCCAGGTTCGAGTCCTGGGGGGGCACCAATTACACTAAGCGGTTAGTCGATTTTCGGTTAACCGCTTTTTTGTCTGCGGGTTTTTTGCATGGGATTAACCGGAAGTTCTCTATGATAATTCGGATAATCTAGCCCTAAAATTATTTGGCTATAATATTACTGTGAAGCAGCCTTTTGACGATATCTGGCATATAAGTGCGGCGGATGGTTATGGCATAAAAGTTTTCGAAAACATTAGGCAAAATTTGATATTCAGCTAGTCGACCACTGCTAATTTCGTCTTTGACAACGACACTAGGTAGGGCTGTAACGGCACCACTATCCCGAACCAATAATCGTAACATTGCCATATCATCGGCTTCTGCAATGATTTCGGGTTTATAACCTAAAGCGGAACAATAAGCATTGAATCCAGAACGGATTTCTGTGATCTCCGTTGGTAAAACCCATTTCAAGGCATCGTAACCATGCGGAAAGCTAGTCTTCGGTTTGTGTTCGGCCGGCCCAATGATTGAAACTGACTGTCGTGAAACCAGTTGATTTTGCCAGATGGCATCATCATTTTGCTCGTTTACCGAACGATTGGTGAGTACCAAGTCAAGTTCGTGACTGGTCAATCCATTAAGCAAGTTTGTCATCCCTCTCGTCGATAAGGTGAAGCTGACATTGGATTCCTTCAGTAAGGGGCTGATAAAAGTTTCGGTAAAGTTTCTCGAGAGAGTCGTTAATACGCCAATGTTGATATGACGCTGTGTGAATGAATCTCCTTTATTCAGGAATGATTGCAGCTCTTCACCTGTGGTAAAAATTTCATCTGCATAGTTCAGTACTTTTCTACCCATATCAGTTAGCACGAGTTGTCTGCCAACTCGGTCAAATAACTGGACATCCATAGTGTTCTCAAGCTGTTTAATTTGTTGCGATAGCGCCGACTGTGAGACATGACATTCATTGGCAGTTTGCGTGATACTGCCTGATAGCGCGATACGCCAAAAATAAAAGAGATGGTGATAATTAATTTTAGCCATAGTTAAGTTAAACTTATCAATTAGTTAATAAATATCTATTTTATTTATGTTATCGCGTTTGACATACTTCCGCCAGCTAAGGAGGTATGTTTATGAGTCAATTCTTTTCCATTCTTATTCCGTTGGTTTTAGCGGCAGGGGCCTTGATTGCAGGTAACCCTAGGCTGACTGAAATCAAGCGGCAAATATTATTGCGAGCCATTTCAATTGCTTTAGGTATATCCACAATTCTGGTGGCTATTGCTTTCTTTAGAATTACGGAACAAAACTCAGAATATCTTTTAAGGCTTAATGCCATCAATCTTACCGTGTTGTTTCTGGTCAGCTTCATGGCCATCATTCTTATTAAATTTTCTGAAGGTTATATGCGTTCAGAAAAGCAATCTCATAAGTTCTGGCGCTGGTTATTACTGAGCCTGACATCGGTGTCTGTTGTTGTGCTGAGTAATAATCTGTTGTTGTTATGGTTAGGGTGGGTCTCAATCAGTCTATGTTTCCATCGCTTGTTATTGTTTTATCCTGACAGACCACGTGCTGTTTTTGCTGCACATAAAAAATTCATTCTCGCGCGGCTGGCTGAGGTATGTCTTCTGGGGGCTGTACTCCTTCTGTATTCTCATCATGGTACCTTCCAGCTGAATGTCCTACTTGACCATTACCAGGGGTTGGCGGCGACATATGAGTTGAGTTTTGTTGAAAAGCTGGCCGCTTTTCTGATTGCACAAACCGCCTTAATCAAGTGTGCTCAGCTACCTCTGCATGGCTGGCTGATACAGGTTGTTGAAGCACCGACGCCTATCAGTGCGCTTTTACATGCCGGTATTATTAATCTGGGTGGTTTTCTGCTTATCAGTTTTGCGCCACTGATGGCACTCGCACCGGTCGCCCAGTGGACGCTACTTATTGTTGCTGGCCTGAGCACGTTGATAAGTGCACTGGTGATGGTGACCAGAATCAGCATCAAAGTCCGGCTTGCCTGGTCTACCTGTGCCCAGATGGGACTGATGCTGATTGAATGCGCGCTGGGTCTTTATGAACTGGCATTACTGCACTTGATTACACACTCACTGTACAAGGCCTATGCTTTCCTGAGCACCGGCGAAGCAGTCCATGACTTTGGTCTAAAGCAGTTGGCACCGCAGAAAAAGGTCAGTTTTGAAAGCGCTGTTATCTGTCTATCTCTGGCCGTCGCGGTTACGGCCGCTATTCCATTGTTAACAAGCTATGACGGGCCACTCAGTGTCTGGCTTCTGGTCAATACAGCGCTAGCTCTGTATCTGGTTTCGGCGTTTAACCAAAGCAATAAACGGGCTTGGTTACCGGCGCTGGTCATCGCTTCTGGTTTGTTGGGTTTCTATTTGGCTGGGAAGTCTTTGCTCGGGAATATGTTTTCATCATTAACTCACACCAACATGTTCTCAGCCATGGATATCTGGCTGATGATCTTGTTCTTATGCCTGTTTTCCCTGACCGTGCAGATAAGGCTTTTTCCTCAGGCCAAACAGACACAAACCCTTTATCGCTGGTTATTTTCCGGCATATATCTGGATGAAATGATGACGCGGCTGACCCTTCAGCTCTGGCCGGTCGTACTGCGTCCCAAAATCAAGCAAAGCAAGACGGAACAAAAATCTATCGAGGAGTCATGGGTATGATTGAAGCAAAAGCAGAGTCGGTCAATGAAGCGAGTAGTGAACAACTTTCAGCCATCCACAATGCCTGCGCCCTGATTGCGCCCAGCTGGCCTTTAGATCGTTTCATCGCTGTTAATGCCTTATGGGAATGTCGTCATCATCCCATTGAGTTGGTTTCCGCCAGGCTCGCGGCTCTGGCTGACGTCAAAACGACCTTGTCTGCAGATGAATTACTAACCCGTTATGACAAGGGCGAGATTTCCGACTCATCGCTGACGACAGCGGCAAAAGCCTATAAAACAACAACCGATATCGAATCACTGAAAGCGGGTTTGAAACAGCCCGGGCCTGATGTCTGGCTAAGTATTGCTGAAATTGCAGATTTGAGTCGAGATCACCACAAGATGCGCTGGCAGGATGAAACGGTGCATCAAATTAGTCAGTTTTGTGGCGAATTTATTAATCAACATCCAGATAACCTGGAAAGCCTTTATTCCCGCTGGCTTGATTTCACCACGCATGATTACGGAATGTCCTTGCTGATGGGCGAAAAACATCTTCGGGAAGCGTTTTTAGACCTGCCTGGTGATTTTGAAAGCCTGTTTGCAGAAGTTGCGGCTGAATTTGAACTCTGCCCCTACGAACTGGAGCTTTACGCACATATGCTGTTGCTAAGTATCAACGGCTGGGCCAGTTACTTCTCATGGCAGCGTTGGGAAAAGACATTACTGGGACAGGAAAGCCAGTATGTGGAGTCTCTACTTGCCATCAGAATGGCCTGGGATCTTATCGTATGGCGTCAGTTAAAAAACAAAGAGACGAAAACAGACTTTCGTACACTGAAGGCACGATGGGTACAACAGAAGTTCCAAATCAACGAACTCATTGATGAGCATGTAGAGCATCTTCGTTTTTTTTGGGTTTGGACGCATGCAGCGGAACTGGAATACCAGAAAAAGCTGCACAAGATTTTGAAAACTCCAGCACGGCCCGGTCATGCTACCCCAGTGTTGCAGGCAGCATTCTGCATTGACGTTCGTTCCGAACGTTTCAGAAGATCACTTGAAAATCAGAGTCAGGCAATTCAGACCATCGGCTTTGCCGGATTCTATGGGCTGCCAATCAGTTATCAGCCTGCAGACACACCGACAGTGCGTCCTCAGTTACCCGGTCTGGTTGCACCGGCCATCAAGGTCAGTGAGAAAAAAGCGCGTCAGGATCAGCTTCACAACCTATACACGCTGAGCCACTGGAAGAGTTGGGGCAACTCCTCCGTATCGGCGTTCACCATGGTCGAAACTGTGGGCTGGACATATGCGTTCAAGCTACTTAAGGACAATTTTCTCCGCAAGAAAAAAGAGAACCTGATTGATTCACTAAGTCACCATCATGACTGGGAACTACTGAGCCAGGATCAGCCCCTCAGTCTTGAGGATAAAACCAGTCTGGTCAGTGGCGTACTGAAAGGCATGGGGCTTACCCGGCAGTTTGCTCCGACCGTACTTTTGCTCGGTCATGGCAGTGAGACGCGCAATAATCTCCATGCCTCGGGTCTCGATTGCGGTGCCTGTGGCGGACAGACCGGTGAGGTCAATGTGCGAGTGCTGGCGAGTCTGCTCAATGACGCGTCAATAAGACAGAAGCTGGAAGAAGAGGGCATTCAGATTCCCAAAAAGACCCGTTTTGTTGCCGGTTTGCATAACACCACTACGGATGAAGTGAGTTGCTTCGGGGAAATCGACACTGATATCGAGGCTTGGTTGAAACAGGCTTCCAACGCTACGCGTCGTGAACGCGCAGCGACGATGGAGGCGGGACTGCAGGAGCTTGATGACAAGAAACTGGAGAAAGCGCTGTCAAATCGTGCCAGAGACTGGTCAGAAGTCCGCCCTGAATGGGGACTAGCCAACAACGCCGTGTTTATTGTGGCACCACGTGACAGGACTCGAGCATTGCCACTTGATGGGCGAGCATTCCTGCATGATTACGACTGGCATCAGGATCCGGATGCCGCGTTACTGGAGCAGATCATGACTGCACCGATGGTGGTGACGCACTGGATAAACATGCAATACAACTTGTCCGTGGTTGATAACGACTTCTTCGGTAGTGGTAACAAGCTGCTTCACAATGCAGTGAATCAGCATATCGGGGTTTTTGAGGGGAATGGCGGGGATTTGCGGATTGGCTTGCCTTTCCAGTCAATCCACGACGGGAATGAATGGCGTCATCAACCACTCAGACTCTGCGTTTACATTGCTGCTCCAAAAGCGGCGATAGAAAACGTTATCGCCTCACATGAAACAGTTCGACAGCTAGTGGATAACAACTGGTTATTTCTGTTTTGCTGGAATGATGACAACAGCATTGAACGTTATCGTCCCGATTACTGGGAGCTGGTGTAATGAAAACACTCAACCACCTACAGCAACTGGAAGCCGAAAGCATTCATATCATGCGTGAAGTGGCTGCTGGTTTTGAAAACCCCTGCATGTTTTATTCAATCGGTAAGGATTCAACTGTCATGCTGCACCTCGCTCGTAAAGCATTTGCACCCGGCAAAGTACCATTTACGCTGTTACATATTGATACGACCTGGGAATTCGCTGAAATGGCCAGTTTCCGTGATCGACTGATTGATAAGCATGATCTGGATCTCATCGTGCATATCAATGAGGCTGCTTTGGCCGAAGGTGTTCATCCGATTGCCTCTGGTTCTGTGATCTATAATGATTTGATGAAAACGGTCGCCCTCAAGCAGGCACTGGATAAGCATGGTTTTGATGCAGCACTAGGCGGAGCTCGCCGTGATGAAGAGCGCTCCAGAGCTAAAGAAAGAATCTTCTCAATCAGAAACACTTCACATCGGTGGGATCCGAAATCGCAGCGTCCCGAGCTCTGGAACATTTACAACACCAGGATCAATTCCAAAGAAACGGTACGGGTTTTCCCCTTATCTAACTGGACTGAGCTGGATATCTGGATGTACATCTTCAAAGAAAACATCGATATCGTTCCACTCTATTTCGCCAAACCCAGACTTTCATGGGTGGATGAGGGAACCGGCCAGATTCTGGGACTTGATGATCAACGTGTCTTGCCTTATCTCACGGACTCAGAAAAAGCCAGCATAGAAGAACGCTGGATACGCTTCCGAACGCTCGGTTGTTACCCCCAGACCGGGGCGGTTGAAAGTCGGTCTGAAACAGTGGGCGATATCATTATTGAAATGATGAACTCACGAACCAGTGAGCGGCAGGGCAGAATGCTGGATAAAGATCAGGCCAACTCTATGGAGAGAAAAAAGCAGGAGGGTTATTTTTGAAAACGGTAGCTCTTCTAACCAAACATCGTAAATCTCAACAAATGGCACCGGTTTTGTATGAGATTGGTATCGAACTGGTAGAAATCGACTTTTTTGATACCGATCAGCTTGGCACTTTCTCTGGGGAAATACCCAGAAAATTATCTCCCAGAGAATGTGCCTTAGTAAAAGCCAAAAAAGCAGTAGAACTGAGTGGTATTAACGTTGGACTCGGTAGCGAAGGCAGCTTTGGTGGTGGTCCGCTGGAGGGCTTTATGAGCTGGAATCAGGAAATAATTTGCCTGTTTCAGAAAGAACCAGAACTGATAATTTTTGCCCAAGCTGAGGGGCCGACACCACTTAGGGAGCTAACTGCAGAGTCATTAGAAGATTTGAAACAAAAATTGGCTGACTTTGAGAGACAGAAATGGATACTTACCTGCCCGGATGGCATTTTGAAAGGACTCTCAGACACCGAAGTTATTGCTATACATCAAACACCCTATACAGAATGGCCTGTTTATCTGACACCTGATCTCAGAGCAATGAATTCTCCACTCAGACAGATTATGCTGCAAAAAGCTGCTTTAAACCTCGCAGAGCGGCTACAGAGTAAATGTCCGAATTGTGCAGAAATGGATTTTTGGCCTGACGTTAGAGAATTTGGACCGACTTGTGCGTTATGCGGCCAGCCTACCAATGAAGTCAAGGCGCTGGTGAGTTGTTGCAAATCATGTGGTTACAGTGAGTCAGAGCTTAAAAATTTAAATGGAAATCCAGCCTGCTGTAATTACTGTAATCCATAGCAAGAAGAGTCAAATTTATGGTGTTATTTCACTAATAGACCACAACACTGTTACTTATTACGAGAGGTTTTGGGAAAACCCACCTTAAAACAGGATTCCAGAAGCTTTATTCTCAAGTTCATAATCCCTTGTTAGTCCCAGCTTCGAGTTCTGGTGGGATATTCATATGGCCAGGCTGGCAAGTGTAGGATTGAGTCGCACCAAAACAGATTTGGATAAATTCCTCGGCGTCGAGTGAAGCGCCACCGATAAGGCCGCCATCAACATCTGCTTGGCAGAAGATTGCCGCAGCATTATGGGCTTTGACGCTACCACCATAAATAATTCGAACAGTTTCACTGCTGGCCTGGTCATGTTTGGCAATTCGCTGGCGCATAAAGCTGTGAACAGTTTGAGCCCATTCCGGAGTGGCGGATTTACCGGAGCCGATAGCCCATACAGGTTCATAGGCCAGCACTACATTGGCTAATGCTTTTGGCCCTTTATGAGCAATTAAAATATCCAGTAAGCGAGCAATCACTTCCTCCGTCTTGCCTGATTCATAGTCATCTTCTGTTTCGCCGATGCAGATAATTGGAGTGAGATCATTGTTGATTGCCTGGGCGTATTTTTCAGCGACAATTTGATCTAAAACATACTGATCGAGTTCCAGCTTTTCATACAGGCAACGACGTTCTGAGTGGCCAATTAAAACGTAGTGACAGCCAAAGCCTTTAATCATCGAAGCCGAAATCTCACCGGTATAAGGTCCTTCATCATAGGCAGAGACATTTTGGGTGCCCCATTGAAGTCTGGAACCGGACAGCACTTCCTGTGCTTCTCTGAGATACACTGATGGCGGAAACAGAGCGATATCTATTGGTAGGGCGTTTTCACTGCTGGACAGGATGCTGTCAAGCATATGGGCGCTGTGTAAAATATTCTGGAGTAATGTTCGTGGGCTTTCGGTTGGATTGTTCATTTTCCAATTTCCGGCCACCAATGGTTTACGCATAATGTTTACACCTTAGATAAAACGGTTTGGATCACTGGTACTGTTTACGCTTGCTGATGGTAATCAACCACCCGTTCAACTTCATTTTTTGAGCCGAGAATGACCGGTATACGTTGATGAATACTCTCAGGCTGAATATCCAGAATGCGTTGTCGGCCAGTGGAGCAAAGACCTCCGGCCTGCTCAATAATAAAGCCGATTGGATTGGCTTCGTACATCAAACGCAACTTGCCACCTTTGTCTGGCTCACGCTGATCAAGTGGGTAAAGGAAGATGCCGCCTCGGGTCAGAATTCGATACGCTTCAGCGACCATAGAAGCGACCCAGCGCATATTAAAATCCTTGCCGCGAGGGCCTTGTCTGCCTCGCATGCATTCATCAATGTAACGTTGCACAGGCGCTTCCCAGAAACGCTGATTGGACATATTGATGGCAAATTCCTGCGAATCTTCGGGAATGGTCATATTGCGATGGGTCAGCACAAACTCCCCGATATCCGGATCCAAAGTAAAGCCATTAACACCATGCCCTGTGGTGAGAATCATCAAGGTTGAAGGACCATATAAAACAAACCCCGCACAAACCTGATGGTTGCCTGGTTGCAGAAAATCTTCCAGGCTGGCATTACGACCTTCGCGGCCCTTTAATATTGAAAAGATAGTGCCTACGGTCAGGTTGATATCAATATTTGATGAACCATCCAATGGGTCAAACAGAGCGAGATATTTTCCCTTGGGGAAGTGCCCAGGTATGACAATCGGCTCATCAATTTCTTCAGAGACCATGCCACTAAGATGGCCGGTCCACTCCAGAGCATCAACCATGATGTCGTTGGTAATAATATCCAACTGCTTTTGGGTTTCACCTTGCACATTTTCACTTTCGGCACTGCCAAGCTGACCCGTCATTGCACCACGACTGACGGCATGAGCAATACGCTTGCAAGCACTGGCAATATCACTAAGCAGCATGGTGAAATCGCCAGATGCGTTGGGGATGCTGCGTTGTTGCTCAATAATAAATTGGGTCAAGCTGATATGTGGCTTCATGGTTGTTATCCTTAAAAAACGGTTACGCCATTTACTGCCAATGCCAAAAAAGGCAGAGATTCGTTACGGAGATAAATCAGAGATCTTTGGGGGAAAGCTCTCCTGAGGCATAACGTTTCACCATTTTTTCCAGTGAAATCACTTTGATTTTGCTGGCATGTCCTGCACTACCGAAAGCTTCATAACGGGATTGGCAGATCGCCTGCATTGCTGTGGTAGCGGCTTTATAGAATTTACGTGGATCAAAATCGCTGGCATGTTCCGGCTGACCCAGATATTGACGAATTGCACCGGTGGTAGCCATACGTAAATCGGTATCAATATTGACTTTGCGTACGCCAAATTTAATACCGGAGACGATCTCGTCAACCGGCACACCATAGGTTTGAGCAATATCACCACCGTAATTGTTAATGATTTGCAGCCAATCCTGTGGTACCGAGCTGGAGCCATGCATGACAAAGTGGGTATTTGGCAAACGTTGTTGCAACTTTTGCAGATGACTGATGGCTAACACATCAGCAGTCGGTGGCTTACTGAATTTATAGGCGCCATGGCTGGTACCAATGGCCACAGCCAGCGCGTCGACATGGGTCTGTCTGATAAATTCAACCGCTTCATCAGGATCAGTTAATAACTGACTGTGATCCAGCTTGTCATCCGAACCATGTCCGTCTTCTTCACCCATCATGCCGGTTTCCAGTGAGCCCAGACAGCCTAGTTCGCCTTCTACAGAAACTCCACAGGCATGGGCCATTTCGACCACTTTACGGGTGACGTCGACGTTATAGTCAAAAGATGAAGGTGTTTTCATATCGCTCATCAAAGAGCCATCCATCATCACTGAGCTAAAGCCGGATTGGATAGAGCGTGCACAGACCGCAGGCTCGGCTCCATGATCCTGATGCATCACAACAGGTAAATGTGGATATTGTTCTATCGCAGCTAGAATCAAATGGCGGAGAAATGGTTCACCGGCATAAGAACGTGAACCGGCCGATCCCTGCAGAATAACAGGACTGTCTACGGCGTCAGCTGCCTGCATAATAGCCTGGACCTGCTCCATGTTACTGACATTGAAAGCCGGAATCGCGAACTGTTGTTCAGCAGCATAATCCAGCAGTTGTCGCATTGATATTAACGCCATAAGCCTACCTTTTTATCTTTGCAAATCAGAGGTTTTTTGAAGCAGGATTGGCGCTGAAACTGATTTAAGCCAAAATCACGTCCTTGCCTGAATAAAAACCATAGGCAGTTTAGGCATATTTTTTGGATAAAAAGAAGTTAGATATTTTTATGAAGCGTATAAGAAAAAATTATGTTTAGGTGTAAAAACTAGCGATCGGATAATAGCTGAATACTGTCCTGGGCATTCATTGATTGCGCCAGACTCATTGCCGTCATACCTTCAGCGGATTTTAAATCAGCATTAGCGCCATGAGAGAGTAATAACTCCATGATTGCTGTTTGGTTAAACATAGCCGCAAACATCAGTGGTGTTTTTCCATCAGGAGTGGTGGCATTAACGTCCGCACCATGCTCTATCAATATTTGAGCGATATCTACATAACCTTTAAAAGCCACTCCAGCCAGCGGTGTTTGGTGGCGTAAATTCGCGAGTTCAGGATCCGCACCATGTTGCAGTAACAGTCGGGTCATTGCTTCATGACCATTATAGGTCGCCAGCATTAACAGACTGTTGCCATTGCTGTCGCGAATATTGGGGGCCAGTCCCAGTTCCAGCGGTTTTTCTAATGCTTCAGTATTACCTTGTCGTGCCAGTTCAAACAGCTGTTGCGCAAGTTCCAGTGTTTCATCATCTAGCGAAGGTTTTTGATTATCTTCGGGTTTATCCACATGTTTATCCTTATCGATTTCTATCTGATAAAAATCTGGCAGAGTTGGGCCGACCTGTAGCTAACAACGTAATCGTCCGGGATTAAATTAAACACAGGTTAATGTGGATCAGTGAAGTGTGTCTATACTGATTGCTCGTGCAATTTATCGACGAACCAAAACAAAGGAAATGAATATGGCTTTTACCGCGACCGATCCAATCAAAATTCTGTTCGCTATTTTACTGCCGCCGTTAGGGGTGTTCCTGGAAGTTGGTTTTAAAGGACATTTTTGGTTAAGTATTTTGCTGACATTGCTCGGATTCATCCCAGGCATTATTCATGCGTTATATGTGATTTTGAAACATTAAAATCGCGCAAAAAAAGCCCTGCTAAACTTTAGGTCAGCAGGGCTTTTTTCATTTAACTTAACTAAGTAGATTAGTTGAAAAAGCAGGTAAAACTAGTAGTTTTTATTTTCTTCTGCTGATTCTTCGACTGCACCACCGGCAGCCTCTACATCTTCGCCTATGCCTCCAATCGTGTTGCAAGCAGCAAGTCCAAAGATAAAAAACAAAGATAAAAATACAGCTGTAATTTTCATGTTAATTCCTTAGAAAAATGAATGTGTAAAAAGAATTAGGGAAACCCAATCTTTAAGACCAGAGCAAGCAAGCTGACCGAATTGCCTGGTAAATTTTTACAGTCAATTAAGCCGCCTACTCTGTTTGGAGCTACATTTTGTTATTGTATTTTTTCTTCACCCAGATGCTATTTATGCCGATAATGTGGTTAACAGTCAATCCAAAAGAAAAGATTATTAATTGATGTCGTGTTTATTAGTTTGAAGAAATTGAATTCATAAGCTTTTTTTCTGTTAAATATAGTCATCTCGAAAAAAATGTGACAGAGTTCACATTGTATTGGCGGAATCTTTTTGAATAAACCATGAATCTGACCATTTTGTGATTCATGTGATTTAGAGCAATCTCGTCTTTTATAGTGTTTAAATCAAACGTTAGACTTCGTTATAACGGCTGTAACCAATGGATGGTTCTGAGAGATATGGTGCCTAAAAAAATAGTTTTAGCTTTATTATCATTCACTCTGCTTTTTAGCTCGACAGGGTATGCTCAAAGTGTGGGTGTGGTAAAAACACTGCTGGGTGATGTGCAGTTAATTCGTGCCGGTGAATTTATTAAAGTTGGCTTGGGAGATGAAGTCTTTATTGATGATGCATTGCATACCGATAACAATAGCAGTGTAGGGATTTTGTTTAACGACAATACCCGTATCGGTGCTGGCCCCAACACCCGTTTTTCGATTGACAGTTATCATTTTGATAACCAATCACAACAAGGACAGGCAGATTTATCTATTGTTAATGGAACGCTGGCATTAGTTGGTGGCCAATTGACTGCCAAAAGACTGGATGCAGTAAAAGTCCATACACCAACGACGACGCTGACGGCTTCATGTTCAACATTATCAGTAAAAGTCGATCCACTTACTAAAGAAGCGCCATGATGCTGACACATATATTCCGAATGATATCTTTTTTGTTACTTCCCGTATTCATCACCGGATGTAGCGGTTACAGCAGTGCTGTCAATTCATTTGGTCCGGAAACACCTACTTCCGAAATGCGAGAAGAGATCGAAGCACCTATGGTGCTGACAGAGGGCGAATCACCGTTTTGTGCCAAACCGCCGGTAGAAGCAGATCCTGAAATGGAACCTGCGATGGCCGCTTTACCTGCAGAACCTTATCGCGCCCGTCTGTATTTCATCTTTGATACCAGCACGTTTACTCCAGAATCAGAAACAGAGGCTCAAAAAGTCTTTGATGAAATAAAAGCGAGACAAATTGCTGAAGCGATTGTTATCGGACATACTGATACTATGGGGTCTGAACAATATAATATTGGCTTGTCAGAACGTCGCGCACAGAGGGTTCGCCAGGAACTTATACGACGTGGCATTCCGGAAAATATCATTACAACCAAAGGTATGGGCGAATCGGAGCTGTTAATTGAGACTGCCGATGAAGTTGCTGAAGCAAGAAATCGACGTGTTGAAATAGACGTTCGCTGATGGAGTGTTGGATAGATGAACAGAAAAATTAAAGTACTCGCGCTTAGCACCACTTTGTTGACAGGTGTAACGGCTTTTTCTCCGACAATTCTGGCGCAAACGCTGGTTCAGGCCGTCGAGCAGACCATTCAAAGCAACCCTGAAATTCTGGCCGAAGCATATCGTCGATTGAGTGTGAATAAAACAATTGACCAAGCGCGTGCAGGTTACGCTCCAAAAGTTGACCTGAATTTGGGATATGGGCGTGAATATACCAAGAATCCCGCTACACGCCCCGGCAGCGAGACGCTGACGCGAGGCGAGGCCAGCATTACCGCAAAACAAATGTTATATGATGGCTTTTATACCAAAAGTGAGGTCGATCGTACTTCCGCCGCTGCCGACTCTGCCGGGTATGCTGTAACGGATATTTCTGAACGCACCAGCTTGCAGGCAATTGAAGCTTATCTTGATGTTCTGCGTCGACAGGATCTTTTGGAACTGACCCAAACCAATCTGCAATCGCATGAAACGATTTTTTCTCAGATCCAGCAACGGGCTGAGAGCGGGGTAGGCCGTCAGGCCGATGTTGAACAGGCCCAGGCACGTTTATCTTTGGCAAAGTCAAATCTTGAATCACAACTTGGCAATATCGAAGATGC
>TARA_R110000787_G_scaffold286428_1_pt1 | contig 38723 bp, 41 predicted proteins | sample TARA_R110000787 | Tara Oceans TARA_R110000787 (sample SAMEA4397920) | marine metagenome | biome: Polar Biome; feature: [DCM] deep chlorophyll maximum layer (ENVO:01000326); material: water (ENVO:00002006), including particulate matter (ENVO:01000060) such as... | depth 35 m | reverse complement strand
ACAGCCTACCTCTGACTGCCGCCAATCTTTGCAACAGAGCCCGAGCGACGTCGCTGCGGCACGGGCGATGATGAAGGAGGGGACATTGCCGGTGCGCGACATCGCCAAGCGCATGGGCGTGTCGGTGGCGACCCTCTATCGCTACGCCGGTAAGCGCGGCAGCGGCGCACCGGCCAAGGAGCCTGCCGCAGCCCATGGCTGACCGGGCGAAGCGGCCGCCCGGAGAGGCGCTGGTCGACCTTCGCCGACGATTGTCGCTGTTGCCCTCACGCGACCCCGGTCGCACCGAGATCATCGCCCGCGCGGCCGAGGCTTATGGCATTTCGATCTGGACCCTGTACCGGGCGCTGCGCGAGCTGAACCGGCCGAGGTCGGTGCGCCGATCCGATCACGGCGCAACGCGGGTCGCCCCGCAGGTCGAGATGGAGCGCTACGCCGAGATCGTCGCCGCTCTTAAGATCAGGACCACCAACAAGAAGGGCCGGCACGTCTCGACCGCTCGCGCCATCGAATTTCTGGAGACCGATGGCGTCGAGACACCCGAGGGCTTGGTCAAGGTCGCACCCGGCCTGCTGAAGCGGGCGACGATTGACCGGCTGCTCCGCGCGTCGGGGCTGGACTATGCCCGCGTGACCCGCCCGCACGCGGCGGTGCGCTTCCAGGCGCGGCGATCCAACGAGTTGTGGCACTTCGACATGAGCCCGTCCGACCTCAAGCAGGTCGAGGCGCCGCTTTGGATCGAGCAAGGGCGCGGCAAACCGACGCTGATGCTGTTCTCGGTCGTCGATGACTGCTCGGGCGTGGTCTATCAGGAATATCGCAGCGTCTATGGCGAAGATGCCGAGTCCGCGCTGCGCTTCCTGTTCAACGCCTTTGCCGCCAAGCCCGAGCCCGAACTGCCGTTCCAAGGTCTGCCGGTCACGATCTACATGGACAACGGCCCGGTCAGCCGGTCGCGCGTGTTCCAGTCGGTGATGGGCAGCCTGGGCGTGCGCGTCCTTACCCATCTGCCGCCCAAGTCTGACGACCGGCACACCGCGGCCCGCGCCAAGGACAAGGTCGAGCGGCCGTTCCGCACGATCAAGGAGGTGCACGAGACGCTGTACCACTTCCACAAGCCAAAGGACGAGGCGGAAGCCAACCTGTGGATGCGGCGTGCGCTGGTCACCTACAACAACGGCGACCATCGCTCCGAGCCGCACGCGCGGGTCGAACATTGGCTGCGGCATTTGCCCGGCGAGGGCGTGCGCGCCATGTGCTCTTGGGAGCGGTTCTGCGCTTTCGCGCGCGAACCCGAGCGGCGCACCGTTGCTGGCGACGCGACCGTATCGGTCGAGGGCGCTTCCTACGAGGTTGAGCCCGAACTTGCCGGTGAGACGGTGACGTTGCTCTGGGGTTTGTTCGACCAGCAGCTCTTCGTGGAGCATGACGGCAAGCGGCATGGTCCCTACGAACCGTCGCGCGGCGCAGTGCCGCTCTACCGCTATCGCAAGTACCAGAAGAGCCGCGCCGAGGAGCGGCTCGACAAGGTGGTCCGGCTTGCCGACCAGCTCGGGCTTCCCCGCGCGACGGTGACTGGCGGCGACCGGCCACTGCCATCACTGCCGCCCTCCACCGCAGGGCTCGCGGTGCGGCAAACTCCTTTCCCGGAACCGATTGCCGAGACGGCATATCCGACCGGGCTCGCGGCGCGCCATGCCATCGTCGATCAGCTTCGAAGACCGCTCGGCTCGCTGCCCGAGGCGGACCGCGCCTTCATCGACGCGCTGCTCGGCGAGACGCTGGACAAGACCATCATCGCCCACCGCATCCGCGAGCGGTTCCAGGCAAGACGGGGGACAAGCTGATGCTCGCTGACGTTCAATCCAGCTACGGGCTCGCCCGCCCGTTCCAAGGCGTCGGCAACTTCGAGACCGAGCATCAGCGCAACCTTGTGCGGGAAGTCTGCGCAGCGGTTCAGACCGGCAGGCTTATCGTCGTCTCCGGCCTGGTCGGATCGGGCAAGACGCACCTCCTGCGCCGCATCGAGGACGAGCTGGCCAGGGCGGGCAAGGTCGCTGTTGCCAAGTCGCTCGCAGTCGACAAGCGCCGCACGTCGCTGCCGTCGCTGATCGAAGCGCTTTTCTACGACCTCTCACCCGGCGACCGCGCCCAGGTGAAGATCCCCAAGCAGGCCGAGCGCCGCGAGCGCGACCTGCGCGACATCATGCGCAAGGGCAAGCGCCCGGTCGTGCTGGTCGTCGACGAGGCGCACGACCTCCACCACAAGACGCTGACCGGCCTCAAGCGGCTCATGGAGGTGGTGGCCGATGCCGGCGTGCTGCTGTCGGTCCTGCTGGTCGGCCATCCCCGGCTCCGAAACGATCTGCGCCGTCCGCAGATGGAGGAGATCGGCTATCGCACCACTACGTTCGACTATGAAGGCATCGGTGCCGAACGCCGGGACTATGTCGCCTGGCTGCTCGGCGCCTGCGCGGCCGAGGGCGTCAAGGTCGCCGACCTGATGGAGGAGGATGCGATCGACCTCATTGCGGAGCGTCTGCGTACGCCGCTCCAGATCGAGATGCACCTGACGCTCGCCTTCGAGCAGGGCTTCCGTTTCGCCGCCAAGCCCGTCACGGCCGAGATCGTCGAGCAGGTGCTGTCACGCGCGATTGACGACCTCGAACCAACGCTGACGCGCAACGGCTACGATGCGGGTTCGCTTGTCAGCCAGCTTAACAGTCGCCCATCCGACGTTCGCGCGTTTCTCGCCGGAACCTTGGACCCGGAACACACCCGCGAACTGACCGAGCGGCTCCGGGAAGCGGGAGTGCCGATATGACATCGCATTGGCTACTATTGTGAGCAGGCCATTGCCGTTTGCGAGCAGGCGCGGATGAAGGCGAGCACATTGTCAGTTAGCGTGAGCAGCGAAGCTTGTCTGTTGTCAGATAATCTGAGCAACAATCTGCTCTGTTTGCGAGCAGAGGCCGCTACGTTTGCAAGCGCCTACAGCTACCGCTTCGATTATACCGACGCCGATCACGAGGCGCTGATCGGGCTGCTGCGGACTCTGCCGGCCTCGGTGATGATCTCGGGCTATCACTCGGACCTCTACGCCGGCCTGCTGCTCGCGCCGGAATGGCGGTCGCTGAGCTATCAGGTGAAGACGCGCGGCGGTCCTCGCACCGAATATCTCTGGATGAACTATGCGGCGAACGCGGCGCATTGGGCGGACCATGCCGGCGTTGACTTCACCGATCGCCAGCGCATCAAGCGCAAGGCGGCTCGGTGGCAACGCATGTACCGGGAGCTACCAGCGAGCGAACGGATGGCCGTGCTTGCGGCCATCCTCGAACCTGAGCCGGCCTAAACCTCAAGGTCGGGTTCCATCAATAAAACGGACGCGCTTATTTGCAGTCCGTTAGCAATTCTCTCGATATTATCTATTGAGACGTTGCGCTCTCCACGCTCAATTCGAGGGCGAGGCGCTGATCCCACGCTAAACAACGCCAAGCGGGTCAGACGTCCAGACCGTGACTGACGATGTTGAGCGGCTTGCGCTTCACCCGCTCAGCGGCGCGGTCCCAGAGGAAATCGCCCGAGAACGCAATGTGCTCCCATCCGACCGGCGAAGTATGGGCGAGCAATTCAGGTGCGACTGTCTTGCTCGAGGCAGCGAGGTGCCGGACGGCATCGGCGATGTAGGTCGAGTTCCAGTAGACGATCGCGGCGATGACCAGGTTCAGTCCCGACGCGCGGTACTGCAGCGCCTCGTGGGTGCGGTCGATCATCCGGCCCTGGCGAAACGTGCAGATTGCTTGCGTTAGCACGTGGCGTTGCTCGCTCTTGTTCAGCCCGGCCTGGCACCGGCGGCGCAGTTCGGGACTCTCCAGCCAGTCGAGCATGAAGAACGTCCGTTCGATCCTGCCGATCTCCTGTAATGCAAGGTCGACCTGGTTCTGACGTTCGTAGGCAGCGAGCTTCCGTAACATGGTCGAAGGCGCGACGTGCCCGGCTTTGAGGGAGGCGACGAGGCGGAGCACCTCGTCCCAGTGTTCGCGGATGACGTCGGCTTTGATCCGCTTACCAAATAGCGAAGCGATGCCGGAGTAATTGGCGGGGGCCGCGACCGAGGCAAGGCGGCGATCAGGGAAGTCGCGCAGCCGCGGGCAGAACCGGAACCCCAGCATGGCGCACAGAGCGAACACGTGATCGTCCGTTATCTAGACAATCAAGCCCGTCTGGCTCTTTTGAGGCGCTATTCGAGCGCTCGGTGACGTGCGAGGTTTCCTCGCACGTCACCGAGCGCAACCGCCGCAGGCGGAAAGCGACGCACCTCAGGTCGGCGTCGTTGGCGATCAAAACTTTCCGGTCCATGCGGCGCTGTTTGCCTTCTCTAATGAGCCGGGCGGAGCAGTTTGTCGGGCTCCGATCAGGGCGCACCCGAGGGACTACCGGCAAGATCGGCGAGCAGCGTATCGATCCGGCGGACGATACACTCGTGCCGCTCGACTTCGCGTTCCCAGCTGCGCTCGCGGGCATCGTCGATAAGGCGAAGCTCGACTGCGCGACGCTCGCGCAGTCGCGGCGCGTAGGCCGCCGTGGTGACGAACCGAGAGCAGGCGAGATAGAGGTCGCACTCGCACGGGCCCTCCTCGGGCAGGCGCAGGCAGTGGCCGAGTTCAAGTTCGGTCTTGAGGAAGTTGGCGCTCAGCCAGTCGACCGCGCCTGCGGTGAGTCGCCCGGTGCGCAACGCCTCGGCGCCGGGTCCGGCGATGACTGCACCAGGCCCGAGCACTGCGCGGTAGTCCCGTAGCACCTCGCGATCGGAGATCCTCGCGTAAACCATCGACATCGCCGGGCTCTCATGACCGAGCACGCTCATGATCGTATCCAGCCTTGCACCTCGCTCGGCGAGCTGCGTGCCGAGCGTGTGGCGGAAGCGATGTGCGGTGACGGTATGGTGGCCGCGCGCGTCAACCAGGCCGACCGCCCGGCACGCCTCGCTGAGCGGCGTCTCGAAGAGGTAGTACTCGGACAACAGCTTGCCGTGATCGACGAAGAGGAAGCGCAGCCGGTCACCTGTGCGCTCGTCGATCATCGCGCGGTCGCCCACGCTCTGGCGCGCTTCCGCCACAGCCCGGAGCGCGTCGGCCGCTTCCTCATGGAGCGGCACCATCCGCTCGCGACCGGTCTTGCCGACAGGAATGCGCAGCCGCGCGGTGCCGTCAGGATAGCGGTCGAGGCACTCAAGTGCGAGGCGCCGCACCTCACCGCGTCGGGCACCCGACCAGCGCAGCGTCAGCAGCGCGGCGCGCTGAAGCGGGCAGGCCAGCGCACGGATACCGTCTATCACGCGGGCGAGCTCACCCTCGGGAATGTAGCGGGGCACGCGCTCGAGGTGCTGCGGCTTATCACGGCAATCGACGAGTTGGCGCTGCGGCGCGCCTTCCCAGTCCCAGGCGACGGTGTCGCGGAAAAACAGCGCAAGCGAGTTCGTGCGGTTGCGCCGTGTGACGAGAGACAAGGGTACGCCGCTGCCCGCGCTCGGTTCATCGACCATCGCGCGAAAGAAGCTCTCGACGTGCTCGCGCGTCACCTCCTCGAAGCGGCTGACCTGGGGCGCGACGCGGTCGAGGTGCTCTAGGAAGCGCCTGAGCGCGATCTCGTGATGATAGGCTGTACTGGGGCGCAGCCGTGGCGCGCGCGCAGCAAGCCAGCGTTGTACGAGCGCCCACATCGCCGACGGTAACTGTGGATGTTCAGCATAGGCCGGCATGGACTTACGTGGCTGCCGGCTCGACTGGCCGCGGTGATAGAGAATGGTGCCGAGCTGGCTGGCGTGCGTGATCCAACTCTTGGCAAATCGCGGACCGTAACGCTCGCGCGCACCGAAGAAGAGCGGCAGGTCAGGGTGCGAAGCGAAGTCGCGAACGGCGGCGAGCAGCCGGTCGACGTGCTCGGACCGCAGCAGTTCGGGCGCACGCACACCCTCGTGCATGGCAATGCGCGGCAGCATCCAGGTCATGGAACCCCGGATCGACAAGCGATTAAAGCCGAGGGCTGCGCCCTCGTCGGCAAGGCGGTCGATGCCGAGGTCGATACCCAGCTGGTCCAATACAACCGAGGGACGCGCCCTGCCAATGGTGAGCAGCCACGGGTGGTCGAGGCGCAGCCTGTCGGTGAACGCGAGAAAGTAGATGTAGGGGCGCGCCTGATAGGAGAGCTTGTGGCTTGCCGCCTGCCGCCGCTCGCCATCAAGGCGACCGACGCGCTCGGGCAGTGGCGCGGCAAGCCAGTCGCGAAGATCGGGCCACCGTGCGCGAAAGCGGCGGTGGATCTGCCGCAGCTGGCGCTTGTACATGTCCCCGATCTGCAAACCCGCGACGTGCGCGGCGTACTCGGGCTCGCCGCAGTGCTGGGCAATCACCGGCGCGGCCATCTGCTCGGCGACAGCCACCGCAGCGGCGGAGATCGGTCCGGCCCTCATGGCGCGGGCACGTCGAGGCCAAGCGCGCGGCGGTACTCGGCGACGACCGCCGGGTCGGATACGCGCGTGTAGATGCGGGTGGACTCGGGGGATGCGTGCCCAAGCCTGCGCATAAGAGCGAGCTCGCGCATGCCGCCCTCCCACATGCGCGTCGCGTGCGTGTGCCGACAGGCGTGCGGGGTCATCCAGGGCTCGCGCATGCCGGCCCGCTCGCATGCGCGGGCGAAGAGCTTGGCAAGCGCGGCATAGGAGAGCGGCTCGGCCCGGCGTGCGCCGCTGCCGCCCACGAGGAAGAGGTAGGGGCTGCCGGTGTCGCGCGGGCGCTCGGCGGTGACATAATCAGCTATCGCGGCAAGCGTGGCTGGCTCATGCAGGTCAACGACGCGCTCGCGCCAACCCTTGGCGCGCACGCCGCGCGGGTGGTCGTCACGCTGGCGCACCACGATCCGCCTGCGGCCGTAAGCGACATCCTCGAGCTTGAGCCCAAGCGCTTCGCCTGGCCGCAGGCCTCCGTCAAGCATGAGGCGGACAAGCGCGACGTCGCGGCGGCAGCGCAGCACGGCTAGCAGCAGGGCCACCTGCTCGTCCGACAGCGGCCGCGGCACCCGGTGCACCGTCTTGACGGCGAGCGCGCAGCGAAGTGGCGCGCCCGATGCGATGCCCTGCAGAAACGGTCGGTGCCGATCGACCGAACGCAGCATTGCGCGCGCCTCGACCTTGACGATCGGGTTGGTGCCGCTGGTGCATCCGGCGAGCAACGCCCAGTCATAGAACGAGGACACGCACGCCAGCGCGCGGTTGACGCTGGTCGGCGCCAAACGACTATCGGTGGCCTGCGCCGCGCCGGCAGCGTATCTTCTGCGGGCCGGCGTGGTGCGCAGGTGCACGAGAAAAGCAACGGCGCGGACCGGCGTCAGCGCGGTCCAGTCGAGCGCCTCGGCGTGTAGGAAGGCGAAAAGGTACCGCAGGTCATAAGCGTAGGCCTTGACGGTGTGCGGTGAGCACCCGCGCGCCGCCAAGTGGGCAAGGAAATCGCGAACCGGTGCCACGGGCGCGCCGACCCCGTCGACAAGCTCGACCGGAGTGCCCGACAAACGAATATGCCTGACCACAAACATGGCCCGCCTGCTCCACGGAAATGGCAGCGGCGCGATGATAGCACAGGCAACCTGCCGCGTCGCCAAGCTGTCCACATAACGGTCGCGCCGCCCGTATCGGTATAGTGCTCGACGATGTCGAGCGATGTCCCGTGATCCAGCAGGCCGTCCAATACATGTCAACGGCGGAGCAAAAGTCGGCCATTCGGCGCCGTAATTGGTCGTTTTGCGTTCAATGTTGGTCTCCCGCTAACGGGAGCCACATGCCGTTTTCGAAGCCGACAGGTGGCCCCCGAGCGCCGCTATTTCCAAGTTACAGCGCCGGCATCATTTTGCTTTGGGATGGCCCGTCAGTCGAGAAAAACAGTTCCCATTTTGGGAGACGGAGCACGGGCCGGCGGCCGTCCTCTACGCGCGTGCTGATCCGTCAGGATTGCGGCCCGTCATCCTATACCATTGCTCGATGGGAGGGGGCGCGCCGATCAGTCGCTCGATCGCCTCGCATGTGAGGGCGGCGGCGTCTGGTTCATCGTTGTTGTCGAGGATCGCCAGCGCGCGCTCTAGGAGCTTCTTCGCGTCGGCCAGTTCCTCGGTTAGCACTCGTTCGCTAAAATGCTCCATATCGCACCTCTGGATAGCTTGGGGTGGGTGCCAGCTTCATAGACACCGATCTCTATGCTGCAGCGCTGGTTCATCGGCGCGGCAATGAGGCCGTGCCCCAAAGCTCTCCGTCCGCCTCGTTGCTCTCAATGATCTCGTAGGCGACACCGTTCCGCTTGGGCGACGTCGCCCGGCGGCGAAGGGTGGCGCGAACGTGGCGCTGGGCGTCATCGATCGCGACGAAAGAAACCGTCTTCTCCTGCCCTCGGGCTCCGATGCGGCCCCAAGCGGTGCGAACGACAATGGCGCCGAATAGGTCGGGGGCCGCCTCGATCGCGTAGCGTCGATGGATATTGCGCGCCGGGTCGCGGGCGATCAATTCGACGTGGCACGGGCAGAGATCGGGTTCTAGCGCCATGGTTGGACGCCATAGGCAAAGACGCCGCGCCGCTCGCGCTGGGCGGCCTGCTGATCCGCCAGATATCGGCCGTGGGAAAACGTCGACCAATTTACGGCCCATCCTGTGCGCGTCATGGCTGCGGCTAGATCGATGCCCTGCCAATTCCAGCATTGCGCCACGACCCGATCGTGATTGCGCTTGCCGGTGTCGCGGCATGTGACGCGGCGATCGGCGACAAGCTGCACGAGCTGGGCGCGCGCGGCCGGGCCGAACTGCGTTTCGAGCTCGGGCGCGTCAATTCCCCAAACGCGGACCCGGAGCTTGCCAAAGCGGAAGGTGTCCCCGTCATGGATCGACGTGGGAACGCCCGTGGTCGCGGCGATCGGGAGCGGGGAGCTTGGTGGTTGGTAACGTCGGGCGGCGGCCGTGGTGGCGAGGCCGGCGACGGCAAGGGCGGCGATCGTCGCCCCTGCCATCGTGCGGATCATATGCGCGCGCTGCGCCGATGGGCCGGCTGATCGCTGCCGATCGCCGGCCCTGAACGCCGCTGCTGCTGGGTTTCCTCGTCCACGCTTAGGCGTGGTCCGGTCAAAGCCTGAGCCCGTGGATTCTCCACGGCGGCTTTGACCTGGCGCTCAAGCCCTTCGCGACCTAGCGAGCTATTCATCGCTAGATCGTTGAAGTCGGTGAACCGCTTGGGATCGGCCGCCTGCTCGCCGGGGGCGAAGGTCGGGAACATTGGCTTGCCCCCTACTGCGTTCGCCGCCTCGGTCGCCTTCTCCCGGCCCGGGTTGTACCCGTGCCGCTCTAGCACGCGCTGATCGTCCTCCCCGACGATGAAGATGGGCTTGTCGGGGAAGCGTTCGTGAAGGGCCTTTGCGACGGCGGGCAGATTGCCGGAATCGAACGCTGAGACGGTCGGGTGCCCCACGACGCTCCCGATCGTCGTCATGGTCGCATAGCCCTCGCCGATCATAAGGCGCGGGGCGGCGGCAAGGGCGGCAAGGGCCTCCTCGGGCGTCCTGCCCCCGTTGACGACGTGGAAACAGCCCTCCTTGTGGCTGTCCTTCGCGAACCGCTTGGTGCCGTCCTCCTGAATATATTGCGTCGTCCAGTGCGTGCCCTGCGTGTCGATCGCTGGAAGGTGGATCGTACCATCGCGCCCGTCCATCATCGCGCCGATCGTCGGCTCGATCCCCTTCCTGACCATGTAGGGCGTCGGGCTCTCGATCTGCGTTAGCGCGGTGGCCCGGCGCTGCACGCGCTGGGCGGTTTCCTCGTAGGTCGCGGCCTGTTCGCGCTCGCGCGCGTCTCGCTTGGTCGCGGCCTCGGCATTAAGCCGGGCTTTTTCCTCCTCCGAAAGCGTGTTCCCGGTGCTTTTCCATTTCATGTCCAAGCCGGTGCGGAAATTCTCGATGTGCCCGGCGGGGTGGCCGTCCAGATAGGCCCGATAGGAGCCTGTCGTTTCCTTCCCCTTGTCGCCCTCGGCCGGCACACGCTGGCGTGTGCCGTCCATGATCGGGTGGCCGTGGGGGACGGTTAGCCCCATGGCCTTCATCGCCTCGGCAAATTCCTGCTGGGGGCTAACGGCCGCCTCCTGACGGTTCGGCCGGTTCTCCGGATTCCAGCGCGCCAGCTTCGCCGGATCGCTGCCCTCGGGGGCATACCAAGACTTCGCGCCTGCATCCCATTTCGCGCCGGCGGCTTTGGCGACGTTCCGTTCGCCAAAGGGAACCGCCAGATATTTGCGTTCGGGGGCCTGCTTGGGGGTGTCGGTCATGTCTTGGCCTTCCTGTTCGGCGCTGGCGGGCGCTGCGGGCTGCGCTGCGCGCTCCGGCTCTGTTGGTGCCGGTTGCTGGTCGTGGCCCTCCACGGCCGGCGCTGGGGCTTCCTTGGCCCATTTCGCGAAGGGGATAAGGTCAGTGCCGGCGGGGACGAACCACGTTCGCCCGTCCTTGTCCCATTTGGCCCCAAGGCCCTTCGCCTCGTTCTTCTCCCGAAAAGCCACGTCGATCGGGGTGTCCTGCTCGGCGATCTGCGCCGCGACGCTCTGCGCCGCCTCCGGCACCGCAAGCGGCGGTGCCTGTATCAACTGCTCGCCGGCACGGGCGAAGGCATCCGCCAGCCCCTTCCGTTCAAGGTAGGCGTTCGTCATGGTCATGTCGTCGGGAGCGAGGCCGAAGACAGGGGACAGGCGCTCGATCGCCGTTTCCCACATCGCGCCATATTCGCGGTTCCCGTCGCCTACCACGTCGCCGATCCGGGTAAGGCCGGCGCTGGTTAGCGCGGCCTCCAAATCCGCGTGCGGCGCGCCCACGGTCGGATCGTAGCTGTGATTGAAGCTATGGTAGTGGCTGAAATCGCTGTCGGCCGTGTGCAGCACGACGCCGACGGGCTGGGCCATCGTCGCGCGCCGGTCGGCCTCCTCGGCATCGGCCGGCGTCAACGGCGCGGCGTCGGTCTGCTCGGCCGCGACGGTCTGGCCGTCGCGCTCCTGAATCTGCTTCTGTTCGAACGCCAGAATGAACGTGTTGATCTTTTCCGCGTCGGAACAGGCGCGGACGATCTCCATGGGATCATCCTCAAGGGCTTTGATCCACGACGCGACATAAGCGACGTGCTGCTCCGGATCGTGGCCGATCTGAAGCTCGTCGCCTAAAATCATGCTGGCGATCTCGGCGCGAAGCTCCTCCTTCGCGTATCCCTCCGATCCAAACGGATGGGCTAGATCGCGATCAAGCCGGTTCGGGGCTCCGGTCCAATGGCCTACCTCGTGAAGTGCTGTGCCATAAAATCGGTCGGCGCTCGGGAACTGTGATCGCTCGGGAAGGGTGATGCTATCGGTCGCCGGGCTGTAGAAAGCGCGGTTGCCGGCAACTTCCGTGATCTTCGCGCCTGACGCCTGCAATATGGCCTCGGCGCGCTCGATCGGGTTCCACTCGGGCGGCACGGGCGGCGTGCGCGGGGGCAGGCCCTCGATCTGCTCGGCGTTAAAAACGACGGCATAGAATGGGCGGGGCCGCTCAAGCTCCACGCGCACCTTCATGGTGTTGCCCTCGGCATCCTTGATCGGCTTGCCCTGCGCGTCCTTTAGGGTCTGCTCGTCGTCAAATTTCCAGTATTGGACTAGCGAGCCCTTCTCGCCCTTTCGTACCTGTGCGCCGGCTGCGGCGGCCTGCTTGTAGGTCATCCATCGGTTGTCCTCGTGCCCCTCGGACATGAGATTGACGACGTTGACCCCGCGATACCGCTTCCCGGTCGTGGGGTTGATGGGGATGATCGATCCGCCCTCGGCTCCGGCGGCGGCGGGGTTCCATGGCCGCTGCCAAGGTGCGGTGCCGGCCTTTAGCTGGTCGATGATCTTCTCGGCGACGCGCTCGTGAAAAGGCTTCTTTTCCTCGGCCATGGTAGCCTCCGATGTTAAGCGTTGCGGGCTGCGGCAAACAGGCTGAGCTTGGCGCGATCGGCGGGCTCGATCTCCAAGCCATCCTCCGCGTCACGGGCGTCGGCCTCGCTCAAGGCGTCCTCCACGAACGCGCCGGCCCGTTCCGCTTCGTCGGGATCGAACTCGACTACCGCGCCGGGAATCTCCGCGTCGATCAGCTTGCGGCGGATCAGGTCATCCCCGTAAGCGCGAATGGCTTCCTCGGTCGGCGTATTGCTGGTGTCGGTCATGCGGTCTTCTCCTTGGTGCTATAATCAGGCTTCCCGTTCACGTCGAAATAGGTCTGTTTGCAGTCGGGATATCCGCTGCAACTCCACCAAAAACTATTCTTCTTCTTGGCCGATGGACGGCGGACTAATCCCATGCCGCACGACATGCACTTGTGCATGACGGATACTGACGGCGGTTCTTTCTTAATCAGCGCGGGCTTTCCGGCCTTGTCCTCGGCCGTGTATTTACAGCCCTCGGAATAGCCGGTGCAGGCCCAAAAGTGGCCCTTCTTGCCCTTCACGCGGCGAAGCGGCCTGTCGCACGTCGGACAGGGCGGCGCGTCGGTCTTGATGGTCAGCCCATGTTCTTTCACGCCCGCGACCTCGCGTGCGACATAATCGGCAAGGGTTTGAACGAACGATCGCGCGTCTTTCGATCCGTCCGCAATCGCACGCTGCTGCTCGTGCCAGATTGCGGTCATGTCGGGGAACTTCGCCTGATCGGGCAAGGCGTCGTAGAACTCGCGCGCCTGCGGGCTGCTGACGATGTTCTTGCCCTTTTCGATCAGGAATCCGCGATCGAACAGCGTGGCGATAATGCCGTCCCGCGTCGCCGGGGTGCCGATCCCGCCATGCTCGCCGGCCTTGTCCTTGTCCTTCTCGATCAGGAGCTTTCGCAACCGATCGTCGCGGACGTATTTGGCGACACGGGTAAGGTCCGTGAGCAACGTCGCCATGGTGTAAAGCGGCTTGGGCTTCGTCTCCTGCTGGTCGGCGCTGGCGCTGGCGCATGTGCCGGTCTGGCCGGCATTGAGCGCGCGAAGGTCCAGCGCCAACACCTCCTCATCGTCGGCTAGGTCTTCGTTGCCGGCGTCGTTCTTGTAGAGCGTGGTCCAGCCCGGTCGTGTGGTGATGTTGCTGCGCGTGGTGAAGCGCCGGCCCTCTACCTCCAAAACGATATCGGTCTGATCGTATTGATGGGTCGGCCAGAACTGAGCGACGTAGGCGCGTGCGATCAACAGATAGATTTTCTGCTCTGCGTCGCTGAGCTTCGACAGGTCGGCCGTGGCCTCGGTCGGGATAATCGCGTGGTGGGCTGAAACCTTGGCGGTGTTGAACGCCCGGCTCTTTATGGCCGGGTCCGCACGTTTGACCGGCGCGGCCAATACGGGGGCCGTCTCGCCGATCGCCGCCAGCACGCCGGCTGCGTCCGCGTGCTGCTCATCGCTAAGGTATTCGCTGTCGCTCCGATTGTAGGTAATCAGCCGGTGCTTTTCGCGAAGGGTCTGCGTGATCTCCTTCACCTGATCCGGCTTGAAACCGAACTTGCGAGACGCATCGGTTTGCAGCTTCAACAGATTGTAGGGCAGCGGTGGCGACGCCTCTTTCGCGTTCGTCACGGCGCTGATGATCCTCGCCGGTTTGCCAGATACGGCTGCGGCAATGGCGCGCGCGTGCGCCTGATCGGACAGGCGGCCCTTGTCATCGACGGGATCGCCATCGACAATCTGATAGCGGGCCGGGAAAGCGTGCTGGCCGATCTGAAATTGTCCGGTGACGGTGTAATAATAGCCCTTGGTGTGCGCCTCGAACTCGCGGTCGCGACGGACGACAAGGCCAAGGATGGGGGTTTGCACGCGCCCGACGCTGAGCACGCCCTGATAGCCCTTCGCCTGCGCTGCGAGCGTATAGGCGCGGGTCATGTTGACGCCATAGAGAAGGTCGCCGACGCCTCGGGCCTCGGCCGCTGCGGACATGCCGGCGAACTCGCGGTTGTCACGCATGGTGGCAAGCGCGCGCTGCACCAGTTTCAGATTGTAGTCATTGATAAGGACGCGCTGCACCGGGAGCCGGGAGCCGGCCCATTCTATCACCTCGTCAACGAGTAGCTGGCCCTCGTCGTCGGGATCGCCCGCGTGGATGATGCTCTTTGCCGGCTTCAACAGGTCGCGGATGATGCGAAGCTGCTTCATTTTGTCGGGAGACGGTTTCTTGCTCCATGGGATGAAGCTGATCGGTAGCTCGGCCATGGTCCACGGCGTTTCAGGGGCCTCAAGCTCAAGCATGTGGCCGAAAACCCAAGTGACGTAATGGCGGCCGCAATCAATGTAGCCGTCCTGACGGCTCCCTCCCCCCAAGCCCTCGGCGATGGCCTTTGCGAGGTCCGGTTTCTCGGCGATGACGACGATCTCTCCGCTCATCGGCCCGCCCCTACCAAGTCACGATCGGACGAATGACGGTGCTGATCTGCTCGCGCGGGATCGGCCCGAAATATCGGCTGTCGAATGAAACCTTGCTCTCTCCGATCACGATCACGTCGCCGGCTGCGACCTTGCCGCTTCCGACGAAATGCGGGAGCGGACGCCCTGCGCCATCGTGCAGCCGGGGGATGCTGTTGGGGACCGGCACGCCGTTGATGACGACGCCATTGGCACCGATTTGCACCCGGTCATTTTTAGCCGCTAAAATCCGCTTCATCATCGGATAGCTGCCTCCGGGGCAGTCGCCGGGCTCGATGTAGCGACGCTTCAAGGCAAGAGCGAAAAGCTCACGCTTTGGCGGGCAGAACATGACGTAAGCGCCCTTTTGCACCGGCTCGCTCGTGGTCCGGTAGAAGCCTAGCGGTATGCTGCGGGTCATATTCACGCGCACGCCCGCTGCTGCTGCGGCGACGCCCGCGATCGAGAGGGCAAACACGCTAAGCGCGGTATTGCGGCCGATCACTTTTAGGCTGGGGCGCTTCATAGCTTCACCCGGATCGGGGCGCTTTCGCCCTCGTCCCCATCGTCATTATCGCGGCGGCTACCGCTCGTGGGCTTCGCCTTGCGGATTATGTCGCTCTTATCGGGGGCCGTAACCTGCGCGCGCGCAAGGAACGTCGGGTCTTTGAAATACAGCGGTTGCTTGCCGTAAATCATGGGATAGCCGGCCATGTAGAGCAGCATATCGCCGGCCTCCTCGATATCACCGTCCGCGTTCTTCTTCGGCCCCGGCATCCGTAGGCACTCGTCGGGGGTCAAAAGCGGGCGCTGGGTTTCCTGCACGGTTCGGGATTCCGAACCTGAAAACCATCCGCCGCCCCTATTCTTGCTGGTCGTGATTTGCTCTTTGAGGATGGTCGTTTGCCCCGTCATCTTTGACAGGTGCTCGGCCGTCTCAAGCCGGTTCGGCGGATAGGCGTTCTGAACATGGCAGTTGGATGTGACTAGCTCGTCATGGCCGTAGCCCGTTTCCCGGCTGCGAAGCTGGTTGATGTCCTGACAAATGAGATAGAATTTGAGGCCGTAGCCGGCGGCGAACGCCAAGCTCTCCTGAATGATTTCGAGCTTCCCCAAGCTGGGGAACTCATCGATCATAAACAGCATCCGGTGCTTGTAATTGGCCTTTACGCGGCCGTTCTCGAACTCCTGCTTGGGTGCGAGGATGCGGACCATCATATTCAACATGATGCGGACAAGCGGCCGGAGCCGGTTCTTATCGGTTGGCTGAGTGATGATGTAGAGGCTAACCGGCGTGTCGTGGTTCATCAGGTCGCGGATCGAAAAATCCGACGTTGACGTGTTCGCCGCAACGACGGGATCGCGGTAAAGCTCGATATAGCTCTTGGCGGTCGAAAGGACGGACCCGGCCTCCTCGTCGGGGCGGTCCATCATGTCGCGAGCGGCGCGGCCGACAACAGTATGGTTCTTTCCGCCGGGCAGATGCCCGTAGGTCATCATTTCTTCCCATAGCCCCTTAATCGGCCGCGCTGGGTCAGTCAGAAGCCCATCAACCTCGCTCATGGTGGCGGGTGGGCCGCCATTCTTGGCCTTGTAGATCGCGTGCAGAATGACGCCCACGAACAACGCCTGCGAGGTCTTCTGCCAGTGGCTTTCGAGGCCCTTGCCATCGGGATCGACTATCAGCGTGGCAAGGTTCTGAACGTCGGCAACTTCGTTGTCCGTCCCGACGCGGATTTCGTCCAGCGGGTTCCAGCGGACACTTCCCCGCGACGATGCCGGCTCGAACCGCATGACGGTCTGGCCGGCGTGCTGCTTCCGCCACCCTGCGGTCAGCGCCCATAGCTCGCCCTTCAAGTCGGCAACGACGGTGCTGTGATTCCACGAAAGTAGGGTCGGAATGACAAGGCCCACGCCCTTGCCCGATCGGGTTGGCGCATAGGTCAGAACGTGCTCGGGGCCGGAGTGCCGGAGATAGGAAACCTTGCCGTTCTTCTCCTCATAAGCGCCGACATATACGCCGTCGTTGTCGATCAGGCTGGCGGCCTGAATGTCCTTCATGTCGGCCCATCGTGCCGATCCGTGAAGGAACTCGTTGCCCTTGCCCCGCTTGGACATTGCCACCTTCGCCACCATGGCGACGACAAGCCCGGCGACAGCGACGACCATCCCTATTCCGATGGCTTTGCCGAACGGCTGCTTGAGCATCGGGACGCTCTGCCAATTCAGGAACCATTGGACGATCCGCCACGGGGCATAGATGTGATTCCAGTTCGGCCCCAATGTCGGCTGATAGGCCATGCTGCGGGCAAATAGCTGCGTAGCAACGGCAAGCCCTCCGATGACGAACGCCAGCACGATGAAGGCGACAAGCCCCCTTCCCTGCGATTGGCCGGTCTTACGCCCGCGTGTCCTGACTTGCGGGCCGACTGCGTTGTTCCGTTTGGCACTCATCGGCTGCGTCCTCGTCCCTTCACGGTCCCATCGGCCCCGATCTCGATGCGGTCGCCTATTGCCAATCTGGCGGCTCTGGCCGCGCTGGTGGCATCGATCGGCAGCACCATGATTTCGTCGCCGCGCTTCAGGAGGGCCAAACTCTGGCCCTCCACTACTCTCGTCCCTGCATAAGATAGCGGAACGTCGCCGGTCTCGAAAGGCCGGTGTTTCGGTATATCCATCCCCGCTTGCCGTTTGGCTTCGCGCTCGGCGATGTATTTCTCCGCTGCGGTGATCCGCTCGGGTGTCATTCCTGCCCCAGAAACATCCCATCGCAAGAGACGATCTCGCCGGGCTTCTGCGCCGTCCACGTTTGGACGAACATCACGCGGCAATAGCAGCGAAGGTCGCTCGGCGTAGCGAACCACACCGAGTTCGGACAGATTCCGCACGCGATCTCGGGCTTCGGGCGGCGGGCTTCGTCCAACGCGACCAATGTTCGGCTTGCCACTTGCAAGCCCTCGGGTTCCTCGGGCGCTCCGTGGTCGAGCTGGCCCGTTTCTTCCGTCAAATCCGGCTCCGCTGGTAGCGCCTCGGGCGATACCTGGCTGTCCTGTGCCATCTGCGGCTCCTCGGCCGCTGGCGGGGCCTGTCGGGGCTCTGGCGGGGCCGCTGGGGGCTCCGGCTGGGCGCTCCCGTCCACGAGGCGCATCGCCTCCTCTATCTCCTCGTCCAAGGTCTTGTCCGCCATGGCTGGCCTCCTGCTGGGTTAGGTTGGTGACGAGCGCCTGACGACGGCGCTCAAGCTCGGGATCATCGAAACGGATCGGGAGCGCGGCGCGAGCGGCGGCGTGTGCGACGCGCTCCTTAAATTCGGCGCTGCCGGCGATCGACAATTCCTCGCCGTATCGCTCGCGGGCGATGCGGAGCGCGGCGGTAATCCCCTCGATCTCGGCTCCACGGGACACATGCAAGCTCGCGCCGTCGTCCCTGACGGCCGCGCCGGCTGTGCGGTAGATGATGGTCCCCCGCTTGGTGACATGATCGGCGCGCTCGTTGGCGCTGAGCCCGTGGCTCGCGCCCGGCGTCGCCTGCACCGCATTAGCGGGCCTGTGGTTTCGCCCCTCGCGAGCGCGAAGGGCCGCCAGTGCCTCGGCGTTTCCGGCCTTAGCCTCGGCCTGCAACCATTCGTGCCAGCCCTTGCGGTCGTTGCGCGCGTTGATCCGTTCGCGCTCGCGCTGATAGGCCGTCGCGATCTTGTCGATCGCCTGCTTGGTCGCGTGGGACGTGAGATTGTAGGAAAGCCGGCGGGTCAGCCCGCTTCCCCCTGCCAGCTTGATCGCGCCTCTGCGGAATCGCCCTGCGCGCTTTACCGCCTCGATCGCGGCGGCCTTCTTGGCTGATGCCGCTGCCAACTCGGTCGATCGGGCGGTGCGTCGGTTGGTCTGCTGGTATTGGTAGCGCGCGAATAGCTCGGCGGTATTCACGCGCGACGCCATCGGGCGTGGCTCATAGGCCCGTGTGGCGGGTGCCGGGGCCTGAGCGCCATCGGCGGGGACGAACGGCCCTAGCCGGTCCTCAAGCGCCTTTTTGGACAGGTCGCGGGCGATCGAACTGGCTTTGATCGCCGTCCCGTTCTGCGCGATGACGACAAGCCCGTTGCCGCGAGCCTGCATCGCGAGCCCGTTGGCCGCCATGGTGGCGTGCAAAGCCTGCCAGCTATCGGCCGCCTTGATCTCGTCGCCGCAAGTGCGACGAACCCAACCGATCATGCTCTCCAAGCCGGCGATCTGCTCCATATCAGCGGCGCGGCCTTCGCCTCCCCTCTTTCGGGAGGCGTGGTTGTCACGCTCAAGGCCGAACTCGGCTTCCAGCTTGTCGCAAAGCTCGGCAAGCGTCCGGTAGTCCCGCAATGGGGAATGGACGGTGCGCCGGTTCGGGTGAACCTTGTTGATCGCGATATGAAGGTGGACGTTATCCGTGTCGTGGTGCGTCGCACTGACGCGCTGGTGCTCGGCATAGCCAAGCCCGGCGCAAATTCGCTCCTCGATCTCGCGAATGACTTCCGGAGTCGGCCGCTCGCCGGGCCGGAACGACACGATCAGATGATAGGTCTTGTCGGCCTCTGACCGCTTGTTCTGCGCCTGCACGGCCATGCACGCGATAGCTGCCGCGTGCGGATCGTCGGTCTTGCAGTTGGTGACGGTGATATCGCCAACCCGCTCGTCGCGGCCCTGCGCGCTGGTGATGTATCGGACCAAACCGCCAAAGTCGCTTTTGCGCGTGACGCGCATTGAGACGTGCTTGGCGATCATGCTGCGGCCCCGAAAATTTTAGCCGCTAAAATCACGGGCGGGCGATCAGGACCGATTTCGCGATCTCGCGAAGCTCCTCCTGCCCGGCTTCGATCTTCTTCAACAGACCGCGAACGATGCGCCGCATTTCCTCGGGCTTGAACTCGTCCAGCTTCGCGTCATCGGTAAGCCATAGCTTCAACAGGCCGCCCATGCGGCCAAGGTCGCCATTGACCGCAACTAGGCGCTGCACCTCGTCAAAATCGACGACGTTGCGGGGCTTGTAGCCAAGCCCGACAAGGCGAAGGTAAGCGGCGATCGACAACCCGGTCTGCTGCGCCAGTTCCTCGATCTGCTGCCCCTCCTCGGCCGTCACCGGGACGCGAAGGTGACGGCCGCGACGCCGGCTCCCGCCTTCCGGAGCCCCTTCGATTTCGGCCGCTTCGTCCATGGCGTTCTCCCTCAAGGCGGTAGCCGATTGACCTCGTAGAGCAGGATCACCGTTGAGCAGCCCCGCTGCGAATAAGGTGGTGTAATGATGGCTGGCCCGCTTGCGGGTTAGCTAACATTACCTATCCTGCCCCGTCTTCGACGTTTATACGCCAGATATGAACCGTGTAAGTGCCGTTTACAACGCCTTTATCGGTTGTTTAGCGGGCGGGAGAGGGCTATTCTCACCCGGTTATCTCGTTTCTAAACGGTTCCGCTCTGCTGTTATCGTGTTTCTAAACGGTTCCTACACTGACTGACAAAGGCACACGCTGAATGACAGACACCCCCCCAAAGCCTTTCGTGGAGCGCCTTCGGGAGCGTGCATCCCAATCGAAGGTTGGGGCTGGTGGACGCAACCGGGCCGCCTTCCTCGCGGTCAAACCGGACGTGGAAGCCGCATTGGCCGATGGGTGGCCGGTCAGTCAGATATGGGATGCACTGGTCGCTGAGAAGCGGATCGATTTCAGCTATGTGTGGTTCGCGAAGTTCGTCCGCGATCTGATCCGCAAACCCGGCGCTACGATCCCGGTCCCATCGTCGGCCGCCTCGATCGCGCCCCCTCCCGCTCCGATCGCTGCGCCTGTCGAGGCTCCGATCGCCGTCACCATTCCCGAAGCGACGCCGGCTGAGCCCCCCGCTGAGCCCCGGCCTCGTCCAGCCCGGTTCCATCACCCCGACTCCCCCAAGAAGGAAGATTACCTATGAGCAACGTCCATATCGTCCTCCAAGGTAAGGGCGGGGTCGGCAAGTCGCTCGCCGCCTCGATGCTGGCACAGTTCCTGACCTCGCGCGGGGAAACCCCGCTCTGCATCGATACCGATCCTACCAACGCCACCTTTGCCGGCTTCAAGGCGCTGAACGTCCGCAAGCTCGCCCTGCTGGAAGATGGCGATATCAATCCGCGAAACTTTGACGCGATGATGGAGCTAATCGCTGGCTCCAAGGAAGCGGTCGTGGTCGATAGCGGCGCGAGCACCTATAATCCCCTGTCGGCCTATATGTTCGATAATGGTGTTCCCGAAGTGATCGCGGACCTCGGGCATAAGCTCGTGCTCCATACGATCGTCGTCGGGGGACAGGCGCTCGTGGATACGCTCGCCGGCTTCGCCTCTGTGGCGGAAGCCTTCCCGGCCCCGGCGGCGATCGTGGTGTGGCTCAACCCCTATCACGGGCCGATCGAACATGAGGGCAAGTCGTTCGAGCAGCTAAAGGCATACAAGGATTTGAAGGATCGCGTCGCGGCGATCGTCACGCTCCCCGATCTCAAGCGGGAGACGTTCGGCGCGGACGTGCAAGAGATGCTTGCGGAGCGCAAAACGCTCGATGAAGCGATGGCGAACGCGGCGCTGCCCCTGATGCAGCGCCATCGCCTCGGCCGGGTGCGCGATGCCGTGTTCGGCGAGCTATCCAAGGCGGCGATTATCTGATGGCCGATCATGCGAAAATTCGTGCGCTGATCGCTGAGATTGCTGCGACGCATGGCGTCGCCCTTTCTCCGGATGATCCGCTGTTGATCCTGCAAACCATCAACACGATGCTGCTGGCCGAAAGCGCGGACGCTCAACAGGCGCAGTTGGAAGCGTTCAAGAGCGAGCTAGAGGAAATGTCGAACCGCTGGGCCGTCGCGATAAACGACAAGGCGGAATCGATCCTGAACGCCGCGCTGGTCGCGGCGGAAGCGGCCATGAAACAACGGATGGCGGATGGCGCAAAAACGCTCGTGGCGGAAGTCGCGGCCGAAGTCAGCAAGGGGCTTGGCAAGCCGCTGGAAGACGGCGTGCGGATCGCCAACCGGAACCTCATTGCCTCGTGCCTGACGATCGGCGCGGCTATCATCGCCCTGCTGGCGGTCCTGATTCACTAGGGGCCGCCAATCCCTCTAAGCGCCGCTCGATCCGCGACTTTGGGACAAGCCACGGGACAGGCTGAGCCCGCTCGATGGCGCGGCCTCCTGCACCAGCCCTTGCCGGTCCTCGCGCTTCTTCTCCTGCTGCTGCCGGGTGTGTATCTCGTGAAGCCGGCGGGCCTCCTGTAGCTCGGCGAAGTCGTCTGCGAGCTTGGGTTGCCGGTATTCCAGCTTCTCGGCCGCCAGCGCCTCGATCTTCGACCCGTGAACGGTGATCCCGTCCCTGATCTCGCGAACCGTCTCAAGCCGGGCCTGCAAAAGCTGAACGGTCGCCTGCGCCTGCGCTATCTGAGCCTGCCACCTTGCGCGCGTCGTGGCGCTCGCCAGCATCCCCGGCGGGTGCCCCTGAACCTGTGTCAGTCGAGCGCTCTGCGCCTCGATCATATTTTCAAGCCGGTCCTCGATCTGGCTGGCCTGATCCTGCTTCTCCTCGACCATCTGGACCATCGCGGCGGCGTATTCCTCCTCGGTGGCCGATGGCGCGGCGATCTCTCCGGCCTCCTGAGCCTCTATCCCTCGCGCGAGCCCTAGCAGCCCGTCCGCGTCCGCGATCGGATCGCCGGTCCCGTTGGACAGGGTTTGCTTGTTGCTGCCGGTTAGCGCTGCCATCGAAACCTCCTCGGATTTTAGCGGCTAAAATCGATGCCACGACTATATCCGATGCACGCCAAGAAAAAAGGCCCCGCTCTCGCGGGGCCTCCTGTCGTCGGCTGGGCCGTGCCGATAATCAGCCCTCTATGACGGAGATAAGCCGCACATCGGCAAGCTCGGCCTCGAACTCGCTGCCGTCGTCGTCATATTTCATCCACGACGCGCCTTCGCGTGACGGGCGACGATTGAGCATCAAGCGGCCGGGGCGTCCGTCATGCTCCACGGTGACGATTGCCTTTTTCAGCTTGTCGGGATCGGCCTCTTTCTCCTCCTTCTCCTTCGGCGCTGCCGGCTCGGCGGGGGGCGTGTCATCGTCGCCGTCTTCGCCCTCCCCTTCCCCGCTGCCGGAATTGAGAAATTCCTTTAGCAGTCGGACGGTGCCTCGCGTGATCTCCTGCTCATCATCGGCAAGCCAATCCGTCACGCCTTCGGGGTGCTTCTTGTAGAGCCCCACAAGCTCGTTAATCAGCGTCACGTCGCGGCACCGCTCGGACTGGAAAATCTCCGCGATCGGATCGGGCAAATCGAGCAACGTAGCGTGCTGGGTGACATAGGCCGGGGACTTGCCGATTGCCTTGGCAATGTCGCCCTTTTTGACCTTCTTCGCCAGTTCGCGGCCGATATATTCGGCGATCTCTCGGGCCGTCAGCGCGTCGCGCTGTAGGTTCTCGATAACCTGATCGGACTCGGTGTAATCGCCGTCCACGAACGCCGGGATCGTTGTCTTGCCGGCGATGCCCGATGCGCGGTAGCGGCGCGCGCCGTGGTTGATGATGAAATATCCCTCGCGCTCCGGATTGGGCCGGACCGATATCGGGGTCTTAACGCCACGGATGGCAATCGTCGCCGCCAGTTCCTCAAGCGATGCCTGATCGAAATAGATGCGGGGCTGGTGCGGGTCTTCCTCGATCAACTCCATGGCGATCTCGGATGCTTTGCCGTCGCTGGCCTGCGCGGCGCTGGCGGGCGTAGGATCGGCTAGGAGGCCCGAAAGGTCGCCCATGGCCCCAATCCCCAAGCCGGAGCCCTGTGCGGCGTCCTCGGGCTTCCTGCGGGCCTTGGCGGTCTTCACGGCCGGCTTCTTCTCCTCGGTGTGGTCGGCCATCACGCGATCTCCATCTTGTCATGTATGTGCTGGGTCATGGCTCGGACTTCCTTGGTCGCCGCTCGGGCGGAAGTCTTGCGGATTTCCCAAACGGGGCAATGCGACGCGAGGGCGTCGGCGATGCTGCTGCGGTAGCCGATCGGCGTCGGCATAATCAGGGCAGGGTAGGCGGCCAGTAGCTCGGCAAGGTGGCGTGTGTGGCGCGGGTTGCGCCCGTCAACCTTGCTCGGGATCATGCCAAGGAATTGCAGCTTGGCGTTCGCCTTTTTGATCGCCGCGATCGTGGAGTTCATTTTCTTGATGCCCTGCAACGCATAAGCCTCAAGCTCGATCGGGGACGCTACAAAATCCGCCGCCAGCAATGCCGATGCCATGGCGTTGCCAAGGGACGGCGCGGTATCGATCAGGCAAACGTCAAACCCCTGCGCCGCGATCGTGGCGATGCTGGCGCGAAAGGCGGTCGCTGCATCCTCCAAGGCCAGCTTCTCAAGATCGGCAAGGCGGCCGTCTGCGGCGATGACGGCGATGTTATCGATGGGTGCCAGGTCAAACTCTGCCACGTCGGTAAACAAGCTGCTGGCGGCGATCTCGCTCTTGTGGACGCCAAGCGTGAAGCTCGCGTTGCCCTGTGTGTCCAAATCGATCACGGCAACCTTTAGGCCGCGCTCGGCGAAGTCGAAGGCCAGATGGACAAGCGTAGAAGTCTTGCCAACGCCGCCCTTCTGATTGGCTATTACTAGCGTTTTCATGATGCGGATTCCGATTTCAGCGGGGCGCGCTCGTGCCATTCTCGGACAACGGACGCCTGATGTTTGGGAAGAACGGCCGTCACGCGCTCGAACCCGGCGGGAACGGCGCTGTGAGCCCCCCAAATCCGGTTCACGGCGATGCAAACCGCATTACGCGACACGCCATTGGTGCGGGCACAATCCGACTGACTCTCGCCATCGACTAGGACGGCGCGGGCCATGGCGATCGGCCGCTCGCTGATGTTGATGCCGTTGATCGCACGCGCGAACTCGGCGGCGGTCAGGCGCTTATTTGCGGGCATTGCGACCTCCACGGTTCAAGTGCCGGTCGCGCAACGCCTTCGGGCGGTAGAACGCCACGAAATAGTAGAGCGCGGTATATCCGGCGAAATAGGCGAGAAAATTCCAGCCTGCATGTGCGCCGGGGGTGTTCCAAAACCACATCATGCGAAGGAACTGCCAGAACACCACAAGCGGGATGATGAACCGCATGAAGGTCCAGCAAAAGGCGGTGATGCCCCAAACCACGGCGATGATCTTATCCAAGGCGGACGCCTCGGCGATCGTCACTGGAAGGATCGGGGGCGGGTCTGCTATTCGGGCGATCCTGCGGCGGATCGGAAAGGGGATAACATTGGTCATCGGAAAATTCTCCGGTTCGGACCTTGGCGAATTGCCCGGCCACAACTGATATATCGGATGGAAAAACGGCTTTGTCAAGCCCTGTCAAGCCCGAACGCTGAATTTTAGCCGCTAAAATCATTCCTCGCGTGGCTCCCAAATCCGACGATAGCCTGCCCGGTCACATAGCAGCGCCCATGCCGAATAGGGAATTTGGTCCTCGCCTCCCGCCCATCGTCGTATGACACGCGAGCCCTTGCTGCTGATCCCTAGAAAGCGCGCCACACCGCTTCCGGTAAGCCCGGTTTCGGCGATGATCTCGCGCACCTCTGCGGGCGTTGGTGGCTCCCAACCGTCATCCGCTGGCCGAAGGCACTCAGGGCGGACGTTAGGCAAGCAATTCTCTCATGGCGTTCTAATCCTCTATCAATCCCTTTGAGGCCGCCCACTGGCGGGCCTCGTCGGTGTTCAGGTGATCCCGCACCTTTGAGCCACCATCGTAGTAGCCGGCAAGGATCGCGCGTCGCGGTATAGCCCAAAAAGGATGCTTTCGCGCTGCCAGAAGTCGCGCGCGGCGCAATTTCGGCTCGATATGTCGGGTGCTCTGCATCAAACCTCCTGTCTGGCTCCGCGCCAATGTACGTCCCGGAATAGGTCTAGCTGGGCGGCGCTGGCCTCTCGTTCCCGTGCTTCGCTGATCTGGCGTGCAAGCCAAGCCTTTTGCTGCCCGATCCCCAAGCCCTCCATTGGCACGGTCGCGCGCGATCCGGCCCAACTCGCGATAGGATCGCGGTACAGCCGTCCAGCTAGGATCACGACGGGGGTTCTCGGGCCGATCTGGTCGGCAAGCTGGGCGCTGACGCGCACGCCCCATGCGCGGCGCTCTGCGGCCGTCATATCGCCTAGCGTGACGTTGTAGGGCTCGATCAGGCGGGAAGGGGGGACAAGGCCATGCAGCGCCGACAGGATGAACCAACGGCCGCCCTGTGCCGCCACATAGGCTCGGGCCTTCCTGAACCAATCCGACTGATACAGGTGGCCGGCACGCGCGGGCTGGGGGAGCTTCTGGCCCACACAGGCGACAAGATGGACGGGCCGGGTCATTCGGCAATCGGCTCAACGTCGCGTAATTCGACAAACGCGATCTTCTCGGCACGTTCCGCGCCCACGGGATCAAGGAAAATATAGACCCGCTCGGCGAATACCGGGCTGCAAAGGCGATAGACAACGCCCTCGCGGCCGATGAAGCGATATCCCCCAAACGAGGGATCAACCGGGCCGGGGCCGTCCACGATCCGCACCCGCTGCCCCAAGTGCAGCCAGTTGGCCGCGCCGCGAATGACTGCCTCTCTTTCCTCGGGAGACAGGAACGCGGGGCGATCGGCGCGCTCAGGCCCAAAGGTCGCTGCACGGTCGCCGGCAATCCGCTTTAGCTTGGCGTCGATATCCTCGACCGGGGGACGCTGGAACGACGCCTGCGGATCGTGACGCCGGTAGTGGGTGACGGACGCGCCCCCAAATAGATCGTGCTGCACGCCGACGATCCGCGAGTGGAATTGCGCCTCTCGATACTCCTTCCGCCAGCGTCCCGCCTCGGACAGAACCGGCTCTGCCGGGGGAGCGCGAACAACCGCCATCAACTCCTCAAACTCCTCCGGGGTGATGGGATCGACGTTATCGGCTGGGCGGATCGGCTTCACGGTCAATCCTCCAAGTCGCCGAGGGTATCAGCTCGTCCCCATGCGCGAATCTGGCGCGCGGCGTCCTTGCCGATCGGGCGGCGTGGAACCTCGTGGGTGACGGTGGGGCCGTCGAATAGGTCGGGCTGGTGCCCGATGATCTTGGCGGGATGGATATAGGGGTGACTACACGAAAGTGACGTATCTGCACGCTAAGGGCGAACAAATCCGGTACGATGCCAGCAGATGCTATTCGCAGGCTTTCCTGCCCCTTTTATGTGGTGCCGCCCTACGGGCGCCGATATGGGAGGGCGGCAATCCGATTGACCAACGATCGAGGTAGAACCCTGCTCGCCAAATATGTGAGCTGGTTGCCCATCCCCGGTATGGCGAAGGATTGCCGATAAACCAGAGCGTGGACTGCATGGGCCGCGCACCGGTCAACGTCCATCAAACCCAACCTCCCCCACTTCAAATCGCTGAGGGCAGCCATGTCTGTGTCGATTCCACCGGGTGCAAAAGACCCAACACTCACTCCCGTCCCGGCAAGCTCCACGGAAAGCGCTCGCATGAGGGTGCTCACATAGGCTTTCGACGCGCCGTAGACCGCTTGGAAGGGCACGGATGTTTCGCCCGCCAGGCTCGACACGGCGATTACTGAGGATTCAAACGGCTGCTCCCTGAAAATCGCAATCAGGCGAGCCAGCAAATCCGTGAAACCGAGTATGTTTGTTTCAATTACCTCGGCATAAGTGTCGGCACGGCCTGCATCAAATGAACCAACGCTCGTCATTCCGGCAACCAACAAAGCGGCTGTTACTTGCAATTCTGCAACCTTAGCCGCGATTTTCTCCCTGCCCTCGATTTCACGTTGATCAGCCACTATAATCTCGCACGGCACATTGAACCGCTCGTCAATTTCGGTCTGTAGCTCCCGCAAGTTGTCGAGCCTTCGTCCAACAATCAGGGGCTTGGCCTGGTACGATGCCGCCAAGCGGAGGGCGGACGCTCTGCCCAAACCGGTCGAAGCCCCTGTGACCAGCACCCACGAGTTCTTGATCGCCAGCGGTTTCACGCGTTTTCCAGAGCCTTGTATAGGGCGGTTTTGCCGATCTTGAGCCGGGCCGCCGCCTCACGAACAGTGAGGCCCGCTGCGATATGCGCCCGCGCTTTACGTAGTTTGTCGGGGGTAACGACAGGCCGGCGACCACCCTTGTTGCCCCGCTCGCGTGCGGCCTTGAGGCCGGCATGAGTGCGTTCACGGATCAGGTCACGCTCGAATTGGGCCAGCGAGCCGAAGATGTTGAACACCAGCATGCCGCCCGAAGTGGTGGTGTCGATATTCTCGGTGAGTGAGCGGAACCCGATGCCGCGCGCCGCAAGCTCGCCGACCTTCTCGATCAGGTGGCTCATCGAGCGGCCGAGGCGGTCGAGTTTCCAGACCACCAGCGTGTCGCCGGGGCGCAAATAGGCGAGCGCTTCGGTTAGGCCAGGCCGATCGGCTTTTGCCCCGGATGCGTGATCGTCGAATATACGGTCGCACCCGGCAGTGTTCAGCGCGTCAAGCTGGAGCGACAGCTTCTGGTCTGCGGTCGAGACGCGCGCATAGCCGATCAGCGCCACATGATGCCCGATCCTGTCCGTTTTCCCGTCATTATGCGATCTTGTCCGAATCGCCGTTACAGGTCCAGAGTTAACGGACATATTCCTGTTGGCCGCCAGAGGACCGTCTGACGGACACGCAAAGCGAAGGAGATGATGCTTGGCGAGACGGCGACTGGTGAGCCTGGAAATCTGGGCGAGGCATTATGGCGCGCCGCTCGATGAGCGCGAGATCGCGCGTCATTATACGCTGACCAGCGACGACCTGGAAATTGTCGGCCGCCGTCGCGGCGATGCCACCCGGCTCGGCTATGCGATGCTCATGCTATATATGAGATGGCCTGGCCGTGCGCTGGAAGCGGGCGAAGTCCCGCCCGCTCCTGTGCTCGCCTATGTGGCGCAGCAACTCGGCGTCGCGCCGGCAGCCTTCGCGGATTATGCCCATCGGGACCAGACCCGTCGCGAGCATCTCGTCGAAATCCGACGATCGCACGGGTTCAGGATTTTTGACCGCAACGCTTTCCGTGAAGTTGTCGCCTTCTCGGTCCCAATCGCGCAGACCATCATACACCCCGGCCAGATGGCAGACGTCATCGTCGATGAACTCCGGCGCCTGCAGATCCTCCTGCCTTCTCCGTCGATTCTCGAAGCGGTGCTGCGGCGGGCGCGCCAGCAAGCCGAACAGCTTACCTATGAAGTGCTCACGAATGGCCTGCTGCCTGACACCCTTCAGGGCCTGGACGATTTGCTGGCCCGACGACCGGGGCAGGTCGCGACATGGCTATCCTGGATGCGCAATGCGCCACAATCGCCGGCAGCGCGCAACATCCTGCGCCTGATCGAACGGCTCGCCTATATCCGCGCGCTGGGCCTCGATCGCGCCCGTGCCGACATGATCCCGGCTTTGACTTTTGACAGGCTGGCGGACGAAGGCAGCCGCATCACACCCCAGCACCTTGGCGAACTCAATGCCCTGCGCCGCCATGCGACGCTGGCGGCAACCGGCATCCGGCTTGAGGAAAGCCTGACCGACGCCACCCTGACGATGTTCGACAAGCTGTTGGGCAGCATGGCGCGCCGCGCCGAGAACCGGACCCGCGACAAAGCCCTCAAGACGGTGCGCGAGTTGCAAGGCCACCTCCGGACGCTCACGGGGTCTTGCCGCCTCCTCATCGACGCGCGCAGCAAGGGCGTGGATTCTCTGGCGCAGATCGAGGCGCTGGACTGGCAGCACTTCGCCGTGGCCGTCGAGCAGGCCGAAGTGCTCGGGCGACCGGAAACCGTCGATCGCACCGCCGAATTGATCGAGCGGCATCGGACGGTGAAGCTCTTTGTCGGCGCTTTTCTCAACGCCTTCGAGTTTCGCGGCGCCGGCGCGGTTCAGGGGCTCCTGTCAGCGCTGGCCATCATCGCGGAGCTATATCGGACCGGCAAACGGCGCTTGCCTGATCGCGTGCCGCTACGCTTTGTGCCGCCCGCATGGCGCCCGTTCGTCCTGCGGGATGGCATCGTTGATCGTGCCGCTTATGAACTATGCGCCTTGTCGCAACTACGCGAGCGGTTGCGAGCCGGGGATATATGGGTCGCGGGAAGCCGGCAGTTTCGCGATTTCGACAGCTATCTCATACCGCCGGCGACCTTTGCGGCGCTGCGCGAGAAGGGGCCGTTGCCGCTCGCCATCGAAACGGATTTCGAGCGCCATATCGAGGAACGGCGCACCAGGCTCGACACGGCGATCGAGCAGGTAACGGTCCTTGCACGGCAAGGGGAGCTGCCCCAGGTTAAGCTTGACGAAAACGGTCTCATCATCTCGCCGCTGAAGGCGGCAACACCGCCCGCCACCGAGATTGCCCGTCGCGCCGCCTATGATCGACTGCCGCGCGTGAAGATCACCGATCTTCTGCTGGAGGTCGATGCCTGGACCGGGTTCAGCGAATGCTTCATCCATCGTCGTTCGGGCCGGGAAGCCGACGATCGCAATGCGCTGCTCACGGTCATCCTCGCCGATGGCATCAATCTCGGCCTCACACGCATGGCGGAAACCTGCCGGGGCGCAAGTCTGCGTCAGCTCGCCCATCTTCACGACTGGCACATCAGCGAAGCCGCCTATGGCGAAGCGTTGGGAAGGCTGATCGACGCCCATCGCGCCATGCCGCTCGCCGCGCTGTGGGGAGACGGCACCACTTCGTCGAGCGACGGACAGCAATTTCATGCCGGGGGCCGTGGGGCCGCGATCGGCGACATCAACGCGCGCAGCGGCAACGAACCAGGCGTTGCCTTCTACACCCATGTCTCGGATCGATATGACCCCTTCGCAAGTCGGGTGATCGCGGCGACCGCTGGCGAAGCGCCCTATGTGCTGGATGGCTTGCTGTATCACCAGACCGGCCTGACGATCGAGGAGCACTACACCGATACGGGCGGGGCATCGGACCATGTGTTCGGCCTCATGCCCTTCTTCGGCTACCGCTTCGCGCCGCGCCTGCGCGACATCAAGGAGCGTCGTTTACACCTCCTTCCCGGCCAAGAATCCGGCCCCTTGCTTGCCGGCATGACGGCCGAACCGATCGCATTGGGTCATGTCGCGGCGCATTGGGACGAACTGCTGCGGTTCGCCACGTCGATCCGCACCGGCACCGTCACTGCTTCGGCAATGCTGCGCCGCTTGTCCGCCTATCCGCGACAGAACGGACTGGCCCTCGCACTACGCGAGCTGGGCCGCCTCGAACGCTCCATTTTCATGCTCGACTGGCTGCGCGACATCGACCTGCGCCGGCGCACCCAGGCGGGCCTCAACAAAGGCGAAGCCCGCAACGCGCTCGCCCGCGCGCTCTTCTTCAACCAGCTCGGCGAACTGCGCGATCGTCGGTTCGAGAACCAGACCTATCGCGCCTCCGGCCTCAACCTGCTCGTCGCCGCCATCATCTTGTGGAACACTCGCTATCTCGAAATGGCGCTGGCGGACATCGGCACAGCCGACGAAATCGCACGCCACATCGCGCCATTGGGCTGGGAGCATATCTCGCTGACCGGTGACTATAGCTGGAATGTTGAAGATCAACCCGATCCGGACGCCTTGCGACCGCTGCGCGCCGTCAACTCCCTACTTGCCGCGTGACGTTCGCTATCCGTTCGCCCTTTCCGTGCAGATACGTCACTTTCGTGTAGTCACCCCATATAGCGCGGTGCGCGGACGGCGTTGCGGGCCATAGGGGCCTCCTCATCCGGTGAGGCCGGGGACGAACCCCGGCCCCGGTCTATCAGTCGATGGCGCTGAGGATTGCGGCCTGCTCGGCGTGCTCGGTCCCGAAGTCGAGGAGAGCATGATAGAGTTCCACCATGGCGCCGGTGCGAAGCTCATCGGCAAGCTGGTTGATCGCAAAGAGCGTCGCCACGATCCCGGCGGCGTCGCTGCTCATGGTGCCTTGATAGCCGTTGCCGATCCATTCCACGCGCATCGGCGTGTCGATGGCTGGGGCCATGTAAAATCCGCCATTGTCGAGCTTGTAATAGTGCCAATAGCCGCCGGTATAGTCGATCGACAGCTTGGCCATGTATCCGAACGTAAGAGCCTCGGCGCGAAGCATCTGCGCGAAGCCGAAAAAGTGCGGAAGGACGGAAAGGCGTTGATCCTCGGGGACAAGGTTCGCCTCGATTTTGGGTGGGAGCGTCATCGGAAAATTCTCCGGTTCGGACCTTGGCAAAATCGCCCGGCCACAACGGATATATCGGATGATACGCCGCAAATGTCAAGCTCTGTAAAGTTGTTTCGACCCTAAAAGTTACCAAACGGTTTTGAAATGCAACGCCAAATTGATCCAAATTGGGTGCGATAAGATTTTAGCGGCTAAAATCGGGCTCGCCGGCAACATAGTCAGGCGCGTCTATGCTGCAGCGCTGAACAAGCGGGATCGTCACGGCAACCGCAAGTGGTGCCGGTGAATAGGGAAGTCAGAACTCGACCCCCTTTTGGCGTTAAAACAGTCTTCAAAGCGCGTTGCCCGACTAGGGCAACTCCTCATAGACTTAAGAGGATAAACTTATGGGGAGGTTCAATCCCATTTCCGGACTCATGTATCCAAGGAACCGCCGCCCTTGGCCGCAACGCTCTTTCGCAGCGCTATTAAAGCCCGGCCAAGGCCGGGATCGGCTGTGTCCAGCATGATCCGCTCGTCCTCGGTCAACGTGGCTCGCATCGCCTCGTAATCCTCCGCGCGCTGCTGCTGGCGGCTGATCTCGTCGGCCGGGACAGGGGAAGGGCGACGCCAGAACGGAAAGAGCTTCCGCAATAGCTCGGGCACGCGGAAGCGGTAGGCATTGGAAGTCTGCTCCGAAGTGCAGCGGCCCCCCTTACGGGTGAATACGTAGCGCCTGAGCCGTTCTATCAGCCCGATCGCCTCAAGGGCCGCCAGCGCCTCCCAAACGGTCGTGCGGCCGCAATTCGCTTCCTGCCCGATCTGCTCATAGGAGGGGAACACACGGCCCCTGAACGCCCTCTCCATATTGAGGAGCGCCAGAAACACGTCGCGCACGCTGCGCGTGATCTTCAAGCATAGCCGATCGAACGCGCTAAGCTCGGTACGCTCGCCGGCCCTGATTTCTCGACGGAGCTTCGTCCGCTGGGCGAACGCCTCCATGATCGCCCTCTTGGCGTCGTCTCGATCCTCGGCGCTGAGCCGTCGATAGAACGCCTCCTCGATGCGGCTGCCGGCCTCCTTGCTGCCGCCATGAACCGGCACCTCGGTAATGTGTCGGCCGCCTCGTTGCTTCTTCCCCTTGGCTGCGTCGGCCATCAGCCGCGTAGCCAGGTCGCCGACGCTGGGCGTCGCCGGATAGCTCATAGTAAACGTCATCGTCGTCCCCTTTTTGGTCAAAAGGGCCGGCGAGCAGGCAAAACTTCTCCGTGGCGCGAAGCGCGCTCTCTTGATCCGGGGATCGCGAACTGCTATCTGGAGGGCTCCAGTCGTACCTGTCATCGTTTGGCGACGATGCCGGATAGCAATTTCAGGGAGCCGGGCCTCGTGCCCGGCTTTCGTTTATGTGCTCACGGCCACGAACTCCTGTCTCATGAACATATCGTCTCCGATCCGTTCTAGGATCGCGTTCAACGCCGCTTGTCGCGACGTGAACTCGGTGCGCGCCATGTAACCGTCGATCAACTCGACGGCCTTTGGCGACAAGGCAATGGTGATGTGCTTGTACCCGGCGGCCTTTTCACGGGCCGCACGATTCCGCATCGCGACCTTGGCGGAAGCGGCGTTTGGCGACTTGGCTTTTTTGCCTGTCGCCGATTCGCTGGGGGCGGTTCTTGCCATGAGTCGAGGGGTTTACGCGCAACTTAGTGCTCTGGCAACTAAGTTGATAAAACGCCGGCAAGTCGAGAATGACGTTGTGCTAAAGTAGATCGCCAATTGATGCAAGGGGAGGGCAGCGGGTCCAAGTTCTGGACCCGCTGGCGCGCTAATCTAACCGTTATTGGCACCCGGCTTTTTGGTATCGACGTATTGAATATGCGTCGCAACCAAGTCCGTGCCGTATCGCTTCTCGCCGTCCTTTTCCCATTCTGTTGACGCAAGCCTGCCCTCAACAAATATCAGCGATCCTTTACCGAGATACTTGGCCGCGTTCTCTGCATCGCTTCCCCAAACGGTAATGTTAAAGAAATTGGCCCGCTCGTGGCGTTGCCCCTGTTCATCTGTCCATACATCGTTCACGGCAAGGCGTATAAGCGCTCTTGCGCGGTCGCCCGTTGTTGAAGCAATCTCCGCATCCCGTGTGAGGTTGCCGGTGAATAGGAATTTGTTGAGGCTCATGATACGTTACTCCTTCGTCGCCGTGGGTGGAAATAAGAGTCGAACGCCAAGGAAAATTTTAGCCGCTAAAATCGCGATGACGGGCGAGGGGAGGGGAGCCGGTGGTGCATAGGAAGATTCTCTGCATCAACATCATGCGATACCTCGCCCTGCGTGGGCTCAAGAAGTCTGACCTCGCCACGAAAGCCGGCGTGTCGATTTCCTATATATCCGACGTTACCAATGCCAAAGGCAATCCCTCGCTAGATACGATGGTTGCTATCGCCGATGCGCTGGAAGTGCCCCTTGTGGCGTTGCTCCAACCGCCCCCTGTTGGAACCGATGGGTGGGATGCGAGTTTAGCGGATTCGCTACTCAAGGATGACTGCAAGCTAGGTCTTCCCCCCGGCTATCGCCGCGTCTCAGCCATAGTTAACGAGCATCAGGCTTTCCAGATCGCGAAGTGGCACAAGGCGGCCCACGACAGGCTCAAGATCAAGCAATAGCTGCATTTTTGTGACGAAAATCTCTATGCGAATCATTCGCAAATCTTGTCGGTTAGCGGGTTGAGCTTCTGAATCATCCGGTATATCGTTTGTCAGCCGATTTGTAGTGTGGCGTGACAGGAGCGATAATGACCGGAGAAGCGGAGCCCGCAACCGTCAAGGAACGCGCGAGAGAAACGCTCCGCCGCGCCATGGGCTCGCTGATGATCGATGCGCTGGCCGATCCCAAAACCGTTGAAATCATTTTGAACGCTGACGGGAAGCTCTGGCAGGAGCGGCTAGGCGAGAAGATGACGTGCATAGGCCACGTTACTGCCAATCGGGCGGAAACGATCGTCAAGGCGGTCGCCGGCTATCACGGCAAAGAGGCGACACGCCTGCAACCCACGCTTGAAGGCGAGTTCCCGATCGACGGCTCGCGCTTCGCGGGCCAGATGCCGCCCATCGTGCCGGCCCCGACCTTCGCCATTCGTAAGCGGGCGGTCGCGATCTTCACGCTGGCGCAGTATGTGGAGGCCGGGATTATGTCGGCCGAACAATGCGCGCTGATTACCGACGCCATCAACCGGCATCGCAATATCCTCATCATTGGCGGTACTGGCTCGGGCAAGACTACGCTGGTCAATGCCATTATCAACGGCATGGTGGAGACTGATCCAACCGAACGGCTGGTCATCATCGAAGACACGGGCGAGATCCAATGCGCGGCCGAGAACTTCGTCCAGTTCCACACGTCGCCGCAAGTTTCGATGACGGCGCTTCTCAAGACGACGCTGCGGATGCGACCGGATCGCATCCTTGTCGGCGAGGTCCGTGGGCCGGAAGCCCTCGATCTGTTGATGGCTTGGAACACCGGCCATGAAGGCGGGGCTGCAACGCTCCACGCAAATAACGCGGAGGCCGGCCTAAGTCGCCTCGCGCTTCTTATCAGTATGCACCCTGACTCGCCCCGGCCAATCGAACCGTTGATTGGGGACGCGGTGCATTTGATCGTCCACATCGCTCGCACGCCCGAGGGGCGGAGGATTGAAAGCATCCTCGAAGTCGGGGGCTTTGTGGATGGGAATTACCGGCTTCGTTCACTGTAAAGGAGAACTGACGTGCAACTATACTGGCCCAGTCGGCCCGAAGCTGCGATTTTGGCCAGGTTGAAGAACGAACACTGAACGCTTGATTGATTCTACCAGGACCGTTGCTGACCACCGACCTCGTAGATATCGGGGGTTGAGTAGCAACGGAACAGAAAACCTACATAAGGCAGCACGCCTCGAGGCCCCGCGCCCTTCCGGAATGGTAGAAAGTGGTGGTTTCCTGTCGGTACGCTTTGCAGAGACCAACCACGATAGCTGCCGCCAGATCGACTTGCGAGAGAATTGTGTTGATCGTTAAACGCCTTCGAACCTCAGATTTACCGCCATGAGCGTTCCATCGGGTCGCTCAGCGGTATCGAAGATCCAGCGCTGCCCCTTTTCGATACTGTTTAGGCCAGCTTTCTCGACCTCGGAAACATGCAGGAACAGCTTGGGCAGCTTGTCGTCCCGGGAGATGAAGCCGAAGCCCCTATCGTGATCGACATATCGGACAGTGCCTGCCGGCATGGTGTCTTATCCTTTCCGTGCACAATTGATGCACGTCGCAATTCCGGGGTTATGTTCCAACCGGGCGGGTGCGATGTCCTCTCCGCAGCTGATGCAGAAGCCGAACTCGCCGTCCTCTATCCGACGGAAGGTTGCGGCTATGCCGGCAAGGTCAATCTGGCGCCGGCGAGACTCGGCCAGCGCCATGGCCTGCATCTGCATCGCATCGATACGCGACAGGCGCCCGACGCTGTCCTGCTCAAGTGTCACAGGCGCCCGGTCTGCTTCGGTCCGGCGATCCTGCTCGATCAGTGCCTCACGAGCCGAAGCCAGCTTGGCACGAAAGTGATCGAGATCCAGCGGCATACTACCTGACCAGCAGCACCGGCACGTGCACGGTGCGGATCATCGCCGTGGTAGTGCTGCCGACGATGAGCGTGCGCAGCGGCGAATGGCCATAGGCGCCCATCATCAGCATCGCGCCAGGTGTCTGGTCCACGATGTCGGCGATGACTGTCTCGGGCTTTCCTTGCCGCAGCGTGGTGCGAACCTCATGGCTGTCCCGCAACTGTCCGGCCGCATCATCCAGCGCCTGCCGGTGAACCGCGTTCTCACTGTCGGCCATGACGATATGGACCGGCAGACCAGTGAATAGGGGTGAGTTGACTAGGCGTTCGAGCGCACGGTTTGCGGATTTGCTGGCGTCGAATGCGAAGACGATTGCGCCAGGTTCCGACACCGCGCGTGAGGCGATCAGGATCGGCCGATCGCTGGCGCGCACGACGCGCTCGATCTTCGAGCCGATATGATCGGAGGCGAACTCATGGCCGGCGCCACGCTTGCCGATCACCACGACGCGCGCATCCGCCTCGCGTTCGAGGATCGTCTCTACGATGCCGCCATGACGATGGAGGCTGCGCACCTGATCCACGCCACCTTCCTGCAGGCGCTGCTTGGCCGCAGCCAGGAGCACGCGGCCGCGCTCAACCTGGAGTCTGGCATCGCTCTCCTCAAGCTGGACGAGCTCCTCCATCAGGTTAGTCTTCACGCCCAGGCCGATGGCACCGGACAGGTCATGCCGCGCGGCAACGGCGTCACGTCGTTGAACGACGTGAAGCAACTCGACGGGGAGCTGGAGCCGCCGGGACGCCCAGGCGGCAAGATCGCAGACGCTGTTGGCGTAAGCCGATGCGTCGATGCAGGCGAGAATGTGCTGCATGGGTCTTGTCCTCTCAATGACCGCCGAGCGCTGCTTCGGCGCCGGGCTTGTCGTGAATGGCGAAACGATCGACCATTGAGGCGCTGGCCTCGTTCAGGCCAATCACCTCGACTTCGATGCCTTCGCGGCGGAACTTCAGGATCGCCTTGTCGAGCGTGCCGACAGCCGAGATGTCCCAGAAGTGTGCTTGCGAGACGTCGATGACGACGCGATCAAGCACTTCCTTGAAGTCGAACGCATCCACGAAGCGCTCAGACGAGGCGAAGAACACCTGTCCGGCGATGCGATAGGTCCGACTGCGACCATCAGCCGACAGGTCGGTTGCGACCGTGAACAGCCGCTTGACCTTGCTGGCGAAGAACAGGCCCGACAGGATCACGCCAGCCAACACGCCTTGTGCCAGGTCATGCGTCCACACGGTGATCAGCACCGTGGCGAGCATCACCACGGACGACTGCCATGGGTGATGCCGGATGTCGCGGATCGAGCGCCAGCTGAAGGTGCCGATCGACACCATGATCATGACGGCGACCAATGCGGCCATCGGGATGATCGCCACCACCGGCCCAAGTACCAGTAGCAGGAACAGCAGGAATACGCCGGAAACAAAGGTCGACAGGCGGGTGGAGCCACCTGACTTCACGTTGATCACCGACTGGCCAATCATCGCGCAGCCGCCCATCCCACCGAAGAAGCCGGTGACGAAGTTGGCAATGCCCTGGCCCTTCATCTCGCGCTGCTTGTCTGACGGCGTATCGGTGAGGTCGTCAACGATCTGTGCCGTCATCATCGATTCAAGGCGTCACCTCAAGGTTTGTGCGCCAGACAACGATTTGGCAGACATAATGCGAACATCGGCTAATTAGCGAGCTTGAGGCGCGACATGGGATCGTTGAGCTGGCGGAATTCACCGCCAGGCGGACGCTCCGCCTGCCCTCAAAGGCAGCCGCCGGGCAGGCTACGCCGCGGGGTACGATGCTACTGACATGGCCAAGCCTTCGCTAACGAGCGTTCAGCTCCGGCCACCATATGAACACTCATAAAATAGCTATTCTGCTCCGCCCAGCGTAAATATGCCGCGCGCAGCGCCGATCGGTCATAGCGTGGAGCGCGGCATTCCGCTTTTCGCGCGACGATCATCATGTCGAGCACGCCTTGGAGGTAAGCGCCGCATCGCGGCTCATTCGCTTGACAGCTTACGAACAACGCCGAGCCCGTCGCCGACGCGGGTTCGGTTTGGCCGATCGCACTATCAGGCAGGGCGGCCAAAGCGGCGCATAACAATATCCATCGCCTTGGCCGCATTTTCGTCTCCTATTCCGCAGTATCATTTCGGAAGGGGCGCACGGCCCTCGACGGCCGGCGCCCCGTGCTGATCCATCATTCGCGGCCGAGCACCTGGCCTTCGGGCGTGACGAACAGTTCGATCGTCTTTCCGTCGCTGTTCTTGCCCTTGATTTCATAGAGCGTGCTTCCGTCCGCCTTTCGGGTGACTTGCTCCGCTTTGCTTATTGACGCGAGTTGCGCGCGTGCCGCGTTCATCGCGGCCTCGGGCACCTGAGCAAGCGGGATGTCTCGTTCGCTGTGCTTGCCGATTATCCGGTTTGGCTCTGTTGCAAAGATTGGCGGCAGTCAGAGGTAGGCTGTCG